>Ga0209125_1000542_pt1 | contig 46818 bp, 43 predicted proteins | sample BarGraIncub1131A_FD_184503 | JGI IMG/M metagenome (GOLD analysis project Ga0209125, IMG submission 184503) | Arctic peat soil microbial communities from Barrow, Alaska - Barrow Graham LP Incubations 11-31A (SPAdes) (version 2) | ecosystem: Environmental > Terrestrial > Soil > Wetlands > Peat... | reverse complement strand
TACTCCAAAAGTTTCAGAAATATCCCGTCATCCCAACATCACCATTTTTACCGGAAGTGAAGTAGGCAAAATTCGTAAAATCAGTGAGAACGAATTTGTGGCAGAAGTCACCAGAAAACCCCGGTACGTACACATCGAAGATTGCACAGCTTGTCAGTTGTGCGAAAAAGCGTGTCCGGTCAATGTTCGTGACCAATATCAATTCGGATTGATTGGTCGCAAAGCAGCTTTTATCCCTTTCAGCATTTGCAGCCCGAAAGCCGCTGCCATAGATATTGACAATTGTACGTTGTGCGGAGCTTGCGAAAAAGCCTGCCCAACCAATTGCATCGACTTTACCATGGAAACTGAAATCATCGAACTCCACGTTAAAACCATCGTGATTGCCACTGGTTTCAACCTGTTTGACCCAATGAAAATACCCCGTTACGGTTACGGTCAATATAAAAACGTTCTGACAGCCCAGCAAATGGAACGTGAACTTGCACCAACGCGTCCATTCAATACCATTCTTCGCCCCGGAGATGGGAAAATGCCGGATCGAATTGCCTATGTCCTTTGCGTGGGCTCGCGTGACGCTTCGGTTGGTAACCCCATTTGTTCCCAAATTTGCTGCATGTATTCCATCAAGCAGGCTCAATTGCTGATGGGAGCTTTGCCCATGGCCGATGTAACCATTTACTACATCAATATCCGTTCCTTCGGTAAAGGCTTTGAAGAATTTTACCAACAAGCCAAAGGGATGGGTGTATCTTTTGTAAAAGGAAAAATCGGACGCATTTCTGAAAAAGAGAATGGCAATCTAATACTCCGTTACGAAGACATCAATGAAGGAAAACTAAAGGAAACCGAGCACGATATGGTCATTTTATCCACCGGTGTACTTCCAAATACAGGCATTGACAAATTGTTTGAAAACCAAACACTGACGCTTGATCCCTTTAGTTTCGTGGGACAGAGTGATATGCTTGCAAGCCCGGCTAAAACGAGTATCGAAGGTGTTTTTGTAGCTGGAACAGCCACAGGCCCTATGGATATTCCCGATTCAATCTTATCGGCTGGTGCTGCCTCCTCTGAAGCCATCAGTTATTTAATTCAACACGCATGAAGAAAAGAATAGGCATTTATATTTGCCATTGCGGTGGTAATATTTCCGATTACGTTGATGTGGAAAAGGTGCGTCAGGCAGTAGAAGGTGAGGATATTGTGTTCCTGGCAAAAACGACCATGTTTGCCTGTTCCGATTCCAATCAACGTGAAATGGTAGAGGACATCAAAGCCAACAATCTGGATGGGGTAGTGGTCGCTTCTTGCTCACCAAAACTTCACTTACAGACTTTTCGAAATGTAACACAGCGTGCCGACCTGAATAAATTCACCTATGTACATGCCAATATTCGTGAACAAGCATCGTGGGCACATTCAGACAACAAATCGGGTGCAACTGAAAAAGCCATCCATCTCGTAAAAGCAGCCATTGCTAAATCACGCTATGCAGAAGCCCTGGAAACCAATAAAATTAAAGCCATCAAATCGGTAGCAGTCATTGGTGCCGGAGTAGCAGGAATGAAAGCAGCAATATCTTTGGCAAACAAAGATTGTGACGTTATTCTGATTGAAAAGGAAGCCTTTGTAGGTGGTCGTGTTGTTCAATGGGATTCGCTTTCCACAACGACAGAAACAGGCAAATCAATGGTTAGCCGCCTTTACAACGACTTGATAAAACGCGAAAATGTCACGATTCTGACCAACAGTGAAGTGATCGGTAATTCAGGCAGTGTTGGTAATTTTAGCTTGAAAGTACGCAAAACACCCCGTTATATCAGCGGTGCCTGTCATCCCGAAGATTTAAAACGAGCCATTGAAGTTTGCCCGGTAGAAGTGCCAGACGAATTCAATTTCAGATTGACCACCCGCAAAGCGATTTACAAGAATTATCCCAGCGAATATCCTCAAATACCGGTTATCGACCTGAAAAATTGTACCCGTTGCGGCGCTTGCGAAAAAATATGCTCATCCATTGATTTTTCGGAAAAAGAAGAAATACTCGAATATTCGGTTGGCTCAGTCCTGATGGCAACCGGCTTCGATTCCTATACACCGGCTTATGGTGAATTTGGCTATGCCACTTCGGAGAATGTCATCACATTGCCTCAATTCAAACGCTTGATTGATACTCAATTTGATAAACTCATTTACAAAGGCAAAGAAATTCATTCGATTGCATACATTTACTGTGTAGGTAGCCGTCAGACAGATGGTGAAAATACGTATTGCTCCCGAAATTGCTGTACGTCTACTATTCATGCCGCTTTGACCGCCAAAAATAAATTTTCAGACATCAATAATTACCATTTCAACCGTGGATTAAGAACGTATGGCAAGCAGGAAATTCTGTATGCCGATTCGTTGAGATCTGGCGATATTTATTTGCAATCGTACGAAGATGGACTGCCTACAGTTACAGTAGAAGGTCCAAAAACCATCGTGAAAATCAACGATATTCTCACCAATGGAAAAGAAATTGAAGTGGAAGCCGATTTGGTCGTTCTCGTAACCGGAATGGTTCCACGTGCAGATAATTCGGTGGGCAGTTTGTTTAAGATACCCAAAGGCCGCGATAAATTTTACAACGAGATTCACATGAAGCTTCGTCCTGTAGAAACGGTGATCGATGGTATAACTATTGCCGGAGCTTGTCAAGGTCCTAAAAATATAGCAGAATCGGTCAATTCCGCACTTTCTGCTGCTACCAAATCCTATTCCATTTTAAGCAAAGGGGAATTGGAAACAGATCCTCTGGTTGCGACCATTGATGCTGAAAAATGTGTCTGGTGTGGTGCCTGTGAAAAGGCTTGCCCATTTGATGCCATTCTGAAAATAGAGAATGATGGTAAAATCACAGCCGAAATAAATAACTCGGTTTGCAAAGGTTGCGGTATGTGTGCACCCGTCTGCGAACCGGATGCCATCAATTTAATTGCTTGTTCAAGTGCCGAAATCAGGAGCATGATCGATGCTTTAGTCTAGAAACAACATGGAAGTAGAAAAAGGTAAAACAGCAAAATACCTGCGCGAAAAGTTGGGTGGTGCCCCCGAGCAGGCTAAAGAAAATCTCAAAGCGTTCAACAAGATCAAAAAAGCAATGTTGGATGCTTTGGCAGAAGAGGATTTAACCGTAAAGCAATTGGCTGAAAAATTGAGTATGCCAACCGATGAAGTGGTCTATAATTTGATGTCGCTGGTGAAATACGGTTTTGTAAAAACCGGTGACATAGACGATATGGATGAGTACTATATGTATAAATTGAATAAGTAATGGCAAAGATAAATCCTGCATTTGGAAAAGAATTGCAAAAATACGGGTCTGTGGATTTTAACGCCTGTTACAACTGCGGTAACTGTACGGCTGTGTGTTCTTTAGCGACGGAGGACGATTCCTTTCCACGCGAAATGGTGCGATTGAGTGCTCTCGGGTTGGAAGATGAAATCAAAGCCTCACTAAAGCCTTGGGAATGTTACTATTGCGGCGAATGTTCCACACATTGTCCCCAGGAAGCCAATCCCGGGGAGTTGATGATGTCGTTGCGCCGATACCTCACCGCGAAGTACGATTGGACCGGCTTGTCTGGTAAGTTATACAAATCCCTGCCCATAAGCATTGCAGCTTTTATTCTGACATTTATAGGCGTAATGGCGTTTGTTTTCTCCGTAGGTTTTGACTTGGAAAAAATGTTGCACGTAGGACACCTGTTCGAAGTCATAGCCATCGGAACAGTTGGTTTGGTTATTCTTCTTCCAAACGTGATTCGTATGTGGTATTTTACCATCTTGAAACCCAAAACCAAAGTGCCATTTAAAAAATATTTGAAAAGCATTGGCGAATTAGTCATTCATATGTTTACTCAGAAGAAATCTTTGGGTTGCGACGATAATCAACTTCGGTGGTTTGAACATTATATTCTGGTACTCGGCTATTTATCGTTGCTGTTTACCACCGTATTTCTGGATTGGTTTTCGACGGAATATCTGGCTGTAAACATTTTTGGATACGTGGTAAGTGCCATTGTTTTTATCGTCACCATCGATTTTGTAAACAGCCGCATCCAGAAAAAGAAAGCAATGAATCAACACTCGCAACCATCTGACTGGTTTTTTGTTATATGGTTATTTCTAATGGGCTTCTCGGCGTTTTTTGTACGTTTGTTCATCGATCTGGACTTGCTGGAAATGAATAAATGGTTGTACATCGTTCACTTGACCGTACTCGTTCAATGGGCGTTGATCATTGTGCCTTTTGGTAAATGGACCCACTTTTTGTACCGTTCATTCGCTATGTATTTTGTCAAATTAAAAGAACTGAAATGAACGATACTTTTAGTACCAAAGCAGCAAATTGGGACAGTCCCGATAAAGTGAAGATGACTCAGAAATTTGTGACAGAATTGCTTTTGCAAGTTCAACCACTTTCTTCCTGGAAAACATTGGAAATAGGAACTGGAACGGGATTGGTCGGTTTAGAAATTGAACCATTAGTTGCTGAACTTATATTGGAAGACACCTCTGAATCGATGTTGGCAATATTAAAGCAGAAACTAAACAAGGATAGTAAAGTGGAACTGTTACACGGTGAAGTTTTTGATTATAAACAGCAAGACCTGGATTTTATTTTATCGTGTATGGCTTTTCATCACATAACCGATATTGAAAAAACCCTGCATCACTTAGCTACCATTACCAAATCAGGCGCTTTGATTGCTATCGGTGACCTGGTTTCAGAGGACGGTTCATTTCATAACTTTGAACCGATTCCTCACAGTGGTTTTGATACTGTCCTTTTGTCGGATCAATTCAGGAAGGCCGGATTTGATGTCAAAGTGGTGAAAAGCTATCACGTTATTTCACGAACTGTCGAATCTGTTACAACCAATTATGAGCAATTTATTTTGATTGCGAAACGATTGTAGGACAACCAAAATTAAATCCACCCTTAACACGTTCTATTAACTCCGGAATAATATCCTCATATTCACCAACTATCCCAAAATCCGCGTTGTTAAAAATCGGAGCTTTAGGATTGTGATCAATAGCAACAATTTTTTCTGATTCTTTCATGCCTGAAAGATGTTGTATGGCTCCAGAAATACCAACTGCAACATATACTTTAGGTCGTACCGTTTTTCCGGTTTGTCCCACTTGATGTGCATATTCCGCAACACCTTCATCTACAACCACACGGCTGCAAGCCCATTCTGCATTCACACCGTTGGTCTTTAAAGCGTCTACCAATTTTTTAATCAATCCAAGCTTGTCGCTTGTTGCACCTCTACCACCTGAAACAATGACATCTGCCTCAAAAAGGTTTTGCAAACCACCTTCGCCACGCACCGTTTCTAAAATTTCAACACGGAAATCGGACTCTTCGAGTTTTGGCTTAAAAGTGGAAATCATTCCTTTGGGTTCTTCCACTATTTTGGGTACTTCAAAAGTCCCGGGACGCGCCGTTGAAATTTGAGGATAGACAAAACCTAAAATAGTGGCCAGTTTACTTTCACCGTAAGTTGGGCGGCGGGAGTGAAGAATCGGTTTGATGATTATTTTTTCTTTCCGATTGACATATTCGCCAATTTCCAGCCCTGTACAGTCAGCAGTAACACCACTTCCAGTTTTCACAGCAATTCGGGGTGCGAGTTCACGACCCGATGTCGTTGCTGCAAATAGTGCTATTTCTGGTTTTCTTTCTTTTATTATTTGAGCAAAAATGGAGGAGAATGGCAGCACTAAATATTCTTCAAGCTTATCATTTTCAACCAAAATAACTTCATCCGATCCATGTTCCAACAATGTTTTGGCCATGGGTTCCACATTTTTGCCAATAAGAACCGTCAAAATTTTAGTATCGTTTCCTAATTGGTTGGCCAAATTGCGTGCAGGTGTGAGTAGTTCAAGCGATGGACGTGAAACCTTTCCATTGGTCACTTCAGCCCACGTTAGAATGCCCTTTGCGCCGTTTCGTTGATCAACGATGGGAAAATCAGGAGTTTCAGACTCTTTTTTTTCTGCTGTATCTTTCTTTTCCAACACATTTGATCCTTTATTAAAATTAGCGATCAAATTTTCTACCAGCGCAGCTTCCGTATGTCCGGTAGACATTATAATCGGAGCTCTTTCACTCACCATATTCACCACATTGGCTACAATGGTGGGTGATCCACTTATCCCTATGTTCTCAGTACCCAATCCAATGTCATCAATACCAAAAACCGTGATGGTTGCAGCTCTTGCTTTAATGGCACCACTTAAAGACGGTTTTCGTGGGTGAACGCCCGTAGGTGTCAATGAAATAACACAAGGCATAGGCAATTTCATCATCTGATAACCACCTTCTATAATTCGTCTGGCAATTACATTTCCTTCACCATCCGCTTTCACCCTTTCTACAAAAGTTGCTTGTGGAATCTCCAGATTTGCTGCGACTTGCGACGGTACATGCGCCGTATCTCCATCACTGGTCTGACGTCCTGCAAAGACGATGAATGGTTCTTTTGAATTCTTATTGAAACCCAAATGTTTCAGCATGGTTGCAATAGCCAATCCGGTGGCAAAAGTATCACTACCACCTAATTTACGATCCGATAAAAGATACGCTTCATCGTAACCCATTGATATTGCCTTGCGCAAAGCTGCTTCAAAGGAGGGCGGTCCCATGGAACAAACAATTAATTTTGCATCGGGATAGTTCTTTTTGAGTTGCAATCCGGCTTCAAGACCAAACTGACAATCGTTATTGATCATGGACTTCGCTTTGGTTCGATCCATCAAACCATCATCACCCATTCTCATTTCGGTAGCGAGCGGTACCTGTTTAATTAAACATATAATTGTAAGAGCCATTCTTCGTTGTTTTTAAATTACATATTCTGATATTCAGGGCCATTGCCACCGTTTGGAACCGACCAGGTAATGCCATCTCCAGGCGTTTTAATAGCGCAGGTTTTGCAATGCAAACAGTTTTCAGCATGAATTCTAAGCTCTTGATGCCCACTTTTATCCGTATGAAGTTCGTAGACCTCGGATGAACAAAAAAACTGACAGGGAGCGCCAAATTGCTTAATATTGATGGCGTCAAACGATTCCGGGTTATTGATTTTCACATGAGGAACCTGTTCTTCGTCGTGATTTACCCCTGAATAGTAGACATCAGTCACTTTATCAAAAGTCAGAATCTTATCAAACTCGAATTTCCCTTTAAACCGTTCTCTAAAAGGCTTGCCTTTAAATTGGCTAAGTGTTAGGGTTGTATATTTATCGGGGTGAGCTTTGAGTTTGCCGAAAAATCCTCCTCCACCTGTAATTAATTGAGTACCAAAATTAATTCCACCCAGAATCATTCCTTTCGCGAAACCTTGTCTAAAATTTCGAACCGGATAAATTTCTTTGTAAATCAAGCTGTCTTTCATCAAAGATTCATAGAGACTGAGTGTCTTTTCTGAAAAATCATTTTTACTCAACGCTTCAACTGCTGTTTTCGCAGCCAGCATACCCGAAGTGACGGCCAGATGAACTCCTTTCAAGGCAGGCATAGTGAGCAGGCCTGCGCTATCACCAACGATCAGGGCGTTATCGGTGTAGAGTTTTGGAATGGAATAATAGCCACCTTCCGGCAATGTTTTTGCTCCATATTCCAGGAGTTTACCACCTTTTAGAAATTTGGAAACAAAAGTCGTTGTTTTCCAAATCTGAAAAGCATCGTGTACATCGAAAGTGGGGTCTTGATAATCGAGACCTACCACCAAACCTACTGCTACTTTATTGTCTTTCATACCATAAATAAAACCACCGCCGAATTCTTTCAAATTCAATGGATAGCCCATGGTATGATAAATTTCGCCCGGTTTTATAGTGCCTTCTGGTACACTCCACAATTCTTTGCAACCCAAGGAATACACTTGAGGGTTTTTATCTTTGTCAAGCTCGTAATTTTCAATCAGTCGTTTGGTCAAACTGCCTTTGGTTCCTTCTGCAAAAATGGTTAGTTTTGCTTCGATGCGTGTTCCCGGCTGAAAATTTTCCAGCTGATTGCCATGATGGTCAATGCCGGTATCAATCGTTTTTGCACCGATTACTTTTCCATCCTTATACAAGATTTCATCCACTGAAAAACCGGGATAAATTTCCACCCCTTTTTCTTCAGCCTTCAGAGCGAGATATCGACAAACTTGACCCAGTGAAGCGACATAATTCCCAGTGTTATTCATATAAGGCATATGAACCGGTACTGTTAGAGAACCCTTTTCACTCAATAAAACAGTTTTATCTTTAGTTACCTGAGCATTGAAAGGGATTTCGCTAAAGTCAACATCCGGCAATAAACGTTTAAAAACATCGGCTTTAATGATAGCACCTGATAAAATATGGCTGCCTATGGAACTGCCTTTTTCCAAAACGAGTATTCGTTTATTTAATCCTCGTTGTTTTAAAGTGTCTGCCAAATGAATGGCAGTGGATAAACCGGAGGGACCGCCGCCAATAATTAATACATCTGTAGAAATGGTATCAACACTATTCATCATTCGTTGATTTTAGAATAAAAGTCATGAACGAAATATTCGATTATTTCAGATTACAATATAAACAACTATCGCGGATGATGCAAGTTTAATACCAAAAAACAAAGATTTTCATTTGATGTCGGATAAAATAATTGACCTTTTATTTTGAATTATTAAATTGAATTCTTTTCTTTGTGTCATAGTATTGTAGCACACTAAACACATATGACATGATAAACATTAAAAACCTTAATTTCCATTACAAAAAGAAAGATCCGTTGTTTGAAGATTTTTCTTTAGAATTAAATGCCGGTCAAATAATCGGGCTCCTTGGTAGCAACGGTGCCGGAAAATCTACGCTGCTAAAGATCATAGCAGGAGTGAGGAAATCAGTTTCTGGCAAATTAGATATTAATGGATTTGATCCAGACGAGCGAAACCCCAATTTTTTAGCGGACCTGTACATGGTTCCCGAAGACTTTTCGTTACCATCCATTACTATAGGCTGTTATGTCAGTGCTACAGCTACACTTTATCCATCCTTTGACAAACATAAGCTGGAAAAGCTGATGGAAGAGTTTCAGTTAAAGAAAACGCAGCACTTAAACCAATTGTCACATGGTCAGAGAAAGAAATTTCTGATAGCATTTGCTCTGGCAACTAATTGCAAAGTTCTATTACTGGATGAACCCACCAATGGATTGGATATTCCATCAAAAAGCATTTTCCGCAAAATACTTGTTGGATCTGTCACGGAAGAACAATTGGTTTTAATATCCACCCATCAAGTAAAAGACATTGATACGATCCTAGATAAAGTGGTGGTCATCGACGAGGGTAAAATCGTTTATCAGGAAAATATAGAGAACATAAGCCAAAAATTGCATTTTGAAACGGTTTCCAGTCTCAAGGGGCTTGAGAATCTGCTGTATTCTGAGAAATGCCCGATGGGGTATCGAGTGATCGTAACACCCACGGATGAGGATGAAGAGTCAGTGATCGACATGGAAATGCTTTTTAATGCTATTGTTAACAAAAAAATCTAATACGAAAGAGTTATGAATACCAATAAATACTTTAATGCCAAACGGTTCTGGAATTTATTCCGTAACGATATGATGATAAATCATAAGCGGTATCTGTTTGTAGTTTTAGGAATTGCAATTGCCTTTTTCCTGTATTTTGTATGGGATATGAATCGAAATGCAGAATACGGTTATCAAATGAATAGCTACGAAGGTCCATTTGCATTTCTTCTCATGGGTATGGGCGCGATCATAGGAATGGCATTCCCAGATTTGAGTGAAAAGAAAAACACTTGCAATTATCTGCTTTTACCAGCATCTATTTTTGAAAAATACGTGATCCAATTTCTGATTTATTTTGTCCTATTCGCATTTCTGGCTTTTAGTATTTTTTGGATAGACACACGACTGGCCCGATTCACAATGCTACATTTGAATTTTATTCATGTTGCAAAAATTGACCTATTCAGTTTTACGGCATCGTATCAGTACCAGTCTACTTTAGACAATATCATGATGTGTATGGCTGTTTTTTCAATGGGTGTTTTTCTTTTTGTCTCCAGACTCTTCTTTAAACGCTTTGCATTGGTAAAATCGCTCATTCTGGCAGTCGGATTGTTCTATACACTTTATGCGGTCATGTTATTTTTGACTCAAATCTTCTACCCTGAATATCCAACGTACGATTATCATGTGAATGATTTTGATTTAATCAAGGATATATCGTGCAGACAACTTTGCGTTTATATCATGGCTAGTCTAAGTTGGCTTTTTTTACTGCCTATTGGTTACCACAAACTAAAAGAGAGACAAGAATGAACATCGTATTCAAATCCATTAAGGGTATTTTTTTGCAAATAGCAGAAAATATATACCATCAAATACTTGAAGGGACCTTGCAACCCGGAGATCGTGTGCCTTCTGTACGTGATCTGGCTGCAGAACTCGAGGTAAACCGAAATACGGTGGCCAGGACGTATGCACTTTTGAGTGATGAAGGTATTTTTGAAAACAAACGAGGTGTTGGCTATTTTGTTTCAATGAATGCATTGGATTTACTTGGAGCTACTGAAAGAATGCATTTTTTTGCGGAAGAATTGCCTCAGTTCATTCAAAAAATAAAAATTCTCAAACTTACCAGTAAAGATTTGGCCGATTTGATAACCCAACTAAAAAACAACGAGAACGATGAAAACAAGTACTAAATATATAATAGCCTTTCTAACTTTTGTATTGGTAGGCATACTGACACTTTTTATAGTAACAAGAAATCATGTAGAAACACCTCCTAAACTATTTAAGGAAGAATTTTCCCTGCCAAATTTCTCGGTCATAGTAAGCGGACCGCAAACGAGATTTTATATAGAATCAGGTGATACCAATAAACTGACCATCTCGTATCCGGGTAAAGTAAAAGATTCAAGACCAATCTCTTATTTTGTCAAGAATGATACCTTGTTTTTCGTAGAGAAAGACGATCGCATGAATTTTGAAAGGAAAATACTGATACAGTGTGCAAACGTTAAAACCATTGTTGCCAGACACAACGATGGACTAGTCATTGAACACTTTAACGCCAAATCGTTGACTATACTAGCGGATAGCGGCACGGTTGATTTAGGTTGTAAATATTATACAAATAATGGTGAACTACTTTTTAGCCTTTTAGACATCAATTGCATTGCTCAAAATAAATCGATTGTCACGATTCAGCAGATTAAGACTGACCAAATTAAGGTTAAAGCAGTTGGTTCTGAGGTTTATTTAAAGAATATGAGCATCAAAAATGTTTCTGCAGATATTAAAGATCACTCCAGATTGGAAGGCGAAAACATCGAAGATAAAGAACTCCAGATAGATCTCAAAATTGATTCATTAAGCACTTATTTCTTTAGAGAATAAAACATACGACCATGAAAAAAAACCTATTTTTATCCATTATCGGATTACTACTGTTTTCCACTGCAACTACTGCACAAATCAGAACTATTGATCACCCCGAATACGAAAGTTGTAATACGGGATCATTCGAGATCAACAAAGTGGAGATGAAAGATTCCGAAACTGTATTGTATTGTGATGGTTTTGGAATACCCAATGATTGGATATACCTAACATCCAAAAGTTATCTGAAAGGTAAATCAGGTAAGATTTATAAATTCGTTCGTACAGAAGGCTTCGAAATGGATAAACAGATTTTCATGCCTGCGTCTGGCACTGTTTCATTTAAGTTATACATGGAGCCTTTGGATAAGAAGGAGACTTCATTCGATTTTATGGAGGGCGAAAATAGTGATCAATTCAGAATTTTAGGCATTAAAACCTTTAAAACAAAATCAACCGCAGCCATTCATTGTTTAATCAAAGGCGAAGTGATTGACAGACCTCAAAGTAGTAGGTTAATACTCATCAAATCAGGTGGAGATGATCGTATTTCTGCATTGTATATACCTATCAAAAATGGTAAATTTGAATATGAGCTAAACTGCCAAAACCTGGAAGCTTATGACCTGATATTTAATGACGAAAGACGAAATGGAAGATGGCGACCAATTACTTTTTTTGCTGAACAGGGAATAGTTTCTTTCAAACTTTTCCCTATGGACTTATTTTTTAATAACGTAATTAAAGGCGGACAGCTTAATGGCGAATACACACAATATCTTGCTAATAGGGATTCTTTATTTCAGTTATCTGCAAGAAAGGAACAAGAAAACAGTTTAAAAAACAATAATAAATACTATTCAGAAGTTGCTATGAATTTGCGAAAACAAATGGAGGCAACTAAAGATAAACTGGTTTTAGACAGTTTGCAGATTTTGGGTAATAAACTTTATGAATCGGGCGAAATTTACACCCCAGAAGCTAAGAATTTGGAGAAGCAAAGCCAAGAAATGAGTTTAAAGAGCAGGGATTGGGAATTGAAATGTATTCAAGAAAACAATTCGTTAGTAGGTTATTATCTGCTTATCAATAGAATGGAAGCTGCTCTTGATCATTTCAAAGAAGATATACCTGAATGCATCGAATTGTATCATTCCATTTATGCCAAAAAATATCCAAAGCATCCATTTACTGAACAAATGAAAATTAAGGTAGAAAGTATTACTTCTATCAAAATTGGAGGTTCGTATATTGATTTTGTTGCTCCCAATTTTACTGGACAACCTGTTAGACTTTCGGAACAAATCAAAGGCAAAGTGGCATTAATTGACCTTTGGGCATCCTGGTGTGGACCTTGCAGAAGATCTGCCATAAGTATGATTCCTGTTTATGAAACCTATAAAAACAAGGGCTTCACCATTGTGGGAGTAGCTCGTGAAAGTGAACTATCAGATGCTGTCAATGCTGCCAATAAGGATAAATACCCATGGTTGAACCTTATCGAATTGAAAGATGAAGGATCCATTTGGGCAAAATATGGAGTAGGGAATGGGGGTGGAGGCACCTTTCTGATTGATAAAGAGGGTAATATATTGGCTATTAGCCCAACAGCAGAGGAGGTAAAAGCAATTCTTGAAAAAATACTTAAAGATTAATGGACTCTTTATCCGGCAAAATTTAAAATATAGCTCAAAGAAACCACGCTGATAATAATCCAGATCACAACACCTTGAATCATCGGACGAACCCCAACATTTCTAAGTACCGTAATGGTGAGGGAGGCTCCGATGAAAAAGAGGGACAAGGTCAAGCACTTACGTGCAATCAATACAATGGTGGTGGTGAGAACCGTAGGCAATACAAAAATCGAATTGATGATCATGGCCAAAATAAACAGGAAGATAAACCAGGGTAGAGCTACCTTATTGGATTTGTTCTTGAAAATGAACGAGGTGACAAAAGAGACCGGGATAATCCATAAAGCTCTGGTTAGTTTAACCGTTGTGGCAACCTTCAAAGCTTCTTCGCCATAGGCAGAAGCTGCACCAACCACAGAACTGGTATCGTGAATAGCAATGGCAGACCAGAGCCCAAACTGGTGCTGGCTCAATCCAAATAGATGTCCCAGGGTGGGAAACAAGAAAAGTGCAATTGCATTAAGAATAAAAACCGTACCCAAAGCGACCGACATCTGACCATCATTTGCCTTAATCACAGGACCTACCGCAGCAATGGCACTACCTCCGCATATGGCAGTTCCAGAACTAATCAGATAGCCGGTCTTCCTATCTACATTCATCTTTTTAGCCAGGAAAGATCCTAAGATCAAAGTACCAGCAACAGAAAATATGGTAAACAGCATACCATCCTTACCAGAGGCCAAAGCCTGTTGCATGTTCATTCCGAATCCCAGTCCAACGACCGATCCCTGCAGCAGATATTTAGACATCTTCTTATTAAATTTCGGGAATGCCTGGCCGAAAATCAGCGCAAAAACCAATCCGGAAAAGAGAGCAAGGGGTGGATTTACTGCAGGTAAAAGACAAAGAAGCAAAAAAAGGATGTAAAAGGCATTCTTATATTTTTCTAAAAAATGGGGCAAGATTTTCATCTATTCTGAATTTTGGACAAAGATACTTTCTTGAATCAGATAAACCCCATTTCTAAAAGCTTTGTCTTATTTCTTTAGTAAAATTTCATTAATCGCTTTTACAAAAGCATCCTTAGGCATGGCACCCATAGATGTTCGTGGAGCTCCAACCATAGGGCAAAAAAGGATGGTAGGAATGCTTTGAATACCAAAAGCGGATGCCAATTCCTGTTCTTTGTCCGTATCTATTTCATAAATATAAATTTTACCTTGGTATTCCTTAGCTAATTCTTCCAGAATAGGGGCAACTTGTTTGCATGGACCACACCATGTTGCATAAAAATCGATGATGCAAGGTTTGTCACCCAAATACTTCCATTCCTTTGGATTTGCTTCGTAATTTGCAACCTTGGCCAAAAATTCAGCTTTGGTTAAATGAATGGTTCCAACTGTCGCTACCTGTTTTACTACAGTCTTATTTTCTTTACTGTTTCCGGCACAAGCGGTAAACATAGTGGCAAGCATGATGCTTGCAAAAATTATTTTTCTCATTTTTTTAATTTGTTTATTATATGGCTATTACAGTGTTTATATAAATTATAACTTTAATATTCTTTGGAAATTGTGATCGCCGCAACTGTCCCATCGGCTACTGCTGTTGTAATTTGACGGTATTTTTTACTGATAATATCACCCACTGCATAAATGCCAGGTAGGTTTGTTTTGCGGTCTTCGTCGGTCAAAATATACCCCCATTTGTCCATTTTCGGAAGGATTTCACCCAATACTGAAACATTCGATTTAAAGCCGATAAAGACGAAAACACCATCTGCTTCGAGCTCTTTCAACTCTTTTGTTTTCAAATCTTCTACAAAAGTGATCATCTTGTCACCCCGTTTTTCAAATTTACGTGGTTCGTGTTCGTACAAAACGGTGATTTTTTCGTTCGCCTGTAGCTGTTCAATGGCTGTTTGATTCGCTGTCAACTGTGCGAACTGATGAATCATCGTTATTTTTCGGGCAAACTTGGTGATAAATAAAGCTTCTTCTACAGCAGAGTTTCCACCACCAATAACAGTTACTTCCTTATCTACAAAATATTTAGCATCACACGTGGCACAATACGAAATACCTTTGCCTTTGTAATCGCTTTCACCGGGAGCATTCATCGTGTTTGGCGTTGTGCCGGTAGCAATGATAATAGTCTTAGCACGAATCGTTTCCAACTCATCAATCACGATTTCTTTTTTCACCAGGTCCACAGAAGTGATATCTACCGCCACTTTGAAATCAATCCCAGTGTGCTTGGCTTGTTCGCTCATATAATGAGCCAACATAAAACCAGGTTGAGGCTGCTCAAAGCCAGGATAGTTCGATACCTGATGGGTGATGCCCATGTATCCACCGGGTAAAGCAGGATCTATCAGCACTGTCTTGATTTTTGCCTGACCCAGGTAAATACCGGCAGTAAGCCCTGCAGGACCACCACCCAAAATAGCCACGTCGTAATCCGTAACGATAGCCTTTTGATGAACTTTGATAGCTGCTACTTCTTGGGGAGTCAACATCTTGTCCAGGCGTTCCATGATTTCCGATTTCTTGATTCCTCCACTTATCGTATCTAAAACCTGCTTTCCATTGTCAAAAAACAACAAAGTGGGAGAGGAACTGACCCCTAATTTCGTAGCCAGTTCACGATTTTCCTGACGAAAAATCTTTAGAAACTTTATCTTTTCTCCATACAATTCAGCCATAGCTTCGTACTTTGGAGCCAATGCTTCGCATGGTGCGCATTCTGTTGAGTAAAAATCGATAACAACTTTTGCGCCCTTTATGACTTCCTTTTCGAAGTCTGCTGCATTTATTTCTTTCATAGCACGATGTTTAATCTTTTAAATAATAGGCTGCACCCAGCGATAGCAATTCTTTTACCGGACGACAATCGGGTGAATTGATGTGTCCGTTTCTATTTTTTGCCACCGAAGCGCAACCACCTCCACAAGCCAAAGCGACCGAGCAGGTTTTGCACTCTTCAATGGTCGTGACATCCCGGTTTTGCCATTCCTCAATAACATCTTTTTTCTTAGTCACTTCCGGGTAAAAAGTACCCAGTTCTTCGCCTTCTTTCCCAACCGTAGCCGTACAGGAATAGATCGTACCTGTAAAATCAAACGCCCATTCCGTTTTACAAGCCGGACACGAATCAAATAGTGCCATGGGCAACTCTTCGTGTTCTGAAATGTACTTAGCAATGGAAAAAGCCGGTTTATAAAATTCAGCGATGTAAGGATGTTCCTTCAATAAGTCGTACAAATGTTGATATAGAGTAGCCCTGTCAAAAAGTTTTTCAGGTGTGCTGTTGCAAAAATGAAGCTCATAATTACGACCAATCTGAGTTTTAAACAGCGGTGAACTTGTCCAGCCACGATCAATGGCAAAACGCGAAAGTCCAGCCAGATTTCCAATATTCTCTTTGTCCACCACCATGCGCAGGTTGATGTTTATCCCTGCTTCCAAACAGGTATCCACCCCTTCCACAATACGATCAAACGTGGGTTGTTTCCCTTTCAGGTAACGTCGCCCGTCGTGTACTTCCTGTGTTCCGTCAATAGTCACCTGAATTTCCCGAATGTTGGCTGACTTTAATAAATCCACATAAGAAGTTAAGGTATAGCCATTTGTAACAAAGGCTACATCCAGGTTCGCTTCGTTTGATTTCTGTAGCAAATAAGCAATCATTTGGCGTTGATTATCACCCGGTAAAAGCGGCTCTCCACCAAAAACAGTAATGTATTTACGTTTTGCAGCAAATTCGGTTTTGATGTAACTGAAAAAAGCATCAATCACATCCGTGCTAACCACTTTCTGTACCGGATTGTACCCTTCCTGATAGCAGTAGGAGCAAGCAAAATTGCAGGAATAGTTTGGCACAAAAAACAATTGCACTTCATCTTCTTCCCGTTTTTCAGCAAAATCAAGATAAGCCAGTTTGAAATCCCGTTTTTCCTTTGCCTCGTCTACCAGATATCCGCGTTGCGCAAAATCACCGCTCGGATCAAATTGGTCGTTCAACATTTTCATTTCACTTTCCGAAATGATATCAGCCGATTTATACAACGGATTTGCAATAAAAAAATCGTCGGAATCCTTTATAGGAACCAGGATGTTGTGATTGGATAAAGACATATGCTTAATCGTGACAACCAGCTACGATAATGGAAACTTTGGCACAACATTGTGCTTGTTTCGTTTTGTTGTTGTTACTTGAACAACACTTTTTTTTAACTACACTTTTCATACATTTATTTTTAAGTTGTGAATAAACGGTTCTTATAAAAAAAACCTTATTATTTTATTCCAGAGATAGTCAGACTTGCCACTTCAGCTTGACCCTTAGGGTATGGATCTGATTCTTCCAGGATCTTAATCTCATTAAAACCAGTAGCTTCCAGCATCATCAGATACTCAGCTCGCGTCACGGATCCAGCCCAGCATTCAGCAACAGCCATTGGATCATTCCGATACTCCTCTGCAATGGGTTTGGTCGCGTAAATATCACTTACCACAAAACGTCCGCCCGGCTTTAAAATCCGATAGACTTCGTTCCAAACAGCTGGCTTGTCTGAAGCATGATTGATGGTGCAATTGGATATAACCAGATTGACACTATCATTTTTAAGAGGAATCTGCTCGAGTTCAGCTTGAAGGATTTCAGCATTACCGACTTCAAATTTCTTCAGATTGGTCCTTGCCTTAGCAATCATTCCTTCTGATATATCGAGTCCATATACGTAACCGCTGTTTCCAACTTCTTCAGCCAAACGAATAACATCGTTTCCACGCCCGCTACCCAGATCCAAACAAACCTCACCAGGCATTGCACCAGCATGATTGATGGCACCACCACAGGATAGACAGCAGCTGGTTTCACTGAGATTGGTATAGCGATCATTAATTGCTTCAGTAATCATCTTTTCAAAAATTAAGTTCAGACTATTTGTTTGTCGTTGCAAAGATATATGATTTGTTTTGAATTATAATAGTATCACTAATAAATTATTTAGGTCGCACCATTTTATTTTACTATTTTTGCACCGGATTTCCTATTAAACATTTGTTACAATGATATCTAAAGAAAATATTACACCTGAATTTGCCCAGGAACTTTTTGAAGACCCAGACAAGGTATTACAATTTATAGCCGGAGTAAAATGGAAGGATGGTTTTGTATGCAGGAAATGTGGACATACTAACTTTTGTGAAGGTAAATCACCCTCATCCCGACGTTGTACTCGCTGTAAATCAGAAGAATCTGCAACTTCTCACACCTTGTTTCACAATATAAAGTTTCCCTTAAACAAAGCCTTTTATATTGCATACAACGTATGTGTACTCCAAAAAGATCTTTCATCCTATAATTATGCCTACCATCTGGGCCTAAACCAAATGACTTGCTGGAAATTTCGTAAACGGATACAAGACTGTGTAATCAAACACAGTACCGATAAGAATACTGTAACCATTCAGACTATTTTACTGACTGAAAACGAACTAAAACCTGCCTAACCGGGTTTATATACTATAAAGACGGTGTATCTCAATAAAAAAGTTGTGTAAAATCAATTTGCAACCTGTTTCATTACCTTCCAAATTTTATTAAATAGAGCACCTGGTGTAGTATTTTTGTATTATTAAAAAGATAGTAGAAGCAATTAAAAAATAAAATATAATGGGAACAATACATTTAACAAAAGAAGAATTTCTGAAGAAAGTAGTCAATTACGAAGTCAATTCAACCGAATGGAAGTACCTTGGTGACAAACCCTGTATCATTGACTTTTATGCCGATTGGTGTGGACCATGTAAAGCCGTGGCACCTATTCTGGAAGAATTATCCAAAGAATACGACGGACAAATCTATATCTACAAAGTTGACACCGATAAAGAACAAGAACTTGCAGGAGCTTTCGGTATACGCAGCATTCCAAGTATGCTTTTTGTACCCATGGAAGGCAAACCACAGATGAGTGCAGGTGCTTTGCCTAAAGATCAGCTGGTTGAAGTGATGAAAAACATCCTTCTGATTAAATAATACGATGTTGATGAAAGAAATAGATATTGAAACCCGTACACAGCAAGCAGTAGATCACTTTAAGGAAGGCTACAATTGCAGCCAATCAGTAGCCATGGCTTATGCCGATTTATATCAGGTTGACCTTGAAACAATGAAAATGCTGTCTGCTCCATTTGGTGGAGGCATGGGACGTTTGCGGGAAGTTTGCGGTGCGGTCACCGGTATGTTCCTGATTTTAGGGATGGAGCATCCTGCAACGGACCCCAACGATAAAACGTCCAAAACAACTTCCTACGCAGCTGTTCAACGTACAGGCTTAAATTTCAAAGCTAAAATGGGTAGCTATATTTGCGCAGACTTACTTAAAATTGGTAAAGCTCCTCAGAGTCCCACGCCAGATGACAGAAACAGCGAATACTATGCCAAAAGACCTTGTGCCTATTGCGTTGCTGTAGCGGCTGAAATATTGGGAAAAGAACTTATGCTTAAAAACGGAGAATAGGGTAGAGGCACCCTTAAAACATGTTAAATAACATATTTTTTATGTCGAAATATTTGCATATGACTTCAAAGACCATTACTTTTGTTACGTGTTTTTCATGGTATTAGATTTAAGGTTAAAAGAGATAGGTTGTCGTGAGATAACCTACTTTTGTTTTAGGACATTACGTCTCTCGTAATGACACTGCAGTCGCTTGAAAAGGCGACTTTTTTATTTTATTAAATTCAATTTTACTTTGTAATAAATATATTGTGTACTTTAGCTGTCCAAATAATACTTATAAAAACACTTTACTTTACATTAGACACTAAATTACTATTTTGCCAGGCAACGGCTAACTCCACAAATAATATCAATATTAAGCATCTTCATCGTTTCTATAAGAATTCGTTGAATTGACTTTGCACAAATAAATATTAACTGAAGGATAAGCAACAGTTTGACTGAAAGATACTAATTTATCGTAGCCATCTAGCGGCATAAAATGGAAATAATAGTGCATAATTAAGTGTTAACAAGTTAGTTAACATTATGTGACTGACCAACCTGAACACACCCAGCAATTCCGGAATAATGAATAAAAAAACTAACTATCAGGCTTCAAATTATGTTATATTTGGAAAATGGTGTGGGTTTATAATAAGGATATAACCGCAATGCGGTTGCAGGGGTGTTAGCGAAAATGTTAGAGCGCATAGTCCATCATAAATCGTATCATCATCGAATATAATCGTATCATATCGTATCATTTATCGCAAAAGATGTTTATATTTGCCCAATGGAAAACAAGGTACATACTTTAAATATAGATATTGATTGGAAGCTAATTGATATGATTAGCCAGATCGATCGATTTGACGCTTCCTGGGCATCTATTGAGCGGAAAGAAGGCCAAAGCTTAAAGCAATTAAAATCAATAGCAACTGTCCGTAGTGTCGCTGCATCAACTCGAATAGAGGGTTCGGCGATGAGCGACGAAGAGGTTGACAATCTGCTTCAGAATATCGATATTACGAAGTTGACTGATCGTGACTCTCAAGAAGTTGTTGGATACTTTGAGACACTTGATATTATTTCTGAGTCATATCCGGATATTGAAATACTCGAAAGTAGCATAAAAAACCTTCACAATATCCTGATGCGGCATAGCGAGAAGGATGAATGGCACAAGGGTGATTACAAGCAAGTAAGCAATGCTGTTGAGGCGACCTATCCCGATGGCTCCAAACATATAGTTTTTCAGACAACTGAGGCTGGATTTCCGACACAAGATGCGATGCGTTTGTTGGTGGATTGGTATAATGCGGATACAGTGACTCACCCACTTGTAAAATGTGCATTGTTTGCATATAATTTTGTCAGTATCCATCCATTTCAAGATGGTAATGGCCGTTTAAGCCGTTTGATAGCTACATTATTACTTTTAAAGAATGGTTATAAGTGGATTCAGTACGTTAGCTTTGAACATGAGATTGAAAGCAAAAAGGTTGATTACTATCGTGTGTTAAGAGCATGTCAGGCTCATCGTCCAAATGAGAATGTAAGTGAGTGGGTTGAGTTTTTCCTTGAATCATTGAGAAATATTCAAACACAACTTCTTCAAAAGCTTACTCAGAAAGGAGTTGATAGTCAATTATCTCCCCGTGAAAAGTCATTACTTACGTATGTCGGAGATCATCCTGGTTGCAAATCAGGCGAGATTGCCAAGAAATTGGGGATTCCTAGCCCGACAATAAAAAGAATTCTCTCAGATTTGTTGTCAAAGAACTTGATTGAAAAACATGGATCTGGTGCGGGAGTAAACTACGTCCTTATTTAAAAAAACACTTCCGCTAACAATACCCAAACCACACCCGCCTTCGGCAGGCGCGGTCTGGCCTTCCGTTATGTGCAAGAATAAGAATCGCATCATCAATTTATCTACAATAGAATATGGGAACATTTGAAAAGTCATTAACTAGAGAACTAGGGAAAAATACAGGAAAAGTATTGAGTAACTGGGTATTTGGGGATCAACACTCAACCCCCTATCGTAGAGTTGGAGCAACTTCACCTCGAAAAACTAAAGAATTCATTGAACCTAAACCAGCTCGACCATCAAGAGTTGAATCAAGACATCTTGAACTAATGGAACAGTTAGAGGTTGAGAATAGAATAAAGGAGCGAATGTACAATGAACAACAGGAAGAACGAAAACAACAATTGCAGAGTGACTTTATTAGTCAAATGCAAGTGAATATAAAGAACGCACTTGGTTATTCACGTGACAATAAAGAAAGTCAGCAAGATTATTTAAATGATCTCATAAGTGTTTTAGAAACAAGAGTTTGGCATAATAAGAATGAGTTCATTTTAAAATCCTCTTTTGATAAAAATAAATACAGATTAGAAAATCAGCTAGCAGACATATACTTAGAGAAACTTAAAGAGTGTTTAAGATTCCCAGATAGCATTTTAACTAATAGTCAGCAGAAATCATACAGAAAATACGAATTTAAGTTTAAAAAACGAAGATTATCATCATTCTATGGTTCTTGGGGAGTAATCTGGTTATATTTAACTTCATTCTTTCAATGGGTATTGAATGCTGTTATTCATAAAACAAAAGTAAAACAATCGGATTCTTTTGCCTCTGTTTCTGAACAAAAAAATCAGGAAGCAACGATTCTACAAGATAAAATAAATGAAATTGATGATCAATCAATATTTATTGACCTAAATGAAGGAAATAGAATTGATTTACGACTTACAGAGATATGGTCAAAATATCATGATTTGACAGATAGAGATGTACTGGCACGTAAACCAATTTTTTCGGCTGATGCAGTAAAAGATAGTATATTATTTGTTGGTGTAAATCCTTCTTACAATAGTACAGATGATGAATTTCTAATGTCAAGTACTGATGGAAAATCGCTTATGTATGGTAGTCAATTTCAAATCGCTAATGCTCCAGAGTATTTTAGAAAATTGGAAAACTTTGCCGGTCAACTAAATAAAGGATATACGCACTTGAATCTATTGTATGCTCGTGAAAATGATAGAGAGCGATTATTAAGACTTGATCAAAATTTTATTCGTGAACAACTAGAATTAACATATGATACTATCCTAGTAGTTAAGCCTATAGCAATAATCTTTTTTAGTGAATATTGTAAAGAGCTAATTTTTGGAGAGGAAAGGTGGGTAAGCCCAAAAAGTGAATTTAATGGCCATTACACATTAAATGGGACTTCAATGCCAGTTTTTTTCAAAGATGATATAACTGTTTTGTCAGAGATTGAGCAACTTGAATTAATAAGTTTAATTCGCAATTTATAAAAATGGATACACAAAAAAGACTTAATGAAATTTGGTCACAAGACTATATCAGTGAATTACCTTCTTTAATAAAAGATCGTGGCTACACTTACTCAGAAAATTTCGTAGAAAAAGATGTTCTAATTACAGGCATCAATGCTTCTTTTCGTGATGATGATTGTTTGAATTGTCATAGCTTTAACTTTCAGTCAATCCTGAGAGAACAAAAGGGGGATAATTATTGGGGTACATTAAAAAAGTTAATTTTTGATGATGGCGTTGATTTGAGAGAAAGGAGTGCTTACCTGGATATATTTTACTTTAGAGAAAAGGAGCAAGCGTTTTTAAAAGAACAATTGCTAAAAAGTCAATCTGGCATTCGTTTTCTTGTAGATCAAATTAATTTAACACAACATACTATTGAAGATATTATTAAACCCAAAGTTATTATTGTTAAAAATAAAGAGTCTGCAGCATATTGGGGAAAACTGGCAAATGAGAGAATAATTTGGATGGGATACGAATTAGAGTTTGTTCAGAAAATGGAATGTGGTGAATTATATCGAATAACTGGATTAATAAATTCTTCAGAGAGAATAGCTCCAGAAATTTCACATACAAATTTGGAAGATACTCTTATCCTGTTTACTCATCATATAAACCAATATACTGCTAGAGAAAAAAGACCAACAGCGGTTCAGATAAAGACATTATTAGATTTTTATTATGCTGACAAAAAACTGAAAGCACTAAAAATCTTTTAAAAAAAATCCTGCACATAACACTGCCCAAACCACACCTGCCTTCGGCAGGCGCGGTCTGGCCTTCCGTTATAGGGCATTTTAGAAGCGCGTTCATTAACTGTATCTTAATCATTATGTTATGGGAGAATATAAACCCAATATTTCAAAATCGGATAGTGATATTTTGGAAATTGATTCTATTATCTGTTTAGAATCGATTTTGTCAAATAATGATTTGCGTACCCATTTATCAGCAAATGATAAAACTGCCAATACTGATGGTTTTATTGAATTGTTAAAAGAAAGAAGGATTATTGGAAAAATTGTTGTTCAAGTAAAATCATACCCCAAAAAGTATATTGGCAAGTCAAAATTTGATTTTCCAACCTCATTATTTGCATATGCAAGTAACATACCTACAGATTTAGTTTTCTTATTTGCTGTCGATAAAAAAAATGGAATAGCTTATTGGAAACACATTAGTGCAGATTTAATAAAAATGAACTCAGATAAGAGCTCTCAAAAAACAATCAATATTAGTTTTGATGAGTTTGAAGTTGTAAATAATTTAAATGTTAGTCAATCAATTCTCAAATGGAAGGATCTTTATAAAAGGTTGGCGGATCTTATTGAATTGAGTGAAGGCAATATAAATGAGAATGAACAACTTAGAAAATTAGTGAATAGTTTGCAAAATTCTAGTCTATCCATAGGTAGTAATGAAGTTATAAATTTGCAAAAGTTTATTGATGAATATAACTACCTATTAGATAATGAATTTATTGCGATAAAGAATCATTTTTTCAAGAACTCATGGAAAATTGGTGTTGCAATATTTGAGTACACCCAAAATAGTCTTTCCTACTTAATATTTAGAATTCCTTATGGATCCAATGACCTAATAATAAAGGAAATACCTGTTGATAAAGTGTCGGAAATGGAGTCGTTAACAAGAACACTCTATCGTAATTGTGTTGAAAATAGCATAAGCCAATCCCCCAAAACTTACGCATTAAAATTGATCAGGGATGATGTAGAAAGAATAATGAAGAATAAAAATATATTGTTTCTAACACCCGAGATAGCAAACGAATATATTTTTGATTTTATAAGAAAAGAGGGTAGAAGCTTAAAATTAACTGATGAATGCCCAATAGATTTATTATCCCTTAGAACACACTTAGAACAGAGGTTTCCTTGGATTGATCAAAGTACCTCATTTACTATAGTAAGTAGGCATCACAGTATTAATGTAAGTATTTTGTATGAATGTATCTGTTTCTTAATGAGGCTTGGTGTAGAAAAATTGAATCGCTTGTACCCAGCTAAAGGTCATTTTGGTGAGTCTGGATATGTTTATGACTGGTTTACAAATGAAATTGCTTATGATAAAGTTAAGTTTGTATTTGAAAGATTACCTTATATTTTTAGTTCATACATACAGGCAATGTTCCCCAAACTAATTAATGTAATAGACTTTTTTAGTGGCTGTAATGTTTTGATCGTCAATTTGATTTATCCGACTGGAAACTATAGTATAAGTAATTCTCCACAATTAGTACTATATTATTTATATGATTTAGATGTGAAAAACGATCAGCATGAGGTTGTTATCTCTTTAGATTTTGATTCACCAATTTTTAAAGAAAACGGTATTACTGACTATAATTCAATGACAAATCATTTTTATTCTCGGAAAATGTTATTCTTTAACGGTAATGAATATGATATTCGGGGATCTGAGGGTTCTGATATGTCGAAGTTTTTTGATGATTTTTATATTCATAATCTGTTATATGGTTTTCTATATGATCGCTTTAAAGATTACTTTGATAATATTCAAAAAGAATAAAAAAAACGCCCTAAAACGTGTAGCAAGGGCATTTTAGAATCGCACTATTTAACCTTTCTACAATACTTAAAAAAAGATAAAGATGGCATTATTTACTGATAGGGAACTGGGAATGGTTCCACCAACAAAAAATGAAATTAAGACAAATGTTTGGAATGGGATTTTTGGAATAATTGAGTCTTCAATAGCAAACAATTATTTTGCAAAAGATTTTCCTGAGTCATGTCCAGATGGACTTGGTATCTATGGTGTAAATCTGATATTATTCCAAGATAAGATTCATGCAATTATTCCACAGATTGATATTCCATTAACAAGAAAAGAACCAAGAAAAACTGATTATGATTTTGCTGCAAATTCTTTCCAAATTGATGATTCTGAGAATACTTATGCAATTTTAGATTTGATTGAGTTCTGTTATCAACATATAGTAGATTCTGAACAAAGTGGGCGAATACATGAACATTTTAATCATTATCACTTGAAATTTAGTGAAACGACCAGTAATAAATCACAATTTCGAAATGCGATAAACCAAATATTTGAAAGAAATGGAATCGCTTATCTTTTAAGTGAGGATGGCTGTATTAAAAGAGTTATACCACAAGAGTTTCAACAAGCAATAAACCGAAGTGTTGCAACATCAGATGATAATTTAAACGGATTAATTAATGAAGCGAAACAAAATATTCTTCGTCCTAATCCTGTCGATCGATCAAGAGGATTAGAGAAAATTTGGGATGCATTTGAAAGAGTTAAAACTTTTTACGGAGCAAAGAAGAAAGCTTCTGCTGATCAATTACTTTCATTAGTTGCAAGCGGAAATGGCTTATTTGAAGATTATTTAAAATCAGAATCAGCAACATTGACTGAGATTGGTAACAAATTTCAAATACGGCATTTTGAGGTTGATAAACAACCGATAACTGATGTTATGCAGATTGATTATTTGTTTTTTAGGATGTTTGCCTTAATTGATCTTTTTGTGAAGAAACTTGAAGAATAAAAAAACGCCCTATAACACCAGCTAAGCCACAGGCTTCCACTCAGGCGATTACGCCTTCGTTCCGCCCGCGCCCTTCTATGTTGAAAACCAATTATTTTAAGCATTATTTTTCAAAAATCTTTCTTTTTCAGCATTTTGTCAGGATATAGGCACAAGTTATTCCGGGAGGGGATTTTTCTCTTCCATCTTGAGATTCCGTATTTTCGGAATCTCCCCTAAACACCTTTCTTTCTTTTTTTCTTTTTCTGTAAACAACCTTAACAATCAGTCAGGATCCTATAAAGCAGCCTTCTATAAGTGGTCATTACGAGATGCCACATTTCCCTTTTTCAGTCTTAACAGGAAGGAAGTGCCGTAATCTAGCTAAATCGGTCAAGCCGCGGGGCGCGGGCAACGGTCACTTCCAGAAATGCTGATAGTTTTATAGGTTGTCTGTTTTTCCGATCAGAGCGTTGTTGTGCTCCATTCGTTTGATTAGTTTCTGATAGGCCATCAGAAGTGCCGGATCATACCGTATAGCCACCCAGGAACTTTCTATTATGATTGACCTAAGAAAATCGTGTGCCCTGAAAGTAATTTCACCTACTTTTTGTTTCTCACCGCTTGATTTGGTCATTGGAATGAGTCCAATGAAGGATGCGAATCGCTCGGAATTGGGAAACCGATTAATGTCCTCGACCTCAGTTAGGATAACCATTGCCGTGAGGAGCGCAATTCCTGGTATTGATCCAAGTAGCCTGACATTTTCACGATACTTGTCGGTTTGGGAGAGGTGTTTGATATCCAGCAGGATGCACTTTAAAAGTTCTTTCATATATCGAGCTTCATTGATCTGATGTTTGAGTGCCATTTCTCCGGAAAGCTCTTTCATGGGTATGCTTTGAAGCCAGATCATGAAACGCCTGTTCCAGTGCTTACGTGAATTGGCAAACTCTTCCGGCATATCAATTCCATAAAAATGGAGAAAGCCCTTAATGCGGTTCTTGAAACGGACCATATCATTAACCAGCGTTTTCCTGGAACGAACCAGAGACCGGTCATTGAGGGTACTTTCGGTAGGTGTGTAAATTGGCGTTTCGGCTGTCCCGTTTGTCTTCCTGCTGAAGCTTGTCCTTTTGTGTACCGGGAATATCAGCCGGATTGACCACAATGTTTTGGATGCCCAGTTCGCACAATTGATAATGAGCCCACAATCCGCAGAAACCGGCCTCGTAAGCCGAATAATAATTGGCACCAGGATAATTCCTAATTAGATAGTCACTCAACACTTCGGGTTTGGGTAGCATGGTAAAACTCTTTAACATCAGTTCTTCACTTAAGATTGTCACTTTCCAGTCTTTAAGATGGACGTCAAAACCTGCATAAATATTTTGACCTTCGAAATTTAAATTGTTCATTTGTGTAGGCATAAGGCATTGAATATTATTTGTTAATGATTTGAACCCTTAAAAGTAATGATCTTTGTCTTATGCTTAATCAAGTAAATAATTCATTTTTCAAACATAGGGACTAGCTACCCGTTAGCTACAAAATAAATGAAATAAGATATGAATAATCTACAGTTAGGAATTGACATTGCCACTTCGTTATCAGTAATTGGAACTGCAATATTTTTTGTATATAACTACAAAAAAGAAAATGAAGAAAAAAGAAAAAAACATATAAATGATTTAAGAACTCAGCAAATGACACTAGTTATTAAGAGTTTAGTTGAAAAGTTAGAAGAAGGATATTATTTTGACGAAAAAATAAAGATGTTAATTGTCGAAAAGAAAACTGAAAACGTTCCTCGAATGGCATATGATTTTGGTAAATCATTAGAAATTAAAATGTTGGTTTTTTACAATAGTGAATTAGCGATTTGGGGAAGCGATTATGAAAGAAAGAAAATTTCAGAAATGATTGAGAATACTAAGGAATGGTATATGTCAATTTTTGAAAAACCAATTCCCTTATCTAATTTATTGGACAATATTAAGTCAACAATACAAGATATTGCTCAAGAAATTCGAGATGCAAATTTTTAATAAAATCAGTAGCTAACAGCACCTAAGCACAATAGCCTATGAAAGTGCAAATTAAAACATCAGTACCTCGCAGAAACATTGTTCAGAGTAACAGTGATGAAGCTCGAAAAATGGCTACTGTGCATAGCTGCTAAACGTTATGCCTAATGCTAGAAAGCGCAATTCAACATTTTACGAAATGCTCATGAAAAACAAAGAAAAACAAAATGAAAACTAAAGATGTAAGAGGTTCTGAATGGAGAAAATGGGATTTGCACATTCATACACCAGTTTCTTTATGCTCGGAATACGGTGGCCAAACTGAAGAAGTATGGGGAAAATTCTTTTCTGAATTAGAAGATTTGTCAGAGGATATCAAAGTAATAGGAATAAATGACTATTTATTCTTGGATGGATACCAGAAAGTCCTTGAATACAAGAAAAGTGGTGGTTTAAAGAAAATTGAACTTATACTTCCTGTAATAGAGTTACGAATTAAAGAATTTGTTGGAAGCTCAGAATTAAAGAGAATAAATTACCATATTATTTTTGCTGATGATAATAATCTTAAAGTTGAACAAATAAAAACTCACTTTCTTATAGGTTTACTTGGTAAAGCAAATCTTGACGTAAGTTCGACTGACAATTATACATGGGGTGGAGTTATAACTAGAGACACACTTGCAGAATTTGGGAAACATATTTATGAGTCAATACCAGAAGGGAAAAGGGGTACTGCAAACTATTTAGAAATCGGATTTAATAACTTAAATTTTGATATCGCAAAAATTGAAAGTTTGTTAGGTGAGGGTGCAGAACCAAATTCGTATTTAAAAGATAAGTATTTCAAAGCTATAGGTAAAGCAGAATGGGAAGAGTTTAGATGGGAAGGTAGTATTGCGGAAAAGAAAACAATAATTAATAATACTCATTTTGTCTTCTGTGCTTCACCTACTGCTGAACAAGCAACTAGAGGCCGTATTTCATTAGAAAACCAAAATGTCAATAGCAGATTGCTGCATTGTAGTGATGCTCATATGTTTGCTATTGATAAATCACTAACAAAACCCAAGGAATTAGGCCATTGCTTCACATGGATAAAAGCCGATACGACATTTGAAGGTTTAAGGCAGTTAATATATGAGCCAGCAGATAGAGTCAAATTACAAACTTTTAAACCAGAAGTAAAAAATGATAGGCATATTATTTCAGAATTACAATTTTTTGATTCTGGTAAATTATTTGGAGATCAGAGGATTTGTTTAAATGAGAACTTAAATGCAATTATTGGGGGTAAATCATCGGGTAAGTCTTTACTAATTTATGCAATAGCAAATAGTGTTGATCCTGAGCAAGTAATGAAAACCTCAAAAAAATTAAATTTTGATGGCTATACATTTCAAGTAGGTTTTAACTTTAAAGTTATTTGGAAAAATGGTGATGTGGATATTTATAGTGAAACTAATAAAGATTTGAAGCAACACAAAATAACATACATTCCGCAACTATATATTAATCATTTAGTTGAGAAGAATAATAAACATGAATTAAACAACCTTATTAGAAACATTTTACTTCAAGATTCAGGGTTTACTGAATATTATAATAAAAAGAAAGAGACAATTTCAGAGGTCACTTCAAGAATTGATAATCAACTTGGACAATACCTTTTGATACGTCAAGGTATATTGAATAATATTGAAACTAAAAAGGCTATAGGGAAATCTGATGCAATTACTAAAAGTATTGAAAATCTTGAAAAACTAATTTCAAAAGGACAAATTGCATCAAATTTAAAACCAGATGAATTTGATGAATATAATAGACTTCAAGCTCAAAAGGTTGAAATAGAAAAGAAAATGAAATTTCTAATTTTGACTGACGCAGTTTTACAAAAGGTTGTAAAAGAAATTGTTGAGTCAAAGTTGAGTTTGCTTGGTTCTAGCAAAGATGATCCTGATTTTCAGTTGAAAGGGATTGTTGATAGAATACTAGAGGATATTCTTGAATCAGAGTTACCAATTCAAGAATTACGTAAGAAAATTGAAGTTGATTTTGCTGCTCTAGTTCAAAATCTTAAAGATGGTATTACAAAATTTGAAATTATTGAAAAGAAAGCGAACTTATCAATTGAGCTATCTTCTGTTAATGAATACCTTAAGCCATTTCTTGCTAAGATAGAAGGCCAAAAAGAACTGCTTAAGCTATCAGAACACTTAAAGACAGAAAAAGAAAAATTAGAGAAGTCTTTAGCGCTTGAGAAACAATTTTCAAGTCAAAAAGCAGAATATGACGAGATAAGACTTCAAACAAGTATTTTGTTGAAAAAAAGATACGATTTATACAAAGAAATTGAGAATGAGATTAATCGTTCAAGAAGCAATATCGGGGCTGATATCTTTCTTAATTGTTCATTGATTTACAAAAAGGAGTCATTACCACTTTTTGAACAAACAAATAAAAATCAACTAAAAGATAATAATAGATTTCATACTTTGTTTACTGATGGATTAGTCAATTATGAGAAGTTGATTGATTTATTCAAAATTCAATTAGCTGTTACTGACGATAAGCTTAAATTATCTACTGATGAGTATATTCCGTTAAGATCCAAGATATTTTTAGGCGATATTTTAAATGGTCTGGCATTAGATTCATTTGATTTTGACTATTCAGTAACTTATAAAGGGGATGATTTATTAAACATGTCACCTGGAAAAAAAGGCACAGTTCTTTTGATTCTTTTTCTAGAAATAAGTTCATCTGAACATCCAATATTGATAGATCAACCCGAAGATAACTTGGATAATAGGACAATTTATGACCTTTTATGTAAGATGATAAAAGAGAATAAAAAAGATAGACAAATAATTCTTGTTTCACACAATGCCAATTTAGTTGTTGCAACTGATTCCGAAAATATTATTGTCGCTAATCAAGAAGGTCAAGGGGTGGAACTTTTAGAAGGACGAACAAGATTCGAATATGTAAATGGAGCATTAGAAAATACAAGTAAGAAAGATCCTAGAATATCTAGCGTACTTAAAAGTCAAGGTATAAAAGAACATGTATGCGATATTCTAGAAGGTGGTAATGAGGCATTTAAGCAAAGAGAGAGAAAATATTCAATAAAATAAGTACTAGGCATAAAACCAGCTAAGGCACAGTGACTCCTCAGCGCTTCGCGCTTCGTCGCACCGCGCCCTTCTATGTTGAAAACCAAATATTTTAAGTATTATTTTTCAAAAATCTTTCTTTTTCAGCAATTTGTCAGGATATAGGCACAAGTTATTCCGGGAGGAGATTTTTCTCTTCCATGTTGAGATTCCGTATTTTCGGAATCTCCCCTAAACACCTTTCTTTCTTTTTTTCTTTTTCTGTAAGCAACCTTAACAATCAGTCAAGATCCTATAAAGCATCCTTCTATAAGTGGTCATTACGAGATGCCACATTTCCCTTTTTCAGTTTTAACAGGAAGGAAGTGCCGTAATCTAGCCAAAGCGGTCAAGCCGCAGGGCGCGGGCAACGGTCACTTCCAGAAATGCTGATAGTTTTATAGGTTGTCTGTTTTTCGATCAAGGCGTTGTTGTGCTCCATCCGTTTGATTAGTTTCTGATAAGCCATCAGAAGTGCCGGATCATATCGTATAGCTACCCAGGAACTCTCTATTATGATTGACCTAAGAAAATCGTGTGCCCTAAAAGTTATTTCACCTACTTTTTGTTTCTCACCGCTTGATTTGGTCATTGGAATGAGTCCAATAAAGGATGCGAATCTCTCGGAATTGGGAAACCGATTGATGTCCTCGACCTCAGTCAATATGACCATTGCCGTGAGGAGCGCAATTCCTGGTATTGATCGAAGTAGACTGACATTTTCACGATACTTGTCGGTTTGGGAGAGGTGTTTGATATCCAGCAGGATGCACTTTAAAAGTTCTTTCATATATCGCACTTCATTTATTTGATGTTTGAGTGCCATTTCTCTGGAAAGCTCTTTCATGTGTATGCTTTCAAGCCATACCATGAAACGCCTGTTCCAGTGCTTCCGTGAATTGGCAAACTCTTCCGGCATATCAATACCATAAAAATGGAGAAAGCCCTTAATGCGATTCTTGAAACGGACCATATCATTAACCAGATTTTTTCTGGAACGAACCAGCGACCGGTCATTGAGAGTACTTTCCGTAGGTGTATAGATTGCCGTTAGGTTTCCGCTTCTAAGGGCATAGGCAATCTTTCGGCTGTCTCGCTTGTCTTCTTTCTGAAGCTTATCCTTTTGAGTACCGGGAACATCAGCAGGATTGACTACTATGTTTTTAATGCCCAGTTCGCACAATTGATAATGAGCCCACAATCCGCAGAAACCGGCCTCGTAAGCCGAATGATAACTGGCACCGGGATAATTTCTAAGTAGATAGTCACTAAACACTTCGGGTTTTGGTGGCATGGTAAAACTCTTTAACATCATTTCTTCACTCAAGATGGTGACTTTCCAGTCTTTAAGATGGACGTCAAAACCTGCATAAATATTTTGACCTTCGAAATTTAAATTGTTCATTTGTGTAGGCATAAGGCATTGAATATTATTTATTAATGATTGAGCTCCTTAAAAGTAATGATCTTTGTCTTATGCTAAATCAAGTAATCAATTCATTTTTCAAACATAGGGACTAGCTACCCGTTAGGGCCAATTTTAGAATCGCACATATTATGGTTCCTGCAATAATGAAACAAACAGCCTAAGAAGTTGTGCGATTTTCATGATAGGGAAATAGTTGACTACGATTTCGGCCGATAAGAATGGATACCTGCAATTAATAAACACGTAAAAAGATCAATATGAAAATGAGTAGATTTGGGATTTTTGGATTTGTGATTGTAATAATCGGATTGACTTCCTGTGGACAAAAGAAACAGCCATCGACAACTGACAAAATCTCAGATGGATGTAAAACTTTTGAGACTGCAGATTATTCTATCAGATATCCTGGAACATGGGCTTTTGACAATTCTGGCCAGAATGGTGTGATACTTCAGATATTTTCAGCTCAAACCTCACCGGAGGACAATTTCAGAGAGAATGTGAACTTGGTTATTCAGGATTTGTCTGGACAAAAAGTTAAAACACTAGATCAATACACTCAAATTTCAGAGTCACAAATTAAAACGCTGATGACGAATAGCGAGATAATTTCAAGTGAAAGATTAATTCGCGATGGAAAAGAATTTCAAAAGGTGATTTTCACAGCAGTTCAAGGTCAATTCAACTTGAAGTTCGAGCAGTATTACTTGCTTAAGGGCAATTTGGCATACTTACTGACACTGACTTGTGTGGCTGACAAATTCGATGGATATCGTGAAGTGGGAGAGAAGATACTTGATTCATTTAGTACGAAAAAATAAAAAAAAACTGGGTATAACACCACCTAAGCTACAGGCTGCCACTCAGGCGAAATACGCCTTCGTTCCGCCCGTCGCCTAGCCACCCGTTAGTGGCCATTTTAGAAGCGCACTTTGACAGCAAACAGAACTGATGAAAAACATTCTAATAATAACATTGGGAATAATTATAATTCTGATAACTCATTATCTAGGACACATTCTTCCTCTCTCGATTTTTTGTATACCTCTTCTGATCATAATAATTACCGGATTATTGTTTTTCCTAACTGATTTCCATTTAGCAATCAAATTTGGATTGTTGATGGGAATGATGATTTTGAATGACGTTTTATTAAAGTATTACCCAGGTGACGACCATGATTGGGAGGGCGTTGATTGGATTGTTATATTTGAGTTTATTGGGCTAATAATCTCGATAATTGTGATAATTATCAGCGGTTTTATCAGCCGTAAAAAAAATATTAAAAAGTATTTCCTTTTTATAGTGGCATCTTGTTGCCTATTCTTTATTTATCAATCATACTTTAATTCTCTCGGAATGGTGTGGATCAATGACCCAATAAGCAATTTGAGAATAGCTAAACAAAAAGGACTGTACATCTCAGATGTTAAGTTTTCAGACAGTATAATAATAAATGATAATGATACTTTTCGAATTTCTCAGGGATGGATTGAGCAACAAACAGAGACTAATCATATGGGGTTATTTAAAAAGACCCATAATACCGATAAAATTTATTGTACAATTATTATTAAAAAAATTGGTGATTTTGAATTAGATCCAGAGATTTGGTATCAACTAAACGAAAGTGATTCTTTAGCCTTTAATCCAATAAGTCCAATTATAAATCTGACTCTAAATAAAACGGATAAATATTGCAGAATGGTATTTTATGATAAAGTAAACTTCAAGAAGATATAAGACATTGAAATTAAAAAAAACGGCCACTAACAATAGCCAGGCCACACTCACTTCGTGGGCGCGGCCTAGCTCGCAGTTAGCTGCAACTTTAAAAAGCGTAACCGCAAAGTTTTATGGTTTGAATAAAAAAGGGATTGGGAATACTGCTTTTTAGGAATTTATTCGAATTACTTTAGATTCTAAAATTGCCTTACTGATTATTTTAATAACTGCTTTATAAGCGTAATTTAATTTAGCAATAATGCTGCGAGAAATTTATTATTGGTTGATGTATTTCCTTAAGAAAATTGGCAGAACTGACATGTTGGAGTTTAACTCATATCTATTAGTATGTATGTTGCTTGGCTTTAACATAATGACAGTTTTTGTATTTACTAGTTATTTATTGAACATTGAACCCAAGACACTTATTATTGATTATCAAACATTCGGAATTATTCTTGGTCTTTCAATTATTATTCCATTATATTTTATCTTGTTTGCAAGAAGAACGCAAATTGTTGAGAAATATGATCAATTGCCAAAAATGAGAAGAAGTAGAGGCCAGTTCATATTTTGGATTTATTCGATAGTGTCAATTCCTTTGTTTTTTATTTTGGTTACACACTTAAAGAGATAAGTTGTTTTGAAAACAAACAAATCCATTAGCTATTAAACTCAAATTTATTTAAAAAAAAGCTGCAACTAACAATACCCAAACCACATCCGCCTTCGGCAGGGCGCAGTCTAGCCACCCGTTAGCGGCAAGGCTAGAACCGGTTCTTTAAGTTTATTGGTAAATTCTTCAATGTTATAACAACGAACAGAAACATAAGCCTGATTTGACAAAGAACATAAAAACAGCACAGTTATAATAAATTATAGAACCTAAATCTAAGTCTTCACCATTATACAAAAAAAACATGAAACAAATAATTAGTATTCAGTCGAGTTTTTTAATCTTAATTGCTTTTTTAACATTTTCTTGTTCAAAAAACAATGATAGGGTTCGGAGGGGATTGCATGGTAAAGTAAAGTCAATTAATGAGAAGTACTATGTTGCTGACAATCGATTTGGTGAATGGACATATGGGGATAGTAGTTCTTATGGCCTTCTTCATTTTTCCTTTACTGATAAAGGTGTTTATAGTGGAACTGAATTTTACGATACGCGCAGGCTATCTAGAAAAGATATACCTAAGTATAAAGATGGAAAGTTGATTGAAGCATGTCAGTATGACCAAGATGGAAAGTTGATTGATAAAACGAAAATTAATCAACTTTCTGCAGAGGTTGAAGAAATAATATCGTTTGACGAAAATGGGCGTAAAAAAAGCATAAGTAAGTACTATTACAAAAACAATATATTCATTGGGAGCGAAGATTCTTTATTTGAAAAGGGTAAACCAATCGGAAAAAAAATAGGCAAAGCTATTATTGACTCTAACGGAAATATTCAATCCTATTTGGTTGTTGATGAAAAAGGGAAAGAAGTGTCTTATAAGAGATATGAATATCTTGAATTCGATAAAATGAAAAATTGGATAAAGAGTATAACATTCAGTTCTAAAAATTCCAAAAAACCTGATTACTTTATTATTCGTGAAATTGAATACTTTTAAAAAAGCTCTGCCGCTAACAATACACAAACCACACCCACTTCGTGGGCACTGCCTAGCCACCCGTTATGGCAAATCATAGAACGCACATCTGAAATTTTCTACAATCATTTGGAAAGACGTATCTAAATAGGTACATTTGTAAATAATAGAGTTATGCCTGTAGTTGATTTGATTAATGGGATTAAGATTCTGATATACAATGGGGATCACAGACCCCCACATATTCATGCTCGATACAATGAATATGAGGTTTTTATTACGATTAATACTCAGGAAATATATGCTGGTGAAATGCCTGGTAGACAGCTAAAGACCGTATTTGATTGGTTAGCAGGCAACTCTGATTATGCTTTGACTGTTTTCTATGAACTAAACCCTGGATTAAAATGAGAAAGATAAGAATCCCTAGAATATTGAAGATTAATTGGATTAACGGATTGTCGATATCCGTAGTGTTCAATAATGGTGAATCTCGAATTATTGATTTTAGAAAAGTATTAATGGATTTGAACGTTCAATCTGAATCACCTGAGCATATTTTGTTTGATGAAAATGAATTTGCCAAGGTTAAGTTGGACGAAAATACATTGTCGTGGGATAATGTGGAACAATACATAAGCTTACGGAATGGTGAAAAGAAGAAAGTTCCATATGAGATAGGTGCAGATGTTCTATTAAAATATAGTAAGCCTGAGAAGCAATTGTCTCTGATTGGAATAGGCAAGATGGTGCGTGATTCGAGAATTAAAAGCGGTATGTCTCAACTAGAGTTGGCATTAGTAAGTGGAACCTCAAGAACGTACATATCCAGAATAGAGAATGATCGATCCGACATTGAATTGGACACTCTTCGAAAGATTGTTGAAACTGGATTAGGCAAGAAACTGGAAATTAAGATAAAATAATGACTTGCCATAACATTACCTAAGCCACATGCGCCTGAAAGCGCACGCGGCCTTCTATCCATTAGCACTAATTGTAAAACCCCATGAACCTAGCAGAAACAACGTTGTCAAAACTCCAATCAGAAGATATTCTGGTGGATGTCTTTACTGACCATTATGACGAATCACTTTATGGATTCATTAGAAATTTCAATGATAAATATTTGTTGTTGGAGAATTACGATGACAATGGATTCTATGACGGAATTATCGTCTTCAAACGTGAGGATATTACGAGAATAAAATGGGATAATAACGGCATACAGAGTCATGCACAATTGATTACCAGACATAAGCAGATTGAGGATTTCGCCAATATAAAGATTGACAATTTAGAAAATATAATAAAGTCGATTAGTAATTCTTACAATTGCTTAACCATTATGATTCAGGATATTGAATCAGATTGGACAATTGTAGGACAACTTATTGATATGGATGACGATACGATAATTGTTAATGAATTTGGAACAATGTCCACGCTAGACAGAGGGATGCTGATGATTTCATCAGCTGATATTACGCGAATTGGAGCTGGTAGTATTTATGAGAAGAACCTACTAAAAACGCATATAAAAAACAACTAGTGCTAACACCGCTCAAAAGCACACCCGCCTTCGGCGCGCGCGGTCTGGCCTTCCGTTATGCAACATTTAAAAAATGAAAATATGAAGCATCTACTTTTTTTGACACTGATCACAGTATTAATGTTTTCTTGTAAGCCTGTAGATAAGAAGGCTAAAATTAACCCTCTTGCAATCAGTTACAATAACCAGGCTTTTAAGCAACTTCAGACTAAGAATTATGATAGTGCCCTTGTACTAATAAATAAGGCCCTAAGTGTGGATAGTAGTTATATTGTTGGATATATAAGCAAGGTTGCCATCTATTGGGAATTAAAGGATTACAAAAATGCATTGATTGTTGAAGATAAAGCATTACAAATTGACTCAAATTACGCAGAAGGATATTTGGCAGCCGGATCAATTTGCGAAATAGTGGGCGATTCAATCAGAGCGTTTGATTATTACAAAAAAGGTATTGATTGCTATGACAGGAGGATTTCAAATCCAATAGATCAGAAGCAACTGATTAATAGTAGATTGAATCGAGCATGTTTATTACGATTTAGTGGTAAAGAGATGGAAGGAAAAAGAGAACTGGAAAAACTCAAGGTAGAGAAACAAGATACACAGCTGATTGATGGTTTTTTGAAAATGGATAGAAAAACATATTTGAGTAATTTACAAAACAAATAAAAACGTTCCATAGAATACCCAAACCACAGCCACCCTTTTGTGGCTATTAAGAAATCTTGTCATTAAACTTTTATGGGAAATTCAATATTTTTTTTGTCATTTATAGTATCATTGAATTTAGCTATAAGTGGAGTAAATAATTCAACTTATGTTAATCCAGATGTTCCTTTAGCGAATGAATGGAAGAAAGTTCGATATATAAATATAATTCCCACAACATCAATAAAAGCAGGTGTTCAGATAAAAGCAGGAGATATAATTGGAGATATTGCAAGCCGACCAGTTATTCTTTCTGTACAATTTGATACAGAAATCAAAAAGTCAAGTGATTACTATAATAAGAAGGAATATCAGAAAGCGATTGAGGTATTAAAAAATGCAATAATAAAGGAGCCAAATAACCTTTTCATTCTTGAATCTTACGCACGGGCTTGTTATTGGATTGATTCGAAAGAAAGTTTTCGTGTTTATAAAATTCTTGTTGAGAAGATTGATTCTAAAAATTATTCTCCTGGATTTGATATAGCTTTGGATTATTGGTTTTTCGAGTCCTACTGGAAATTGGGGACACTTTATATGGATTTTAAACAATATGATAAGGCCTATTATGAAATTAGTCGTAGTTTGCAATGCATGAATTATGCAAAAGGTCAATACATATATTGTCAAGCTCTAGAGTACCTAACAGAATGTACTTATATGATGGAGGATGACGATTTGGCCCGCTATTTTGCAAAAAGAACGCTTTTTTATGATCCCAAGAATGAATATGTGAAAGACATTTTACAAAAGCTAAAAGCTGAAATTTCAATATAGAGTTAATCACACACTTCAGCTCATAAGGAAACATGAAAAACTATTTCTTTTTACAATTATCATTTTTGCTTCTTACGTGGAATTTGTCAGCTAAAGGATAGATAAAAATGTTTTTACCAATGAATTGATATACGCAAAAGTGTTGGATCTTCGCAAAATCAAAAAATCAATTGAATTACCAAAAATCAATAGTGGTAAGGGGGCTTTCTTATGGATATTTGGGCAACTTGGTGCGGATCGTGTCGTGTAGAGATGACACCTGCACGAGAAATACATAAGCTTTTCCACAATAAAGATGTAGTTTTTGTAAACATTTGTATGAAATCAACTCAGGAAGCTTGGGCAAAGATGATTTGTCATCTGAAGCTTCTGCAAGTCTTCTTTCAAGTGGATATCCCCCTGTATGGGACTAAACTAGAATTATTGACTAATAATAAAACGACTAAATGTGGATATTTTTAGTAATACCATTTTTGATTTTGATATTTTCGTGTAAAATGGAAGATAACAATAAAGACTTTATTAATTTCTCAACATATACTGATAAAAATGGCAACTTTAAAATTAATGTAACAAGAGATGTAATAAATCTTGAAGTAACAAAAAAAGGATTTAATTGGAATAATAAAAATAATGATTCTGGTGACAGATATAAATCATATGATCCCGGAATAAGTTATAATAATGAGCTATTTGAAATGGATTGTCTAGTTAAATTTAATCCAATATTAAAGTCAAGACAATTGGGATTTATGGATGATACATTATGGATAGATGGGCGTGGATATTTGTCGTAAGTTAGTAAGAAACATGAAAAAGTGAAAGAGGCTAACCTTTCGGCAACCTCTTTCTCTTTAATTTCAAAAAACCTTTTATGGTTTTGTAACGACATTCATTTGAAGTGTTACTTCAGTTTGCGCCAATAATCTTCCGTTTATAGATGCGCCAGTTTGCATATTGATAGCTGTTTGACTCAGAATGGTTCCTTCAAAATGACTGGTTGTTCCTAAAGTAACAGCACCGGATGTTTGCCAGAAGATATTTTTTGCCTGTGCACCGCCAGTTAATGTAATTCGAACAGCAGAACTTACATTAAGGGTTCCAGCAATCTGAAATATCCAGACATCGTTAGAATTTCCGGAAATGGTAATATCAGCAGGGATATTAACATTGGATGTAAATTTGTAAAGACCAGCTTTAAGTGTTTTTCCACCAATATTTCCGGCACCTAAATTCAAGAAATTAGGGTTCGAACGTCCTGCAGCATCTGTATAAGCAGTTTGCATATTACCAACAGCAGTAGTTAATCGACTTGCATTCGTTACGGTGTATGGTAGTGGACCTGCTGCATCAACAGAATAAATTGTTCCTGCAACTTCAGCACATGTTAATTTAATCGCTGCGCCGGTAATTGGACTTGTTCCTACATCTCCTGTAACAGAAGATTTATAGACATTGGTAATACCTGATTTCGACAGAATTACAAACTCACCAGCAATACCTAAATTTACAACTTGTATTGAACCACCTTTTGGGTTTGGGTTCTGCTTTTTGGATGACTTATCTCCTGGAGACATTAAAGAATCAGGAGAAGAATTTACAGATGATAAACTATCTGCATTGACTGATGATAAACTAACTGCATTCTCAGATGATAAATTTTCTAAAGGTAAATTGGAATTCAAATCATTTGTACAACTGCCCATTAACACAAACAACAACATGGCTGCAAATGGATAAAGTTTTTTCATTTTCATTTTTTACATCTTAATTTTTGTGACATTATTATCACGAAGCAATGTAATGACTCAGATTTTGAGGAAAGTTACAAATCTATTGTTAATAGTTATAGGATTCACACTTGGCTAGGCATAAGGCATTGAATATTATTGATGATCTTTGTCTTATGCTTAATCAAGCAATCAATTCATTTTTCAAACATAGGGACTAGCTACAAAGAAGTAAAAAAAAAAGTTATAATTGACCGTTATATTTTGTTTGATTGTTGTACTTTTAACTTTACTTTAGCAAAAAAATATATCTATTTTTAGCAACAAAATACGGTGAAGTAAATTGCCGGCTCAGAGATTATTCGAACGTTTCAGTCCTTATCAAAAGCAGTCGCAATTTGATAGGGAAGTGCCTCGGAATCGGCAACTAAGCATACCACTATCCCATAGTATTAACCAAAAAGACTTTTATGAATAATATTTAATTTTATAGTGCGGAGTCAGCACTTTAAACTCTGACAAAAATTATATGAAAAAGCTAATAATTCTTTTGATTATTTTATTTGCAGTTTCAATTAAGACTAAAGCTCAGTATTCAAATTCAACACTAAACGGAGCATGGTTTCTGTATCAAACGCCACTAACGCCTTATAGTGATAGTTTGCTATATGTTGTTTTTGATGGAAACGGAACAATTACTGATTGCAGCGGTTTTGGTACGTTTACAGGCAGTAATTATTCTGTTACTACCAGCGGTGCAATTTCAGGGAATCTCATTATGGTTGGTGATGGATCATATCCATTAATAGGACAACTTAGTTCACAAAATGCAGGCACATTGACAGTGAATGGAGTGAGTTGTGTGTTGTCAAGAATTTCCAATCAGAGTGCTTTGACCGGTTCATTCTCTGGGACATTAAGCACAGCAAATTGCGGACAAAAAACCGTTATGATAACTTTGAATGATCAAGGCATTATTACTTCTTCAACAGGATTGGGTACTCCTGTTTCAGGCAGAGTATATGCCGATTTGGGAGTGTTTATAGGTCATTTGAAAACGGGTGATAGTAGCAATGGGTGGAATGAGATTTCGATTATGGGATATTATTCTAACAATACATTAAATGGAAAAGTTAGTTTAGATTTGCGTGATTGTGTAAATACTTCGGCTCAACTCACGAAGGGAACTAGCTCTTCGAATACTCAATCGGCTTATTTTGATGGTAGTGGAGATCGTATACGGGTACTCGATGCAACTCCTGTAAACACATCGGCAGTTCCTTCAGCATATCAAGTAACAGGGAAAGCAATAACAGTAGAAGCTTGGATTTATCCAATGAAATTACCCGGAAAATCCGAAGGCGGTGTTATTGTTTGTCGTCCGTATTCGAACGGTGAACCATGGCGGTCGTTCGAATTACGCGTGGATAATTTTTGGAGTGACAACGATGACCCCCGTATTCAATGGATTATTTCAGATGGAACTGTTCCTGGAAACTGGGGAGCTGCACTTGATCCTAACAAGCCTGTAATGGGTGGCTGGACACATGTGGCAGGTACTTATGATGGTTCTAATTTATGTCTTTATATAAATGGAAATCTTGTTGATCAATCTGTTTACTCATCTAACATCGGTGACGGTGAAATGGGGTTATATATAGGTGGATATACTTCGGATTATTTTAATGGATTAATCGATGACGTTAGACTTTGGAATGTGGTTCGTTCACAAGCTCAAATTCAGGAGTCTATGAATCAGCAATTAACTGGTAGTGAAACAGGGTTAGTTGGTTACTGGCCAATGGATGCTGATTATACTACTGATGCCGGATTGAAAGCAGTTGCTGACAAAACAGCCAATCACAACGATTTACAGGTACAATATGATGCAAAATTAGTAGCATTTCCTCTGGGGGTTCAACCTCAGTTTCCAATAACTACTTTCACATATTCGAATGATTTAGCTGTTACTGGTCTAAAATTTAGTTCGGGGTTATGTGCTAATGGCTGGCCAAAACCTACATTAAGTTTATTGACTAAACCAACAGGTATGATACTGACTGGTGATTCCCTGTTCTGGACACCTCAGGCTTTTCAATCGAAATGGAATAAAGTAGTTTTGCAAGCCGACAATAACAGTAGTAGCCTGAGTAAAACATTTTATGTTTATGCCGACCAGTTGGCGACGGCACAAAATCAGTTAACGCTGGATGTTAGTTATACAGGTAAATTAGGTGCTTTGGGAAAATATGGAAAAGGGATGTATTACAAGTCGAAGAATGGTTTATTTACTGCCGATTTCAGTCTTGTTGATCGGTACTCATCAAAATTTGCCGGTTGTTTTTACAATTATGGAGATTCTGCCTTTTTACCACTTGATGAATTCGCGACGGCGGACAGTCGTTTTCCGGGCTTTACGGCTTTTAAGAATACGCTCGTCGATTCAAGAGAAAAGAACAGAATAGGTGTACAGGTCACTCAAACCATACATAGCAGTACAGCTGCAAACGACGACAAATATGTTATTATTGAATACCAGGTTACAAATCAATCGGGAGCCACATTACCCGATATGTTTGCACAACTATCAGCCGACTTTGACGTTGGAGATGGTTATACTAATCTAGGAGGATACGATCCAGCTTTGAAATTAACGTATATGTATGAGTCGGACGGTGCCACCAATCCGTATTATTATGGATTTGCACTGTTAAACAACCCGGTGAGTGGAGCTTCAATTTTTTTAAACGGTACTGATTCAACCTATATTCGCTCCCTTAATAAATTAACCGTAATTGAACAAGACCCAACCATACCAGCCGATTACAGAAACCAGCTAAACTCCGGGCCATTTCAACTAGTTAACGGTGCTACGCGTACTTTTGCATTTGCAATAATTGCAGGTGATGAATTGAATGACATCAAATATTCAGCCACCAGAGCAAATACAGTATATAATACCTATACAGCATTGGATGGTGTTATCAACAATTACAATAACGGGCTAACACTAAGTCAAAATTCCCCAAATCCATTCAACAACGAAACCCGGATTAGTTATTCAGTTACTAAACCCGGCATTGTAAGTTTGAAAGTAATCGATTTACAAGGAAAAGAAGTTGCAGTTGTATTTAATAAATTTGTTAGTTCAGGAACTTATTCTGCAACTATCAAGGCAAACAATATACCATCTGGAATGTATATTTATAAACTGGAGTCAGAAGGATTTGTCGTAACAAAAAGGCTTGTGGTATTGAAATAACCACGCATGATAAGAAGTGCTGTTACTCAACAGATAACAGATAAAATAAAAAAAAACTGCCCTAACGGGTGGCTATGCCACAGGCTCAGGCGAAATACGCCTTCGCTCCGCCCGCGGTCTGGCCACCCGTTATGGCTAAGAGTAGAATCGGTAGGTCGAGCGATGTCTGTGCTGATGACCGCTCACACCTTGGATAATTGAAAACAAACAGATATTAAAAACTTAAACAGCAAAATGGGAAAGTATCTTTTAATCAATCTTTTATTGTTCTCGTCTCTAATTGCTTTAGGACAAGACATTACAGGTGAATGGAACGGCATGCTTAAGGTGGAGAGTTTACAATTGCCATTGGTTTTTCACATTACCAAAACCAATGTTGGTTACTCAGCCACCATTGACAGTCCCGATCAAGGATCAAAAGGAACTCAAATGAGCAAAGTCACTTTCGAGAATTTGGTATTGACTCTTGAACTGGCTTCACAAAAATTTGAATATACAGGAAAACTTGATAGCACCAACATTTTGGTCGGTACATTTAAGCAGGCAGGTCAATCGTTTCCGATGAATTTATCCAGAGAACGCATTGAAAAAGAAAAAATACCAAGCGCGTCTGATGTTAAAGACACTGCTTTTTTAGAAACAGAAATTATTTTACACACAAAGAGTGGACAAATTTTTGGGACATTGACAATGCCTAAAAAGTTTTCAAAAATCCCCGTGGCATTAATTATTGCGGGTTCTGGTCCAACCGACCGGGATGGCAATCAATCCGTGATGCAATGCAATGCTTACAAAAAACTTGCTTATGGACTTGCTGGAAACAATATAGCTTCATTACGCTATGACAAAAGAGGAGTTGCGAAAAGTATAGAGGCTGCAAAAAGTGAATCAGACCTTCGGTTTGAGGACTATATAAATGATGCTAAGGAGTGGATACAATTATTAAAGCAAGACAAACGTTTTTCAAAAGTTATCGTAATAGGACACAGTGAAGGTTCATTAATAGGTATGATCGCTGCAACCAATGCAGATAAGTATATTTCGGTTGCCGGCCCCGGGCAGTCCATTGACAAAGCTTTAAAAGATCAATTGAGTACAACGCAATCTCAAGAAGTTCAGGATTTAGTATTTCCCATTATTGATAGTTTGGCAAATGGGCAAATGGTGAATAGTGTCGATCCAAAACTTAACTCTGGGTTCAGATTAAGCGTGCAACCTTATCTGATTTCGGCATTTAAATATGACCCGCAAATAGAAATACAAAAACTAAACATTCCAATTCTTATTGTGCAAGGCACAAATGACATACAAGTGTCTGTTGAAAATGCAAAACGACTTTCAAAAGCGAACCCAAAAGCCCAATTGGTATTTATTGACAAAATGAACCATATTTTTAGAGCGGTTGATGGTGACAGAGAAGTGAACCTTGAAACTTACAACAACTTTAACTTACCACTGGCAGACGGTTTAGTGAAAGAAATTTCCAACTTTATTTTGAAAAAATAAAGAACATACATTAAAAGGAATATGAAAATATTATTATTTGGAAGAGGAGTTATTTCCACTCAATATGCTTGGGCTTTTGAAAAGGCTGGACATATCGTAGAGTTTTATGTAAGACCTGGTAGAAAAGCTGAATTTGGTTCAACAGTATCTTTAAATGTTTATGATGCCAGAAAAAACATTAGGGGAAAATTGATTCAGGAAAATTGGTCAATTAAAATGATTGAAGATTTTAATGCAAATCACGATTACGATCTGATATTTGTAAGTGTGCAACATTATCACTTTACAAAGGTCGCAGAGTTTCTGGCCGATAAAATTGGTAAAGCTACAGTCTTGATTTTTAATAATTTTTGGGAGGAACCCTTAGAGCAAGTGGCAAATCTACCTGCAGAACAATTGGTATGGGGGTTTCCACAAGCTGGAGGAGGTTTTGACAACAAAGGTGTATTGAATGGCACTATTATGGGAAGCATCACTATTGGAACTTTTGGAACAGAACCAACAGAAAGAGCTGTTGCTGTAATGGACTTGTTTAAATCGGCAGGTATCAAAAGCAAAGTAAATAAGGATTTCAGATCTTGGCTTTTTGGTCACTTTGTAATGAACGCCGCATTGCATATAGAAACGATGAAAGCAGGATCCAACATGCTTGAGTCATTCCAAAAAACAAAGCATTGGAAGAATGTAATCGCAAATGAAAAAGAATTAATCCCATTGCTCAAAGCTAGAAATGTTGATTTAAAGACAAGCCCCGACCTTAAAATGTTTAGCGTACCACCTTGGCTAATGAGTTTCGGAATGAGATTAGTTGTCAAATATTTACCCCCTTTAAAACAGAT
>Ga0209125_1000540_pt1 | contig 46944 bp, 46 predicted proteins | sample BarGraIncub1131A_FD_184503 | JGI IMG/M metagenome (GOLD analysis project Ga0209125, IMG submission 184503) | Arctic peat soil microbial communities from Barrow, Alaska - Barrow Graham LP Incubations 11-31A (SPAdes) (version 2) | ecosystem: Environmental > Terrestrial > Soil > Wetlands > Peat... | reverse complement strand
CTGCCATCTCGTGCGGGACGTGCGCGCCAAACAGACGGTTCAGATGGACCTTGTCCTCCTCGATATTCTCAGGGGCGTGCAGGGATGGTTCGAGGCCTATGGCCAGCTGCGGCCGATCATCATCAATAGCGGCTACCGCACCAGGCATACGAACGAGGCCACGGAGGGAGCGGTCAAGAATTCGTTTCACATCCTGGGCAAGGCGTCGGACATCTGGATACCCGACGTCTCGGCCGAGTACCTCGCCAAGCTCGGCGTGTATCTGAGCGGCGGCGGCGTGGGCTTCTACCCGTCGAAGCGCTTCATTCACACGGACAGCGGCCGGTTGCGCTTCTGGAAGGGATAGGCGCGGTGCCGAAGCCCGTAATCCAGCCAGGCGAGCCAATAAATGATGTTTCACTACCCTTGATAAGGAACACGAAATGAATGCAGTTCAGAAGTATCTGATTGAAAGGGCGCTCGACGCCGCACGGGAAGCAGCAGGAGCGCTCATCGCCACCAACCAGCTGAGCCCGGTTTTGGTCGCGCAAAGTTTAGAGGAGCTCACCGGCGCAGTTGAGCGCCTGGAAGAATCTACCGAGTCGAACGTCCCTTGCGATCTTGAGTACACGGGTTTTGTAACCGAAAGGCAGTTTTCATCAAATGGAGTCGCCGCGGCTACAACAACACCGATTTTCGTCAAGCCATCGCTTAAGGTATGAGCCGCAGGCACACGCGCGGCTTAAGCATGCTGAATCGGCCACGTTTCCCGTGCGCCGCAACCTCACTCAGCCGTTAAGGCGGCCTCGTAGCGGCGGGTCACCACGGAATGCCGACCGTCATCCTGAGCACGGCCGCACGCAATCGCATCCCCGGCAAGCACCGACAGCTCGATATTCGCCTCGAACAGGAACCGTGACGCCTTGATCTGAGCCACCTGAGGATGCCCCGGGCGCCGCTCCTTGCTCCAGAGAAGCAATTGACGATCAAGGGGCGCAATCAGCACCAGATCCTTCAGCGCGCGCGTGAGCGCGACATAGAAAAGGCGTCGCTCGTCTTCGATATCTGCATCCGTCGAATCGATGGTGCAGTGAGGGAATAGGCCATCGGCCAAGTCAGGAAGAATGACCATCGGCCACTCCATGCCCTTGGCACGGTGGCAGCTGGTGAGCAGAACGCGGTCGCTGTCGGCGTCGCCGTCCGCAAAGGAATTAGACAGTTCGTCCAGGAGCGCGAGGAAGGATTGCACCGTATGGCGGCCGGCGTACGCCAGGTCGGTGATCTGATGCACCATGCGGATCTTCTCGGCGGCGACATCGCTTCTCGGGTTGTTCTTCGCGATGAAGTCGAAGAGCTTCGTACGCCGGATCAGGTCGCCAAGGAAGCGTGCCGCCGGCATGCTGGGCGCTTGCTGTGCGCACCAGCGCCAGTTCTCCATAGCCTCCTCGCGACGATCGCGCGAAAAGGGCTTGATGCCCTGTTCCCGGCGCAGTGTGTCGCTGATGACTTCAAGCGCGCGCGCGGGGAGCACCACGGCTTCGTCGGCAAGGCCCTCGATCTGATCGCGTCTCAGATAGAGGGTGGGTACGGAAAGCATCGCTGCAATCGACGAATGAATGTGCGCCGTGTTGGTGATGCCGGCAAATCCACCGCACGCAAGCTGCAGGTACCCTCGAAGGGCAATGACCTCGGCGCGATCGACGAAGGGCGGGGCGCCGACAATCCGGTACGGGATGCCGGCTTGGTGGAGAGCAATCTCTACCGGGATGGAATTGGCGTACTGACGGATCAGGATGGCGATATCGGACAGGGTGCCGCCATTGGTCCGCCAACGCTCAATCTCTTCTATGACCGGCGCGCCGCAGCCGGCCGTGTGCATGCGCACCCCGACCGCTGTTTGATGAGGCGCGGCCGAAACGCATAGTTTGTCGGTGCGGTTCTTGTTGTTGGTGATGGCGTGATTGGCCAGCAACGAGAGCCCGTGGCCAAATCGGAATGTCCGGCTGATCGCGTACCGCGTCGCCCCGGGAAATTCCAGCTCAAACAAGTGGGTCATGTAGTCGGCGCGCGCGCCGCGCCAGCCGTAGATGGTCTGATCGTCGTCGCCGACGGCCAGCACCTGGGCGCGCCGCCCGGCAACGATACGCATCATGGCCATCTGCGCTTCGTTGATGTCCTGAAATTCATCCACGATAAGGTGGTCGTAGCGGTTGCCAATCTTGGCCGCCAGGTCGTTGCGCGCCAGGGCCGCGCAAACGGGGTCGTAGATCAAGTCAGCGAAGAAGCGCAGCCCTTCGTTCGTCCGCTTCGCCTCGAATATCGCGAAGGCCTTCAGGTAGCGCGCGTCGATCGGGGGCAGTTCTTTGGGCGCGGTGATGCCATCGAACATCGCGCCCTTCAGCAGATCCATGATCTCCAGGAACTCAATGACCACTTCGCTGGATAGGTCGAGCTGGTCGACATCCGAAAGACCTTCATTGAGGGCCTCGAGTACCTCCCGACCGAAGCGAATCGATCGATAGCTCTCAGTGACCAGGGTGGCATTGTCGAGCGTGCCGCTGGTGACCAAGGCCTTGCACAGGCGATTGCCGAAACCGTGGAACGTGAACACTTCAGGGACCTTGATCCCTTGAGCGCGCCGTACCAGGCGTGAGGTGAAATCGTCCCGAGCACTTTTGTTGAACATGAGCACCAGGATGCGTTCTGGTTCCACGCCATGAGCCAGCAGCGCCATGATGCGCTCGATCAACGTCGTCGACTTTCCGGAGCCGGCGACCGCGCTGACCAGCGCATGCCCGCTCTTGTGGTCGACAACCTTTCGCTGCTCAGTCGTAGTTCGCGCCATTACCAGTGGTATCTGCAAGTTGTGCGTAGCGGGGCAGTTCGAGCGTGGTCATTGCGCCGAGATAACCATGCCAGTCATCGGTATCCTGCAAGCGCTTGACGGCCTCGAGGCCGCGGCGAAACTTGCGCATGCCGTTGTCGATGACCGACTGGCCGGCAGTGTACAGCCAGACGCCGTGCGGCTTCTTATCCTCGACGAAGACGAACACGAAGGGGAGTGTCTTGCCGGTGAACTCCCGAACGCCTTCCGTGTACATCGCGGCCTGTAGATCGTAGTCCATGCGCACGACTTGGCGCAGAACTTTCTCCGGGCGGGCGTCGTCGATGGTTTTGAGATCGAGGATTGCGCAGGGGTTGAGCGAATCCGCGCGCAGACGGCACTTCACACCGGTCTCACGATCCGTCCAGAAAATGGATTTTTCCGACTCGCCAAGCGACAAGGCCTTAGCGAGGGGGAAATCCCGGAAATTCATTACTGCGTGATACATGCCCATCACATTGTCGGCCTCGGCACGATTCAGGATGAGTTTGCCGCTATGCAATTCTTTGAATGTCTCCCACGGTGCACCAGCGCGACGCTTTTCGTAGACGGTGTAGCGATCGTCGTAGCTATGGGGCTCCAGAACGGCGCAATGGGCCGCAGTACCCATGTTGGGCTTAACGCCGTCATCGTCCGGGTCCTCGAGGTAGGCTTGATAGTGCGCCGGCGAGCGCAGCAACGCCTTCATGCCGGAACAGGAGATGTGGCCGCCCAGCGCATGGTAGGCGGCATTGCTCAGCGTGCCGGAGAATGAGCCGCCAGAGACGCCGGCGCTGACGTTGTCGATGCCGTTCGGCACGACGATCGCGGGAAGCGCGCAGCTGATGTCGGTCGTATTGAAGGGGAGTCTTGCGTTCACGTTGGGCCTCGGCAGATCAAGAGTTCAGATGAGTTCAAGTTACGCTCCATCACTTCGAAAACAAGGGGCCATTTTTATGCCCCCAAACGTCCCTTTTATCCGGGCGAAATAAAAATTGTAGGGGGATACCATTCAAGAAAATTGAGGGCTTGTATAGCGAACGTGTCTGGATAAATTCGGGGTCATGCAGACACAACCAACTATTCAATTAGAGCAGGGCATTTACTGGTCGAGCTTGGCTTCGCCGGGGGAGACGTTCGATATCGTTGCCGAAGCAGTCGGGCGGTTCGAACGCCTTTCCATGACTCGCTCCAAGGAAGGCTGGCAGATCACTGCGGAGGGAATTGTCTACCAGCCGTTGTCACCCGTGAGCGGTGTTCTGCGCAGGGATGATTCGAGTGCCGCCATCACAGCCAGCTTTCTTCGCTGTTACCGGCTGCACAATCAGGTGATGGTGTTGTCGCTCGAGGACGGTCATCGAATTCTGATAGGGGATCTATCGGCAGAGCGCTTGGCCAGGAGACATCGATGCTCTGTAAGCGAGGCACAAGAAGCACTTTTAGTTGCAGGTGTTCTGGACGGACACAGAATACCTGCTGGAATTGTCCACAGAAGGCTGGGGAAAAGCCTGTGGATAAAGCAGTAACGGACTGTCGACCAACGAAAAAGAAGAGAGCCCATATTTTGCACACACAAGCGACCAGCATGCTCAACGAATTCAACGAAAACAAACGCCAGGCTTTGATCCCAGATGGGGCGAATATTCGCCGCTGGATCGAGGCGAAGTTGAGCGAGTCCAACGATCAAGCGATCGTTGAGTATCTGCGCCGTCTGCATCCGACGCAGGCGGAACAGGGGTACGAGCAGCTACGGCATCTGGTCGAGCGCCAGGAAATCCGTATCGGCAGCAGCACGTACATTACGCGGTATTTCGCTGTGCCAATCCTGCTGGAAACGGAGCTGCCTTTGTCCGATGAGGATACGGCACGGATCGACCCGCAGGCTTTCTTGCGCAGCTTCCACAAACTAGGGCTGATGGGAAAGAAGGACGGGGTGGTGCTCATCAATACTTTGGTCGGACACGACTACATCGATACGTGCTCGCCAAGTACCCTCTATAACCAGGCGCAATCGATCTTCATGTCCTCGGTCGCCGGCACGGGGTACGCGTCCCATACGGAGAAGCCCGTTTCATCGATTCAGACCGTCGATGGCTACCTGACCCTGTGTTTCTTGGTCGGGGTGGCCCACTGGAAGCAGGGCAAGGACGTGCCGAAGATGTTCTCGGGATCGCCCGACGCATGCAATGAGTGGAAAAGCTATGCGACGAAGGTCGCCTCCTTTGCAATGCAGACACATGAATTGCTGGTGCCGAAGATCAGCATTGGCGAACCGCAGCCGATCTTTACTGCCTTCGCACGTGGGCAATGGGCGCTTGCCGAAGCTGCGATCAGTGACATTTGCAACGAGTACCTCGACATGGGCGTGAACGTCGAGGCCTCCATTCAGGTATCCAGTGATCCGTGGTCTCCGGCCAGGAATCGGATCGCCGTGGAAATTGACCCAATACGCGCCGAGGTGCCTGGTGGCGCTTTTGAAATAGGCGTGGATGAAATAAAAGGCATGTCGGCCGCGTCGTTCATTGGAAACGTGAACAGCCTCATGGAATCGATGGGCGTGGCCATCAAATCGAAAGGATACGTCTCGGTGGAAAAAGACGGCTTCTCGAGATCGGGGGCCACTCATTAGATCTGCGCTGGATTAGGTCTGAAACGAGAAGAAACCCGCCTCGATTCCAGACCCTGAGCTGGAGCATACGTGGCGAATGGCGCACGCCTTCCTGTTTAACACAGAGGAAAAGGGAGAATTAAATGGATATGGACCAGGATGTTTTTGCTGAACAGAGCTACGGAAAGGTCGCTCTTCAAAAGATGGCTCCGGTGCCGGAGAATTTCCGGCTTTATTGCGCCGGTTGGCTTGGCAAGGAGCCGAAAGACTTTACCGTGATGGAAGTGACTGGTGCGCAGTTCCGGGTCGCCAAGACAGGCGTGAACAAGGGCAAGCTGTCGATTATGGTGGCGGGAACGAAGCGCACGGTATACGTGACCGCAACCGAAATGAAGGCCGCTGCCTGAAACGCCAAAGAAATGAGCATGCGAGTCGAATTCAACCAGAAAGGCACTTTCCAGGCTCTTTACGCCGCCGAAGCATGGTGTCGAGAACACGGAATCTCTGTCGGGCAATCGTCGGCTACCGGCCCCACTGGGCTGCTGTTCGGAAAATACGACTGGATCGCTAAGTGGCGCAATCTCACTCCGAAGGAGCGGGATGAGCTTCACGGAACGATGGACGGCGAGTTTCGTGAAGGGCCGGTGAGTATCACCCTCAAGGACTCGGCGGTGGAAGTGCATGCAGCAACCTGTCTGAAGGCTCAAACGCCGGCCACCGAAGCAGCATAGGAAGAGAGCAATATTCCGAAATTAACTACAAAGAGGATTCCAGTTGGCACAGCGACGAACGGTAATGGTGGTGGGAATCCTACTTGCCCAAGCAGCAAGCATCGCGCATGCCGACATCAACTCATTCAACCCCTTGGCATGGCTGTTGGCGCCAAAGGATGCCACGAACTACGCGACGCGGATGGCCACAACAGTTCAGGACCGCCCTGAATGCCAGAAATTCAAGCAGGAGATCATGTCCTACGCCAAGGGGAGTCCAGCCGACGGCAAAACCACCTATCCCATGGCGTTGGCGAAACAGAAGGCCACCAATGCCGGGTGTGCCAAATGAGCTTTGCCGCCTCATTTAAGGGTTGGATCGGTGAGGCCGTTATGTCCGTCGCCAAGAAAATTGCACTCGATGGTGAGGTCTACCGTGAGGTCAACAATGTCACCATTGCTACCTCGAACGGGACAACACAGATCGATCACATCATCGTCTCCCGGTATGGCATTTTCGTCATCGAGACGAAGAACATGGAAGGCTGGATATTCGGCACCGAGAGTCAGCCTCGCTGGACTCAGTCCTTCCATAAGTCGAAATTTCAGTTCCAGAATCCATTGCAACAGAACTACCGCCACATCAAGGCGCTTGAGGAATTCCTGGGACTGCCGTCCAGCCTGTTTCACTCGATCGTGTGTTTCGTCGGCGAAACTTGCCAACTCAAGACGGCGATGCCGGCGAATGTTATCCGTGGCGGTCCGTTTGGCTACATCAAGGCGAAGACTGCCGTGCTGCTTCCGGATGAGCGCGTGCTGGAGATCGTCGAGTCGATCAAGACCGGCATGCGCCCCAAGGGATTCCTGGGACTCTCAACGGCAGAAACAAAGCGAGAGCACCTGGCGTCACTCAAAGAGCGCCATGGCAGCACCACAACGTGTCCAAAGTGCGGCGCTGAGATGGTGCTGCGAAGGACTAAGCGCGGAGAGAAGGCTGGCCAGCAGTTCTATGGCTGCGGAAACTTTCCGACGTGTCGCTTCGTTCGGCCTGTCGCAGGGTAGGTACTGGATAGTCCATGGAACAATCATCAAGCCGGCCTGAGTTTGACCAGACAGACCCACGCACCTGGAGCTCGACGACTCGACGGCTAGTTGGAGATGCTTTGCGCCGCGGTGTTGCGCACCTCTCGAAAGCCGCGCGTCATTCACTCTCCGATCGAGGAATCCTCGTCAAAGTCGCTGACGAAGGACTGGAGCAGTTGCTGCCGGCGGCCGCCGATGGATATAAACGCTGGTTGAAAATCCAGCAGAATGAATAGACAGGATCGGTATGAGGAACCTACTTCGGGATTTGGATGTGGTGCTGTTTGTTCGGCGCGCCGATGCCGAAACGTGGCGATTGCTGGGTTTCATCGTGGCGATCAGCATGATGGGGATAGTCTCCATGTATATCGCGACGACCCATACCGACCAGCTCGCGCATTTGTGGGGAGGTCGGACCGTTTGCCAGCGAACTGACAACGCATTTTTCTTCCCCTTGATCTGTATCGGCTTCGGCTTCTTTCTCTGCCTGGTCACAGCGGTCGGCGAGGCCGTCCAGAATGCGAACTGGCGGCGCTACCGAAGTGGCAAGGGGTCGCCTTCCCGCTCGATGTCGAGCAGCTCGCGCCCGGCGATACTATGGGGCTGCGCGAGCGCGCTGCTGGCGCTCGCCGGCATCGTCCTAATCGTTCGCTGCTAATCCGGGCTGCAAATCATCCCCGCCGGAAATCCGGCAAGCCCGCCAACAGCATTTTGCCGTAAGCCTTGGTGGTCATGCGCCGGTCAAAGATGACGACGCGGCCGAAATCCTCTTCCGTCCGGATCAGCCGGCCGGACCACTGAATGAGTTTCAAGCCGGCCTTCGGGAGCGAGAGCTCGAAGAACGGGCGTCCACCACGACTTTCAATCCACTCCGAGATCGCCTCGTCGATCGGGGAGTCGGGCGGGGAAAAGGGAATCTTCGCGACCAGGACTGTCTCGCAGAGTCGCCCAGGAAGATCGAGGCCCTCGCCCATGCTAGACAGTCCAAACAAGATGCTGGGCTTGCCGGCCTCGATGTTCGCGGCATGCTTGCGCAGGATCTCCGCGCGCGACGCGCTGCCCTGCAGGAGAATGTGCTCGAGCAGCTCGGCGGGCATCGCGGCATGCACGGCCAACATCTGCTTCTTCGAGGCGAAAAGCATCAACGCCCCCGCGCGAATGGCTGACAGCTGCGCCGGCAGCAACGTCTTCAGTTCCTCCGTATGCGCGTCCGCATTGCTTGGATCGGAGGACATGCGCGGGATGACGAGTTCGCCCTGTGCCTGGTAGTCGAACGGCGAGCACACTTCCAGAGTCGTCGTATCGGCGAATTTCGCGAGGCCGCTGCGGCTCAGGAAGTAGTCGAATGATCCAAGGCTGGTGATGGTGGCCGACGTCAGCACGCACGCCGATGCTTTACCCCACAGCGCTGTTGAAAGCGTCGCCGCAGCGGACACCGGAGCGACGTTCACTTTGAAATCCGCTGCTTTACCCTCGCTCTCGACCGAGATCCATTTGGCAGCAGGGGCGGCGTCGGCGGGCGGCGTCGCGACGAAACTGCTCCACACGGCGGCCAGGTTCGCGGAGCGCCCGACGAAAAATCCGAGATCGCCCATGATGGGTTCCAGCGATTTGGCCCGGGATGGGTCGCTTTCGGAGAGCGCCACAACCGCGGCTTGCATGCTGTCGGCCGCCGCCGAAAGATCGCCGGCAAGCGCGGCAACACTCTCGGCGAGATCAAGAAATGGACCAGTGAGGGTGCCGTTCTTGAAGCGCAGTACCTTCGCCTCACCAAAGAAGTCCGAGTGGCGCAACGACGAATCCACCGTGCCGAGTTCTTCGGCAAGCGATTCGCAGCGCGCGGCGATACTGCCGCACGAGGAATCTGCAGGAAGAACTGCGTTGATGCGGGCGGCGACCACTGGGAAGCGCTCAATCCAGCGGATGGCACCGTTCACCGAGGCCGACAGCGTAAAGCGATCAATGGTCGTTTCCGGCAGGTTGTGGGCCTCATCAAACACGTAGATGGTATCGCCGGGCGGGGGGAGCAAGGTACTCTCGGAAGCCAGAACCGAAAGCACCAGGTCGTGGTTCGCAACGATGACATCCACGCCGTTCAGATGGGCGCGTGCCTTGTAATAGGGGCATTCCTTGAATTCCGGGCACTTGCCCCGACTGCAGCCGTGGGCATCGGTCGAGACACGGGCCCACAGCTCGTTGGGGACCGTCTCCGCAAGCACGTCGCGATCGCCGTTCCATTCTCCCTTGCCAAAGCGCCGGGAAAAGTCCTTGAGGATGTGGACTTCGCTTGCGTCGGGTTTGCGGTCCCACGCCGCATCGACGAAGAGGCCATCCTGACTGGTGCCACCCGTCATCTTGTCCAGGCGCGATAGGCAGACATAGCGGGAACGGCCTTTGGCCAGGGCGAAGGTCAGACCCCCGGTCGCGTGCGAGGCAACCGCAGGCAGATCGCGATTGAACAGCTGCTCCTGCAGAGCGACCGTTCCGGTGGCGAGAACGAGCTTCTTGCGGAGGGTCTTCGCCATGACGATCGCCGGCACCAAATAACCGATGGTCTTGCCGACGCCGGTCTTGCCTTCGACGACGACGATGTTCTTCCCGGTGGCCGGCGCATCGCTCGAACGGGCGTGCATCAGCGTGCTGGCAATCGCGCCGATCATTTCGCGCTGCCCGTAGCGTCGTTTGAAGCCGGGCAGGGAGCCGGAGATCCTCCCGTAGAAATCCTTGATCTCAGTTTTCGTTTGATCGGACAGCATTAGATGTCGCCTTCGAGTGGTGCCCAAGGGACTGTGGATTCATCGATCCCCGTAGGGATGTCTTTCTCGAAGCAAGCGCCGAGTGAGGCGGGCAGTGTACTGCCAAGCGGAAGCGCGCTAAGAACGAGCGTGGGGCGGTAGTCGAACGATTCCTCGATGGCAGCCAATACGCTATGGGGGCGCCCAACGATGGTTTCGTGACGCAGGAAGAATAGGTTTGTTCTCATGCGTACAGAATCCCATAGTACGCGCGAAAAACAAGCGGCCAGATAAGGCGCTCAGGACGTGGTTAGTTGCCGCGGATCGCAGCCGGCGTCCAGGACGAAAGGGGAAGGCTCGGCACTGATGATCGAAGACAGATACAGGTTGTCTTTCGCCCGCGTCATGGCCACGTACATCAGCCGTCGCTCTTCTGGGTAGTTGTCGGACTTCGGGCTGGGGATGGTATCGGTGTCGCAACCAACGATCCAGACGTTCTGGAATTCAAGTCCTTTGCTGGAGTGCATCGTAATGAGCTGGACGCCGTCCGGTTCATCATCATCATCACTGCTGACCGGCATCGACAGGGCATTGGCGCGCTGGGACAATGTTCCTCTGACCTTGCAAGCGACCTCGCCGATGCTGCAGATGAAGGCCTTCTTGTCATCCTTCTCCTCAAAGGACGCGAACCAGTCTGCAACCCCCCGGATGACCATCGGAAACTTGCCGTCCCGGGCGAGATTTCTCCAACCGGTTGCGCGCTTGGAAAAGCCTTTGATCACGTCTGCAGCTTCAGGGGTAAGTTTGTCGAGGTTGATCCAGGCCCCGTCGAGGATGTGATAGAAGTCGGAGCCGAGCTGACTGTGGAGTTCCTTGATCGCCGTGTGCGCCGCCATCTGTCCGACACGGATCGACAAGGCGTGATTGAGCGCTTGGTCGATGCCGTCATTGGCACCGATCTGAATGGATTTGAATAGGCTGAGCATGAAGACGAAGGGCGGGCGGTTCCAGATCGACTCGCTGGCGCTACGCCGATATTTGATGCCGGCGACCATCAGCGCTTCTTCGGTGAAGTCGAGCAGGAAGCGATTGCGCGATAAGACCGCCCAGGAGCCGGGTGGAACGGTCAATTGCTGCAGAGACGAAACCGCCTTCGTGGCCGGAACCGCGTGTTTGGCAATCGTCTCCGCGGCAGCGTCGGCTTCGTCCTGACGCAGTGAATAGCGCATGGATACGATCCGGCCGCCCTTGCCTCTGGCGGCAAACAGGCGTTTCTCGACACGGGCGTCGTTCTTGGAAATCAGCCTGTCGGCGGCGGACAATATTTCTTCGTGGCAGCGGTAGTTGACGCCAAGCGTAATGGATGTGCCGCTGGTCTGCGTTATGAAGTCCTGCATGCCGGCGTAGCCCAAGGCTCCCCGCCAGCTGTAGATGGATTGATCATCATCGCCAACGACGGTGATCATGGTTCCCTGTTTGACGTGCTCCATGACCCAGGCCAGCTGGACGTGGTCGGTGTCCTGAAATTCGTCGACCAGCATGTAGTGAACGGGCATAGGGGGTAGCGTGCCCGAGCGCATCAGTTCAACGGAACGGCGGAGAACGTCATAGAGGTCCTCTACCTTGTTGCGCTCGAGGAGCTCGCGGTAGGCCTCATAGAGAGGCGTCAGCTTATCTGGACAATCGCCAAAGGTCGTCTTGGCGTTCTCGATCATCTGGGTGGCGATCTCGAGCGTGATATATGGGGAGGAAAGCGCCAACGCACGTTTCAGGTAGGCGCGTTGTTCACCGGGACTGGCGACCTTGCCAAGCAGATTGGAGCCACGCAGCTGCTTGATCGCAAGCGAGTGGAAAGTTCCGACGCGGCAATACTTCTGGAAGGTGGTGGCGCCGATTTCAGTGACCGCTCGGCGCTTGAGCTCCGCCGATGCGTCACGGGTAAAGGTTACAGCGCAGATGCGGGAGCCGGGGCGTCGGGCAAGTAGTGCCCCGATCTTGGAAATGATGACGCGCGTCTTGCCCGAGCCAGGGCAGGCCACAACGAGCGAATGCCCGTCGTGGTCGACCACTTGCTGCTGCTCGGCATTCAGTTGCATTATGCCGCGATGGCGACGAGCGGCTGGGGTGAGTCTTCCGCTTCATCGTCGACCGGTCCGGGGTTGGTAGCCTCGGCTTCGCGCAAGACCTTCTTCGCTTCAGCCGGGGCGTCCTTTTTCTCAGCCACTTCGCGTAGCTTCGTCTGCAGGTAGATACGCATTTTCCGGGTCGTGGCCGGGATGGAGCGCAGCAGCTGCTTGAGCTCGAGCTCGGCGCGGGACTTGGCCTTGTCGTCGAGCTGGCCGTGAAGCCACAAGGTGTTGACGAGAACGAGGTACTGATCGCCGAGAACAATCGTGGTGAGAAACCGATTCTGGGCCGGCACCACGATGTCCGAGTGCATGTCCTCGACGCGGTTGAAGCTCGCCATGCTGTCGGCCAGTCCAGCCTCCGCGACAATCGCGGTCATCGCGCTGATCTTGCGTTCGATCGCCTTGGTTACGTCATCGAGACGCTTGACGACGGACTCTTCGGCTTCGGAAATGCGATCTTCGCCGAGCAGAATCCGGCCAAAGACCGTGATGAAGTGACAGTTGCGACCGACGTGGTCGAAGCTGCGCTTGTGCAGGTGACGCATGGTCGGACTGCCGACCGGGGATTGCTTGACGATCTTTGCGCCTTCGAACTTGCGCATCCATTCGTCTTTTGCGTGTTGATGTACTTCGGACATTGGGCTCTCCTTGTGTCGGATGACGTGGTAGGAGGCTCAATGATCGGTGAAGTAAAGAGGAGAAAGCGACAGGATAAAACAGCCGAAAGTGGCCTTATTTCGGGCGGAAACGGCGCGTCCTGCTAGCGCATGAGCATGCGTCCGACAACGCGCCCGATCACCGTAACGAAGTTCGCTTCAACAAGCGCCAGCTCCGGAACGTCGACACGGATCCGGTCGATGGGGACGTCCTCAGGGGTAAAGCGCTTGTTTTCGCAGATCAGTCGGACCGACTGGTTCATGGTCTCTTGGAGGCGGCGGACCCTATACCGCCCATTGTGGAAAAGGACATAGACGCCGCTCAGGTGCTCCGCTGAGGTGATTTTCTCAAAAAACACGTATTCACCCGCGACTACGAAGGGTTCCATCATGGCGTCATCCACCTGGAGCGCGCTCAACCCGGTGCGCCACCAGAAGGTCGCGAACATCTCTTTCGATACGTAGGCTGCACGTTCGTCCGTGTTGGTTAGGACGCGAATGGTGGACATCGGATCGGCGGAGGGGGGCGGTGCCGCTCCTTGCGTACGGTCAAAACCAAAGAAGAGGTCATCGAGCGAGCAACGAAGCTCCTCACAGATTTCCGGTAATTTTGGCATTTCGGGAAGCGAACTGGCAGTTAGCCACTTCTGAGCGCTGGTTGTGCTCACCCCAAAGCGCAGGGATACCTCTTTGACCCGACCAAAGCCAGAGGCTTTAAAGCCGGCTTGGTCTAAGGCAACGCCGAGATTGTGTGAAAATTTCCGTCGGAAGGCGGCGTTATCATTAACCATTGGTGTATAAGACTTTCCGCATTGTTTAACCATGGTAACCCAGCACATAGGCATGGGCAATACGGAACGGATGCCTTTAGGTCAGCGAAATACGCGAAATGGCTGACCTGAACATCAGACTAGGCCGAAAGTAATAGAGAATCAATGGCTGAATGCGTAATCGATGCCCACTTACAACCGCACTGTGGCAAGTTGGCAACAAAAATTGAACTTTCAGACTATAGTGTGCGTTAAAGTTATGCCCTAACGGTTGACAGAAGTTAATCAGAGGTTAAAACTGAAGACCATGGAGACCGAGGTAACACAAGAAGCCAATATCATCACCAAGGTGAAGAACATTCTCGGTTCTTATTCCGCAATAGCCAGGATTTGCCAAGTTTCGGCGGTTGCCGTCTTCGGATGGAAGCGTCGGGGTAAATTTCCAAGGACGGATTACACCGGGGAAACCAGGTACGCCGAGACGATCTATCGGGCCATCAATGGCTTAATTCCGATGGAACAGTTGTTGCCACGTGACTAACAAGGGGCGGGTGAAGTGAAAGATTTGCATAATTTGAATCGTAGTTACCTGATTATCGTTCGTGATGCGGTGAAGACGGACAAGCCGTCAGCATGCGCCAGATTCAACATCGATCAGGATTTTGCCAACACACTGGCCAACATGTCGCTGCAGGAGATTGCGCAGGCCGCGCAGACCAACGACGTTTTGTTTCGCCCGACAATGTCTGGGCGTGGCTTGGGAAAGCTTGTTAGCCTCGGCGACCAGACCGCGCGCACCGTAATGGCTGCGATGGCGAGCGTTGCGCGAGGCGAGAATGACAAAGCACACGCTTGATGTCGACACCCTGAGGCGGATCAACCGACTGTGTGAGGTCGGTGCGAGGCCTCCGGTGATCAAGGCCCTGCTGCCGACGGCGCACGATACGGTGATACGAGATCAGTGGGAAGCAATTCAGGGAAGCGCGCCACCGAAGGGCCGACTTCCAATGCTCGTCGAGTGGTTCCTCTCAAACTATCAAATCAAGCTTCAGTCTTCCTACATCGCGGCCGTCTGGCGCCGTGCGACCGAAAGCCAAGTGCACTACGTCGACGCTTACTTGGCCGCCTATGATCAGTACGTGGAAACATTTGAGGAACCCTTGCTCACCTTCGATCGGGCCTGGTATCTCATCAGGACCTTGTCTTCTCAGATGATGACGACGGACATCTGTCCCGAGTGCAATACCGAGTACATTCGCAATCCGGATGAACTCGTCAATCACAAGACTTGCCCGTGCTGCCGTGTGTATGGACTGAGGCCGCAGAGCGGCTACAAACCAAAGGCGAAACGCGAGGTCGTTGCGTCTGAGCCGCAAATGGCTGACCTAGTTTCCCCGGTTGAAAAGGGCAAAACCCCGGTTTTAACCGCATGACCTGAACCCATGGGCTAGTTCATTATCTAGCCCATGCTGACCAAGATCCTCCAACGCTTCATCAGACCGAAACCGCCGGCTGCTCCAGCCGCAAAGCCGCGTCTGTCTCCCAATTCTCCCAACGAGCCATCCCTCGCCGCGGCGCCGAGACGCCAAACGCCGACGCCGGCGACGCCCGTCTATCCCCCTTCGGATTTCGGCATTGCTTACGACCCAGTCGACACCGTGATCCAGGCGCAAGCCGATATCCTTCGACGCTTGCGGTTGTTGGCCGGCACGGACGACAGCTCATTCGACCGCTTATACATGACGGTCATCCGCAATCTCGCCGAACATATCAATCAGCTGCCGGCAACCGAGTCGGGAACGCACAACGGTCCTGGCGGCCTGTTCCGGCTGGCACTCGAAGTCGGCTTCTACGCCTTGCAGTCGTCCGAGGCGGCGATCTTCTCCGGGCGAGAGGGCGCCGAGAAGCGACGCATCATTGAACCGCGCTGGCGCTACGCGACCTTCCTCGCGGGGGTGTGCCTTGAACTGCACCGCCCCATTACGTCGATGATCGTGGTGACCCCGGACGGTGAAGAGTGGCCGGCATTCCAGATGAGTCTTGGATCATGGCTTGCCACGCACAACACGGATCGTTTCTTCGTTCGTTGGCAATCTGGGAATACGTCCGTGGGATCGGTCGGGCAGGGGGCTGCGTCCTACATGGTCTACAAGATCATTCCGGAGAGCTGCCTGCAGTACCTGCACGAAGCCGGTACCAAGATTGTGCCGACGATGCTCGACGCGATCATGGGAACCGTCTCCCCCGGCTCTGTATCCCCCATCTTCCGGATTCTTGAGGAAGTGCGCGGGAAGGTCATGAAGCGCGATGAGGCCATCCGCCCGGCCAATTACGGCAAGGCCACTGTTGGGACGCACCTGGAGCCGCATCTGCTCGATGCGATGCGTCGCCTCTTCAAGGACGGGACATGGAAGGTCAACGAGAAGAAGGCGCGCCTCTGGTATGGGAAAGATGGGCTGTTCCTGGTGTGGAAGACCGCGGCCAAGGAAATGCTCGAATTGCTCGTTCGCGACGGCGTCACGGGCATCCCGAAAGACAGTCAGACCTTGCTGGACATTCTGCAAAAAACGAACGTCTTCCAGCTGGACGCCGATGGCGGGCCCTACTGGACGATCATGCCGCCCAACGGCACAAATGAGTTGATTGCCTTGCGATTCACAAATCCTCTGACGCTGTTTGGGGACTCCTACGAAGAACCGGTGCCGGTTGAGCGCTTGCAGCGTGGGAATGGGATGAAGCCGGTAGATGCGCCGCAAGCAGAACTCCGCGCTCCAGCGCCGGAGGTACAGCATCCTCCCCAAATGAATACCGCTCCGATCGGTACGGTGGATACGGCGACCGGTGAAATCACGACAGAGGCTCCGGCGACGCCGGCCGCCGAGAAGACGCCAGAGCCCTCCGCTGCGAAGCCGGCGCCAGCAATATCCGATGTGACGGAATCCGACATCGTTGAATTGCCGAAGGACATCCAGCAGTTGTTCACGCCACTGACGCGCAATGTCATTGGATGCCTCCTTGACGACCACCACAGTGGAAAAACGCGGGGCGAGACGGGTAAGGTTGATGACGGCTTCGCGATTACCGTCGAGCGTCTTGCCGGCTACGGTGCCGATGCGCTCGCGGTCATTGGCGAGCTTCACAAGGCAGGCTGGCTGTACACGCAGCCGGAAAAGCCCAACAAGAAGATCCATCAGGTCAAGATGAACAACAAGGAAACCCAAGTGGTGATCATCAAGTCATCCGCTGCGCGCGATGCGGGATTCATCAAATGAGTATCGCGCTCAAACCCTACGAGAACTTGCTGCGACCGGCATTCGAGTTCGTTGCGGCCGTGGCGTGGACTCTCGCGGCGGTGGTGATGTTGCTCATCGCGTTGTTCACGAACCTACCGAAGTCGGCGTTCTTCTACATGGGAGCGATTTCAACCGCGTTCGCTGCCTGGCGATGGAGGCAAACGATTCATCTGTGGGATTTCAAACTCAATCTCTCCGGAAAGCCATTCGCCTACATGAAGGCGGTGACGCTCCTGAAGCTCATGAAATACAGGCCGGACGATCTTTGGCTGGGCTTCGGCTTTGACTGGGGGCCGACGCACACGCAGCGCGCCGCCGAGATTCGCAAGCGCGATCTCAAGACGGTGTTGCCCCCAGAGTGGTTTATCAATTTCCGAGGAGCCCACCAGGCGGTCAAGCAGGTGGTAGGGCTTCCGTGGATTCACGGCCTCGAGGAGAAGGAAGAACAAATCTACGTTCCTCTTTCGTCGATCGAAGGTCACACACTGGTGTTCGGGACAACGGGTGCCGGTAAAACCCGGCTTTTTGAAGTGATGATCGTCCAGGCCATCCTGCGCGGCGAGGTCGTGGTGATCATCGATCCGAAGGGCGACAAGGAACTGTGCAACATCGCTGAGGCGGCATGCAAGATCGCCGGCCGCCCCAACGCCTTTGTGAAATTCCATCCGGCCTTTCCGTCGGAATCGGTGCGCATTGACCCGCTCAAAAATTGGAACAATCCGACGGAGATCGCGTCGCGTATAGCGGCGCTCATGCCCTCCGAGTCGGGGTCCGACAGCTTCACGCAGATGGCCTGGAAGGCGGTCAACGTGGTGGTTGAGGGCTTGGTCTACATCGATCAAATGCCCAACCTCATCAAACTGCGGCGGTATATCGAGGGTGGTCCGGAAAAACTCATGGAAGAGGTGTTCCGCACCTATTTCACGCGCAATGTCCCCCGCTGGGAAACGCTCGTGGCCCCACTGATCCAACGGGCCAGAGAAGGCAAATTGCCAATAAAGATCGCGGCGCCAGCAGAGGTGCTCGCATATATCCACTTCTACAAGAACGAGGTTCCAGAAGAAAAGCGCGAGCCTGCAGTTGATGGCCTGATGGCGATGGTTGAGCACAATCGTGATCACTTGGGGAAGATCCTGTCGTCCCTCGTGCCGCTGCTTGTGATGCTGACCGCTGGCGAGATCGGGAAGATGCTCTCGCCGGATGCTTCGGACATGGACGATCATCGCCCGATCATGGACACCAAGAAGCTCATCAATGGTGGTCATGTGCTTTACCTCGGTCTCGATTCGCTGTCGAACGCAACGGTCGGCAGCGCCATCGGGTCGATGATCCTCGCAGACTATGCGGCGGTGGCGGGGGATACCTACAACTACGTCGATGAAAAGAACATGAAGCGGATCCAGATGTTCGTCGACGAGGCTGCGGAGGTGGTCAACTTGCCGTTGATCCAGCTCCTCAATAAAGCACGCGGGGCCAAGAACACCCTCACCCTCGCCGCACAGACGCTACCGGATTTCATTGCCCGCATGGGCAACGAAGCCCGCGCGCGCCAGATTCTGGGTAACTGTAACAACCTGATCGCGCTCCGTACCAAGGACCGTCAAACGCAGGACTTCATCGTGGAGACCTTCGGGCAGACGGAAATCCAGGTGGTGTCGAAGTCGGTCGGGTCTGGTAACCGGACCGAAGATCACGGTATCGATTTCACAACGAACGTTTCGTACAGCGTGCAGGAAAAGAGCGTGGATATCTTCCTGCCGGAGCTGCTAGGCATGCTGCAGAACCTGCACTACATCGCATTCATGTCGGGGGGGCGCCTCATCAAGGGACGCCTGCCAAAACTGCTCAACTCGTGAGAACAATTGCATGACCATGACCATGACCATGACCGAGACGCTGCATACCAGAACGGTGTATCCGTACGAACTCGATGCGACGAGCCTTATATCGCCTGAGCACTCGGTGCGGATCGCGATGGCGAAGATTCACAAGAAGCGCGCCGTGAAAACAATCTTCTCGGCGTGGCATAACCTCGAAGAGGCAACAAGAAAGCTGGCCAGAATCGTGACGCACGATTACCCGTCCGATCGGGACGGGTCGGATATTCTTTCAAGCGCAATTCTCAGGGCCATCAACGCCTACGAAGCGGCCAGCACAGATGCGATCGACGAATCAGTCTTGGCGGACGCCTACATGAGAGCACTGGCCGAGGAGGCGTCCAACCTGGTGTGCTACGAGGTGCATGGGATTTGGGAGACCGAGAAATCGGAACGCTGGGAGCATCTTTCCTTCCCGCTGATCGACTGGGTGAAGAAGAAGGGCTTTGAGCGGCTCGTGTTTTCTCCGCGGGGAGTACTGGGTGATGAAGGGGAAAAGAAGGCAGCGAAGCTCCTCGTCGCGTGCCAGATACTGACCGTGAGAGACACGGCGCGACTTTTCCAACTAACGACCTGAGAAGCGAACATGGCCTGGAGAAAACACATCGTATTCTGGATCATCGGGATATTTGTTCTGGTGCTCGTGGTTCCCATTTTCGCTACCCCACAAACCGTTTGGGGAAGCGCGAGCAAGGAACTGCATCTGATCCAGTCGGCCTTCGGTTACGACGACACCAAGAAGCTCGCGGACACCTCGTCGGCCGCCTATCGCGCGATCTTCGTGGATACCGGGGTGATCAATAGCGTTCGGGCCGGTGAGGTCTCAACGGCAGACCGCCAACGGAATAAGGAGCTGTTTGGGGGCACGATCGTTGGCCTGACCGGCATCACAAATAATTACGTTCTGACCTTGAGCGCCTTGGTCTACATCATCATGGTTCGGCTGTACATCATGCTGACCTGGGCGCCGTTCATTCTGCCATTCATGCTGGCGGCGGTGATCGATGGATTCGTGCACAGGAAGGTGAAGTTGCTAAATGTAAGAGGGCAATCGACCGTGAAGTTCTCGCTGGCCTTGCACGCGATCATCATCATATTCATGGTGCCGGTGCTTTACTTGCTCGCGCCGTTTGCTATCTCACCTTTGTTTGTTCCCGGGTGGGCATTGGTCGCCTCTGTTCCGCTACTGGTCCTTATCTCAAACGTCCAGCCAATGTCGCCGACCTGAAAACAGCGGGAAATAGTCGTGGTTTTCCCTGTTTCTACACGGGGAAAATTTCACGACGGCTCCATACACTGGAGGCATGGACAAACATAGTTACGACTCGGCAATTCTCTCGCTGAAGAACGCCCTTCAGCCCGTGGCCTTCTTCATGGATGACCCGAAGGTTCAGGAAATCGAAATCAATGGCCCGAACGATGTTTGGGTCGAAACCGCGGGGCTGCAGGCACGAGCCGACGTCACGATCACCGATGAGCAGATCAGGCGCGCGATACAGGTGCTGGCCCGGATGTCGCATAAGGACGCCAAGGGCGGTACCAAGGAAGGAATCATTGACGCGAGGATGGACGGCTTCCGCGTGGCAGCTGCCTTGCCGCCCACGTCGGTCAGAGGGCCTTCGATCTGCATCCGTAAGCACAACCCGGTATTGCTGACCCTGGATGACTATGTCACCGGCAGAGCCTTCTCGGCGCAGTGGGCGGAATACATGCGCAAGATCGTTGCCGAGCACAAGAACATCTTGGTATGTGGAGGGACGAGCAGCGGCAAAACGACCTTCGTAAATGCCCTGATCAACGAAATTCCGCGTGCAGAGCGAATCATTACCATAGAAGACACGCCTGAGCTCAAGGTCAGTTCTCCAAACTGGGTTTCGCTCGAATCCAACGAGCAGGAGAACATCTCGACGCGTGATCTGGTGCGCCTGGCCCTGCGCTATCGCCCCGACCGCATCATCGTCGGCGAGGTGCGAGGAGGCGAGGCGTACGACCTTCTGGATGCGGCCAACACCGGACACGACGGCTGTATCGCCACCATTCACGCAAACAGCAGCTTTGATGCGCTGTCGCGCTTCGAAACGCTGATTCTCCGCGGTGGGGTGAATTGGCCCCATGAAGCCATCTGCGCACAAATCGCCCGGACGTTCGACTGCGTTCTCTTCATGGCGCGCAAGAACGGCGTACGGCAACTGAGCGAGATCCTTGAGTTGAAGGACTTCAACACGGACTCCAAAAAGTACGAGTACGAAATCATTTTCCGCGCAACCAAACCGTAATCAACCTCAAGGAGAAGCACCATGCTCAAACTGAAGAAATGCCTAACTCTCGAAAACGTCATGATCGGGGCGTTGATCCTGCTCTATGGTGGCGCGGCGATGGCCTACAGCGGTGGAATGCCGTGGGAGGGGCCGATATGCCAGGTGGCGCGCAGCCTTTCCGGCCCAACGGCAACGGCTATAGCGATCATCGCGATCGTGTGCTCGGGTCTGATGATGGCATTCGGTGAGCTGGGCGGCATCTTCAAGTCGCTGCTGGGCTTGCTGATGGGTATTTGCATGGCCGTCCTGGCGACGCGTTGGCTGCCGGTGATCACCGGTGGAACTAGCAGCGCGCTGGGCTGCTGATGGACTACGAACCTCGCGTAACCGCTGTGCACAAGTCTTTGCTTGAGACAAAGACTTTCATGGGGGTTGAGGCGCGAATGGCCATTCTCAATTGGACCATGGTGGCGGCCATCACGATGGCGATCGAGAGTGTCGTCGTCCTGCTGTCTGGAGTCGTGATGCACATGCTTCTGCGTTGGCTGACGAAGAAGGACATCCATCTGATGGCGATCTACCGACGGTTCAATCTCCTTGGCCACGTCTATGACCCTTGGCCCCATGCGCGCATAAAAATGAACGGACGTCCGAAGGGCTTTGGGCGCGGAATGCTATGTTGAGCCTCAAGAAACTTGCCAAGGATTACGAAGACTCAGCCCGGAGCTTTTCCGAGCTGGTGCCATGGATGGCGCAGATCGCACCTCACATGGTCATCAACAAGGATGGCTCGCTGCTCGTTTGCTACACGTACGAAGGCATTGATTGCGAGGGGCAGGAGAGGTACGAGACCGATCGCGCCACGAACCTGATGGAGAGAGCGCTGCGGGTTTTCGATGAGAAGATCACCATTTGGTTCACGGTCGACCGCCGCCGTACCTTTGAATATCCGGAGAGCAGGTTTCAGGACAAGTTCAGCCAGTTCGTCGATGGGGAATGGAAAAGCCAGTTCCTCAACGGATCACAATACGTCAATAAATATTACCTGGCTGTGGTGTTCACTCCGCCAGGGGGGATTGAAGGGGCGTTCGAAAAGATTTCGCACTACATCAAGGTGGAAGGACTCTCTTTCGCTAAAGCCCTTGCGGAAACGATCAAGAGCTCTGTGTTCAAACGGAACGCGTTCCGCTATGAAGCAAGGCAATTGGTTAGCTTCATCGAAGATTTCACCGACAAGGTTGGCGCGTTCGAAGAGACCGCCGGCGACCTGTCAATGCACCGTCTCGAAGGCGAGGATCTGCTTGCCTACCTCCACGATCGCTGTAGTCCAGCATCGCAAGGGCAGCGCGTGGTCAAGCCGCGCATTCCCGCTTACCTGGACTCACATCTGCCCACCGATACCCTCGTCTCGCGGGACGATCTGTTGCAGATGAAGGGGGAGGAGACCTGTTGGGTCGCTGGCGTCTCAATCAAGGACTGGCCGGATCTGACGGAACCGGGGTTGCTCGACGGAATCCTCGCAATTCCCGGTGAGCTCACGTTTTCGCAAGTGATGAGAATTTCGGAACACGACAAGTCCAAAAAATATATCGCGGACATCGAGCGCCATAACCGCAACATGGAAAAATCGCTCAAGAGCTACATGATTGAGTCATTCACCCATGAAGAATCTCGCCAGCGCGACACTGGCCGGGTGATGTTGGCGGATGACGCGCATGCCGCAGCCACTGAAATGACGACGCATGCCCGCGTCTACGGCTACTACAACATGACCGTCCTTGCTTACGGCAAGAGCCGCGATGAAGCCGAGGCGACGGTAAAGATGACCACCCAGCTCCTGCGTAGGAATGGGTTTGTCTCGGTTCGTGAAAACATGCATTTGCTGTCCGCATTCTGCGGGACCATGCCGGGCCAGGCTGGCGCGCTGGTGCGTTGGCATTTTGTGAGCACCGCAAACCTGAGCGATTTGGCGCCGGTGCGCACGCTCGGTATCGGCCAGAAGACGAATCCCTACTACACCGAGCAGATCGGACACACGGCGCCCCCATTGACGGTGCTGAGTACGGAATTTGCCATCCCGTACTATTTCAATTTCCACCAGGCGGATCTTGCTCATGCGCTGGTAGTCGGTCCCTCAAGGACAGGGAAGTCGGCCTTCGTCAATTTCCTTATTTCCCAATTCCAAAAATACCGGCCGTGTCATACCTTCATCTTCGACAAGGACTATTCCTGCCGTATCCCAACGATCATGCAGGGTGGCACGCACGTCGACATGGCTGGCAATCACGACCATCGGGTGAAGATCAATCCGATGCTCTTGGTCGAAGACAAAGAGAACTGGCCGTGGCTCGCCAAGTGGCTGGAAAACCTTTTCACCGCGCGCGGATATCAACTGACCGCCGAAGACGACAAGAAGATTTGGGAGGCTATCGAGAGCTTAGCGGCTCACCCCAGAGAGCAATGGCGTCTTCTGACGTTGGGCAATCTCCTGTCGATACAACTGTCTGAACAACTGCAGCAGTGGATCGGCGACGGTCAGCGTGCTCACTATTTCGATAACGAGGAAGACACGTTTGACCTCGGATATTTCACGTGCATCGAGATGGGCGCACTGTTCCAGGACGAAGTCGTGGCGCGGGCTTTCCTCGAATATGCATTTCATCGCATCACGAAACGCCTCGACGGCAACCCGGCACTGATCTATGTCGAAGAGGCCTGGTTCATGCTGGCCGAAAAGCAGTTCGCCAAGAAGATCAATGACTGGCTACGGACGCTGGCCAAAAAGAACGCCTTCCTGATCATGGCCACCCAATCGCTGGACGAGGTAGCACGCAGCGAGATTTTCGCCACGATCATCGACAACATCCCCAATCGCATCTACCTGCCGAATCCAAATGCATACGCGCACCAGGACATGTACAAGAAACAATTCGGCTTAAACAGTGCGCAGATCGACCGCATCCGAAATGGCGTTCCGAAGCTGCACTACTACATTGTGACGCCGCGCCTGTCGCGGATGGCTGAAGTAAGGCTACCGAAAGAAATTCTGGCGGTTGTCCGCTCTGATGCTCGTGCGCAACGAGTATTCGACAAGCATCGCGCATCTGGCGCCGATGATTGGAAGATTAACTACGTTGAGGAGATGGTTGGTGATGAATAAGCGAATCCGTGTTGCGGCAGTGTCCGCATTCGTAAGCGTTTCGGCGATGATAGCCCAACCCTCGCAGGCCGGCAGTGTCGCGGGTAACGGTGGCTCCACCGAAATTACGCAGATCATGAACAACGCCGAACTGGGCATGCAGACCGTCCAGGAAGAGATGTCGTATGTCCAGCACCAGATGAACACCTACTACAGCATGTTGCAACAGAAGCCGATCGGCGTCGGGCAATTCTCGGTCAGTTCGGGCGATATCCAATCGAAATTTCAAGCCGCGACAGGGATGTACCAACGGCTGACCGGTCTATACGGCAGCGTCAGCAACATGAAGGACTTTTCGATGCAGAGATTCCAATCTTTCGCGGCGACAGGGCTGGATTGGAACTCCTACGTGAGCAGGGAGAAGTCCATGGTTCAAAATCGAAACGACCGCTATGGCTTTCTGAATAGCCAAGAGCGCGATTCGATCGAGAGCGTCAAGAAGAACTACGACGCGGTCCAGCAATACCAGGAGCAAATTGGATCCACGTTGGGAACGCATGGGGCAATGACCGTCATGAACGGCCAGATGAACACGCTGTTGGGCCAAACCAACCAAATGCTGGAGCAGATGGCTGTGCACAACACTTCCGACACGGCAGACAAACAGGATGCCCTAGCACAGGACGAGGCTCGACGAAAAGCTGGCGCGGAGACGTGGCGCGATTACAACCGGTCGATTTACAAGGGCGTCAAGGATATCGAAGGCCGGTATACAAACTGACCGGTCGAAGTTTATCGGGTTGCAAGTCAATTTTGACTAGAACGATCGTTTCAGCTACCGAGATTTCACGATGGATCCGCTTTCGACACTAAAAACCGTCCTAAACGATGCTGTCAGCACGAGTGGCCTTGGGGACATGTCGACGTATGGGGTGTGGTTGATCGGCGCCTTGTTCGTCATTCATGTCTCATGGACAGGGATCAAGAATCTTCTTGAGGGCGAGGGCGCCAACGGAGCGCTGGCCAGTATTATCAACGCCGTATTTATCGCCGGGATGGCCACCGCAATAATTGGCGGCGCGACGATTGGCGGCGGGGCAGCGGACGGAAGCAAAAGTCTAGGGCAACAACTGATCACAGGCTTCGATGTGCTGGCCAGCAAAATTGCTCATGTCGACACTTCCAAACCCGGTGATCTTGCAGAGCAGGTGTTAGGGAAGGCGATGATCACGTCCGCGAAAATGTTCGTCGGCAAGACGGACGACGCACAGGCCACAGCACCCAGCGGTCAAGAAGAGAGCGCATTTTCAGGGATTGCAAAAGCGGCGTCAGAATTATGGGACAAGGTGTCGTTTGGCACGATTCTGGCGTCCTTGGTCAACCTCATCTTTAAGTTTTTCATGGCGATGATGTTGTTGCTGGCCGCCTTGGTTTTTGTTGCGCAGTTCATCTTTACGCAGATCATGATCAACATTGGTCTATTGCTCATGCCAGTGATGGTCCCGTGGGTGTTGCTGGATTCCTCAAAATTCATTTTCGATGGATGGTTGCACTTCATGATCAAGGCTGGGATGACTAAAGTTGTCGGCGCGATCATCTACGCAATCTCCATAAAAGCGGTGAATAGTGCGATGGACCTCTCTGAGCAGGGCTTCCAGGCAAACGAGCCCTTGGTGATGTTCATGGCCTATGCGGCGTCTTTCTTGCTCGTTGGCTTGATGGCCTTTCTCATGCTGCAGGCAACCGGTATTGCCGAGGGGCTGATCAGCGGGCGAGGCGGCGCCACATGGAAACCCGTCGGGAAGCTCGACCCGGGCAGAGGGGCAGCGGCCGCGCCAGGCTCAATAGGAAGCGCAGCAAAGACGACCGGAGGAGCGGTGGCTGGTGGCGTATCTGGCTCGGTCAAGGGGGGCATTCAGGGCGCGGACAACGGTGCAGTCGCCTCGCGTGGAAAGAGCTCCGCTGTCGCGATGGGTGTAGCCGCGGCAAGGGGAGTGGCGGGAGCTGTCTCTGGCGGTGTGCGAGGCGCCATCAATGGGGTGAAAGGAAGTGGCAGCGCTCCGAGACCAGGAGGGACGACCGGGGGCGGCAGTCCGGGAACTGGCTCGACGTCCGGGGGCGTAGCCGCTCTGCGCAGTACTGGCGGGAGTAAAGCATGAGTTCGGGGACGGACGATATCCGAGCGGCCCTCAGAGAGCGCAGGGGGCTAGCCAAGAAAGACCGATCGAGCTTCCCGGAACCAGAGGCCGTCAAGGACTCGAAAAAGAACCTGATGCATTGGGTGCTTGGCGTCATCGTTCAAGACGAACCTATGTTCGTCGCGTTAGCTGCAGCGTCGGTCCTCTATTGCTCTGCGTACGGCGCCTATACCCTTCTCACGATGGCGGTGAAGATTTAGAATCTCCCCGAGCAAGAACGGGCGACCTGCACATGGTCGCCCGTTGTTTTTGGGGCTTGAAAGAGGAAGTCTGACCTGTAGTATCGAAGATAGGAACTTCCACCGAGATACCCAAAATGCTCCGCCAAACGTTTGCTCACTATATCGATAAGGCGATTTCTTTCATCGCTGTCTTCAGCCTGCTTTTTGCGGCAATCGTAGGCGTGTGGCTGCTGTTTCCAGGGAGCAATCCGGAAACGGCAACAAAGTGGTTCCTGGCCCCTTACCACAAGGCCTATCTGCCCTTGCTTGCTGTTGGTTGCAGCGGGTATTTCTATCTGGCAATCCGCCGGCAGTACAAATTCGCCAATGAGGCCAGTGCTTTCCTGATTTCCGCATCGGCACTTGGAACTGCGGCAACGGTTCGTTACCTCGAGGCTTATTACTGGGCTCCCATCGTTCTGGTCTGTGCCATCGTCTACAAAATTTGGCTGTTGGTCGCCGTGCCGAGGGATGCACGCGGCGTAACGGAGAAGGCGAGGATTGGGGATCAGAGCATCAACGAAACCCCTGTTGAATCCATCCGCTTCCCGGCCGTGAAGGCCAAGGTGAACTTCACCAATGTGGTTGGCATGAAGGACGTGAAGATGCGCCTCCTTGACGCCGGCGACGAAGTGGTTTCCCGCATGAAGAAGCGGGAGGAAGCGCGCAATGGCATCCTGCTCTACGGCGATCCAGGTAACGGCAAAACATTTTTCGCTGAGGCGCTTGCCGGCGAGCTTCAATTGCCGATCATCAAGGCATCGTTTGGCGACGTCGTAAGCAAGTGGATCGGCGAAACCAGCGAAAGTGTGCGGCAGATTTTCCTCGAGGCTGCGAAGCAAGCGCCATGCGTCCTGTTCATCGACGAAATTGACAGCTTGATCCGCGACCGTAACGCGTCAATGAGCGGTGGTAACAGCGAGGAAGCCAAGACAACGAACATTCTGCTGACCAGCCTCGTCAACATCCGTGAGCAAGGCGTGGTGGTCATCGCCGCCACAAACTACCTTGACCGTCTGGATGGTGCCGCGATCCGCGAAGGGCGGTTCGATTTCAAGGTGGAGATCACCTCTCCTGACGCTGAGGCGCGTTCTTCTCTCATCAAGAAGGCAGTGTCGGGCTACCGGGAGATACAGCTGTCGGCCGGCGCTGTTGCCCAGGCCACCAAACGGTGGGATGGTTTCTCGGTCGCTCGTATCCGCGCTGTGGTCGACGAGGCATGTCGGACTGCGAAGAACACACGGATGACGTGGATTGAATACCCTGACCTGCAAGCAGCCCTTCGAATCACGCAAGGCAATCAGGGTGACGCAATCCCTGCCGATACTCCTCTCCTGGATGCAGTGATCATGCCGTCGGACCAGCTTTCCAAGCTGACCGGCATCGCGCACCGTATGCTGAACATTGAGGAAATCGAAGAGCTTGGTGGATCGGTTCCTACCGGCATCCTCTTCTACGGACCTCCGGGTACGGGTAAGACGATGACCGTCCGCTCCCTTGCCAAAAAGACGGGGTGGGCATTGAAAGGCATCAGCGGTGGCGATCTCATGGCCGACATGAAGAAGGTCGATGAAATTGAGGCCTTCGCCAAGAACAATCGGCCGTGCATCATTTTTATCGATGAAGCCGACGATGTTCTCGGCCATCGCGGGATGTCCGGAGGCGCTGCCACCGCACTGACCAACAAGTTGCTGGCTGCAATCGATGGCGCCAAGGGCAAGACGCCGGACGTGGTGTGGGTCGCTGCAACCAATCATCCGGACAGCCTCGATGAAGCTGCGATGCGTGGCGGTCGGTTCACTGAGAAAATCGAGTTCTCTGCTCCCGATTCCAGTACTGCGGCAAAGCTTGCAGGGAAGTGGATCGCAAAGACCAAAGCGACTTTCGCGATTGACGTTACCGGGGAGGCGGTCGCCGAGCTGCTCGACGGCGAGACCCCGGCCAACATCAATGCCATTTTGCAGCAAGCGGTCAACCAGATGATTGAGCGCAAGGCGCGGATCGGCGTGGCGACCAAGGTAACGCTCGATGACATCGCCGAGGCCCGCCTTGTGGTTACTGGCGACTAGGAAAATCGCAGGACGCCACTTGAAAACGCCGCGAGGTACGAGACAATTGAATCTGTCATATCAATCAAATTGGAGAAAGCAATGAAGAAGCTCGTGGCCACCCTACTGATCGGCTTCACCACGCTGATCGCCGCTTGTTCTGGCGGCGCACCGTCCCGAGCGGAAGCGTTTCACCAAGCCATTGATCGCGGGCAGGTGTCCGAAGCGATTGCGATGATCGACCCGGCGGCCGTGCAGCAAGTCGGTGAAGTAAATATCCGCGCAGCCTTGGCCAAGGATGCCGAGTTTGACAAGGCGGCTGGCGGCCTCAAGACAATCTCGGTCAAGGGTGAAGAGCAGGGCGAACTGGCCAGCTACGAAGTCACCTTGGTCTTTGGCAACGGCAAGGTCCGCAACGAGAAGACGAAGCTCGTGAAAATCCAAGGCAAATGGTACGTCGCCGTGCGCTAAGCGGAGTCGTAGCGTCGCAACTGAATCGAACATTTGAGGAACGTGTCATGTTGAAAAAAAATCTCGCGTGTCTGGTGGCGGCTTTCCTGGTCACTGGATGCGCGCAACTCCCGCAGCAGGGTGCCTCGGCCCCGGTGCAGCAGCGCTATACGCTCAACGGACTGGTCATGACGCCCGTCCCGCAATTCCCCGCCAGCGCATGGCGAGGCATGCCTGCCGTGCGGACGGTACAAGATCTCCAGACGACGAAACAGCTGACTTATATCTTCGCTCGCGCTGCGCGCCGCGCCGCGGACCAGGGGAACATGGAAGTGGCCATGCTCAACTGGTATGCAACGCAGCAACTGGCCGGACAAGGTCTTAGTATCCTCGGATCGAGCCTTTCGCTGATTCAGTCGATTGACCGCTATGGCGATGGCCGGCTGCCAGCTCATGGACTCGCCCTTCTTCCGACGCAGAACATGGAAACGAGCGCCATGCGTCTATCTGCGCTTGAGGACGAACTGCTCAAGATTATGGAGCCGCCCGTTGTCTCCCTTGCCAACGGGGTGATGGTTGCTGGTGGCGACGATGACGTGCTGCGCGAAATTACGGCTGCCAAGTCCCCCCAACAGCAGCGCTCCTCCACCCAAGGGGCAGACGCGCAACGTGGCGGCGTGATTGACACTCTCCCGCTCAATACCCCCGTGGCGATCCAGGGGGGCCTCTATGTCGAACGGCGAGCGGACGTGTTCGTGATCTACAACAATACCGATCAACCTACGACGGTCCCTCTCTCAAGAATCGGGTATGTCCCACCGCTCGAGCCGCCGACGCAGGCGAGGATGGCTGCGGCGCCGTTCGTTCGCCAGATCAGCAACAGTTTCTGGAACTATGCGGATTTTGTTGCGCAGAAGCGCATTCCGTTCCACTGCGAAGTAGCGCGTCCGAACCGGATGTCGTGCGTCGGCGTCGAGTCGCCGAATTTCGACGCCGACGGTTTTTTGATTGCTGACTCTCGTAGCGGAAGCGACGCGTACGCCCGGAACCCAGCCTACCGTAACGCGATCGACATGATCATCGCGGCCTCCAAGATTCAGGCGCGGGAGGAGTTCCGGACAACGTGCGTCGATCGACTGAATAATTACTTCAATGAGAAGATCGTCGGTCCGAATGCCGAAATAAAGAAGATGTCCTGCGCCCCGCGTGGGCGCAGCGCGAACGGCGCGACAACGACGGACCTGTACATGGGCGAAAACGGCACAGTCAAAACCTATGGCACGCTGATGAATGAGAAAGCCACGCGTAATCGCATGACAAAGGAAGCGCTGACCGCCGCTGCCTGGTCGGATGCCGTCTCGTACGTTCCTCTCGTCGGATCACTGGAAGATGCAGCAAAGTGCATCGGGATGGACAACTCCGTGGTGACGACGATCTATCATCAAATCAACAACCCGGCGCTGAGCGATACGGCTGTGTTGGCCGGATGGAAGCCAACGCCGCCAGCCGACGCCTCGATCGCGACAACAGCCGCAAATTGTATCGGCGCGATACCCCTTGCGGCGACGGCCGGCAAGATCGTGAAGGGTGGGGCGGGCCTATTCAAGAATCAAAAGGCTTTGATCGCCGCAGCCGGTAGAACCGATGAATTGTTCGGCTTGTTCCGGAACAGTTTGAGCCCCGCGGAATTCGAAAAGAGCTACGCCGCCATTACAAGGGCTTATCCGAACAACAAAGAGCTGGCCATCTACGTGAAGGCCATGAGCGACCTACTGCAGCACTCTGATGACATGTCGTCGACAATCGGTGGCGTCAGCAAATTGAGCAAGGAATATCTGCCGCAGTATTTTGGGGGTTAGGGAGCGTGGGCAGCAGCAGTCCGTCCAGAAAGAATGCCATTCGGGTGGCGGCCAAGCGTGTGCTGCTCGACGCACCGGAATCTCTGAAGACCATCGAAACATCGTTGGGGTCAGCGATGTTTCTTCGGGAAGGGCAGCCGCATATCCGCGAGGGTATTCCGATCTTAGCCAGGCATCTGTCCACACTGGTGTTCGCAATCGCTCAAGCTCTGCTGGTGGCAGTTGTTGCTCATGATTTCTGGCAATTCACGCACGAGGCGTCGGAGAAAGCTCTCGTGCTGTCGGCCCTGAAGGCGTCGCCGCTGGCTCTTGCTCAGACAGTGAAAGGGGGACTCCTAGTGGGTCTGTTACCGGCAATGCCGTTATTCTTTCTGATCAATATTGGCTGGGTGCTTTTTGCCGAAAAACTCCTCTACCCAGAGCGCCCATTCTGGAAGCTCTACTCATTACGAAATCCCAGAACGCTGCTCGCCGGCCTAATGGGATTGGTCCCATTGCGGTTTGTGGCGATCTTCGCCCAAGGTGTGATTCTTCCTGAATGGGTGACCGTCGCCTCGAGCGAACCAAAAGCGGCGATTCAGGGTATTGCACGTCTAGGCCAGTTCTACACGGCCGCGCGGATCGCGATGCTCAACAGTAGGGAGGAGGACAGCAGGGAGCCAGAAATTGCCTTCGCCAAAGCAATCGTAAGCCGAGGGGAGGAAATATGGGACGGCCTGGGCTCCTATGTTTGGGTCCCAATGATCGTCTTCCTTGTAGCAGTTGCTCTGTATTTTCTCTCAGACTACTTTGGCGTCAGGTTTCTGTTCGAGATGGTGGTGAGCCCCGCATCGATCCTGCTTTGGATCGCATACGTTGCGTTCACAAAGGCGGGGCTGGGCGCCCTGATCATCGATGCAATGCGTGAACCGCGTGCATAGTGATGCCCTCCTGATTCGCGCCAGGCTGTGGCGCCCCCCAAATGACCTATTGGGGAGCGGGCAACTGGATTTGCTGAAGTCGGGAGCGTTCCTGCTGATGCTCCTGGATCACACGAACAAAGCATTGTTCGCTGGAAGCCACGCATGGATGCTGGCGTTGGGAAGACTGGCTTTCCCGATATTCGCCATCGTGTTCGCCTACAATTTGGCTCACCACTTTACCAACGGTGCGCGCTTCGCCAAGCGGACTCTTGTGTTCGGGCTGATCGCCCAATGGCCTTTCATGAAATTGGCCGGCACCGGACTGTTGGGAGGGGTTTGCATCAACATTCTGTTCGTGTTTCTCCTGGTGTGGGCGATCCGGTCTGCGTGGGGCAAAGGAATCGTCGGCGCCATCGCCGCCCCGCTGATCTTTATTGCCGGGTCATTGGCTGCCACCAGCGCCTCTTATTCGTGGGCGGGCTTGGCGCTGATCTTGTGCTTAGCCGCGTGGTTCAAGTCCGGGCAGCCAATTCTGGGCATTCTGTCCGTTGGGGCAATGCTTGCCGTAGCACCTGACGCATTGTGGGTGGCTCCGCTGACCATCTTCCTAATTACCTGCATCATCTGCAGCGATCAAGCTGCCCGCATGGGCCGTTTTCTCCCCAGGTACTCCCTCTACGCAGCCTACGCCGGCCATTTGTGGCTTCTCGTGCTGCTCGCCGGCTTGTCGATTTAAAAGCCAAAAATCAGACGTTTTAACCGGTAGAGGCCGCAGCCTCCATCGTGGCTAAATGATTAGCACAACAAATAGCCATTGAGTCTGATCAACGTGAAAAAAACACCGAGTTCAAGTGCGGGCCCCGAAACCCTAGAAAGCGCGCCAAACGTTGCCTTCGAAAAGGCGCGACAAGTGTGGGCCGAGCGAATGGGTGAGCCGATTGTCGAACGCAATCGTTGGTTCATCTTCTCCATGGTGCTGACGTGCGCGTTGGTGGCATCCCTCACCGCCCTCAATATGCTGATGCCGCTCAAGACGGCTGTCCCCTACATCGTCAAGGTCGACCAAGCGACCGGCGAGATCGGCGCGAAGCCCATCGCCGCGTCGGGATACAAGCCTGGCGATTCTGAAAAGAAGTACTTCCTGACTCGATGGATCAAGAACGTCATCGATCTCGAACCAACTATCACGGAGCGCAATCTTCGCGATGCATTTGGCTTTATACGCGGCAAGGCCATTGACGAATACAAGGACTACATGACCCTGACCAAGCCACTGGCCAGGCTCAGGGAGGAGCGGACGCTGACCCGCAAGACCGACATCGTGTCGTTCAACTTCATGACCGATAACACCGCGAACGTTCGCTTCCAGACGGAAGAACGCCAAGCCGGGGCTATTCCTGTGATCAAGCGCTATGCGGCCTTCATTACCTATGAAATCGTGCCGCCGATGACGGACAAAGACATCGTCGAGAACCCTCTTGGGTTGTTCATTACCCATTTCACCATTTCCGAGGAAATCAAGTAATGAAGCTCATTGCGCTCCTATTTGCCGGGATTGTCTCGGTACTTTCGCCGATTGCCGTCAATGCGGAAATTGCCGCGATCCCGATGCCGGGAGATACCAAACTCGTCGTGTTTACCTATGACGCGAACGACACCTATACGGTGCTGGCGCGTCCAAAGTCGGTAACCGATATCTCGATCCACCCGGATGAGAACGTCGTTGCTATGGCGGTGGGCGATACTGCGCAGTGGATCATTTCCAAAGCAGCTGGCCACGTTTTTATCAAGCCAGTGCGTCCGGATATCGCCACGACGGCCACCATCGTTACCGACCGTCGCACGTACCAACTGACGCTGCACGCCTCGCCGGAAAACGGGAAGTTTTACCAGCGCGTGAGTTGGGACTATCCGGATATCGTCATCTTCCAGCAGGAGCAAGCAGCCAGGACCAAGGCGACGTTCGATGTTGAACGGGCCCGTCTTGACGCGACGGTGGTTAGTCCAAACGTTGCGCTTGAAAAGCTCAACTTCGACTATGTCATCAAGGGCGAAGCGGAGTTCAAACCGCATCAAGTGTTTGACGACGGGAAATTCACATGGATCCGGATGTCGACCTCGCAGGAAATGCCCGCTGTTTTCATGAAACCGGATTCGGGTGACGCCGAGCTGTTGAATTACAACATGCGCGGCCAGTTTCTTGTCATTCAGCGTCTGGTGCCTCGCATCCTGCTGAAATCGGGAGAGGCAGAAATCACCATCACCAACAACAAGATGAAGCCCAGTGGTAGTGGTTTCTTCACGGGTTGGAGGAACTGATCGTGGCGCGCATTCCTACCGTAGAAGAGTCACTTGCGGAGCCGAACAAACCGGAGGTAGGACGCTCTGCAAAGATGCGCAACCTGCAGTGGATCATCGGGGGAGTGGTCGCCACACTGGCGGCGGTGGGCATTTTCACCAGCACGGGCAACCGCGAAGTCGAAGATCAGCAGAAGGTGGCCGACAAAGACCGCCTGGAGCGCCTGAAGCAGTCGCAGATCAGTACGCCGGTCCATCAGGACGAGATAGATCGAGTGATCAGCGATCAAAAGGCTATCCCCGGCGAAACGCAGCGCGAGCAAAACACCATTCCAGGTTCGCTTGCTGGAACTACCAACGCACCGAAGGCATTCGGTATGCCCGGCCAATCGGAGAAACCACTCGTGCCGCCGCTGCCCGGAGTGCCCGATGCCAGTAAACCCTATCCTGGGACGACGCCGCCGTTGCCGAATGACACTGAATTGAAGGCAAAGGAGGCTTCGGACTTGGTAAAGCGCGACGAGCAGATCCGTGCGGCTCAGATCTTGGCGATTTCTGATAGCGGCGCCGCGGCGCGCAATCAGCAAAGCCCAACAGGCCAAGCACCGGTCGGTTCTGGAACGATGGCCCCTCAAAATGGGAGTCCCATTGCGTCATGGAACAATCAATTGGAAGACGCCAAGGCGCGTCTTACCAAGGCGCAAGGGGGTGGCACCCAGGAGGAAATGCTCAGGAATTACCAGTCCACACAAGGCGTGGCCACAGTAGGTCGTCCAACGACAGGGGCCTATGGTGTGGGAAATCAAACAGCCGATGCAAATAGTCGTTGGTTGGACTCTCAGGGGAAGAGTTCCAATTCGCGCACCCTGACGGCTGAGAGGCCGGCCTCGCAATACATCGTTGGGCAGGGTGCTTTCATTCCGGCCACCTTGATAACCGAAATCAACTCGGATATGCCGGGGCAGCTGACGGCCGTAGTGTCGATGGATGTGTTCGACTCGATCCAGGGCGATCAGCTAATGATTCCGAAAGGCTCTCGCTTGGTTGGCGTCTACAACAACGATGTGAGGGCCGGCCAGGAACGCGTGCTGGCGGCATTCCAGCGCCTGGTGTTCCCCAACGGGTCATCGGTCGATCTGATGGGGATGTCCAGCTCGGACGCCCAAGGGCGTGCGGGGATGCCGGGAGATGTCAACAACCATTTTTTTAAGATGTTTTCGGCATCGTTCTTGACTGCAGGTTTGGCCCAGTTATTCCAGAAGGGATCGTCAAACACGGTAGTCGTGTCTGGTACAGCCGGCAACCCTGGGATCACCGCAGCCGGGCAAATCCTCGTCGACGTCTCCAAGGCGATCAATGAACGCAACACCCGCATATCTCCGACCATCACGATTAAGCAAGGCCACAAGTTCAATGTGATCGTGAACAAGGATATGTCGTTGTCGCCATATCGTCAGTAGGGAATTCATGCGAAATAAGACCAAAAAGCGCTGTTTCTACAGGGCGAGAGAAAAACGAATTTCCTCAAAAATGGCATCTATGGTCACTCGACTCAAACAAACTCTGATCTGCGCCGCCATCGTGCTGATGGCAGCGCCTGCGACCGCCAAAGATCCTCTGGACTTCAACTACCGTATTGCCGGTGATGCGAAGGTTCGCCCAATTCTGGTCTTCAATGATGGACAGGACGTGTATATCCAGCCCAATCCGGAAACGGCTACCGACATAAAAATCGTTGGCGCCACGTCGGAGAAGCAAGGGCCGTATTTGGTGATTCGTGGCCTCGCCGACAGCTTCTCGGTTCGGTTGAAAAAGGGCGGCGCGGCTGAGGTGTCATACAAGGGGGCCAAGCCAATTGCGCGTCCGACTTTGGCCGCCAGGCAAGCGCCAGATGTGCCGAGAGCGCTGGAGACAAAGCCGCCAGTTTCGCTCGATCAAGGCAAGACTGCCTCGCTCGATCAAGGCAAGACTGCCTCGCTCGATCAAGGCAAGACTGCCTCGCTCGCACAAGGCAAGACTGCCTCGCTCGCACAAGTCGACACCTGCGTTCCGCGCGTCGAGCGAAAAGAATCGGCGTTTGTCGTTTCGTTCCCGGCCAAAGCGACAAGGATGTCGGCTCAAGCCGAGTCCCAGCTCAAACAGGCGCTGGTCAGCGTGTCCGATATCGGCGTGGTTGAAATCACCGCTGAAGACATGCAAGGAAGCAAGAAGATCGCGGCCGACCGCGCGACTGCGATTCGCGCTTTCGTGGCGTCTCAGGGGGTCGCCGATGGAAAGATTAAGACGACCACCAGGGAGGCCACTGGTATTGGCTCTGAATTGAGAGTTGTGCATCAAACCACCGTTCCATGCAAAACGACCGGGATGAAGATCGCCGTACTAGGCAGCGGTCAGGTGTCGATCGCTGGCGAAGCGGATGTCAAGGCAGTCGTTGTTCAGTTGGCTGCCGAAGCCAAACTGGATCTCTCGATTGAAGGAACCGAGCGTCCGATGCGGATTGCACTGGCCGAGATCGACAAGCCGCTGGTTTCAGTTCTTGAAAGTATTGGAAACAAACTTGGGGACAAGGCCGATCTGGTCTACCGCGGAAAAGCCCTTGTCCTTCGCTACCGCCCTACCAACTGAGGCCTTGCTGTGAAAAAGAGAATCATTGCACTTCTGCTGGCACTGACGTCGATGTCGGCACTTGCCGGCTTCGTTAACGAAACCGGCAACAGCAACCCGTTCGATGGCAGCGATCAAGTGAAAGTGTTTGGGGGCCAGAAAACATCCGACGTGGTCGTCGGCATCGGCCGGGAGGTACCGCTGGCAGAGGCCGTAAGCCAGATCGTGCCCAGGGGATACACCGCCAAGTTTCTGGGTGTCGAGCGCTGGCAGGGCATAAAGCTCTCGTGGCAAGGCGGCCGTGTCTGGATCGACGTGCTCCGCGACGCGCTCAAGCCAACCCCGGAAATTTCGGCTGAGGTCGACTCGGATCTGCGTGTGGTGACGTTCCGTCCGACGGCTGAGGGGCAAAGAGCCATCGTCGATACCACGGTCGCAGCCGAAACGGAATGGCAGATCAGGGTTGAAGACAGGACGCTCAAGGAAGCGATTGTGCGCTGGGCAAAGATGTCGGGCTGGCAGTTGGTGTGGGAAATTCCCTTCGAATATCCGGTAGGTGCTGCTGCCACGATCAAGGGGTCGTTCGAGCAGGCGCTGGAGACCGTCATCAAGTCAATGCAAGGCGCAGAGGTCCAGCCCCAGGTGAAGTTCTACACCGGCAATCACGTTGTGCGCATCGTCACGAAAGGCACTGAATAATGAATACGAAGATCGCCAAGGGCGCCCTTTCCATCGCCGTCGCAGTCGCCTTGACGGGGTGCTCCGGTTTGGGAGAGCGGATGGACAATGATCATGCCTCGGCTCATGAGAAAGCCGCAAAATTGGCCAAGCAAGTTGGGGGCATTGAAACGATCGGTCGCCAAGCACAGCCGGTGATCTACGAGCAAGGGATCTGGATAGGCAAAACCGCTCTGAAGGCCGAGAAGATAGAAATCCTCCCGCCGATTTTCAATCAGCCGGCGGTGTTCGATCGTTCGGTGGGCAGCATTCAGGAGTTTGCCGAGCGGGTGACGGCAATGAGCGGTTATGCGACGAAGGTCACTCCCGATGCTCTGGTCGCGGCTCAACGCGCAATTGCGCCAACCCAACAAGTTGCGGGGGGCGTTGGGTTGCCGCCTGTACCGACGCCAATGGCTGGAGCAATGCCCGGAGTCCAAGGCACTGGCATGCAGGGATACGGCATGCAAACGCCAGTTCGTATCACCTATACGAATGGCAGTTTGAAGGGCTTGCTGGATACAGCGGCGAGCCGATTTGGTGTGTGGTGGACACTCGAGCGTCAGCAAATCAAGTTCTATTACACGGATACCAAGACGTTCTCTGTTCGAGCGGTACCAGGGGACTCGGCATTGAATGCCACTGTCTCGACTGGCACAGCCACGGGGGCCAACGCTGGCAGCACTGGCAGCACGGGAGGAACCTCCACGCAGACGTCTGGACAAGCAGCCAGTTCCAACTCGACGCAGACTCAGGTGACGTCGACGCTGAGCGTCTGGACCTCATTGCAAAACGCCGTGAAAGCCATGCTGACGACGAATGGGCAGGTGGTGTCGGCGCCGGCGACGGGATCGATTACCGTCACCGATACCCCCGACGTACTGGCGAAGGTTTCCGATTTCATCGACAACCAGAACGTGATGCTCAGCAAGCAGATCGTTTTCAATGTGACTATCCTCGGCGTATCGCAAACCGATCAGGACAGCTACGGCATCAGCTGGGATCTGGTCTATAGCGACCTGTTCAGGAAGTTCGGAATCAAGAATTCCTTTGGCGGAGCAACGGGCAACACTGCGCTTTCGGCAGGGGTTATCAGTCCGAGCTCGAAGTGGAATGGCACGACACTGCTCATTAACGCACTGTCCCAGCAAGGCAAGGTTCGGCTGGAAACTACCGCCAGCGTTACCGCCCTGAACAATCAGCCGACTCCCATTCAAATCTCCAAGCAGACCACATACCTCGCGTCTTCCTCAACGACGGCGACGGCGAATGTCGGCAGTACGACTTCGATTACGCCGGGAACGGTCAACGCTGGCTTCAGTATGACGGTACTGCCTTCGGTGATGCCCGATGGCTCGGTGATCCTGCAGTTCTCCACCGACATTTCCGCACTACGTCAGATCCGGCAGATTTCGTCGGGCGGCGTAACGATCGAAGCGCCGGAAATCGATACCAGAAATTTCCTTCAGCGGGTCACCATGAAGTCGGGTGAATCGTTGATTGTCTCGGGCTTCGAACAGACGGATGACAACCTGCAGAACTCGGGCGTGGGGCATCCGCGCAACTTCTTGCTCGGCGGCGGAAGAACCGCGACGGGAAGCAAGGAAGTGATTGTTGTCATCGTGACTCCGGTGATCGTCGGCTAGTCATGGATCAGTTCCCTAATCAGGCCGTGGCAACAAAGATAGGGAACAAGTCCTTTGTTGGGGGCTTGTTCTGGCAGAGCTTGACGCGCCCCCGCGAGCTCAAGAAGGAGGCCGCCGAGCAGGCAAAGAAAAACAACTTTGACCTGTACCTGATCCGTCAAGGTGTCGGCGTTGCGCAAACGGGCCTTGCTCAGACGGACGAGGGTTTTAGCGCGGGGATGGTCTCGCTTGCCGCGGTCGTGGCCAAACGTATTGCCGACGAAGGTTTGACGATCGATGGCGTGCCCACCCGAGCTCACAACTGGATCGGCGCGCTGGAGCTGCCAGACGGGCGCTGGGTGTTCCTGGCTGTTCGAGACGACGCCATTATGCCCTCCGGCGACTTTGTGGGCACTCGCGCCGAAGTCATGGAAAGACTGGACCAGACCTATGGCCTGGGTAGTTGGACGGCAGTTGTCGGCACTCCGGATGTCCAACAAATTGGGTTTCACCACTTCGTAGCCAAGCAACTCGAGGACCTGCTGAAGCTCGACAAGCGCGGCAATCCGAAAGTCGCCGCTGATATGTCCCTGCGGCCGTTCAAATTGTCGCTGTCGCCGAAATTGATCCTGCTCGCTGTTGTCGGCGTGCTGCTAACGGTGGGAGCCAGTGCCGGCGTGATGTATTGGCAGCGGCAAAAGGAAATGAGAGAACAAGAGGCGGTGATGGAAGCCGCACGCCAACAGGACTTGGCGCAACAACGCCTAGCGACGGTCAATGCTGTCATCCCCCATCCGTGGGCTGCGGCGCCGCTGGCATCGGACATGGCAGCGGCGTGTGAATCGGGCATCGAACTTAAGACGCCGGCCGGCTGGAAAGTTGGGGGCGTTGTCTGCACGAACAGCGGAATCATCTATTCGTTGGAGCGCGGGACTTCGACCGTTGGGCAACTGCGAGAAGCAGAAGCAACTGCGCAAATTGATCAGACCGGTGACAAGGCAACGGTCAGTCGCGGGGTTATCTATCGAGTGATGCGTGATGAGTCGCTGGGCAAGGCCGCTGAACTGACGGAACAGTTGCTAGACATCAACCAGCGGCTGGGGATCAAAATGACATCGGCCTTCGTGCCTCTGCCGGAACCGAAGAAAGCGTTGCCCGGTGAGAACGTGATGAGGACGGCAGAGCCACCCAAACCAGACTGGCAAACCCACACGCTCGTGATTGGACCTACCGGGTTGAGCCCTGCGTTACTGGTCACGTATCTCGACGTCCCGGGTTTCCGTTTTGACAAGATTACTTTCACCGAAGGTGAATGGACTTATGAAGGATCTCTCTATGCGCGTTAAATCGGTGGTGATTGCCATGATGGCAATGGTTGGGGCTTCGGCTGGCATGGCGTCGGCCGAGGACATGGTCAGCATCGGCAACGATACGGCCTTCTTCCGGGCCAAGGCCAAGCGCGAAGAGGCGCGCAAAGATTTCGAGAAGAACCAAGCCGACGCTGATCACTATGCCGGCACCACGTCGGGCGACGCTCCGACCGTGAATTGGATTGAGGGTGTCGGAAAGATACTGACGGCCCAACTGCAGCTGGACAACGGCGCAAAGATCCAGGCGCGCGAGGGGGACGTCATTGATAACCGCGGAACCAAGGTCACCTCGATCAAACCAGGCGAAGTAGTGATCAAGCGCAACGGCAAAGCCATCCGTCTGGCTACGACGCCGCAACAAACTAACCCCTATGGCCAGAATACTGCCGTTCCCGGGTTGGGGATGATGCCGCCTCAGCTTCCGATGCCGCCCAGATAATCAGATGCCGATTCCGTTCGTAACGACTTCCAACAGGCCAATCATCATGAACACCGCAACGGTTACTGCCCTGCCACAGCATGCTGCCTACACCGAACCCGCCGCGAGAAGCGGGGGCGAGGTCCTAGTGGATATGTCCAAGACCAGGGTTCTTTCAGCGGACGGCAAGTTGGCGGCGAACGACGAGCAGCGAAAAATGCTGGTCTATCTGTCGGACAAGCGACTTCTGGTTGCAGAAGGCTTGAACCTAAACCCGCATGTGCAAAGCTACATGGCGCAGTTGACGCGCCAACAGGAGCGCTACACGGTTGTCAAAGCTTCGGTGCGCCAGATCATTGACCTGTACAGCTCGGGCTTGTCGGCGAATGGCAAGTCCATCGAACATTCGAGCATGCAACGACAGGCGATGGAGCTCATCGCTCACGCAACAAAACGGCGGGCCTCAGATATTCATATTCGCGTACGCCGCGCCAGCACGGAAATCCTGTTCCGCATCCACGGGGACCTGGTGCGCGTCAATGATCGAGACAGCGAGTACGGCATGAAGCTTGTGCGTACCTTCTATCAAGCCATGGCAGACATCTCCGAAGATACCTTCAAGGAGAACGCGCGTCTTGATGCGCGTATTGCGTCGCCCGACAAACTGCCAGACAACCTGTTCGGTGTCCGGATTGCCACAACCCCGACCGATGAAGCGACGCTGATGGTTCTGCGTCTGCTCTACAACGATACCGGCGATTCAACGGATCCAGTTGATCTCGGGTTCACTTCATCCCATTCGGCGCTGATTCAAGTCCTCAAGGAATCGCCGATCGGAATGAACATCATCTGCGGGCCAACGGGTTCAGGGAAGTCGACGACGCTGCAGAGAATTCTGACGGGGCAGATCCGCGAAATGAACGGTTCACGTCACGTGATCACCGTCGAGGACCCGCCGGAATATCCGATTGAAGATGCGATTCAGACACCGGTTACGAATGCGGATACGCCAGAAAAGCGAAGCCAGGCGTTTGCAGACTCCATCATGGGCGCCATGCGCCTTGATCCGGACACGATCATGGTCGGCGAAATGCGTGACATGGCTTCCGCTCAGATGGCGTTGCGCGCGGCAATGACCGGTCACCAGGTCTGGACCACGCTGCATGCGAACAGCGCAATGGCAATTATCGACCGTCTCGTTGATCTGGGTCTCCCAATCAGCATGTTGGCGGACCACACGGTGATCACTGGGCTTGTCGCGCAACGGCTCGTGAAAAAGCTGTGTCCCCACTGCATGCTGCCCCTGAGCGAACACCAAGACCGGATTACAGACAAGTTCTTCGACCGCCTCAAGATGGCGCTCGGCGCCGACTGGGTCAACGTCAACATCACCAATCCGGATGGTTGCCCGCACTGCCAGCACACCGGCTCGATCGGCCGAACCGTTGTGGCCGAGATCATCATCCCCGACCCGACGTTCATGGACCACATTCGCCACGGCCGGAAGATTGAGGCACGCAAGCACTGGCTCGGCGAGCAACAGGGCATGACCTTTGTCCGGCATGCGCTGATGAAGATCAAGGAAGGTGAAGTAGATCCGCTGGTCGCCGAACGTTCTGTCGGTCGTTTGACTATGGACGATCTGCTTAGCGACAACACCTTGACCGTGAGCGAATTGACCAGCTAACAGGACTCGCGCGATGAATTTGGATATCAATCTCTGGTTCGCCAGAAAGCAGCTGACGACCTCCAAGCGCCTGAGGACGTACAGGAAGATTGCCGTCATGCTAAGAAACGGCACGCGGCTGGAAAAGATCCTTGATGACCTCGAGCAGCGGGCGTCTGATGGCGGCAAGAACCCCAACGAGGGCATGGCCATTGTCTTTGACTCATGGAAGCGTGTCTTCAAGAACGGTGGTCGTATGGCGGAAGCTGTCGACGGCTGGGTTCCCGTATCTGAGCGAATGATCATCTTGGCCGGCGAACAGGCGGGCCAATTGCCAGAGGCGCTTGTGAGCGTGGCCGAGGTCGTAAAGGCCGGGAAAAAAATCAATGGTGTTGTGATTGGCGGGATGGCGTACCCGGTGGCGCTTCTCATTGCGACGGCCATTTACCTTTACCTCTTTGGCACGATCGTCATTCCACAGTTCGCCAAAATCGTCGACCCGGCGCGATGGGGCAGTCTGGCCAGGTCCCTCTACATGATGTCCCAATTCATTGTGAATTGGGGAGTCTTAGCCGTTGTGGGGGTGGTTGGATCGGTGACATCAGTTTTAGTGTCGCTGCCGACGCTCACCGGCGGCTTGCGCGTCAAACTGGATCGAATTCCCCCTTACTCAATTTACCGCCTGGTCACCGGCTCCGGATTCATGCTCTCCATGGCCGCCCTGCTTTCAGGGCATGGCCGTGTTCAGGAAGCGTTGCAAACGCTTGGAGCGGCATCGAAGGGCTATTTGAGAGAACGTTTGGATGGATTCCTGATTGGGGTCAATTCCGGGATGAGCGTTGGCGAGGCGATGAAGCGATCGGGGTATGACTTTCCGTCCAGAGAGATTGTCGATGACCTCATGGTTTATGCCGAGAACACGGGCGACTTCTCAGAAGCGCTCACGATCATTGCAAAAGAATGGATGGAAGAAGGTGTAGAGACAGTTACCGTCCAAATGAAAGTCTTCAACAGTGCAGCCATGTTTCTTATGGGGGCCGTTTTGATGTGGATCGTCGGCGGGTTCTTCGCGATCCAGCAAGAAATTTCAATGATGTCCCGTGGCATGCACTAACCCTTTTACTACCGGAGAACGAAACCATGAAACAAACGAACGCATTTGAACTCAAGAAAGATATTCGGCATGCACAGCGGGGCGCCAGCCTTCTCGAAATCATCGCCTACCTGGGTGTGGCGGCCGTTGTCGTCTATGGCGCGGTCTCCCTGCTCACTCAGGCATTCGGCGGGGCGAACTCGAATCGCGCTCTGGTCGAAGTGACATCCCTTCGTACCCAAGTGAAGAAGATCTACATGGGTCAAGCTGCCGGCTATGGCGTTGGTTCCATGAATGCGGCTCTGGTCTTGCAAAACGCCTTCCCAACCACCCTGACGGTGACAGCACCTTCGACGGTTACCAACTCCTGGAACGGGGGAGTGGTACTTACCGGAGCAACCACCACCTTCACCATCAGCTACGCAAGCGTTCCAGCGGACGTTTGCTCCAGTCTCGTCTCGGTGCAAGGTGGCGCCGGGTGGACGTCGATTGCTGTCAATGGCGCGGCAGCGCTTACGCCGCCCATCACGCCGACGGCGGCTGGCACGGCATGTAACGTTGCCGCCAACTCCATTGTCTGGACGACGAACTAAGCAAACGACTAAGCCGGGTAGGGCCCCCCCCCTGGCTCGATTTCTTGAGGGAGCTTACGCGTGATTATCAGCGCCGATATTAAGGCCGGTACGAAGACTGTACGGCAGATGAAATTTAGCGACTTGTATCTGGGGCATCCAGTCCTCGGCCACCGGATCGCTGACGTCCCTGGCGAGCCGGCGAATCCCGTTCTCGCCGGCGAGGAGTTGCAGGGCGATATTCAGAAGTTGATCTCCGAATGTCGGTCCGTTCAGGAAAGTACGGTCACGGGAACAGACTTCGTCGTTGTCTATGACGAAATTCAATATCGGGTCTCGGTCATGCCGTCGGTGGGAGGGGATGTCTTTGTCCTTCGCCGAATGGCTTTCGCGGTCGACAGCCTCCGGGACCTTGGCGTCCATGAGGCGTACCGGGAGCGCATGCTTCACAAGGACCTGTGCGGCCTATTCCTAATCAGTGGGGCAATGAAGTCAGGCAAGACCAGCACTGCCTCCGCGATGGTTCGCGAACGCTTGATGAGTTATGGTGGGGTCGCTGTTACTGCCGAAGACCCCATCGAATTGCCGCTCGAGGGACAGCACGGTGCCGGGGTCTGTTACCAGACAGCGGTTCGCAGAGATAAGGGGGGGTTTGCTGAAGCAGCAAGGCATATCGTGCGATGGGGAGCCAAGCTGATCCTCATCGGCGAGATACGAGATGGCGATGTGGCGGCGGAAGCGCTGAGAGCTGGCGTGAACGGCCACTTGGTGATCAGCACGATTCATGCAGAGAATTCCATCAATGCGATCAGACGGCTTCAAGCGATGGCGGCCGAAACCTTTGATACTGGCACCGCACAATCGCTGTTGGCCGACGGGTTGGCGGGCGTGATGCATCAAAGTCTGAAGGGTGATCCACGGCGCCTTGAAACCGAGCTGTTGATGGTGAAGGGTGTTGACTCAGCGGTCAGCAACATTCGGAATGGTTCGTTTGAAAGACTACAGTCGGATCTTAAGCTGCAGATGGCCAACATCGTCAATACCTCGGCCCAGCGAAGAAGCGCTTGATGTGGCCAGCCTACATTATCGTGCTGTTCGCGACGTTGACCGGGTTCTACCAACTCCGGTCGGATCAAGTAGTGCCTCCGGTGCCTGCCACTGTTGCGGCGCCGGAGATGGCTCAGAACATGATCGTCTACTACAACAAGGTTGTAGAGTTCGTCGTACCACAGGTCGCTAGCTACACGGCACCGGGGGGAGGGAACGCGGTGCCTGATGCGTCACTGGCCTTCCCTTCGTGGTACGTACGCAATCCGCTCTGGACGAACAAAGTCATCGCTGGCAAGGTATCCGTCTATGCGACATCAAAGACGGCTGCCGGTGACCTTACACCCGATGTCGCGAGACTGTCCAAAGGCATCAATTCGGTGGGCGTTTCAAATAACGCATCGGGGCATTTGCTATCGCCGATCAATGGCGATACGGGGCAGACGTATCCGGCGGGCATTCCGGATGGCGTGGTAGTCATCCAGGGCCAGATAAGGTGACCCCGCGCCATGCGGCTTACGTGAAACGATCCTAGGCGAGCGCTGTAGCAGCTTGCAAACTTCGAACGTCCTAAGATAGAATTAGACCCAGCCAGCTGGGGCCAAATCTAGCAGTCCACCTACGCAAAACATGGCCCCGGGCCACGCCGCGCTCGCAGCACCCTTCACGCAAGCTTCACCCGAAGACCCATCCCTATGTCCGCAACGGCATCGGCATGGGCCTTTACGCTCTCAGTTCTTCTCGCCATCTTTTTGGCAGAACGGTAGCTGGAATCTACCGGGCGGCTCGTCGCTAAAACCAGCACACACTTCACTTCAACCCAGACGGGGCGCTTCCCGTTATGGGGGCCTCCGTCAATTATTTTGGAGGTTCATCACCATGAGCATCACGACTACAAGCGGCCCCACCAAGTTGCGCTTCATCCGCAGGAAGGGGCCGGATGGCCTGGACTACGTTACGGTTGCCACACAGGAAACCACTGGCGAGAAAGTTCAGAGAATTGCGGCGAAAGTAGGTATGGCCATCGACCGCGTGATCTTTCGCACGGACTTTGCCGAATGCGAAAGACCGAAGCACTAAACTCGGCCCTGTACCGCTGAGAGTCTCGTGAAGGTCTCCGCGATCTTTGAACTGAAGGGGAAGCTAGCCTGGACGTTCTTGAAGTCTTTCACGAGTTGTCCGTTTGCTCCGAGCCCTTCGCAGATGCAATTGGCCAGGGCGCAGATGTCCGGAACGGACGTTGAGTTGCAAGCAAAAGTAATTGACCAGGAGGGGTTGTTTTTGGCCCTTCCGGGCCATGACTCCTCCTAAATCCTTAGGAGAAAATGATGAACGTTCAACTGTTCCAACAAATCGCTGAACAGCTCTTGCAGAAACACTTTGGTTTGAGCCTGAACGACACCCGCTTATCCGAGCCGGAATACGTCAAGGTTCTTGTCGACGGCAACTGTCGTCCGGTCGACTACATCAACGAGTACGCGGTGGATTGCGATCTCGCGCGTGTCGATATCGAAGGCTTTTGGGGTACGCCGTCACATGTGCCCCTGACTGCCGAAGATGAAAAGATCGCAATGTCGCTGGTATCTGGCGAGGATAAAGTCGTCGTTCTCAACGACCGATACGCGGACTCATTGACATCCTCGCCGGCATATATGCCGACGATTCCTACTGCGCACAAGCAAAATCTGCCTGAGTCGCTTCGGTGGGTTCCTGCTTCACAGAGCGGCCCGACTGCGCCAACTCTCCACAGGCTAAG
>Ga0209125_1000535_pt1 | contig 47195 bp, 38 predicted proteins | sample BarGraIncub1131A_FD_184503 | JGI IMG/M metagenome (GOLD analysis project Ga0209125, IMG submission 184503) | Arctic peat soil microbial communities from Barrow, Alaska - Barrow Graham LP Incubations 11-31A (SPAdes) (version 2) | ecosystem: Environmental > Terrestrial > Soil > Wetlands > Peat... | reverse complement strand
GGCAAACGGGATCAGACGATGCACGCGAGCGCGACCCTTGGCGAGCAATTGCCTCGCCCGTTTTTCGCTGCACGGCATGAGCGGCTTTTTTCGCTTGTCCAACACAAAACCCGACATCGTTGCTGCTCCGAAAAACCCTTACAGGCCTAGTAACAGAGCCTTGCAGCTCGCTCCCTTCGACAGCGTTGCACAGCAGTTTCAGCCATTTCTCGCCTGCCGACAGACCGTTTCGTCGGACCCAAACCCTGGTCTGCTTCTGTCGCCGGCCGAGCGCCTCACGAAGGAAGCATGGAACGGTGCGTCTTGTGCTTCTGTGCAACGAAGTACCAATGTTCCGGCGCCAAGTCTGGTCAACCGGACTGGTTCAGGCTTGCGCCCTTCACCAGCCCCCTCCGACCGCGGCAGGCGCGGTGGCGGATAATTGACGTGAAACCCTCGGCATCTGAACGTTTGAATCGGAAGAGCGGTCTACCGAACGGAGGTATGCAATGACTCACAATCTATTCGACTCCTTGCGGAATCTGCAGTTGGAGTCCGGCAGCGTCGGCAAGTTCTACTCGCTCCCCGCCCTGGAAAACATTGGCATCGGAAGGATTGCGCGCCTGCCAGTATCGATCCGCATCGTGCTCGAGTCCATCCTGCGCAATTGCGACGGCAAAAAGGTCAACGAAGAACACGTCAGACAGCTGGCCAACTGGGCGCCAAGAGCGCCGCGCACGGCCGAGATCCCTTTCGTGGTGGCGCGTATCGTGTTGCAGGATTTCACCGGCGTACCTCTGCTTTGCGACCTAGCCGCCATGCGCGGTGTGGCGCAGCGCTTCGGCAAGAACCCACAGATCGTCGAACCGCTGGTGCCAGTCGATCTGGTGGTAGACCATTCGGTGCAGGTCGATTTTTTCAGGCAGGCGGATGCGCTCGATCTGAACATGAAGCTGGAATTCCGGCGCAACGTCGAGCGCTACAAGTTCATCAAGTGGGGCACACAGGCCTTCGCTACCTTTCGCGTCATACCGCCAGGCATCGGCATTGTGCATCAGGTCAACCTCGAACATCTGGCGCGCGGCGTACTGCACCAGAACGGCATTTACTATCCCGACACCCTGGTCGGCACCGATTCGCACACCACCATGATCAACGCGCTCGGCGTCGTCGGCTGGGGCGTCGGTGGCATCGAGGCGGAAGCTGGCATGCTTGGCCAGCCGCTCTATTTCCTCACGCCAGACGTCGTTGGCGTGCATCTGCACGGCCGCCTGCGCGAAGGCGTGACGGCGACCGATCTGGTGCTCAACGTAACCGAGCAATTGCGCCAGGCAAAGGTGGTCGGCAAGTTCATTGAGTTCTTCGGCGCCGGCGCCGCCTCGCTGACCCTGCCCGACCGCGCGACGATCGCCAACATGGCGCCGGAATACGGCGCGACGATGGGTTTCTTCCCGCCCGACGAAGAAACCGTCAGCTACCTGACAGCTACCGGGCGCAGTGCTGAGGAAATTAGCGCCTTCCGCGCCTACTTCACGGCGCAGGGCATGTTCGGCATGCCGCAACCCGGCGACATCGATTACAGCGCCGAACTGGCAATCGATCTGGGTGAGATCCGGCCCAGCGTGGCCGGACCGAAACGCCCGCAGGACCGCATCGAACTAGCGGCCATGAAATCCCGTTTCGCGGAACTGTTCACCGCGCCGGTAGCAGACAACGGCTACGACAAGCCGCCCACCGAATTGCCGCTGCGCTACCCAACCAGTCAGGGTCCGGAAAGCCTCGACATCGGCCACGGCGACGTGCTGATCGCCGCCATCACGTCGTGTACCAACACCTCGAATCCTGGCGTCATGCTCGCTGCCGGTCTGCTCGCGAAGAAGGCCGTCGAGCACGGCCTGTCGGTGCGGCCCCAAGTCAAGACGTCGCTCGCCCCCGGCTCGCGCGTCGTCACCGAATACCTGGAGCGCGCTGGCTTGCTGCCTTTTCTCGAACGCCTCGGCTTCCAGGTCGTCGCGTACGGGTGCACCACCTGCATCGGCAACGCCGGCCCGCTCGACGCCCTGGTTGAGGCCGGCATCGGCGAACACGACCTGGTTTGCGCCGCCGTGCTCTCCGGCAACCGCAATTTTGAGGCGCGCATTCACCCGGCAATCAAGGCCAATTTCCTGATGAGCCCGCCGCTCGTCGTCGCCTTCGCCATCGCCGGCCGCGCCAACATCGACCTCGTCCATGAGCCGTTAGGCAGAAGCCGCGATGGCCAGCCGGTCTATCTGAACGACATCTGGCCAACGCAGGAGGAAATCGCGCAAGTCATGCGTTTTGCCACCGACCCGCAAACCTACCGCGAGTTGTACAGCGACTTCACACGCGGCAATCCGCTGTGGAACGAGATCCCGACGAGCAGCGGCCTGACTTACCCGTGGGAGCCCTCGACCTACATCGCCGAACCGCCTTTCTTCGATACCTTCAGCCTGCAGCCGGGCCGCGCCCGCGATGTGACGAAGGCGCGCGCGCTAGCCATCTTCGGCGACTCGCTGACTACCGACCACATCAGCCCGGCCGGCTCTATCAAGGCGAGTTCGCCAGCCGGCCGCTATCTGCAGGCGATGGGCGTCGGTGTCGCGGACTTCAACAGCTACGGCTCGCGACGCGGCAATCACGAAGTGATGATGCGCGGCACCTTCGCCAACGTGCGCATCAAGAACCTGATGCTGCCGCCGGGCGCCGACGGCAGCCGACCGGAGGGCGGCCTGACCGTCCTGCAGCCCGAACGGGAAGTCATGCCGATTTACGACGCGGCGATGCGCTATATCGAGCGTGGCACGCCAACCGTAATTTTCGCCGGCACGGAGTATGGCACCGGATCGAGCCGCGACTGGGCTGCCAAGGGCACGCTGCTGCTCGGCGTCAAAGCCGTCGTAGCCAGGAGTTTCGAGCGCATCCACCGCGCCAATCTAGTCGGCATGGGCGTCCTGCCGCTGCAGTTCATCGGCGACGACGGTACCGCGTCGCTGGGCCTGTGCGGCGACGAAACTTTTGACATCGTCGGTCTGCAAGACGGCATCACGCCGCAGCAGGACGTGACGCTGCGGGTCCGGCGACCGGATGACAGCCGGCAGGAAGTCACGCTGCGCCTGCGCATCGATACGCCGATTGAAGTGGACTACCTGCTGCACGGCGGTATCCTGCCCTACGTGCTCAGGCAATTGCTCGCCACCGCGTAAGGAAGGGATGGCAGGACGCGGGGTCACCCGCGCAGTCCTCCGACACCACCCCCGGTATGGTTCCGTAAACGGCTGTTCCCGGCTACTGAGCATACCGCCCCAGCGAGTTTCGTTTCGTTCATCGTGTCGCCTGTCGTCCAATGGACGCTGCCACCGCTCTCGGAACTTCCGGCTCCGCCTGCCTTGGTAGCAGGCCCAGCGTTGCCGCCGGCATGAGTCCAGTTCGCTCAATCCGCTCATGGCAAGGTTCAGCCCTTCACTGCCCCGGCTTCGGCAGCCACTACGGCCTCGGACAAGGGGTCCATCCGGCCGCCTCTCGACGACAATGGCACAAGGCAGACCAACAGGCCGCCCAGAGTAATTCGCGCGACCTTCCTGCTTAGCCTGTCCGATCTACGTCATCATGTTCCTGCGGGATTGGGCTTTGACGATGTTGGCCGCCTTACCCCACTACACCGCCTAATCCGCTTCCTGTTCGTCAGGCCAGCATTTTGCCTTCAGCTAGCCCTTCTCCTTGCCGGGTGTAGAGGACTTCCTCCGCCAAATTACCCGCTGCCACCACAACCAAACCCGTCGCGCTCTCGCGCAATGCACCACGCCTAGCGCACCAAGAAAAAACGGCCCGGGAATGACATCCCGGGCCGTTCTGCCTTTGCAACAGGCGGTGTTGCGTAGCGCTTAGTGACCGGAGGCGCCGGAAGCACCGATCCCGGTTTCGGAACGAACCTGCTGTGCCAGATAGTCCGCGCGCTCTTGCGTGGCTTGCTTGCTGCGATCCATCAGCGAAACCAGCCAGATCGTAACAAACGCGGCCGTCATCGAGAACAGGGCCGGCGACGAGTACGGGAATAGCGCGCTACCCTTCGGATTGTGTAGCACCGCTTCCCACACCGAGGCGGAGACAATGGTTAGGCCGACCGAGCTGACCAGCCCGACAACGCCGCCAGCGACTGCGCCCTTGGTGGTGCAATCCTTCCACAGAACGGACATAAAAAGGACGGGAAAGTTGGCCGAACAGGCGATGGCGAAGGCCAGCATCACCATGTAGGCGACGTTTTCCTTTTCGAAGGCGATCCCGAGGAACACCGCGACGATGCCGAGACAAACGGTGGTGATCTTCGAAACGCGCAGCTCGGACGCGGAATCGGCATTCCCCTTCTTGAACACCGTGGCGTACAAGTCGTGCGACACCGCCGATGCGCCAGACAGCGTCAGACCGGAAACCACCGCCAGGATGGTAGCGAAGGCGACCGCGGAGATGAAGCCGAGGAAGACGTTGCCGCCAACCGCGTTGGCCAGGTGGATAGCGGCCATGTTGCCGCCGCCCTTCAGGCCCTTGGCCAGATCACCGCCGACGTAGTAAGCCTCCGGATCTTGCGTCAGCATGACCACTGCGCCAAAACCGATGATGAAGGTGAGGATGTAGAAGTAGCCGATCCAGGTCGTTGCCCAACCGACAGACTTGCGAGCTTCCTTGGCGCTCGGCACGGTGAAGAAGCGCATCAGGATGTGCGGCAAACCGGCGGTACCGAACATCAGTGCCATGCCGACTGAGATGGCCGAGATTGGATCCTTGATCAGCGCGCCCGGCGACATGATGGCGTCGTGCTTGCTGTGGATTTCAACGGCTTTGGCAAACAGCAGTTCGGGGTTGAAGTGGAACTGGTAGAGGACGGCCAGCGCCATGAAGGTGGCACCGAACAGCAGCAAGACCGCCTTGATGATCTGCACCCAAGTCGTTGCCGTCATGCCGCCGAACAGCACGTACATCATCATCAGCACACCGACGATGACCACCGCGTAAGTATATTCGAGGCCGAACAGCACCTTGATCAACTGGCCGGCACCGACCATCTGCGCGATCATGTAGAAGGCCACGACGACCAGCGAACCGGTCGCCGCGAAGCTGCGGATCGGGCCAGCCGAGAAGCGGTAGCCGGCGACGTCGGCGAAGGTGAACTTGCCGAGATTGCGCAACCGTTCAGCCATCAGAAAGGTGATCACCGGCCAGCCGACCAGCCAGCCGATTGAGAAGATCAGACCGTCGAAGCCGTTGGCGAACACCAGCCCGGAAATTCCGAGGAAGGATGCGGCAGACATGTAGTCGCCAGCAATCGCCAGGCCGTTCTGGAAGCCGGTGATGCCCCCGCCGGCAGTATAGAAGTCTGCCGCCGTTTTGGTCTTTGACGCGGCCCATTTGGTGATGAACAGGGTGATGCCGACGAAGCCGGCGAACATCCCGATCGCCACCCAGTTGGTCGCCTGCTTGGTCGTCTGGCCGAGATCGGGGCCGGCGGCCAGGGCGGCGCCCGCCACCAGCATGCCGAGCACGAGGCCCAGACCGTTACGCATGGAGTTAGTCATCATTTGTGGGCTTCCTCTTTGACGATTTCCGCGGTCAGGTCGTCGAACTCGCTGTTGGCGCGACGCACGTAGATGTTGGTGAGGATGATTGTGAACAGGATCACGCCAACGCCGATCGGAATGCCGATCGAAGTCACCAGGCCGGGGCCGATCTTGGTCGCCAGCCACTCTTTGTCGAAGGCGATCAGCAGGATGTAGCCGTAATACACGACCATGATCATGATGGTCATGGTCACGGCGTAGGTCGAGCGCGTGCTCTTCAGCTTCTGGTACTTGGGGTTTGCGGCGATGCGTGCCGCGACGTCGTCTTTCATTTTGCCTCCTCGCAAATGAACAGTTATCGAGCCACCTGAGATGGCCACGGAGGCAACAATAGAAGGCCGAACTTACTGAATCCTTACGAATCACGAATTCAGATATCGATTACGAAATACGTAACGCCAGCCAGACGGCGTCCCTACTAGGCAAAACGGCTGGCGCGGTGTCCCGGGCCAGCCGTTGCGGAGCAGGAAGAATCAGCAGCGGAAGCGGCCGACCAGTCGATTCAGGTCACCGGAAATCTGCTCCAGGCTCCCGGCGATCTCGGCCGTCGACTTCATCGCCGTACTGGTTTCCTCGACCATCTGTGCAATTTCCTCGACGCGCCGGGCGATGCTGGTGCTGGCGACACTTTCCTCTTTCGCCGCATCGGCCACCTCACGAATACGCGAGAGCGTCACCTGCGCCCCATCCTTGATCTGCCGTAGCGCTTCGGCAGCACTCTCGGCCGCCTGCACGCCCAGCTGAACCTGCGGCAGGGCGCCATCCATCACGCCGACCACATCCTCGGTATCGGATTGGATACCGGCGATCATCTGCTCGATCTCGATGGTCGCCGCCGACGTACGCTCGGCCAGCTTGCGCACTTCGTCGGCAACCACCGCGAAGCCGCGGCCCTGCTCGCCGGCGCGTGCGGCCTCGATGGCGGCGTTGAGCGCCAGCAGGTTGGTCTGCCCGGCAATTTCCTTGATCACCCCGGCAATCGACGAAATCTGGTTGGCGCGTTCGTCGAGCGCACGAATGCGCGCCGAGGCGAGGCTGACCGTCGTCGCGATTTCATTGATCTCGAAGCTCGCCTTCTGTACCCGACCGACGCCCTCCTCGGCCAGCCGAGCGGAGGCAGATGACTCCTGCTCAGTGTCGCTGGCACTGTCGGAGATGTGGTTGATACTGACTGTCATCTCCTCAATCGCCGCGGCCATCGCCGAGGTGGCGTCGGACTGATGCTGCGAGGCCGCTGAAACGTCGCGGGCGGCGGTACCGATACGCTCCGAGTCGCTCACCAACCGGCCCGAGCCGCGACTGATTTCGGTCAGCATTTGGCGGATCGCCCCGACCATCTCGCCCATCGAGGCCAGCATGCTGCCCTTCGGCGCATCGCGCACCTCGACCGTCAGGTCGCCAGCTGCGGCGCGCGACATCAGCGCGATCGCCTCGGCCGGTTCGCCGCCGACTTGCCGCAGCACACCGCGGGCAATCGTCAGCCCAAGTAGGGCAAGAGCCGCCAGTAGCGCAGCGGCCACCGACAAGTCAAAGCGCAGACGCTGCTGGTAGTCTGCGGCCACATCGTCCATGTAGACGCCGCTACCGATCAGCCATCCCCACGGCGCGAACTGCTTCACAAAGTGCAATTTTGGCACCGGAACGGTGTCCCCCGGTCGGGGAAAGGGCAAATCGAGAAATGCGCCATTGGGAGTCGCCCTGGCCGAGACGAGAATATCCTTGATCTTGTCGCTGAGGTTCTGCCCGATCCATTCTCTTTTGGGGTGGGCGATGTTTACGCCATCCATGGTGTAAACATAAAGAAACTCGGTCTTGCCATCCTTGCCGCCGTAGTGTGCTGCGAGGAAAAAATCCACGGCGGCTTTCTGCGCCTGTTCGCGCGTCATCAGCCCGGCCGCTTCCTGCGCCTGATAGAAAAGCGCCGTGTTGTGCGCCGACTCGACCACCGCGCGAATCACGGCCTTACGGCCATCAATCAGGTCGCGCTTGCTGGCCACCGCGGAGAGTGCAGAAATGACCGCCATGCCGACCAGCGCGGCAAGCACCAACACAATGATTCTGGTCCTGAGCTTCATATTGTCGAACACGAGCCAACCTCCAAGAAAGTACCTATTTGCATCGCGCCAAGTCGGTGCTGTATGACGACGTACCTTACTCTTCGAAAAACCCGCGCCATGCCGCATCGAAACACGACGAACGGCCGCCAATCGCCGCTTCATGTTGCTCGACGGCAATCAGGCACAACGCCAGACCGTCCCGGTCAACCGCCGTGACGCCCGACAGGTCGAGCTCGGCCACGCCCACCCGTGTCAGGCCGTGCATGAAATCGTTGCGCAACGTGTTGTTCAGACCGCCGGAAATGCGCATTAGCTTGCGTCCATGCAGATCATGTATGCTCAGGATCGAAGCCTTGCCCAACGCCAGCGCGCCCTCGATCGCGTCCTGGATCAGCAACTGGCTGATCGGCCCGGTCTGAAAACGCGCGCTGTAGACGTCGCCCACCTTGCTGACCACGGCGGCCTTCATGTCGATAAGCGGCGAGCCGAATACTGAGAACTCGCAACCGAATATTTCGCCAACATTCAGGGGAACATCAGTGCGCAGCATTAGACCGCCGAGCGAAAGATTTTCCAGATCGCCCATGCCGGCACGGCCGGACTGCCCGACACGAATGCGCGGCGGCATACTGAAGCGGATTCTCTGGTGACGGCGCTGCTCGCTCATGGCACTCTTCTTTAAATTTTAGGAAATGTCTGACGTGTTTAGGACGCTCGTATTCTACTCGCCTTGCCATTTTTTCAAGCCGCAGGGGCTCGTCTCCCCGCACGTCCGGCGTGCCCGCCCGAAGTTTCTGCGGCCGCTCCTTGCCGCCTTCGCCAGCGCGCTGTTCACCAGCCTGCCGCCGGCCTGCGCCGCAGAACTGCCGCCGACGGTGACGAGCGCCTTGAAAGAAGCCGCCATCCCACTGCGCGACATCGCCATCATCGTCCAGGGCGTCGACGCCCCGCAGCCGCTGATCAGCCACAACGCCCACCAGGCGATGAACCCGGCGTCGGTGATGAAGCTCGTCACCACCTATGCTGCGCTCGAACTGCTCGGTCCGGCCTATACCTGGCGCACGGAGGCACTCGCCGACACGGCCCCAAGAAACGGCCGGCTCGACGGCAACCTCTATTTGCGCGGCAGTGGCGACCCGAAACTGGCGCTCGAACAGTTTTGGCTGCTGCTGCGTCAGCTACGCGCGCGCGGCGTCGGTGAGATTGCCGGCGACTTAGTGCTCGACCGCAGCGCCTTCGCGCTGCCGCCGCACGACCCCGGCGAATTCGACAACGAGCCGCTGCGCCCCTACAACGCGGGTCCCGACGCGCTGCTCGTCAATCTAAAAAGCCTGCACCTGACCCTGCTGCCCGACCCGGCGCAAAAGGCCGTCTTGGTGATTCCCGAGACGCCGAGCGACGGCCTGCGCATCGCCAACCGCCTAACCCTCACCGGCGAAGCCTGTGGCGACTGGCGTGAAAAGCTGAAACCGGCAGTCAACGGCGAAACAATCGAACTGTCCGGCAGCTTCCCGGCCGCCTGCGGCGAGAAGGCGCTGCATCTGGCCCCGTGGGCGGCGGACGCGCAGGTCGACCACCTTTTTCGCGCACTCTGGCGCGAGTTGGGTGGCACCCTGCTCGGCCGCGTGCGCGATGGAACAACGCCAGCCGGCGCCAACACCGTCGCCGTGCAGGACTCGCCGGCGCTCGGCGAAGTCGTACGCGACATCAACAAGTACAGCAACAACGTGATGGCGCGTCAGGTCTTCTTGAGCCTCGCCGCCGAACGTCCGGCCAACAGCGCCGGCGCGCGGCGTCGGATCGACACCTGGCTGGCGGAAAAACAGCTGAAACTGCCTGAACTGATCCTCGAGAACGGTTCGGGGCTATCGCGTAGCGAACGCATTTCGGCCAGCGGCCTGGGGGCTTTGCTGCTCGCCGCATGGAAGAGCCCGGTGATGCCAGAACTGATGTCCTCGCTGCCACTGGCCGGGATCGATGGCACGATGCAAAAACGCCTCGGCGATAGCGCCGCGAGCGGCCGCGCCCATCTAAAGACCGGCTATTTGCAAGGCACGCGGGCGATCGCCGGTTACGTACTGGACGCGAGCGGCAAGCGTTGGGTGGTGGTGTGCCTGATCAACGACCCGCACGCGCGCGACGGCAAGCCGGCGATGGATGCACTGCTGCGCTGGGTGGCGCAGCACTGAGGCGCCGCACGCCGGCTTACTCGCCGATCGTCTCGCGTTCGTTGAGTGCCAGCCAGCCGCGCGCCACGCGGTAGATTAGCCACCCCGTGACGAAGACCAAAATGGCGATCGTCAGTGGCAGGCCAATCAAGGTTAGGGCAAACAGCACGGCCAGCACGACCCAGAGAGCGGCGAACCAGAAGGTGCGTATCTGCCAGCGAAAGTGGCTTTCCAGCCAAGTGCCCGTCACCTCCGAGCGCTTCACGTAGTTGAGAATGACGGCGATGATCGACGGCCAGCCGACGAGAAAGGCGCCGATCACGCTGGCCGCACCGCAGATGCCGGTCAGCACCGAGCAGGCATGCAACGCGTAGATTACCTGGCACCAGGCGCGAGCGCCTTCCAGGCTTTTTTCGTCGGTCGGCGGTTCCATGAGCTACAACCCGAGTTGTTGCCACAAGGCATCGACGCGCTGCTTCACGGCGGCGTCCATGACAATCGGCGTACCCCACTGACGGCTCGTTTCGCCCGGCCACTTGTTGGTCGCATCGATCCCCATCTTGCTGCCGAGGCCGGCTACGGGACTGGCGAAGTCGAGGTAGTCGATCGGCGTGTTCTCGGCGATCAAGGTATCGCGCGCCGCATCGACGCGCGTCGTCAGCGCCCAGATCACTTCCTTCCAGTCGCGAATGTTCACGTCGTCGTCGACCACGATGATTAGCTTGGTGTACATGAACTGGCGCAGGAAGCTCCAGATGCCGAACATCACGCGCTTGGCGTGGCCGGGGTACTGCTTCCTGATGCTGACGCTGGCCAGCCGGTACGAGCAGCCTTCCGGCGGTAGGTAGAAGTCGATGATCTCCGGAAACTGCTTTTGTAGCAGCGGCACGAAGACCTCGTTGAGCGCGACGCCGAGCATCGCCGGTTCATCGGGCGGCTTGCCGGTGTAGGTGCTGTGGTAGATCGGATTTTGGCGCATGGTGATGCGCTCGATGGTGAACACCGGGAAGTTCGCCTGCTCGTTATAGTAGCCGGTATGGTCACCGTAGGGGCCTTCGAGCGCCGTTTCCAGCGGATCGATATACCCTTCCAGCACGATCTCGCTAGAGGCCGGCACTTGCAGGTCACAGCCCAGGCACTTCACTACTTCTGTCTTGCCGCCGCGCAGCAGGCCGGCGAACTGGTATTCGGAGAGATTGTCCGGCACCGGCGTCACGGCGCCAAGGATAGTTGCGGGATCGCAGCCGATCACGGTGGCCACCGGGAAGGGCTGGCCGGGATTTTGCAGGCAGTGGTCGCGAAAATCGAGCGCACCGCCGCGATGCGCCAGCCAGCGCATGATCACCTTGTTTGGGCCGATCACCTGCTGGCGGTAGATGCCGAGATTTTGCCGCGCCTTGGCTGGTCCCCGCGTCACGGTCAGCCCCCAGGTGATCAGCGGCGCCACGTCGCCCGGCCAGCAATGCTGGATTGGCAGGCGCGCAAGGTCGACATCCCGCCCCTCCCACACCACTTCCTGACAGGGCGCCGACGACACCACTTTCGGCGCCATGTTGAGCACCTGCTTGAGGATCGGCAGCTTGTCCCAAGCATCCTTCAGGCCCTTAGGCGGTTCCGGTTCTTTCAGGTAGGCAAGCAACTTGCCAACCTCGCGCAGCGCCTCGACCGACTCCTCGCCCATACCGAGCGCGACGCGACGCGGCGTGCCAAAAAGATTGGCGAGCACCGGCATGGCGTAGCCTTTGGGCTTCTCGAAGAGCACCGCCGGCCCGCCGACGCGCAGCACGCGGTCGCAGATCTCGGTCATTTCGAGGCGCGGATCAACTTCGACGCCGACGCGTTTCAACTCGCCAATTTTTTCCAGTTGCGCGATGAAGTCGCGCAGATCGTGATATTTCATCGTTCAGCGAAACCCCGTATGGCGCAGGAAGTCGAGCGCGATCCCGGCAAAGATGGCCGCGCCGATCCAGTTGTTGTGCAGAAAAGCCTTGAAGCAGGGTGCCGCCTCCCGACCGCGAATGAGCGTGTAGTGGTAGACGGCGATGCCGGCTGAAACCACCAAGCCGGCGTAAAACAACCAGCCCAGGTGCAAACCGTAGCCGACCCGAGCGATCAGCCCCAGCGTCGCCGCGTAACAGAACATCACGGCCACCACATCGTAAGAGCCAAAGGTGATAGCCGAGGTCTTGATGCCGATCTTCAGATCGTCCGGGCGGTCAACCATCGCGTATTCGGTATCGTACGCGATCGCCCAAAAGACGTTAGCGAGCAGCAGCCACCAGGCTTCGGCCGGCACGCTGCCGAGCTGCGCGGCGTAAGCCATCGGAATACCAAAGCCGAAGGCAATGCCGAGGTAAGCCTGGGGAATGGCGAAGAAGCGCTTAGTGAAGGGATAACTCGCGGCCAGGAACAACGCTGCCACGGAGAGCCCGATCATCAGCCAGCTCTTGAACGGCAGGATGAGCAGGAAAGAACAAAACGATAGCGCGGCGAAGAGAAGCATGGCCTCTTTCACCGACACGGTGCCAGCGGCCAGCGGTCGCTCCTTGGTGCGCGCCACGTGCGGATCGAAATCACGGTCGGCAAAATCGTTGATCACGCACCCGGCCGAACGCATCAGTACCGTACCGAGCAAGAAGATCCAGACCACCACCCAGTTCGGCCGACCGAGCGCGGACAGCCACAGTGCCCAGAAAGTCGGCCACAATAGCAGCAGGATGCCGATCGGTTTATCGAGGCGCATCAGCTTTTCGTAGAGGTCGAGGCGTTCGCGCAGCAAGCTTGCGTTCATGGTATCGGGCAGGGATCTTCGCAGGTCGGGGAAACCGCAATTTTACCCGCAGCAGCTTGAGCCAAGGGAATCGTTCGCCGCGCGGTGGCTTCTGCGATGCCAGCGCGGATCTGTTCGGTACTCTGCGCACGCTCGCCACGATAGAACAGGTTGAAGGCTTCAAAGGGAATCAGCCGCCCATCCGGTTGCGCGATATGCACACAGGATTTTTTCAGCGCCCGCAGATCGAGATTGTGCACATCCATGAACTGCACGATCAGCACCCGGAACACGTTCTCGTAAGACAGCTGCGGGGCATCGACGCGCGGCAGGCAGCACAGTAAATCCGATAAGCAGCTGGCCTGCCCTGCCGGCGACAGATCGGTCGAAAACAGGCGGAAAATCTGCGCTTTGAGCGCCGGGTCGCGCTCGAAGACGATGGTATTGTGGGGCCCAGCGAGCAGAGCGTCGGGGCCGATGTAGCGGGTCAGCGGACGGACTTCGTCGCCCAGGCGCAAGGCGTAGGCCATAGCCAGTGTATCCGGATTGCACGGCACGGGAACGATGTCTTCCAGGCGGAAGAGGCCGGACTGCTCGGCGATGTGGCGGCGCACTTCGCTGACAGTCAGGCGGCGGTGCTGCGCACCCGCCTGGACATCCAGCCCCTCGTTGCGTCCAGCCGACTGCTCCGGCTGCAAGGTCACGCCGCGCACGCAGCGCCAGTTCAACGCGTGGCGAATCACTTCGCCGATCTCATCTTCGTTGACGCCGCGCCGCACGGTCATCACCAAGGTAGCTGAAATGCCGTGCCCGTCAAGCGCTTCCAATGCCCGTTGATGCACCGCTGCCAGCTTGGCCCCGCGCAGCTTCTGCAGGGTTTCGTCATGCAGCGAATCGAACTGCAGATAAATCTCCAGGCCCGGTTTGTAGGTGGCCAGGCGGGCGACAAAATCCGGTTCGCGGGCGATACGCAAGCCGTTGGTATTGACCATCAGATGACGGATCGGCCGCGCCCTGGCGGCATCGAGAATGCCGAAGAAATCCGGATGCAACGTCGGCTCGCCGCCCGAAATCTGTACCACATCCGGCTCACCCTCGTTGGCGACAACGGCGTCGAGCATGGCTTCAATCTCCGCCAGCGGCCGATGGTTCTGCCGCTCCGGGCCGGATTCGGCAAAGCACACCGGGCAGCGCAAATTGCAGTGTTCCGTGACCTCGATCAGGGTCAGGCAGGAGTGCTGCATGTGATCTGGGCACAGGCCGCAGTCGTAGGGGCAGCCGTAGGTCATTTCGGTGTTGAAGCGCTCGGGCATGTCCGGCGCCTTCACATAGACCTCGCGCGCCAGCTTGTACCACGCCGCATCGTCGCTGATCAGAACGCGCTCGACGCCGTGCGCCGGGCACCATTTTTCTAAGAAGACCGCGTTGTCCTTGATCAGGATCTTGGCTTCGACCGGATGCAGACAGGTCGAACAGACCGAGGCCGTGGTGTCGTAAAAAAGGTAAGGACGATTCTTGCGGCTCATGGTTTCTCCACCAGTATGGGATTCTGGTTGCGCCATTCGACGGCGCGACGTTGGGCTTCGGCGAACGGCTCGGCACCGAGCTTTTTCGGATCGCAGGCGCCGCCGGCGTGTGCGGCGTAACCCACCTTGAGCCACTTGCAGGACTCGATGGGGTCGAAGGCACTGCTATCGACCTGTCCGTGACAGTTCGATAGCGCCCGCATGGCTTCGCTGTCGCCCTGGACAGCCGCACGGGTGGCCCAGTAGCTGCCAAGCGCCGCATCTCTTGCCAAAGGCGCCGGAATCTCGCCGAAATACTCGCGCGCCAAATAGCTCTGTGCAGAGGCGCTGCCGCGCTCGGCCGCCGCGATCAGATACCGCTGGGCGAGCAGTGGATCGCGGCCGACGCCCTGCCCACCGACCATCAGGGCGCGGCCGAAACTGTTCTGGCTTTGCGCATCGCCACGCACGGCGCCCGACAAATACTGATCGAGAGCCGCGACGCTTTGCTTGGGTGGCTTATATACGGACACGCAACCCGCCAGTTGCAACACCAGAATGACCGCCATACCAATTGTCGATCTACTCACTTGAGGTCTCCCCGCAATGTCGCAGAAAAGATCTCGGCACGACGCAATTGTTCAGGTGACAAACGGCGGCGCAAGCGCTCGCTGTCAGTAGCTGCCCCCGCTGCTGCGAACCAGCCCAGCGCCTTCTCGGGAGCAACGGCTTCGATCAAGCGCGCCAGTTTCAGGCGGGCGTAGCGATGTCCGGCACGGCCAGCGCGCTCATACAGACGCGTTGCTTCGGGCAAATCGGCGGCAACCACCCGCCCCTCTTCCAGTTGTCCGGCCAGATAGACCTGAGCGTCAGTATCGCCCTGTCCGGCGGCCTTGCGCCACCAGCGCAGGGCATCATCGGCGCGCTTGGGCTGTCCGAGCTGACCATAAGCAAAGACGTCCCCCAGCGCCATCTGCGCGTCGGTCAGCCCGCCGGCGGCAGATTCCAGCCAGCGCAAAGCGAGCGCATCGTTTTGCGGGACGCCCGCGGTACCGAAACGATAAGCCATGGACAGACGATATTGCGACAGCAGCTCACCCCGTTCGGCAGCCGGCAGATACTGTTTCTCCGCGGCATCCGGAGCATCTGGTGGCAGCGAAATGGTGGCGCAGCCGATGCCGACGATCGACGCCGCACCGAGCAACAGCACCGAAAAGCGCCAGGCGCGTTGGCCGAACACCAGCATAGCGGGCGTAGATGGTCTGTCAAACACCACATCCTCACTCTTCTTATGAAGCTGCCCGCAACGCCCGATATTGTCCGCACTGCCCCAGGAGCAGTGGGACATAGCAGATTAATGCGAGCAGGCAAACCACCTGGATTCCCGACAGGCCGCCGGGAAAGGCATAGGGCACCGGCTTGAGCGCGTCGATCAACAGACGCCACAGCAAGTAGGCCGACAGCATACTCTTGAATAACAGCCCAGGAACAATCGCCAGCCGTGATCTGAGCCCACCCAAGGCCAGCCGGAGTAGCGCGGCAAAACCAATTTCGTAGAGCTGGGTCGGATGACGCGATATACCGTCGCCAAAATCGACGCCCCACGGCAAGGATGTCGGGATGCCGTAGGTGCCGTCGGCCAGCCCGGCCAGAAAACAACCGACGCGGCCGATCATCAAGCCGAGCAAGATCGGAAAGACGAAGGCATCGCCGGTCGATTGCCGAACGCCGGTCAGGCGCTTGGCGAATTCGACGCCGAGCAGGCCGCCGAGCAGACCGCCAACCATCGACTGCCCGGCGAGCAGAAGCGCCGGCTGATTCCAGTACTGCGGCAGCAGATGCGGGAATTCTGCCCAGAACACCAGCTTGTTGCCTAGGGCGGCGCCAAAAACGCAGCCGAGGACCACCCCGAAGTCCCTGCCGGAGAGCAGGCCCAGCGCCCCCGCCCGACGACGGAGAAGGCGGTAATGCTGAACGCCGACAAACAGCGCCAGCGCCTCGAAGACGGGATGCAGCATGGCGAAAGACGGATCGAAACGCACAGAACTATTGCCCCTCGACTTTGTTGCTTTGCGCTTCCGGTCTCGCCCGCAGCATGCGCAGCGCTGCCCAGAAAGTCGTCCCGCCGATCAGCAGCGCCACTAGCCCGATGACGGCAGACACGATCCCGTACCCCGCGGTCGCTTCGAAGAGCGGCAACACGACACAGAACCCGCCACCGAGGAGCAGGAGCAGGCCGAAGAGGAGCAGGAACAGCTTGATGATCCACAAAAGCAAATTGCCGAGAGCTTCCATCGTCACTCCTCCATTCAAGATTCTTCATTCTTCGGCGGCACGGGCGCGAAGTAGCTGGCGGCCAGCACGAGCAAGGCAACGCCGATCAGCGAGCCGCTCCACATTGCCGTACCGGCGTTGGCCAGATCGACCGCCAGTAGCTTGACGCCGACCACCGCGAGCAGCGCAAAGCCGCCGTACCAGCCTTGGCGCTGGCCCAGGCGCGTCGCGCGGATCATCAGGGCGATAGCGACGGCTGACCACAACAGCGTGAGCAGTCCTTGCAGCAATACCGAATGGAACAGGGCGTGCGCGTTAAAGGGCACACTGCCCCAGTGATACGCGATGCGCGCCGCCAGAGCGCTGATCCAGATGAAGCCGAGCGCCGCCGGCCAGGCGGTGAAGTTCTCGGCCGCTTCCCAGCCTGGCAGGGGCTCCGCCCGTAATTGGCGGAGCCAGCCGCCGAGCGCGGCCAGCACCGCCAGCTGGGTCAAGTCGAAGAGGTTGAAGAGTGGCAAGTAGGGCAAGCCGGAACCGCCGCCGGTGTGGCTGAAGTTGGCGAACAGCGACCAGCTGGCGGCGGCCAGGGCGAGCGGCAAACAGGCAGCACCGCGATAGGCCTGCGGCTGCGCGGCAAACGGCCAGACGCCACGGCGCACGCCGACGTCGGCCAGGCGCAGCCCGAGGGCAGCGACCAGCCCCCATCCGAGCAAGGGCCACAGCGTGACGCCGGGCGCCAGACGCTGGCCGATCCACGCCAGCTCGACACCAGCCAGTGCGACGATCAGCAACCATGCGGCGACATGGCGCAGCGCGCCGAACAAGGCTGGTCCCGGCTGTTCCTGGCGCGCCAGCATCCAGTAGTACAGGCCGAGGGCGCTCGGCAGCGCCACGGCCTGATAGCCGGCCAGCGCGTGACCGTCGCGCAGCACGGTACGGATCGCCACCAGCCACAAGAGCGGCAGCAGGAGCACGGCGCTATGGCGCGCGGCCGGCCAGGCGCTGGCCGCGCCATAGAGTTCCAGGGTGGCGAAAGACAACGCCGCGAACAGCAGGATCAGCGGCAAATGCATGGCCGATGGGGCAAAGCGGTCGATCTCGCCCCACGCCGTGCCGAACCACCAGAGGAACGCCCAGCCGAGCAGCAGGGCCGGCGGAACTACCGTGGTCCCCGTCCGCACTAGCAATTCCTGCAGCAGCCGGGCGCCGAGCAACCCCGTGGCGGCAATCAGCAGTCCGCCGATGCACACATCGTTCAACACCGCCAGCGCGTGGCCCAATTCCTCGACGCCATTGAGAAAGTAGACGCCGGCCGCCACCTGCATCATCGCCCCGAAGGCCTGCGCCACGCGCCGCCCCTGTCGCGTGCCGAACCACAGCACGGCAACGCCCTCGACCGCCCACCAGGCCGACGTCACCTGCGTACCGAAGGCAAGCGGCACGGCCACCGTAAGCAAGGCGATGGCGATGCCCAGATGGCTGCGTTCCAGTAGCCGCATCTGCGGCTCGGGGCGACGATAGAGCGGCAGCCACCAGGCCAGGTAATAGAGGCCGGCGGCGAACGCGCTCCAGGCCAGCGCGTAAGGCGCATCGCCAAGCAGCGCGGCTTGCAAGAAGCTGCCGGCGAGCGGCGTACCGAACACCAGAATTCCCTCACCCCAGCCTTTCCAGCCCGGCGCGCGGCGTAGCGCGGTGAGCGGCGAGGCGGCTGAATACATCACGCAGAAGAGGACCAGAAAACCCTGCGTGACCGGGTAATGCAGCGGCCGGTACTGCTCGATGGCCCAACTCATGCCGACGATCAACGTCAGGACGAAACCGGCGACGTTCAGCGCCCGCCACGCGCGAAACCAGCCGACGCCGAGCACGAAGGCGTTGAGCAACGCGAAATAGCCGAACAAGAGGCGCGGGTCGCCGCCGCCGGAGGCGGCCAGGACCGGCGCGAGAAAAGCGCCGGCAATGCCAAACACGGCCAGCTGCTCACCGTCCTGCCGCGCGGCAAGCAGCACACAGCCAATGCCGAGTGCAGCAAAAACCGCGAACGCGGCGGTATCGCCAAGCAGCGCGTAGCGGGCGAGCATGAAATAGACGATCAGGTAAAGGATGGCCAAGCCGCCACCCTGCAGCGCCAGACCGAACATGCGCTGCCGCTGCTGCCGCGCACGCGACCAGCCAAAGAGGATCATCGCCACGCCGGCGACGGCGCCAAGCAGCAGACGCAAGGGCACCGGCATCAGGCCGTATTCGGCTGCCAAGCGCAGCCCGGACGCGACGCCGAAGAAGAGCAGCACGACGCCGACCTTGGCCAGCAGATTATCGGCCAGCAGGCGCGACCACCAGGCGGGAGCGGAAGACTGACCAGGGCGGACCTCGCCTGTTTCGCTCGTAGCAGGGGCCTCGGCGCTCTGCCAAGCCGACGGCATCTCGTAGGCCGGCGCTTCGTCGGGCGACATGGCCGACACAACGGGTGGCTGCAGCGGCGTGCTATCTGTTGTTGTCGGAATAACAGGCTCTTTGACAATCGCTAGCGCCCCCTCGGCCTGAACTTCTTCGAGCGGCGCCGCGACGGCAGCCCCGCCCCATTTCGCAAACTCGGCGCGCAGCGCTGCCGATTCGCGGCGCAGCCAGTCGACCTGCGCTTCGAGCGTGCGCAGGCGCTGCTCGGTCGAATAGGCCGGCGCGGCCGAATCGCCGCGCTTGAGCGATTCACGCGCCCACTGCGCACCGAGCAGCAGACCGAGCAAACCGCCGGCCAGCGCGCCGTAGATGCCGAAAACACTACCCAGTGCAGCGCCGAACAACAGTCCGAGAAACCACATGCCGCCCTCCTTGCTCCGGTCCTGATCCAGCGCCCTTATTTCATGTCGCCACGCAAGACCATGATGCGCCCGCGCAGCAGTGGCGGCGTGACCGTCGCGGGCGCCAGCGGCTCGCCCACCGCCAGGCCGATACGGCGAAAAATTCTGCAGCGCTCCAGCCGGGACATCGCCGGCCCATCCTTGCGCGACAAGAAACTGTGCCATAGGCCGCGCACGGCCATCGGCACGACCGGCACCGGTGTGCGTGCCAGGATGCGCGAGACCCCCCCCTTGAAGGGCATGATCTCGCCCGTTTTGGTAATACTCCCTTCGGGAAAGATGCCGACCAGTTCGCCGTCTGCCAGCGCCTTGGCGACTTCCTCGTAGGCGCGTTCGAGCATTGGCCGGTCTTCACGGGCCGACGCGATGGGAATCGCCCGCCCCTCGCGGAAGATGAAGTTGAGCAGCGGAATCTTGAAGATCCGGTGGTCCATGATGAAGCGGATCGGTCGTGCACTGGCGGCGGTGATCACCAGCGCATCGACGTAGCTAACGTGGTTGCAGGCGATCAGCGCCGGCCCCGCCTCGGGAATGTGCTCGGTCCCTTCTGTCTTCAAGCGATAGATGCCATGCACCAGCAGCCAGACGAGGAAGCGCATCAGGAACTCCGGCACCAGCGTGTAGATGTAGATTGCCACCGCGGCATTGAGCAGCGCGGTGGTGAGGAAGAGCTGCGGAATGCTCAGGCCAAGCGAAAAAAGCAGCATCGACACGCCGGCCGAGACGACCATGAACAGGGCGTTGAGGATGTTGTTGGCGGCGATCACCCGTGACTGGTGACTTTTCTCGCTGCGCGTCTGGATCAGCGCATAGAGCGGCACAATATAGAAGCCGCCGAAGGTGCCGAGCAGTACGATGTCGGCAAGCACACGCCAATGCGCGGCGATGCCGAGAAAAAGGCGGAAGCCGACCGGTACTACGCTCGCCGAAACCCCGAGGCTAGCGAAGTATAGATCGACGCCGAACACGGTCAGACCGATCGCACCAAAGGGCACCAGGCCGATCTCGACCTTGTGCCCGGAGAGCTTTTCGCAAAGCAGTGAACCAGCGCCGATGCCGAACGAGAAGACGGTGAGCAGCAGGATGAAGACGCTCTCGTCGCCGCCGAGCACTTCCTTGGCGTAATTGGGAAACTGCGCAAGGATCGTCGCTCCGTAAAACCAGAACCACGAAATGCCGAGGATCGACAGCCAGACGGTGCGGTTGGCGCGGATGAAGGCGAGGTTGCGCCAGGTTTCGGTAAGCGGGTTCCAGTTGATCTGCAGCGCGGGATCGGCCGCCGGCGAAAGCGGAATAGCGCGGCTCACCCAGTAGCCGAGCACGGCAATGCCGACGACCGCCGCCGAGGTCAGCATACTGCCGAGTGGCGAAATCGCCAGCCAGGCGCCGAGTACTTCGCCGAGCAGGATGGCGACGAAGGTGCCCATCTCGACCATGCCGTTGCCGCCAACCAGCTCCTCCGGTTTCAGTTGCTGTGGCAGATAGGCGTACTTGACCGGACCGAACAGCGTCGAGTGAATACCCATCAGGAACAGCGCACCGACCAGCGGCCACAGCTGGTTATTGAGGAAACCCCAGGCAGCGAGGAGCATCACGCCGATTTCGAAGACCTTGACGGCGCGCGCGATCGCCGACTTCTCGAACTTGTCGGCGATCTGTCCGCTGGTCGCCGAGAAGAGGAAAAAAGGCAGGATGAAGAGCCCCGGCAGCAGCGTCGCCAGGGTTTTGCCGTCGAGGCTGGTTAGCTGCCCGGCGCGGAAGGTGACCAGTGTGATCAGCGCCGTCTTGAAGACGTTGTCGTTGAAGGCGCCGAGAAACTGGGTAAAGAAAAAAGGGCGGAAGCGACGCTCCCGCATCAACTGGAATTGGCTGCTCATGCGGCGACCTCGGTTTCCGCCCAGGCTTTGAGCGTGACGTAATCGATCTTACCGGTACCGAGTAGCGGCAGCGAGTCGACGCGCAGGATGCGGCGCGGCACCGCCAGCTCCGGATAACCGCCTTGGCGCGCGGCGGCCTGGAGGCGTTCGCGGTTGAGTTCGGCATCGGTGGTAAACAAGACTATGGTCTCGCCCCGCTGCGCGTCGGTCTGGCTCGACGCCGCGTGCGCGGCCTGCGTCGACGCGGCGGTGGCGATCTTCTCGACCACCTCGAGCGACACCATCTCCCCCGCCACCTTGGCGAAGCGCTTGACGCGGCCGACGATGCGCAGAAAACCGTCCTCGTCGATATTGACCACGTCACCGGTGTTGTACCAGCCGGGTCCGGCCTCGGACTCGGGCGGCTCGATGACGCCGGGATGCTCGTAGCGAAAGTAGCCGGACATGACATTCGGCCCGGCGACATGCAAGATGCCGCCGAGCTCAATGCCGGCCACCGGCAGCAGCTTGGCGTGGATGCCTGGCAGCAACTGGCCGACCGTGCCGGTACGGTAGGCCATCGGTGTATTTACGGCGAGCACCGGCGCCGTCTCGGTGGCACCGTAGCCTTCGAAGATGCGCACGCCGAACTTCTCGAACCACAGCGCGCGCACCGGTTCGGCCACCTTCTCGGCGCCGGCCACGACGTAGCGCAGGCGGAAGAAATCGTAGGGGTGGGCGAACTTGGCGTAGTTGCCGAGGAAAGTGCTGGTGCCGAACAGCACCGTACAGGCGCGGTCATAGGCCAGCTCGGGAATGATGCGATAGTGCAGAGGCGTTGGGTAGAGGAAAAGATTGGCGCCGGTCAGCACCGGCAGCAGCGCGCCAGCCGTCAGGCCGAAGGAGTGGAAGATTGGCAAGGCATTGAGCACCTTGTCGTCGACCGAAAAGTCGATCACAGCGCGGATCTGCGCGATGTTCGAGAGCAACGCCCGGTGCGACAGGACGACGCCCTTCGGTTTACCCTCGGAGCCCGAGGTGAACAGCACCACTGCCGCATCGTCCGGCGCCGCCGGCAAGGCGATTCGGCGCGGGAACCAGAGCGCGTAGCCGATCAGCCACAGCTTGTCGACAAGGCCGACCGACTGCCCGAGGTCTTCCAGATAGAGGATGCGCACGTTCTGCAGGCCGGCAATGGTGGCCTGCAGCTTGGCCGTCTCGAGAAACTGGCGCGAGGTGATGACGGTGCGGAGGCCAGCTGCGACGCAGGCGTTCTGCAGCCCGTCCTGGCCGGCAGTGTAGTTGAGCATGGCCGGCACGCGGCGGAAAGCCGTCAGACCGAAGAGCAGGCCCAGCGTCGCCGCGAGATTGGGGAGCAGCACGCCAATGCGCTCGCCCTCGCGCGAGTTACGCGCCGCGAGGCGGCCGAGCATCAGCGTCATCTTGAGCAGGTCGTTATAGGAATATTCGATCTGCTTCATGTCTTCGAGCAGGCGCCGGCGCCGGCCGAAGATCTCGATCGCGTCGAGCAGCGCCGAGTAGAGCGTCTGCTTTGGCTGCGAGGCGAAGACCATCTCCTGCATGATGCGGCGCATCGCTTCGCCCGCCTTGCGCCGACGCAGTTTGGCAGTCGGCGCGTCGGGCATCAGAATGCGCGTCGCCGGCTGGATCGATAAGGTAACGTGTGGAAGGAAGCGCTTCGGGTACTTGCCCGAAACACGCGAGAAATAGCTGCGCGCCGCGCCGTCCAGGCGCACTGGCACCACGGTGGCGCCGGTCTTCGCGGCGACGAAGGCCGGCCCGTCATAGACTTTCATCAAGCTGCCGGTAATGGTGATGCGCCCCTCCGGGAAGATCACCACCGCGCGGCCGGTCTCGATCAGCTTGATTACCTTCTTCATGGCCATCGGGCTGGTCGGATCGACCGCCAGATAATCGACCTGTGAGAGCAGCAAGCGGAAGAAGAAATTGCGCGCGATCCCGGTATGCACCACAAAAACTGGATCGAGCGGCAAGAAGAGACCGAGCAGCAGGCCGTCGAGAAAGGACTCGTGATTGGCCACGACGAGCAAACGCTCGGCCTGAAAGGCGCTCGCGTCCCCGGAAATGCGCACGCCGAAAAGCAGGCGGCTGATCCCGCGCAAGAGCGGACGCAAGACGGACCGCAGCTGATGTTTTGTCATTTACTCCCCCAATCTTCGGCCGTCATGCCATGCCGCACCGCAATACATCGAAGTTCGTCTAAGGTTCGCAGGCAAAACGGGAGGTGGTTCGGTTCAACCCAAGAGGACACTCAATGACGATCACTATCGCTTTCAGTACTCTTCTCGTGATAGCCACCAAACCAACTCCGATTCCAATCAAAAAAAGGAATGAGCGCAGACTGACGAATAGGTCGGTGAGGCGTGTGCGATTGTTGCCAGCCCGATCTATGAGCCGGAAAACGCACCAAGTTACCGTCGGAAAAACCAGAAAAGTTCTAGAGCCAGACTGAATACACGTTCTATGGGCAACCAAGGCACCACATGCTGTGCATACAGCAAGCCAAGCAACCCACCCTTGAAGAGGCACGTCTGAGTGCGCACCGATTCCCAAATAGGTAAACAGCAGTCCAATACCCCGAATTAACGACAAGGCGCGGTATCTTGCTTCGACGTCGGATTCCGGAAGCATCGTTAAATCATAACGCATATCGACTGGCCGCTTGCGAATTCGGGCGCCGCCCGCCATCAGGCCTATGGGCATTGCAATACGCTCTTGGCTTGCGAGCGTGCTCATCATCAGTCCGAAAGCCGGTCGCCGGGGGCAAGGTGGCTGGCGAGCGGTCTCCATCGCCGTGCGCCGTCCGGGCTGATAAATGCGCATAAAATGGATTGAGATCGTAACACCACGTAGAGCCTCAGCAGCCGGATCGGGTTCCTGTTGATCCGCTTCGCCTCGCAAATCAACTGAACCAAGTGGGCGTAGGCCGCGAACACAGCACGGCCCACCGGCGACAGAGTTCTTTCCAGTTCACCAATTACATGCCGAGCGAGTTAAGCAGGTCGTCCTGGTCCGTTGACTGCGTCGGCGCGGCGGGGGAAGCGGGTTGCGCATCGGCACCGTCGATCAGTTCATCTGGATCCGGGGCGTCGGGGGCAACGAAGTCGAACAGCTTAATGAACTCGGTCCGGTCGATGGCCAGTTCCAGGTAGAAGATATTATTGTGTGCGGTGTAGAAGGTGACGCGCCGGGCCTCGGGCTTGTCGAGGTTGGTGTCCACGCTCAGCATCACCTGCTTGTTGAGGACCAGCATCTTGGGCTGGTTTTGCGTGATGTGGGTCTGTAACTCGCGCGCCACCTTGCCGATGAAGTCGCCAACGATCTGGTTCATCAGCTCGCCCATGACATTGCTGACCTCATCCGAGGTGTGGGAAGCGGCCAGGCCGTCCTTCGACATGCCCATGTTTAGCATGTAGCTCGCGTACAGCTCCATGGCGGCCTGGGCCGAGAAGTTGATGACCACGAGGCCAGAGAAGCCGCCGTCGAACAGGACGAAGCAGCCGATATCGGGCTTCAGGCAGGTCTTGGTGATGCGCTGCACCATGCCGGAAAAATGAATATTGGTCTGGGTGGCGACGGTTAAGACCCGGGTCACCGAATTGCACAGGCTCAACAGGATGTCTTCGGTGCCGAAGACGACGGGACTCTCTGGCGTGCTCATGATTCTCTAGTAATCCTACTCTGGCAGAAGGGTATATCTATAACACAGCTCACGATGGGTGACGAAGCCCGTGTCTTGATCGCGCCAGAAAAACCCGCTGTTCAGGCAGGCCGCCGCAAGGGTTGTTCCCATCAGGCTTTCAGCAACTCTTCCCGGTTTCCGAGCCAGCGCGCCAGATGCCGCCCGGCACGCACCGGATCGTCACGCAGCAGCTGTTCGGCCAGCGCGCGGGCCAGCTCGACGAGTTCGCTGTCGACTTCGAGGTCGGCGTAGCGCAGGAGCGGCACGCCCGACTGCCGGGCGCCGACGAACTCGCCGGGGCCGCGTAGCTGCAAATCCTGGCGCGCGATTTCGAAGCCGTCGGTATTTTCAAAAATAACTTTCAGACGCGCACGAGCCGTTTCCGAAAGGGGTTGCTGGTAGAGCAGCACGCACACTGAATCGTGCGTTCCGCGCCCGACGCGGCCGCGCAGCTGGTGCAGCTGCGAGAGGCCGAAGCGCTCAGCGTGCTCGACGACCATCAGGCTGGCGTTCGGCACATCGACGCCGACTTCGATCACCGTCGTGGCAACCAGCACGTCGATCACGCCAGCGGCAAAGGCGGCCATCGCCGCCGCTTTCTCGTCGCCCTTCAGACGGCCATGCACGAGGCCGATGCGCAGATCGGCGAGCTCAGCAGTGAGTGTCGCGTGGGTATCGAGCGCCGTTTGCAGTTGCAGTTTTTCCGACTCCTCGATCAGCGGGCAGACCCAGTAGGCCTGCCGCCCGGTGGCCACCGCGCCGCGCACGCGGGCGATGACCTCGTCACGTCGCGCGTCGGAAACGAGTTTGGTCTTGATCGGCGTGCGCCCCGGCGGCAACTCGTCGAGCACCGAGACATCGAGGTCAGCGTAATAGCTCATGGCCAGCGTGCGCGGGATCGGCGTCGCCGACATCATCAGCTGGTGCGGATTGCCGCCCTTCTTGCGCAATTCGAGGCGCTGCGCGACGCCGAACCGATGCTGCTCGTCGACGATGGCCAGGCCCAGTCGCGCGAAATCCACACTTTCCTGAATCAGCGCGTGCGTACCGACAATGAGTTGCGCACTGCTTGCCGCCTGCTGCTGCATGGCCAGCCTGGCGGCTTTCTTCTGGCTACCGGAGAGCCAGGCGACCGCGATGCCGAGCGGCTCGAGCCAGGCGGAGAGCTTGAGGTAGTGCTGCTCGGCAAGGATTTCGGTCGGCGCCATGAAAGCGGCCTGATAGCCCGCCTCGATCGCCTGGCAGGCAGCGAGGGCGGCGACGATGGTCTTACCGCTGCCGACGTCGCCCTGCAGCAGGCGCTGCATCGGGTAAGGCTGCGCCAGGTCGATGGCGATCTCGGCAACGACGCGTTGCTGCGCGCCTGTCAGGCCGAAGGGCAGTGCGGAGCGCAGTTGCTGCGCCAGCTGGCCGGCCGACTTCAGCTGAGGTGCACCCTTTTGCCGACGCGCGTTGTAGGCGCGACGCAGCGAGAGTTGCTGCGCCAGCACTTCGTCGAACTTGATGCGCTGCCAGGCTGGATGCGTGCGCCGTTGCAGCGCGCCTTCCGGCGCGCCAGCTGGCGGCGCGTGCAGCTGCATCACGGCCTCGCCGAACGCGGGCAATGCGTGGCTACGGCACCAGTACGCGTCAAGCAGTTCGGACAGATCGGCTTCGCCGAGCGCCTTGACGATCAGCTTGCGCAGCGCGTTCTGCGAAACACCAGCAGTGGTCGGATACACCGGCGTCAGCGATTGCGGCAGGGTCTCGTCGTCGGCGACCGGGCGATAGCGCGGATGGACCATCTCGGCACCGAGGAAGCCGTGGCGGATCTCGCCGAAGATGCGCAGCCGCCGCCCTTCGTCGCGCGCCGCTTCGAGCTGTTTAGTCTGGCTGCCGTAGAAGTTGAGAAAGCGCAGCGCCAGCTCGCCGCTCGCGTCGCGCACCTGCGCCACCAGCTGGCGACGCGGGCGAAACTGCACCGCAACGTCGAGCACCTCGGCTTCGACCTGCACCGGCACACCAGGCAGGGCTTCATCGATCAGTGTGACGGTGGTTTCATCCTCGTAACGCAGCGGCAGATGCAGAACGAGATCGTCGCGCCGCGTCAGGCCAAGCTTCGCGAGCTTGGCCTGAATCGCTGGCGGCACCTTGATCTCGCCTGCTTCGGTCATCAGGCGCCGATCACCAGGATGCCGTCGGCCTCAACCAGCGCGCCGCGCGGCAGCGAGGCGATGCCGACCGCCGCGCGCGCCGGGAAGGGCTCGGCGAAATAGCGAGCCATCGCTTCATTGACCTTGGCGAAATTAGCGAGATCGGTGAGAAAAACATTGAGCTTGACGACATCGGCCAACGAGCCGCCGGCGGCTTCGGCGACGGCCTTGAGATTGTCGAAAACGCGGACGATCTGAGCATCGATTCCGTCTGCTAGCTCCATGGTCGCCGGGTCGAGGCCGATCTGGCCGGAGAGATAAACGGTGTGCCCAACCTTGACCGCCTGCGAATAGGTGCCGATAGCGGCCGGTGCGTGGGGGGTGGAAATGATCGTTCTTGTCATGGTCCTGTCCTCTAGAATGTGCGACTTGAAAAGGGGAATCTTAAATGACGACAGCGATCATCGCCAATTTCGAAAAGCTGCTCGACGGCCCGCGCGACGGGGCGCTGTTGCGCTACTCGCTGGGCAACGAGTGGCTGAAGGCCGGCGATGCGGCGCAGGCAGTGGCCCATTTGCGCGAGGCAGTGGCGCGCGACGCGAATTTCTCGGCGGCCTGGAAACTGCTTGGCAAGGCTCTGGCCGAGAGCGGACAGACAGCGGCCGCGCTGGCCGCTTATGAACAGGGAATCGTGGTCGCCGAAGCAAGAGGCGACGTGCAGGCAGCGAAGGAAATGAGCGTTTTCGCCAAGCGGCTGAAGCAACAAGTCAGCGGCGCGTAAAGCCGCTTAACGCCGTGTCGCCCCCCTCGGCGTCAGTAGCACCGAATCGACTCCCAGCACTTTCATCTTCTCGCGGGCGGCATCGGCCTCCTCGCGGGTCTTGAACGGCCCGACCTGAACGCGAGCTTCGAGGGTCGACGGAATCCCGTTGAGCATGAGTTTGGCGTAAAGCGCTTCGGCCCGCCGCAGGTCGGAGAAGACTCCGGCCTGCAGCGCAAAGCCGGTGAACACGCGGGGCGGCACCGGCGGCGCACGGACAACCACGGGCGCTTCCTCGACCTTGGATGCCGCTGGGGGGGTAGCCAGCGGCGAAGCTGGCCTGGTTTCCGGCGCTCGGGCGGGTGTACCGGATGGCGCGGCCGGGATGGCTGACACGGCGGGTGGCGGATTCACCGCTGGCGTCGCACGCGCTTCCGAACGCTGCGGCGGATTGGCCGGCACGCGGGGCGCGCCGGGTTGGGCGGCGACTTCAGGACGCGCGGGCAGTTCTGCCGGTGCAGCCTTCTGGTCGACCGGCGCGGCGCTCGCTTCGGGCGCGGCCGGCAGCGGCTCGGGCGCTTTCAGCGGCTGCGTGATCTCTTTTCTCGGAACCGGCACTGGTTCAGTGAAACGCGGCGCGGGCGGAGTGGGTTCGTCCGGCGCGCTAAGGTAGTCGAAAACGGCCAGCGTACCGAGGAGCATGACGATCATCAGCCCGGCAAAACCCATGCGCCAGGCAAGTTTTCGCTTGATCTCCTGAGCCTCGGCCGTCGGTCTTCCTGAAGTCTTTGTAACCGGTGCCTTTCCCCCTTCGGCGCTGTCAACCATGTTTTGTCCCTGCCTTCTTCGAGTTCTAGTTCCAAGTCGCGCCAGTGGCGCTCAATTGCCTGGTTCGCGATTCCGTACCAGCGATACCACCAGTTCCGCTTCGGCGCGGGCGATGCCGCAGTGCTCGGAAATGGTGGCCGCATCGTGGCCCTGCATGGCCATGTCCATGGCGTCGCTATAGAGCGGCGATGCATTCTGCGCTGCGCGCGACTGCGCCATCTCGCGCCGCAATTCTTCCCGCACCTCGGCCAATTCGGCACGTAGCTCGGCCATTTCACTACGCAGATTCGCGAGATTGCGCTCGAGCGCGTCGATCAATTGCTGGCCGGGAATTTCAGGAGGGGGCTCATTCCACGGAAAGTCTGGTTCGGTGGGGGAATCGGGCGGCAGCTCTGGCTCGTGCGCCGCCGCGTAGGCAGCAACGGCGGACTGCGCGGCAACGCTGATGATCTTCTTCTCGTACCGCAGACGCCGCATGCGCAGAAAGACGACGACGACGTAGAGCACCAGCATCGCGATGACCGCGATCAGTGCTTCGCGCCAGCTGAGATTGGCCAGTCCTGCAAAATCCATCGTTTGCCTGCGTGATTGAGTCTGGACTGTATTATGCCAGACACGCGGGCCTTGGCCGCCTTATTGAGCGCTCGTTCTGGCTCGGCGAGCGGACTTGCAGGCGATATTGTCGGTCTTTTTGATCTCGACGTGAACGATGCCCTGCCCGTGCCTGAATTCAACATGAAACGTTCGGTCGCAGCGGCCTTCGCGCGCGACTGCTTCCCTGACGGCGGCCAGATCGTCGTCAGTTATGGCAAAGTCGGCCGGCAACGCACCCCGACAGGGGCGGCGATAGCGAATGCTGGCCGACTTGCCCCAGACGACATCGTCGCGCCCCAGGTTCATCGCCTGCAGCAACGCGAAGATCGAGTCGGTCGTCGAATAGAGGCTGCCGCCGTACAGCGTACCGACGCCGTTTCGCGTCCGCCGGTTCAACGGTAGACGGACGATCGGCCGAGACGTGAACCGCGCGCGCACCGGCGATCCGATAAGCAGGAAACCAGTTGAGTCCGAAACGGATCGCCGCTAGGCGCCAACGGGCAGGAAAGACGGAAGCATCAGAAGGCATTAAGAATCGGAGGCGCCTGCCAAGTGGCCGGGCAACGCCCCCGCAGCTCGCCCTCTGTCAAAGAATCGACTCGAACAAGCCGGCGGCGCCCATGCCGGTGCCGATGCACATACTCACCAGGCCATAACGCTGGCGCGTACGTTGCAAGCCATGCACGATGGTCGCCGTACGCACGGCACCGGTGGCGCCCAATGGGTGCCCCAAGGCAATGGCGCCGCCGAGCGGATTGACTTTGGCCGGGTCGAGTTCGAGCGTGCGCACGACGGCCAGCGCCTGCGCGGCGAAGGCTTCGTTGAGCTCGATCCAGCCCACGTCCTGCAGGCCGATGCCCGCCCGTTTCATGACACGTGGGATGGCCTCGATCGGGCCGATGCCCATGATCTCGGGTGGCACGCCGGCCACCGAGTAACCCGCAAAGCGCGCCAGCGGCTTGAGGTTGAACTGCTTGAGGATCTTTTCCGAGACGATCAGTACGGCGCCGGCGCCATCCGACATTTGCGAGCTGTTGCCAGCGGTGACCGAACCGCGTGCGGCAAACACCGGCTTGAGCTTGGCCAGGCGCTCAAGCGAGCTGTCTGGACGCGGCCCTTCGTCGGTGTCGGCGACGAACTCCCTGAGCGTAACTGCGCCGCTCGCCAGATCCGGCACGTGCGTCTTGACCGTAAAGGGCGAAATCTCGGCCTTGAAATGGCCGGCTTTAATCGCCGCGCAGGCTTTCTGGTGCGAGGCCACGGCAAAGGCATCCTGATCGTCGCGCGACACCTTCCACTGCTGCGCAACCTTCTCTGCGGTAAGGCCCATGCCGAAGGCGATAGCGTAGTTCTCCTCGCGTTCAAAGAAGGCCGGATTGATGGCAATCTTGTTGCCCATTATCTGGTTCATCAGCGACATCGTTTCGGTGCCGGCGGCGATCATCACGTCGGCCTCACCGAGGCGAATGCGCGCCGCGGCGTCGGCCACCGCCTGCAAGCCGGACGAGCAGAAGCGGTTGATGGTCATACCCGGGACATTATTCGGCAAGCCGGCGAGCAACACCCCGATACGCGCAACGTTCATGCCCTGCTCGGCTTCCGGCATGGCGCAGCCGACGATGACGTCGTCAACCAGCGCCGAATCGAGCCCCGGCGCCTGCGCCATGACCGAGCGGATGGCATGCGCCAGCATGTCGTCCGGACGAACATGACCGAACATGCCCTTGCGCTTGGCCACCGGCAAACGCGTCGCGGCGACGATGTAGGCATCCTGAATCTGCTTGCTCATATTCTTTCTCCTGTCGCTCAGTTGCGCAGCGGCTTGCCGGTTTCCAACGTGTGCTGGATGCGTTGCCGGGTTTCTTCGGTTTTGAGCAGCTCGACGAAGAGTTGGCGCTCGACGGTCAATAGCCACGCCTCATTGACCAGCGAACCGGTCTCAATATCGCCGCCGCACAGCGCGGTCGCCGCGGCCTTGGCTACCCGGTAGTCGTGCGCCGAGATCATGCCGCCCTCCCGCATATTGACGAGCATCATTTCGCAGTTGGCGATGCCATTTCGGCCCGCCACCTTGATGCCGCGCGGCGACAGCTTCGGGTAATAGCCGGCGTCGGCCAGCGTGCGCGCTTCGTGGATGGCGATGTAGAGCAGTTCGTGGGCGTTGAAGACGACCTTGTCGGTGTCCTGCACGAAGCCCAGGTCCTTCGCCTGCGCGCCGCTCTTCGAGACGTTGGCCAAGGCGATGGTCATGAACACCGGCTGGATGAACTCGAAGGGATCGTTGCCGCCGGTTTTCAAAGCACTCTGCGAGGCGCGGATCGCGAATTCCTTGCAGCCGCCGCCGGCCGGCAGCAGGCCGACGCCGGCTTCAACCAGGCCGATATAGCTTTCCAGCGCGACAACGCGCTTCGCGCAATGCATCAGAAACTCGCAGCCGCCGCCCAGCGCCATGCCCTGCACCGCCGCAACCACCGGTACTTTCGCGTACTTGAAAGCCATGGCGGTGTTCTGGAACTCACCGACGTATTTTTCGAGCAGGTCGAACTGGCCGGCGCCGATGGCTTCGACGACTTCCTTGAGGTTGGCGCCGAGGGCAAAGGGCGCCTCGTGCCACAGGACGAGGCCTTTATGGCTAGCCTCGGCGCGCGCCAAGGCCTCTTGCAGGCCCATGATCACGTCACGGCCCAGCGTATGGTTCTTCGACTTGACACTGACGATGGCGATTTCGCCGTCAATCTGCGGCAGCGACCACAAGCGCACGCCCTCGTTCTCCCACAGCGTCTCGCTGTGCACCGGCTTCTCGCCGAGCACGCGCTCGGGGAAAATCTGCCGCTGATAGACCGGCAGCGTCGAACGCGGTTTCAGCGTCTTGGTGCTGGCCGAGTACGAACCGTCAGCGGCATGCACGCCATCGCGCTCGAACACCCAGGCTGGCAGCGGCGAGTCGCTCATTGCCTTGCCGGCGGCGATGTCTGCCCCGACCGCCTGGGCGATGACTGACCAGCCGGCTGCCTGCCAGGTTTCAAACGGCCCCTGCGTCCAGCCGAATCCCCAGCGCATGGCGAAGTCGACATCGCGCGCGTTGTCCGCGATGTCGCCAAGATGGACGGCAACGTAATGGAAAATGTCGCGGAAGATGGCCCACAGGAACTGCGCCTGCGGATGCGCGCTGGCACGTAATTGGACAAACCTCTCGGCCGGATTCTTCGTCTTCAGGATGGCCAGCACTTCCGGCGCGACCTCGCCGGCCGCATCGCGGTAATCCTGCGTCGCAAGGTCGAGCACCTTGATTGTCTTGCCGTCTTTCTTGAAGACGCCGCAACGCGTTTTTTGACCCAGCGCGCCCTGCCCGATCAGCGCCGCGAGCCAGGCCGGCACGGCGTAGTGGCGATGCCACGGATCGCTCGGCAGCGTGTTCTGCATCGTCTTGATGACGTGCGCCATAGTGTCAAGACCGACCACGTCGGCCGTGCGGTAGGTGGCGCTCTTCGGCCGGCCGATCAACGGGCCGGTCAGCGCATCGACGAGGTCGAAGCCGAGGCCGAACTGCTGCGTGTGGTGCATGACGGAGAGGATCGAAAAGACGCCGACGCGGTTGGCGACAAAGTTCGGCGTATCGAGCGCGCGCACGATGCCCTTGCCGAGGCGCGAGACGAGCCACGATTCCAGATTGTCGAGCAGCGCTGGCGCCGTGCTCCGGGTGGCGATCAGCTCGACCAGTTGCATGTAGCGCGGCGGGTTGAAAAAATGGATGCCGCAGAACTGCGCGCGCAGCGCCTCGGGCAGTCCTTCCGACAAGCGGTTGATCGACAGCCCGGAAGTATTGGAAGCGATGATCGCGGTTGGCGAAACGAAGGGCGCAATCTTGCGATAGAGGTCGTCCTTCCACTCCATCTTCTCGGCGATGGCTTCGATGATCAGGTCGCAGTCGCGGAGCTGATCAAGGTGCTGATCGTAGTTGGCTGCGTCGATGTAGGCGGTGCGATCCTGGGTGGCGAGCGGCGACGGCTCCAGTTTTTTGAGCCCGGCGATGGCCTTCTTGACGATTCCGTTGGGATCGCCCTCCTTTGCCGCCAGATCGAAAAGCACCACCGGCACGTCGGCGTTCGCCAGATGCGCGGCAATCTGCGCACCCATGACGCCCGCGCCGAGTACGGCGGCCTTGTGTACGACGAAGTTGTTCAAGCTGTTCTCCTCTTGTTGTCTGCTTTGCCGACCCTCGACGGGGCCCCGTGGCGCAACCTCGCCCACCACTTAAACGAACGTTTGAATTATACAAAAGACATTGCTCGCGTCAAGCCGTATGTATGGGCAAAAAAAAAACGCCCCTGAGTTCGGGGCGTTTTTTTGCAGCGAGTCGACCGACTCAGAAGGCCTGCGAGTACTGGGCACCGAGAATCCAGGCGCTATCCTGATAAGTGCCATTAACGAGACCGCGCAATGACGTCAGCTGGTTGTTGTTGATCTGCCCATCCTTGACGTACAGATAAGCGGCACCGATATCAACGGTAGTTGCCTTGCTGGGCTTCCACTGTGCTCCGGCCGAGAACCAGACACGGTTGTTGTCAGGCAGCGAAACCAGACGGGTATCCGCTCCCTTGACGGGAGTCTGATCATAGGCAATACCGTACTTCAGCTTCCAAGTATCGTTGTACTGGTAGTTAGCTCCCAGCGCCACACGCCAGGTATCCCGAAAGTCGGTAGCCAAGGTCTGTGCGATTGCGCCATTCTGCACGCCAGAAGTCCGGATGATGTCGATCTTGGGAATCGAGCTCCAACCTGTCCAGGAAAGATCACCCAACATTTCCCACTTGTCGTTGAGCTTCTGGGTAACGCTCAGAATGAAGGTGTCCGGCAGCTTGATATCAGCCTTGACGTTGCTGCTAGTCGCTCGGTCAAAAGCGGCAACCGGATTGCCGCTAACGTTGACGGAACCCGTGGCGTGATACTGGATCGCGGAACGGTAGGAAACACCAACCTTGGTCGTGGCCGACACAGTAAACAAGCCACCAATGTTCCAACCCCATGCGTTATCGTTAAGATTCAGGTCGGCCGTGGAGAGTTGTGTCGGCACCCCGCTAAACGGATTGGACTGACTAGGTGCCCCCGGCACCGGCCCGACACCTGCCGTCCGGACATATTGAGCGTCAAGCTTTTGCCAGTTCAGACCAAGACCCAGCGACACTTTGTCGTTCACCCGATAGGCAAGCGACGGATTGACATTCATCGTCTTGACCTCGAACTTGTGCGACTGAGCCGCACCCGTCCAAGGATTGTCGTACTCCGTCTTTAGCCCGAACGGTGCCCCAACGCCCAGTCCAACATACAGATCCTTGGTCAATGCAAGCGACAGATAAGCATTTGGCACGAACCCGGTACCGCCACCGTCACCGCCATTTCCGGACAACAGCCCGGTGTTCGACGAACCGTTCGAAAATTTGTAACTGGTAGTTATCGCCGCCAAGCCGCCCGAGAATTCACGGGACTGCAGCTGTGTCATCCCTGCCGGGTTGTAAAAGACGGTGCTGGCATTTTCAGCCACCGCTGCCGATCCGGCGTAGGCATTGCCGAGACCGCTCGCATTCTGCTCGGTCAGCTGAAATCCCGATGCCGATGCATAGCTCGAGAACAGGCCGAGCACCAGCGTCGGAATGATTTTCATGGAAGTCCCTCGTGTCATGGTCTTACTCTCCTCTAGAGGTGATGTTTTTTGTGGTGTTATGAAAGCCCACTTGTTGCCTTTTTGCAACTCGGATTTTAAACGTAGTACGGGGTGGAACACATTGATTATTCATGGATTGCCAGTGCGCGCTTGTTGCCGTGTTGGTCCAAGGCAACATAGGTCAGCGTCGCCTCGGTTACTTTCACCGTAATCGGCTGCATCGGGTTGCGTTCGGCATAGACCTCGACATTCACCTTAATCGAGGTACGGCCGGTAGCAACGACTTCGGCGAAGAAACTGACGACGTCGCCGACGGAGACCGGCTGCTTGAATACGAAGGAGTGCACCGATACCGTCGCGACGCGCCCGTGCGCCAGGTGCATGGCGGGAATGGCGCCAGCGACATCGACCTGTGCCATGATCCAGCCGCCAAAAACGTCGCCATAGGCATTGACGTCGGCGGGCATCGGCATGACGCGCAGCACGGGCTGCTTGTCCGGCAGTTCGGTCGGAATCTCAGGCATGTTGTCTCTTCAGGTAGTTGAGTGGCCCGCCCGTGAAGGGCGCGAAGCCGGTACCGAATATTACCCCGGCGTCGGCCAGATCGGCATCGGCGACGATGCCGTCGGCAAGCAGTTGCTGCGTACGGGCGAGGAGCGGCGCCAGCAGACGCTCGGCGAGACCGGGCGGAACAGGCGCCGCTACGCCCTTGACTGGTTTGCCGTCGGCGTAGGAATAGAAACCGCTACCGCTCTTGCGCCCGAGCCGGCCGACCTTGACGCGCAGGACGAGACAGAGCGGTGGCTCGGCGTCGTTCCCGGCCAGACTTTTCCCCGCGGCCAGGACGATATCCAGACCGACCGTATCGATCAGTTCGAGCGGCCCCATTGGCATGCCGAACGCGAGCATCGCCGCATCCACTGTTTCCGGGGCGAGACCTTCGTCGACGGCGCGCATCGCGGCGAGCATATAGGGCGCCAGCACGGCATTGACCAGAAATCCCGGTGTGCTCTTCACCGGTAAAGGCAAACGGTCGATCTGCCTGACAAAGGCGGCGGCACGGCGGGCCACGTCGGGATCGGTGCCATCAGCGGCGACGACTTCGACGAGCGGCATTTTGGCCACCGGGTTGAAGAAATGGATGCCGACCAGACGCGCCGGATTGGCCAGCACACCGCGCAGATCCTCGATCTTCAGGCTCGAGGTGTTCGTAGCGAGCAGCGCGTCGGGCTTCATCATCGCGTCGAGCTTCCCGAACAGGGCACACTTGGCATCGACGTCTTCAAAGATGGCTTCGATCACGAGATCGGCCTGCGCCGCACCGTGCCCCGCGGGATCGGGGATTAGCCGATCCATCGCGTTGCGTAAGAGCAGCTTGTCCTTAATGCGCTTTTCGAACATCGCATAGGCACGCTGCAGCGCCGGCGCGATGCGTGCCATATCCTGATCCTGCAGCGTTACGGTCAGCCCGCGCAACGCGCACCAGGCGGCAATATCACCGCCCATCACGCCAGCACCGACCACATGCACGCGTTTCGCTGCAAAATCGCTCGCCTTGCCGAAGGCCTTCAGGCGCTCCGACAGGAAAAAGACGCGCACCAGATGGCGCGCCGTCGGCGAACGTACGATGGCGTCGATCAGCTCAGGCGCAGCCAGCGCGTTGCCATCGTGCTTCGCCCATATGTCGATGATTGCGTAAGGCGCGGGATAGTGCTCGGGGCGGACGCGTTCGGCCAGCTGTTTGTACGCGCCTCGGGCGACGAGGCGCTTGAGCGGGCCGTTGAGCAGGCGTTGCACGATGGGCAGCGAACGACGGGGCGTACCGGAGAGGAGCAACATCTTCGCCGCACCTTCCATGACGCGCGGCGGTACGCAGTCGTCGGCCAGCCCCATCCGTTTGGCGCGCGGCGCGTCGATGGTCTTCCCAGTGAGCATCATGTCCAGCGCGGCCTGCGGTCCGACGCGCCGTGGCAGGCGGCGCATGCCGCCCCAACCAGGGAAGATGCCGAGCATGACTTCCGGCAGTCCCATGCGGGTGCCTGGTTCATCGACCGCCAGCAGATAACGGCAGGCCAGGGCCAGTTCGAGACCGCCCCCAAGACAGTGGCCGCGCACCAGCGCCAGCGTCGCGTAAGGCACGGCTGCCAGGCGATTGAAGAGATTCCAGCCGCGCGAAACGAGTGAGAGTCCCTTCTCCGGCGTATCGAGCTGCGCGAACTCGCCGATATCGGCGCCGGCGATAAAGCCGGCGGATTTACCCGAACGGAAGATCAGGCCCTTCGGCGGATAGAGCTCGAGTCGGTCGAGGATCAGGGCAAGCTCGTCCATCACCGCGGCGGAAAGTGAGTTGGCGGCCTCACCGGTCTTGTCGAGCGTCGCCCAGGCGATGCCTTCTGCATCGACTTCAAGTTGCCAGTGCCGGTAGTCGTTGGCGTTCATGCCAGCCCCATCGTTTCGACCAGCATCGCGCCGCCCTGCCCGCCACCGATACAGATTGAGGCGATGCCGCGCTTGGCCTGTGCGGCACGCAGCACGTGCAGCAGATGAAGAACGATGCGTGCGCCGGAGGCGCCGACGGGATGGCCGAGTGCGACGGCACCTCCATCGACGTTAAGCCGGCTCTGGTCGAGCGCACCGAGCGCGCCCGGCAGATCGAGTTGCGTGCGACAATAATCGTCCGACGCCCACGCCGCCAGGCAGCCGAGCACCTGCGCGGCGAAGGCTTCGTTGATTTCCCAGGCGTCGATGTCGGCAAGGCCGAGGCCGTGACGCCGCAGGATAGGCGTCGCAGCGTGCACCGGGCCGAGCCCCATCTGCGCCGGGTCGAGACCCGCCCACTGGCTATCAGTGATCTTGCCGATTGGTGCCAGCCTGTATTTCCGCACCGCCTCTGCCGATGCCAGAATCAGCCACGCCGCGCCATCGGTGATCTGCGAGCTGTTGCCCGGCGTCACGCGGCCGTATTTCTTGTCGAAAAATGGCTTCAGTTTGGCTAGCCCGTCGACGCTCGAATCGCTGCGCACGCCATCGTCTTCTGCATAGACTTTGCCTTTGCCATCGACCAACGGGACGATCTCGTTGAGATGGCCGACTTCCCGCCCGGCCACGGCGCGCTGGTGGCTGCGCACGGAAAACTCGTCCATCTGGCGGCGCGTGATGCCGAACCTCCAGGCCAGATTCTCGGCGGTTTGCCCCATCAGCAAACCAATCACCGGATCGGTCAGGCCTTTCATTAGTCCGATCACCGGCGAGAGCAAGGCCGCCGGGCGCAGCTGGGCAAACATGCTGATCTTCTGAGCGAACGTCTTCGCCTGCGTCAGCCCTCCAAACCAGCGCACCATTGCCTCGGAGTAAAGCAGGGGCGCCCGCGACAACGCGTCGACGCCACCGGCCAGCACCAGTTGCGAACGTCCCGACTGAATATTGGCAATAGCCGAATCGAGCGCCTGCATGCCGCTCGCGCAGTTGCGCATCACCGTCCAGCCGGGCACCTGGTGGCCGCAACCGAGGCGCAAAGCGACGACGCGGCCGATATTTACTTCGTCCGGCGAGGGGCTGGCACAACCGAGAATCACCTCGTCGAGCTCGGCAGGTGCAAAAAGCTGCCTCAACAGCAGCGAGCGCCCGGCTTGTACCGCCAGGTCGCTCGCCGCGAACGGCCCAGATGCGTTACGCGCTTTGAGGAACGGCGTACGCGCGCCGTCGACCACGTACACAGGCTGGAATGCCACTTCTCCTCCTCCTTCGACCTTGTTCAGGCCATTTGTCCTTCTTGTTTCTTTACGCGGCAACCTTGTGCGTGGGCGCTAGCCGATGCGTCAGGCCAAAATCGTGCGGAAAATCGTCGACGCGGATCACGCTATCGCGCAGCGCGTTGCGCCGCTTGAGCACCGCATACTCGGCGGCGCTGACGATGCCGGCGGTGAAAGCGGCGGTTGCCAGATCGCGCACGTTAGCCTCGGGATTGTCGTCCAATTGCCCGCGTTTCTCGGCGGCGCGGATCTTGGCCTCCAGTGGCTCGGCTTCGATGGTGGCCTGGAGCGCCAATTCGAGCACGCCGATCGCTTCACTGTCACCCTGCGGCAAGTAGGTTTCGGCCGTCAGCCGGTCGCGTGTCGCCGAGGGCTCGATCAGCAATTTCGCCACTTGGTGCCCGATCCTGTCCGACGGCACGTCGTACGGACGACCAAGCGGGAAGATGATGCGGAATAGCAGGCGACCGATGAAGCGGTTCGGGAAGTTGTCGATGACACCGTCGAAGGCCATCTGTGCCTTGTACATGGCGTCCCAGATCGCCCAGTGCATGAGCGGTGCGTCGGCCAGTTGGCGTCCTTCCGACTCGTAACGCTTGAGCGTCGCCGAGCACAGATACATCATCGATAGGATGTCGCCGAGCCGGGCGGACAACTTCTCGCGCCGCTTCAGTTCGCCGCCGAGCACCAGCATCGAGATGTCGGAGAGGAAGGCAAAGGCGGATGAAAAACGGGTCAGTTGCTGGTAGTAGCGCCGCGTTTCCGGCGCCACGCCCTTGCCGCCGTTGCGTGGCACGGCAACGAAGTGCGAGCCGGTCAGCCCCTTGAACAGCGCACCGAAGGCATGGCCGATGGTGAAGCCAATATGACCAAACAGCGCACGGTCGAACTGGCGCAACCCGGCTTCGGCGTCAGGGTTATGCGCCGCCTGCATTTCCTGCAACACGTAGGGATGGCAACGAACGGCCCCTTGGCCGAAAAGGATCAAGCTGCGCGTCAGGATGTTGGCGCCTTCGACGGTGATGCCGATGGGGATCTGCTGATAGGCACGGCCGAGGAAATTCGATGGCCCGAGGCAGATGCCCTTGCCACCGATGATGTCCATCCCGTCATTGACCACCTGGCGGGCACGTTCGGTGACGTGGTACTTGGCAATTGCCGAAGCCACCGAGGGTTTTTCACCCAGATCGACGGCCCCGGCGGTCATTTTGCGCACGGCGTCCATCAGGTAAACGTAAGCACCGATCCGGGTGAGCGCCTCTTCGACGCCTTCAAAGCGGCCAACCGACATCTTGAACTGGCTGCGCACGCGGGCGTAGGCGCCGACCGCGCGGGCGGTCATCTGCGCCATGCCGGTGTTTGACGAGGGCAGCGAGATCGAGCGGCCGGCGGCCAGGCATTCCATGAGCATACGCCATCCCTGCCCAGCCATCGCCGGACCGCCGATGATGTAGTCGAGCGGCATGAAGACGTCTTTGCCGCGCGTCGGACCGTTCATGAACATGGCGTTGAGCGGGAAGTGGCGACGACCGAGATCGGCGCCAGGTGTATCGCGCGGCACGAGCGCGCAGGTGATGCCAAGATTTCTTTTGTCGCCGAGCAGGGCGTCCGGGTCGTATAGGTGAAAAGCCAGGCCGAGAATCGTGCACACCGGGCCGAGCGTGATGTAGCGCTTGTCCCAGGTGACGCGCATGCCCAGCACTTCCTCACCCCCCCACGTGCCCCGGCAGACGATGCCGACATCGGGAATGGACGCCGCGTCGGAACCAGCCCACGGGCTGGTCAGGGCAAAAGCCGGAATCTCGAGCCCATGGGCCAGGCGCGGCAGGTAGTGGTTTTTCTGTTCTTCGGTGCCGTAGTGCAGCAGCAGTTCGGCCGGGCCGAGCGAGTTGGGCACCATCACCGAAACGGACAGCGCAGAGGAACGCGTCGACAGTTTGGTCACCACCTGCGAATGGGCGTAGGCGGAGAACTCGAGCCCACCGTAGCGCTTCGGGATGATCATGCCGAGGAACCCTTTGTCCTTGATGTACCGCCAGGCTTCCGGCGTCATATCCTGCAGTTCGTGCGTGATCTGCCAGTCATCGACCAGCGCACAGGCCTGTTCGACCTCGTTGTCGAGGAAGGACTGTTCTTCGGTGCTCAGCGTCGGCACCGGATAGGCAAGCAGCTTGTCCCAGTCCGGGTTGCCGCGAAACAACTCGCCGTCCCACCACACGGTACCGGCCGCCAGCGCGTCGCGCTCGGTGTCGGACATCTGCGGCAGGATATTCTTGTAGGTTCTGAAAACAAACCGGCTGATCAGCGCCCGCCGCAAGGGACGCACACCAATCAGCACGGCAAGACTCACGAGAATGATGCCCATGAACAGTGAGACGATCGAAGCGATCATTGCTGCGTCCCCTTCTATTGGTCTTAGGCCGTTTTATGCGTCTTGTTCGACGCAACGACGCTTATTGTTGTTTGGATACATCGACAAAGGCTGGCAGCGGTGCCCGTAAACCGCCTAGTAGGAAAGGCATCAGGCGATCGGAGAGCCGCCGGGCGGCCTCCAGGTCACTGAGTCCGGTTCCCGAAATGTCGCCCAGCCCGCAGCCGGTAATGACCTGCAGGACGTCCGTCCCGGCGATCGCATAGGACATCGCGCCGAGCATGAAATGGAGGCGCCAGACGATCTCGGCCTTCGGCACGTCCGGCAGCGCACGGAACAGGGCTTGTTTGTAGCGTTCGATCACTTCGGCGTATTCGCCGGCGAAGAAGGCGCGAACGAAATCGGCCGGGTCGGTCAGCGTGCGGCCGAGCAGGCGAAGGAAGGTCATGCCGCCAAGCGACTTGTCCTCGCCCATGCGCAGCAGCGTGCCGAAAAAGGCTTCGAGGATCTGCGACGGTTTGAGCGGCGCCCCCTTGGCTTGCGCTTCGAGTGCACCGAGCTCTTTCAGGCGCTCACCATTGAGCCACGCCAGACGGCGCCGAAAAACTTCGCGCAGCAGGGCTTCCTTTGATCCGAAGTGATAGTTGGCCGCCGCCAGATTGACCTCGGCTTCGCTGCTGATCATCCGTAGCGAGGTGCCCTCGTAGCCGTGTGCCATAAACAGCCGCTCGGCGACATCGAGGATGCGCTCGCGGGTATCCGGATTCGCCTTGTTGTCGGCCATAAACGCGTACTCGTCGACCAAAAAAATTGAAACGAAAGACCGTCACAAGCTCTTATTCAAACGTTCGTTTTAATCATATGGAGAAGCCTTGCCAAATGCAACATCTTTTTTTTCGCTAATGCCAAATCCGCCTTGAGCGCCGTGCCGGCAAAGCGGCATACTCAACATCGTTTCGTAAATTGCCCCCTTCCCACCATGCGCCGTTCCTACAGTTCCCGCCCGCCGCCCGGCCAGCCTTCCGCCAATCCTCACCTCTGGCAAACGCTGAACAGCCTCGCGCCCTATTTGTGGCAGTACAAATGGCGAGTGCTGCTGGCGCTGTCGTGCCTGCTCAGCGCCAAGCTGGCCAACGTGGCAGTGCCGCTGCTGTTCAAGGAAATGATCGATGGTCTCAGCGGAAAACAGCAGACGCTGGTCCTGCCGGCGCTGCTGCTGGCGCTCTATGGCGTGCTGCGATTTTCGACGTCCCTCTTCACCGAGCTGCGCGAAGTACTTTTTGCCCGTGTCACGCAGCAGGCGGTACGCCGCATCGCGCTCGAAGTGTTCCGCCACCTGCACGCCCTGTCGCTGCGCTTTCACCTCGAACGACAGACCGGCGGTGTTTCGCGCGATATCGAGCGCGGCAGCCGGTCGATATCAAGCCTGATCAGCTACACGCTGTATTCCATCCTGCCGACATTAGTCGAAATCTCTCTGGTCCTCGGCATTCTCTTCGTCAAGTACGACAGCGGCTTCGTGGTCATCACGCTGATTTCGCTGACTGCCTACGTCGCCTTCACGATCAAGGTTAGCAATTGGCGGATCGACCTGCGGCGCCGGGTGAACGACAGCGACTCGGCCGCCAACACCCGCGCGGTCGACAGCCTGCTCAACTACGAGACGGTGAAGTACTTCAACAACGAAGACTACGAAGCGCAGCGCTACGACGCGCAGATGCGGCACTGGGAGGATGCCGCGACACGCAGCCAGATCTCGCTGTCCTGGCTTAACCTCGGACAGCAGATGATCATCGCTGCTGGCGTCACAGCGATGATGTGGCGTGCCGCGACCGGCGTGGTGGACGGGCGCATGACGATCGGCGACCTGGTGCTGGTCAACGCGTTCCTGATCCAGTTGTACATGCCGCTCAGTTTCCTCGGTGTGGTCTATCGGGAAATCCGCCAGTCACTTGCCGACATCGAGCGGATGTTCGACCTGCTGGCGGAGAACCGCGAGATTGCCGACGCGCCGGACGCGACTACCCTGCCGCCGGGACCGGTCGAAGTCCGTTTCGAAAGCGTCGACTTTGCCTACGAGCCAACACGCCCGATCCTGCACGGGGTGAATTTCATCATCCCGGCCGGACACCGGATCGCCGTCGTCGGCCAATCGGGCTCCGGTAAATCGACCCTGGCACGTCTCTTGTATCGCTTCTACGACATTGGCAGCGGCCACATCCGGATCAACGGGAAAGACTTGCGCCTGCTCACCCAGTCGAGCCTGCGCGCGGCCATCGGCATCGTTCCTCAGGACACGGTGTTGTTCAATGACACGATCTTCTACAACATCCTGTATGGCCGACCACAAGCCCGCCGCGAGGAAGTACTGGCCGCCGCACGCGCCGCGCAGCTCGCTGACTTCATTGAGTTGCTGCCCGACGGCTACGAAACCCGGGTTGGCGAGCGCGGACTGAAACTCTCCGGGGGCGAAAAGCAGCGCGTCGCCATCGCCCGTGCCCTCCTTAAGAATCCGCCGCTGCTGATTTTCGACGAAGCTACCTCGGCCCTCGATTCGCAGACCGAAAAAGCGATTCAGGCCAGCCTCGTTGACGCCGCACGCGGCCGCACGACACTGGTCATCGCGCATCGCTTATCGACAATCATGGATGCCGACGAAATTCTTGTGATGGATGCGGGCCAGATCGTCGAACGCGGCCCGCATCAAGCGCTGCTCGAAGCGGGCGGTCGCTACGCTCAGATGTGGGCGTTGCAACAACAGGAAGAGGCGGCCGCCGAGCCGCGCGCGGCAGACTCCGGTGAAGCCTTGCTCGACGCCGCGGCGTAAGCCACCAGCCCAACCTACTGGTCCAATCGCCACCAAATTTGCCCTCGGGGAACAAGACTTCACCAAGGCCAATTTTGCCAAAGCATCCCGACTCCGAGTCGCCTTCTCGTCGTAATGTCTTCATAATTGCTACCTGATTTCGCCCTCACATCCCGTCACCCACCGTTACGAGGAAAATGATGAAAAGTTTCACCAGAACTTTGGCGTTTCTGCTCGCCACCAGCCTGCTTTCAGCCCCCATATTTGGCCAGGAACTGAACGGCACGTTGAAGAAGATCAAGGACACCGGCACGATCACACTCGGCCACCGCGAATCGTCGATTCCCTTCTCCTACTACGACGACAAGCAACAAGTTATCGGTTATTCGCAGGAATTGATGCTTAAGGCAGTCGATGCCATCAAGGCCGACCTCAAACTTGCCCGGCTCGACACACGGCTGATGCCGGTCACCTCGGCCAACCGCATTACGCTGGTGCAGAACGGCACCATCGACCTCGAGTGCGGCTCGACGACCAACAATCTGGAACGCCAAAAACAAGTGAGTTTCTCGACCACCATCTTCGTCATCGGCACCCGCCTGATGACCAAGAAGGACGCGGGGATCAAAGACTTCGCTGATCTCGCCGGCAAGAACGTCGTCACCACGGCCGGAACAACCTCCGAGCGTCTGTTGCGCAAGATGAATGAAGAGAAAAAGCTGGGCCTGAACATCATCAGCGCCAAAGATCATGGGGAAGCTTTCCTGACGCTGGAGACCGGCCGTGCGGTCGGCTTCATGATGGACGATGCGCTGCTCTATGGCGAGATGGCCAAGGCCAAGCGCCCCGGCGACTGGGTCGTGGTCGGTACGCCGCAATCGTTTGAAGCATACGGCTGCATGCTGCGCAAGGAGGATCCAGCGTTCAAGAAGGTGGTCGATGCCGCGCTGACCAAGGTCATGATTTCCGGCGAAGCCGCGAAGATTTACGCCAAGTGGTTCCTGCAGCCCATTCCGCCGAAGGGCCTAAACCTCGCTTTCCCGCTCTCCGACGCGATGAAGGCTCTCTACAAGGCCCCGAACGACAGGGCTTTCGAGTAGATAGCGCGTTGTGAATCTGGAAATGGCGGAAGGCGGCAAGCCTCCGCCATTTTTGTTTGGGGAGTGAAGACATGCCTTACCACTGGAACTGGTCGATCTTCCTCAGCCCGGTGCCTTCGGGCGAGACGACTTATCTCGGCTGGCTGGGCACTGGCCTGCAATGGACAATTACGCTATCGCTTTGCGCCTGGGTTATCGCCCTGGCGCTCGGCTCGCTCCTCGGTGTACTGCGCACCGTTCCCAACCGCTGGTTGTCCGGCGGGGCGGCGACCTACGTCGAGATATTCCGCAACATTCCGCTGCTCGTTCAATTGTTTAGCTGGTACTTTGTGCTGCCGGAACTGCTGCCGCCGGCGATGGGCAACGCCTTCAAACAGATGAATCCGCTGACCCAACAATTTATTGCGGCGACAATCTGCCTTGGCTTGTTTACCTCGGCTCGCGTCACCGAGCAGGTTCGGTCGGGGATCAACTCGCTGCCGCCCGGTCAGAAAAATGCGGCGCTGGCCCTCGGACTGACCCTCCCACAAGCCTACCGGCATGTGATGCTGCCAATGGCCTTCCGCATCGTTCTGCCACCACTGACTTCCGAATTTCTCAATATTTTCAAGAACTCGGCGGTCGCCACCACCATCGGCCTGATCGAACTTTCGCGCCAGGCGCAACAACTCGTGGACTATACGGCGCAGCCCTACGAAGCCTTCATCGCGGTAACCCTGCTCTATCTGGTAATCAACGTCACGGTGATGTTCTTCATGCGCCGACTGGAGCAAAAGGTTCGCATCCCAGGCTATTTCGGTGGGAGCAAATAATGTACGAATTTGACTGGAGTTCGATCCCAGGTGCGCTGCCGCTGTTGGCCAGGGGGCTCGGGATCACTTTTGAGCTAACGCTGACCGCAATTGCGGTTGGCATCGCCTGGGGAACTACCCTGGCGATGGCTCGGTTATCAAACCATAAATGGCTGGGCGGTGCCGCGGCCACCTATGTCAATCTTTTCCGCTCGGTGCCCTTGGTCATGGTCATCCTGTGGTTTTATCTCATCGTTCCGCAGTTGCTGAAGATGATTTTTGGCGAAGGCATTGCCGACATCCGCTTCACATCGGCGCTCATTGCCTTTGCGCTCTTCGAGGCTGCCTACTATTCGGAAATCATTCGCGCCGGCATCCAGTCGGTACCGCGGGGGCAAGTTTCTGCGGCACTCGCCCTGGGCCTCTCCTATCGGCAGACCATGCGCCTCGTCGTTCTGCCCCAGGCCTTCCGCAACATGATGCCATTGCTGCTGACCCAAGCCATCATCCTTTTTCAGGATACGTCGCTAGTCTACGTCATCGGTCTTTCGGACTTCTTCGGCACAGCCTACAAGATTGGCGATCGCGATGGAAGGCTAGTTGAGATGCTTCTTTTCGCTGGTCTGATCTATTTCGTCATCTGTTTTTCCGCTTCGCAACTCGTCAGGCACCTGCAAAACAGGTATGCAAGATGATTTCTATCCGCAACATATCCAAGTGGTACGGCAACTTTCAGGTACTGACCGATTGCTCGACAGAAAGCCACCAAGGCGAGGTGATTGTAGTGTGCGGCCCTTCGGGCTCCGGAAAATCCACCTTGATCAAATGCGTAAACGGTTTGGAAGCGTTCCAAGAGGGCGAAATTGTCGTTCATGAAACATCAGTTGGCGACCCAAAAACCAAACTCCCCAAACTGCGCTCGCAGGTGGGAATGGTATTTCAATACTTCGAGATCCTTCCTCACATGGACATCATCGACAATCTGACTTTGGCTCAGATCAAGGTGCTCGACCGCTCACACGAAAAAAGCGCGCGGCAAGGGGGTGACCTTGTTGGAGCGTGTTAGCCTCAACGCCCACGCCAAAAAAACCCGGGCGAGGTGTCTGGCGGCCAACAACAGCGGGGAGCCATCGCCCGCGCCTTGTCTATGGCCCCCATTTGCATGCTGTTCGACGAACCGATTTCAGCCCTCGATCCAGCAATGATCAACGAGGTACTCGATGTCATGATTGAACTGGCGTAGGAAGGAATGATCATGATCTGCGTCTCCCACGAAATGGGTCTTGCCCGTAAAGTGGCAAGCCGCGTGATCTTCATGGATCTAGGGAAGATCGTCGAAGATGCAACAACAGATGACTTCTTCGGCCAGCCCCGTTCGGAGCGGGCGCAACAGTTCTTGTCGAAGATCCTGCAGCACTGAAAACGGATTCCCGCCCCCAGGCGGAGAGTGGGCAAAAAAAAACCAGGCCGGGCCTTAATGCCGTTCAGTTAAGGATCTTTTTTCAGCCACCGAACGGCGTAGCGTTTTGGTAGTGCTTTAACGACACGGGGGCATTGACGCCCCCGTCGTTTTTCTAC
>Ga0209125_1000534_pt1 | contig 47197 bp, 20 predicted proteins | sample BarGraIncub1131A_FD_184503 | JGI IMG/M metagenome (GOLD analysis project Ga0209125, IMG submission 184503) | Arctic peat soil microbial communities from Barrow, Alaska - Barrow Graham LP Incubations 11-31A (SPAdes) (version 2) | ecosystem: Environmental > Terrestrial > Soil > Wetlands > Peat... | reverse complement strand
TCGCGAAGGGTATGTTGTTTGGATTTGCAGCGATAAGTTTGATGGAGGCATGGGAAGCAGTGTCTTCTTGCACGAGACTCCAAGCCTCGGGTGCATTTTCGTTATCCTTGAAGACACGGTTCTTGATGAGTTCTGCGTACAAACCGCCATCGTAGGAGTGGTTAATTTCTTCGGTCATCAATCCGTAAAGCATGGGGCTGACTTTGAGGGTGGATTTGGTGAGATCGAGGGTGAGTTTGGGTGCCTGTGCGTAAGAGGTGGCTGTAAAAGCGACCGCCAAAGCGATGAGGCAGGTTTTGAGATTTTGGATTTTCATGGGTTTGATTGTTAGTAATTGATCTTATTTTTTATTCACAATATGAAAATAATCGAACGCCACATCAAAGGGCGTATTCAGTTTGGTGGTGTCAGCATTGAAATAATAGGTGCTTTTCATGCTCTGCAAGATGACACCATCGCATACCATCAACCCGGCTTTGATATCCTTTAACTGGATGTTTGCGGTTCCAAGCTTCTCAAATTTAACACCATCCATTGAGTAAAAGGCAATGTAATTGCTTCCAATTTTTTCCAATCGCAGCAGAAGCGCGTTCTCGCCGGTGACTGCTTTTCGGAGGTTAAATGAGGCCATCGATTTTGCAATGCCATTCTCTTCAATAATAAGGTCCAGTGTACCAGGTTGTTCTTCTGCACCAGTAGCCCTGCCTCCTCTGTATGTTTTGGTCACTGCCCGGAGCATCAGCTTTAGGAAGTTATCATCGTTCTCGTAAACCAGGATTCCTGCATTTTCGGGTTGAGATGGGTTTCTTGAACAGACCAATTTGGTATCAATGGTCCAATCGTTGTTAGCACTCTGCAACAATAGATTTTTAGCATTGTTACTGCCTTCAGACACATCTCCGATTTCGCTGGTGATGGTAAGGCTGCCTGCATTCTTTGAAAGACTATAGGTTGCACTGTTTTCTCTTACCCATCCCCATTGTTTGCCTACGGTGGTGCTGTTGAATTCCTCGCTAACCGATGGAACATCAAAATTCAAATAATAGGTGTTCTTTTCTTGCGTGATGTTATCAATGAACTTTATGACAGCGGTACCGGACACACTTTTTGCCTGTTCAATATCTACCGTAATATCGCTAACCATTGCCGAAGCTTTGACGACTGGAACTTTTGAATTGCTTTTCAAAAGATAACTATACGATTTAACGTCTTTGTTGAAACCTGCAATGTTCTTCCCATCTATTGTTATTGATTTGGGGCTTAGGTCGGGCATGACCTTAACAGGGTAATTGTTCGAAACAGTCTTGCCGTTCACCATTACATTGGCAAAGATCAAGGCCGTACCGACACCCGTGGCAGTCACTTTACCGTTTTCGTCGACACTGGCTACTGCCAGGTTATTGCTCTTGTAGGTTACTTTTGCGTCTTTGAGATTTAGGAAGCTGTCATCCGACAATGAAGCGGTTACACTTGTCTGAAGTGTATTTCCAGGTCTGACGACAACCTTGTCACCTTCGGCAACGACAGTTTTTAATATGGGCGAATAAGAACCAATCATTGTGGCTTCCGCCTGACCTTTAATATTCTTGGAAGAGGTTCCAATCTCAAACACATAATTGCCTTGATCGAACGTGATTTTTTTATTCTTGATGTCCCAGAACCAAAGATCAGCACAATCTATTTCAATAGAAACCGTTTTGGTTTGTCCTGCAGGAATGGTGACCCGTTTGAAACCCTTCAACCTTTTGATGGGTCGTTCAAGCGAAGCGGGGCTGTCCGGGGTTTTCACATAGACTTGCACCACCTCGTCTCCGTCCACACCACCTGAATTTTTAACATCGGCAGTAACGGTCACTTTATCGTTTGGTGTCAAGCTGTTTTTACTAATCGTGAAATTGCTGTACTCGAAGGTTGTGTACGAAAGTCCATATCCGAATTCGTACGATACATCCTTGTTGAAATACATATAGGTTCTGCCATTCTTTCCGGCACCACCTCGTAACGTATAATCGACCAAGTCAGGAAGGTCATCAATGGACTTATACCAGGTGACACTCGTTTTTCCGCCCGGATTAACCTCACCAAACAAAATTTTGGCAATGGCCGTTCCTTGTGCCTGACCATTGTAACCGGTAAAGATGATCCCAGCAACATTCGGGTTGTTTTTGATTTGTTCCACTTCGACCATTCCCATACCCTGAATGACGACAATGGTATTCGGATTAACTGCCGCTACAGACTTGATCAATTCATTCTGATTGCCAGGCAATTTAATGGCGAATCGATCGGATTCTTCCCTTCCTGTTGATTGATCAGTGCCTACAAAGACCACGGCGACATCTGCTGAAGCGGCCATGTCTAGAGTTTCCTTATCGGTAGCTGGCACTTCCGATTCGCGGTAAACGAGCACGATGGTTTGCGGTCCGGTGATGCCCAAGGTGTTTATTTTCACCGGAATGATTTTGGATCTTCCACCAAATCCACCATATCCTCCGCCTTGTGAAACAGCACCGGCAATTTTTTGTGATGCAAGGATGTTTCCCGTTTTAGAACCGACCCTGACTTCGAGCAAACCTCCATCGGCGGAAACCGTCATATTGAAGCGTATCGAATCCACATTCGTAATGTCTACATTATTATAAGAAGTCCAGTCCCCATCCTTGATGCCTCTTACGGAAGCTGAACCAAAGCGTGCTGAAGTGATTAAGCCACTTGCCGAAGCATCAAATTTGGTTGCGTCGTAATCTTTTACAACGTCCTTGCTAACCGTCGAAAAGCCAACCATCGTGAAGAAATCGGTTCTTTTTGATGTGTTTCCACTCGATTTGGAAACGACTTCGGTATTCAGGTTGTTCTGAGCAATGTAATTTTTAATACCTGCCAAGGGAGTGATTTTATACTTGGGTTCCGCTTCACCTGAATAGTCGCCAAGTTCCACTTTATCAGCTTGAGGGCCCAATACTGCAATCTTTTTTAGGGTATTGGCATTGAGGGGCAATGCTTTTTTACCACTTTTTAATACCACATTGTTTTTTAGAAGAACTGGAGTTTTGGTAGCAATGTCAATGGCAAGGTCGTTATGGGAAGGATCATTGATTATGCTTGATTTAATACCTGCATAAGGAACACTGCTTTGGGGATCGAATTCACCCAATCTCATCCGTATGGTATAGATGTTTACCAGGGCCTTATCCATATCTGCTTCAGTAATTAATCCTTGTTTAAGAGCCTCCAAAGCACTTGTCTGGTAAATACCACCACAATCGGAATCAACTCCTGTTTTAAGTGCCATGGCTACGGCTTCCGCCCTGTTTTTTGCAAAATGGTGACTGTTAAGAACATCGTCCACTGCACCGCAGTCACCCGTTACATAACCATCTAATCCATAGGTCCTTCTTGCAATAGTATCGACTAGGAATTTACTGGCAGACATCGGAACTCCATTTACAGCACTATAAGCGGTCATAATGGACGGTAACTTGTCTTTTTCAATTAACGTCCGGTAGGGTTGGAGATAGAATTCCCTCATATCCCGATCGTCCATATCGGCACTTCCGTTGTGGCGGTTAAACTCGGAGTTGTTGGCAAAATAATGTTTCCCGCAAGGTACTGCTTTCAGATAAAGGGGATCGTCACCCATGAGCCCTTGAACAAAACCTCCACCTATCTGCGAAACGAGGAACGGATCTTCACCAAACGTTTCTGCTGTACGTCCCCATCTTGGATCGCGAGCGGGTTCAATAACCGGCGACCAATACGTCAATGTAAAAATGAGATCATGGTTGAAACCTCTGGCTTCATCGGCAATGACAGACGTTTCACGCTTAATCAATGAAGGATCCCAAGTACAACCTACAGCAATGCTGTTGGGAAAGGATGTTGCGGTCATCCCACTGTTGTTATTTCTACCCATAACACCGTGAAGTGCTTCCCCCCATACATCGTATTTATTAACTCCCAGATGCGGTATAGGCGGCATGGTGTTGCCCAATTGGCTTTGTTTTTCCTCCAATGTCATTCTGGAAACCAAGTCAACTGCCCTTTCCTTAAAAGAATAGGATGTATTGAGATAAATCGGTTTTTTTGGAATTCCATTCGCTGACAAGGCAGTCATAATGGAAAAGAAGCATAGAACTAAAGTAAGTACGATAGTGCGATTCTTGTTCATGATAAGTCGTTAAGGTTGTTAGGTTTGTTCTTAGAAAGGAAAATAGGGTTTGGGTTTAAAGCAATCATATAGAAACGTCATTTTTTTTGGGTGGAGATACAACTATCAAAATTATTGGTAAACATAAAATGCTTATTCATTGCACCTTAGAAGCGTACCTTTGCTATTTATACCTTCAGCACTGATAGACATCTTTCTGCACAAGCCGTTGTTGTAGAATTCCAACTTGGCTTTCCCTTGGGGGTCTAGAATGACATCCGGGTTCCAATAAAGCGTACGTCGGAAATCCGCCTCAAGCAAAGGAGTTCCAGGCTGATGAATAGGAGAATAGAACTCTTTCGAAACCGAATATGCTTGGTAAATGGTTTTCCTCACACCAATGGGGTCTTTAGGGTCATTATTAGCATGTGTCTTTATCATAATTACGACAGGATCATTAGTAGCCATCGGATCAAAATTGCGAATAACCTCATGATCTTCAAGAATAAGGATGCTCTCCACATCAGCAGGCACTATCTCAGATAATTTCCAACGCGTATCGGTGGCACCCATTTGCGCTTGCATATCGTTGCTGAAAATCTTGAAAACAACAGGTCTGGATTTATACTTGTACGTTCCTTCTGTTATTTCATGAAAATTTGGGTTGGTATCACGTAGAAATTCCGTAATACTGGACGCTTCCGATTTGCCTTGATCCTGTAGCACATCGACTTCTTTATCAACGTCATATTTGATTGAAGCTTTCCTGGCTGCTACTTGCATAAACGTTTGTTTCCGTTCTCCGATTTTGACTACTTCTTTGAGTTGATACTCTTTATAGCCTTCTGGATTGGAGGCCGTCAACTCGGTTGCATACCGAACCTCACCCAAAAGCATCGCCGTTGTATCGTCTTTATTGACAGGTAATTGCAATTGATCGTTCGTCCAAATTTCCCTATCGTAGGTTGTATACCATTTTGGTTGGGGGCTGAAGTTACGGTTCAGCAGTACTCGGTATTCTTTTCGAGTATTTTCCACCGATGTCTGAATGTTCATTTCCCAAGTATCGTATTTCTCACTGATCATGAAATAGAATTTTCCGGTTGAATCGGTCAGACAGCGTCCTTGTTGAGCATTGCCTCCACGCATCATCCAGAAGTTAACCTTTACATCTTTCATCGGTTTCTTCAGGAGGATGGACCGTACTTCTCCATCCAACAACAAACCCTCCTCAATGGGTTCCTTCACAATAAAAGGTTCGACACCTGACATCAATTTCCAGTTGTAGCGCCTCCACCCCTGCGTCAACATGAGCTGATCAAGGGCCAGCAAATGTTCCATGTCGTTGTTTTGAAAGTACCATGCTGGGTTCTCAATATACCCTTTAAGGTCGGAGGATAATAAAAGATTGGTAATGATGCTAGAATTGTCTGAATTTCCAAAATTACTGGTAGCCGCATCTCTGACAGCAACCGAAACGGATGTACCGAATTTTGTCACGGAAGTATCGGAAGCCAACTCGAGCGAAATCCGTTCATACGGTTTATACCTTTCCTTGTTGGTCTTAGCAGTGATCTTTGCGGTTATTTTTTGGGGATTGAACGCCAAATCCGGCAAATTGAACACCAATCTTTCACTTCGTATACGACCTAATTGGTCATATAGCGTGAACTGACACACACCTGCCGGTAGCTTTTTCCGAAGGGTGGCCATAAAGAAGTCCTTTTCAGAAATGGTTATTGCTCTAAAATCAACGAGTTTACCCCTACTACTCACTGCCAATGCCAACGTATCATTCTCAGGCAAATCCGCGGACTTGCGAATGGTCAGAAATATAGAGTCGTTATTGGTTGAAGCAACCGTCATAACGTAGCCTGAAACCTCAGATGCAGGTAGTTGAAATGAGTTTTCATTTTTTTCGAAATTGACCTTGACGGTTAATTTCTTACCATCCGGAATCACTGAGAAAACCCCCATTCCATCATGAAGCGTTTTCAAGGTTGCCACTTCTTTTCCTTCCGAATTGAGCACACTGCCGGTAATTTGTATGCTCTTTCCATCCTTTCGGGTCGCTTTAAATGCTACATTGGATTTTATACCCGTTACCAACGACCCGCCCTCCGGATAAAACGAAACATTGATTTGCTCCTTAAACGGATTCTTTTCTCTCAGATTTGGAACTGTAAACTTCCGATTGGTCATTTTTCGATCGGCATAATTCCCTTCTTTTACAGGTTGGTCAAATACTGGCAGTACTCTCGAAAAAACAACTTCCGGGCCGAAATTCAACATACACCGGGTGTATGCTCGTACTTCATAATAACCGCCTGGTAGTGAATCCATCAGTTGAAAATCGCCTGAACAAATACCATTTTGTATCGGAATCTTTTTGCTTTGTAGCATCTGCCCTTCCGGAGTGAGGAGTTCTACATAAAGCGTTTTGCTTACCGCCGAAGGATTATTATTTAGTGCTTCTACGACATAGGCCTTAAACCAGATTGTTTCACCTAGAAAATACCCGGTATTGTCAAAGTGCAGATACACCTTCTCCTGTGGGTTATTGTAGCTGAAAAGCGCTGCATTTCGAGCAAATCGGATGAGTTTGGCAGACGTGCCTATAGTATCCTGCGAATGAACATTAAGAGAAATAATTAAAAAAAATAAAAAAACGGAGGTGTGTTTCTTAACTGTCATCTGCTGCATAATACGTACTTATTTGTTTGATATGTGGTTACACTATCTGATTGTTTCTATCGCTTTGATGTAAAAATGAGAACCAACTACCATCCAAGTGTTTCCATTTCCACTTATACCTTTGAGGTCTTCTGTGGACAAAACCATTAGTTTGTTGCAATATGAGCAGGATGGTATTTTCATCATCTGACCCTTATTGGAAACAAGTATGAGCTGATCTTCTAAAACGTCATAAAACAGATCGGTGGGTATTTCAGTCAAATAAGACAGCATCCCTTGATCGTCAGTATAGCTTAGTGCTCTTTCTGACCAGACGGTGCCCTGCGTAGAAAACATCAAGACCGGTGAGCCATCGTCTTTTATACCTGCAACGGCTATTTGATTATCCATGGCAAGAATCCTTGTGAAACGACAAGGCTTGTAATAGCCTGAATAATACTCATTAAAGTCGAAAATTGTCCAATTGACGCCGTCGGTGGAATGGATGATCTCTCCTTGATCCGTTGCTCCGTAACAATTGGAAGCTCTGGCAGAAAGCGACACGATGTTTCCCTTCAAATTAAGCTGAAGGCTTCTGTACATGCCTTTTTCATCACCAATCAGCAACTCGCCTTGCTCTGAGCCTGCCAAAATTTCTTCATTGAAGAAGGCAAGTGAGAGAATGTTCTTGCGTGTTGCACTTTCGACTCTTCTGAAAGCACTATTATCGGTGGAAAGTAGGATGGTACCGCTGTCACCTGCGGCACAAACCCAGTGATTATTGGAAAGCAGGCTATTGAATTCCACTTTAGGAAACGTCTGCGATTTGGTAATGTTCCCCGAAACAGAGATCCAATCCATGCGCCCACCAGAGCCAGTTGCCAGAAATCCACCCACACAACGGATCACAGCATTGTATCCTGAAGCCGAACTTCCTTTGCATGGAAATAGCAATAATAGGCTACTCGCCAGAAAAAGAGCGGTTCTAAGACGCATGTTATTTCAGTCCACTGTTTGTTATCCGTATATAATCAAAAGCCACTTCAAAGGGCGATTCAGGCTGGGTTGCTTGCGGAATATTTCTTCCGGGACCACCCATTCGGGCAGGTGCTACACCATCACAGACCAACAATCCGGCCTGGATGTCCTTGAGCACGATTTCAGCCGTTCCAATTGTTTTAAAATCCACACCATCCGAAGAACAATATGCGGTATAAAGGTCACCTTTTTTTTCCAATTTCAATAGGAGTGTATTATCGGCTTTAATAATGCCCTCCATACTAAGGGTTGCAGCCGTTTTCTGCTCACCACGACTTTCAATCAGCAATTGGACAGAACCCGGCTGTTCAGCAGGAGAAGTTCCAGGTCCTCCAAAGCCTCTTCGGCCAAAGGTTGAACCATAAAACAGCTTCACAAAATTGTCGTCGTCCTGAAAGGCCAACAATCCTGCGTTTTGAGAAAACCCCGATGGTTTTCTGGAACAAACTATTTTTGATTCAACCGTCCAATCCGTATTGGCACTTTGCAGAAGCACATTCTCAGCATTGTTGTTTGAAGCAACTATGTCTCCTTTTGCGCTAGTAATGACCAACGATCCTGATTTCTTCGAAAGACTCCAATTCGTCGGATTTTCTCTTACCCAATGCCATTGTTCACCCAATATTCCGGCGTTGAACTCATCGTTGACGGATGGATGCCCAAAGTTTATCGTATATTCTTTTCGATCGACGGTGCTGAAATCAATGGTGGAAAGGATTGTTGTCCCAGGAATGCCTTTTGCTTGAACAGTTTCAACCTCCACAGATGGATCAGCTGGTGTAAGTATAACCACAGGAACCTTTGAAGAAGGCTTCTTCATCAGAAAACTGTATTGTACAACGGAAGGATCAAAGCCGGGCACCAGTTTTTTGTTGACCAAAATGGAAGCTGCATTCAGATTGGGCATGATCTTGATGGGGAAGCTGCCTGATACCGTTTTATTACCGATGGTGACCTGAGCGGTAATCGTCGCGATACCCGTGCCCTTGGCAGTGACCAACCCTTTTTCATTAACGATGGCAACGGCAGGGTTGTTACTGGTATAAACCACTATGGCTTTTTTAATATCATAGAAACTATCATCTGTCATACAAGCCGTTACGCTAGTTTGAGCGTTGGCTCCATTTTCCAACACAACGGTTCCGCAATCGGCTACGACCACTTTGAGCTCGGGGTTAAAGGCACCACTCATGGTCACAGAAACGCTACCCTTGATGTCTTTCGAAGAAGCACCAATTTCAAACACATATTTTCCCAGATCGTAGGTAGTTCTGTTTTTAACCATGTCCCAAAACCAAAGGTCGGTGCAATCAATGTCGATGGAAACCGTTTTGGTCTGACCTGCCGGCAGGGTTACCCGCTGGAAACCCTTCAGCCTCTTGATCGGCCTTTGTAAAGCGGAAGGGCTTTCAGGTGTTCGCATATAAACCTGAACCACTTCGTCACCTTCTCGGCTTCCGGCGTTCTTGACATCCACACTGACAGTGATTTTGTCATTTGGAGTAATCGTGTTCCGGTTAATTTTGAAATTGCTGTATTCGAAGGTTGTGTAAGACAGACCAAATCCAAATTCATAGGAAACGTCTTTGTTGAAATACCATAAAGTTCGACCGTTTTTACTATTTTCTCCACGTAAGGTATAATCTGTTATTTCCGGAAGATCGTTTACCGATTTGTACCAACTCGCATTCAGCTTTCCACCAGGATTCACATCGCCGAAAAGGACACTGGCAATGGCATTCCCCTGTTCCTGGCCGTTGTAACCCACCCAAATGATACCGGGAATGTTCTGAAGGTTTTTAAATGCTTCCACTTCTACGCATCCGAGTGTTTGCATCACCACGACGGTATTTGGGTTGACGGCGGCTACCGCTTTGATGAGGTCTACCTGGTTTCCGGGAAGCAAAAGAGTCAGTCTGTCGGCTTCTTCCGTGGCTGTTTTTTCGTCGGTTCCAACAAACAAGACTACAGCATCGGCCGATTTCGCCATGGCGATGGTTTCATCACTGATTTTTGCATCTTCTGGTGCTTTGTAAACCAAATAAAGCGTCTGAGGCCCGTTGAAGCCAAGCTTGTTGACTTTCACTTTCATCATGCTTCCACCGCCATAAACACCTCCGGAACGTGCACCGGCTGCAACATACGCATTCAGGGTGGTTAGCAAATTTCCCTCTGGAGAACCTGCTCTTACTTCGATGATACCCCCGTCAGTTGGGATGTTCACGACAATGCCGATGGTATCGACGTTCGTAAGGTCAACGTTGTTGTAAGCTGTCCACGAACCGTCATTAATGGTGCGGACCTGATCCGTACTACCCATGCCCGAACCGACCGTAATGCCTTTGGAGGCTGAACTGTACTTAGTGGCGTCAAATTTGGTGACCGTGCCATCCGATTTCTTCAATTCGAATGCGGCGACATAAAGCAGGTTGCTCTTACTGGCCGAATTCCCACCCGTACCAAGCAGGACTTCTGTTTTCAAACCTTTGTCGGCAATGTATTTACGGATTCCAGCTGCAGGAGAAATCATGCTTTCAGCAGCCGGCCTGCCAGAATAAGGGCCCAATTCCACTTCGTCGGCTTGCGGGCCCAACAATGCGATCTTTTTAATTCCCGAAAGGTTGAGCGGCAACGCTTTCCTTACAGAATTGGCAACGACTTCGTTTTTAAGCAACACAGGAGTTTTCGTTGCAATTTCAAAAGCAAGCGCCCTATTTGCAGGTGAGTTGACCATATTGGTCTGAAACAAAGCATAGGGAACCTTTGAAGTTGCATCAAATTCGCCAGTGCGCATACGAATGGTAAAGGTATTCATCAATGCCTTATCAATATCGGCCATCGTAATTAAGCCTTTTTTTAAGGATGAAATGGTGTTTCGCTGATACACACCACCACAGTCGGAGTCCACACCTGCCTTCAGACCAAGAGCGGTAGCTTCTTCAGCCGTCTTGACATAATAATGGCCGGTATAAATATCTTCAATGGCAGCACAGTCACCAGTGATATACCCTTTCATTCCATACGTCCTTCGGGCTATGGTGTCCAGGTATAATCTGCTGGCTGAAGTCGGAACGCCGTTCACCCCATTGTACGAAGACATGATGGAAGGTAGTTTATCCTGTTCAATCAGCTTTTTGTATGGTGCAAGGTAGAATTCTCGCATATCCCTGCCATCCATGTTCGAACTGCTGACATGACGGTCGAACTCACTGTCGTTGGCAAAGTAATGCTTGGCACAGGGCACGGTTTTCAGGTAGTTTGGATCGTTTCCGACCATTCCTCTTACAAAACCACCTGCAATCTGCGATACGAGGAAGGGGTCTTCACCGTATGATTCTCCTGTCCTTCCCCATCTGGGGTCACGAATCGGTTCAACGACAGGCGACCAATAGGTTAACCCTTTGGTGCCAGTAGCGTTGAATGCCCTGGCTTCATCAGCTATCGCAGAAGCTTCACGTTGCATCAGGGAGGGATCCCAAGCAGAACCCAGTGCCACACTGTTGGGGTAGGAAGTAGGACCAGCTAAACCCACACTGGCATTGGCACCGCCCAAAACGCCATGCAGTCCTTCACTCCACACATTCATCGATTTGACACCCAACCTTGGAATAGCAGCCATACTGTTGCCTAGCAGACTTTGCTTTTCTTCCAGTGTAAGCCGAGAAACCAGATCAGCAGCCCTTTCCTGAAAGGAATAGGATGTGTTCAGGTAAATTGGAACAGTAGATACTAGCACTTTGCTGTCACCCGAAGCAAAAGCCACAAAAACAGGAATGACAAACAATACGGCGAACGAAATCAATGATTTCCTGAAAGAAAAGCTATTCATGTGTGTTTATGTTTGTAGGTTATTGAAACATCCAGTAATCGAAATTGAACAGTTCACGTCCGGAAGTGACGTTGTCTCCCTTGAATAGGAAGTAAAGGTCATGTACGCCGGTAATTAACTCTTTCACCGGTGCCTGCACTGTTTTCCAAGCGTCCCATCCACCGGTGCGATCCACTTTCAACGTAGTTGCAAGTTGACCTTTGATGCTATCCAGACGGACCTCTAGTATGGAAGCCGGTAAACCAGTTGCAACAGACGCCATAAATGTTTTAGGCGATTTTTGGCCGAAATCCACACAGCGCACCTTCATAAAACTACCGGTGCGTGCCTCAGTGACAAAAACCCCGACTTTAGCATTCTGACTGGTTTTCAAGCCCTTCGACCAAGCCATGGTTTCAGCTTCCGTGCGTTTATAGGGATTCAGGGTTCCAACAGGAGTAACACCTTCCTTGGACATGCGAATGGTCGGGAATGTTCCGTCTGCATTGAAGGCAAACTCCTCGATGGCAGCCGAACGGCCATATCCACCACCACCCGGCAGTTGACCGGTATGGTAAAAAAAGTAGGACTTTCCTTTGAAATCACAGAACCCAGCATGGTTGGTGAAGCTGTTTGTTTCCTCGCGGGGCATGATTACGCCGACGTATTTCCACGGTCCGACAAAACTGTTGCTCATGGAATAGGAAATGTGTTCGGGAACCCCGCCAGCAGCATAAAATAGGTAATAGTGACCAGTGCGCTTGAATATCCAGGGCCCTTCGACATAACTGTCTACATTCTTTACATTGGTGCCACGATTGGGTCCCTTTGCCCCACCAAAACTTTCAACGGTTTGAGGTATGGAGACGATTTCGCCCGAATAGGAAATCATATCCTTGTTGAGCTTGACATAATTGCAGCTCGGGTTCCCCCAATACAGATAAGCTTGGCCATCGTCGTCTATAAAAACGGTAGGGTCGATGTTTGCCCAGTTTCCGTCAATCAGCGGTTTGCCAATGGCATCGACAAATGGTCCGGTCGGACTGTTGGAAACAGCTACGCCAATGCCCATGGTGTTGTTGTCTGTTTGAGCACAGATGTACCAGTAAAACTTACCGTTGCGCTCGATGCATTGTGAAGCCCAAGCGCGGTCACGAGCCCAGGAAAATGATTCCAAAGCCAAAGGCACCCCATGATCGGTCCAGTTTACCATGTCGGTTGAGGAAGAAACACGCCATTTGGTCATGTAAAAGAAATTCGTTCCGGGTATATCGTCACCGGTGTACATGTAAACAGCTCCGTTGTAAACCATCGGTGCCGGATCGGGTGTGAAGTGGGTTTGAATAATCGGATTTTCCGCATTAATCACACTCAAAAAGGAGGACGCTGCCAAAGCAACTACTAAAGCTAATCGTTTCATGGATGAATTTGTTTAAGGATTTTTATCCAACACAAAAATAGCGACATAAAGCATACTTCTTATATAAACATAAAACAAAGACTAGCTTTTATGAGACATAGTTCAAACATTTTAACTGTATGATTTCGTATTCGAGACTTTTTACTATTTTTGCATCCGCATTCGAGCTGTTAGCTCAGTTGGTTTAGAGCATTACCTTGACAGGGTAGGGGTCACTGGTTCGACTCCAGTACAGCTCACTCGAATGATGGGGCATCCAAGAAGTTGAACTTCTTGGATGCCCTTTTTCGTATGGTTTTTTTTCAATGTATCAAAACCTAAACCATTGAGTTCGTAATTCCATGATTCTTTCTGTGGGAGTAGTAATTTTGCAACAGTTCGGTATGCAGTCTCCAATGCTTACTAGCAGTTACAAAAACCACATCATGAAAAAAGCACGGAGTCTGGCCATTTTACTGGTTTTGACCTTTCTATTCTTTACCCATCCTGCAAAAGCGCAATCGCTAATCATTAATGAATTTCAGACGCTAAACAATACCACCATCACGGACGAGGATACCACGTATTCCGATTGGATTGAATTGTTCAATCCAACTTCCATGCCGATTAGCCTGGAAGGTTGGTCGTTGACCGATAAGGCCAAAGAACCAAAAAAATGGATTTTTCCCTCGGTTCAATTGAATGCTGGTGCGTATATAATTGTATTTACTTCCAACAAGGATAGAAGAATCGTTGGTGAGCCGCTACATACCAATTTCAAACTTTCGGGTGACGAAGGGTATTTGGGACTTTACAACCCGGATGGGGTCGTCGTTTCAGAATGCAATCCATACCCGTTGTTGCCGGTAGATTTTTCACTGGGCATGCTCAACGGAGCCTGGGTTATCTTTTCAAAACCCACTCCGGGTACAACAAACATGAATGGTAAGATTGCCCAATACCCCAAACCTGTTTTCAGCAAAAAACATGGTTTCTGTGACCAAGCTTTCCAACTCAGCATGTCTTGCGCACTTCCGGAAGCACGCATCATCTATACCCTCGACGGTAGTGTGCCTACCGCAAGTAACGGAAAAGTATATTCAACGCCATTAAAAGTCGAACACACAATCATCATACGTGCAATTTCCGCAGCTATGCCTTCCGATACATTCAACATTGCTGAAAGCACCATAAACACTGGTTCTTATTTATTCATTGAAGATATACTTAAACAATCAAACACCCCGGTCGGTTATCCTGCCAAATGGGGGAAATACGAGAGTATTCCCGATACTGCCATAGCCGATTATGAAATGGACCCGGAAATTCTGAATGTTCAGGCAAATGCGGATAAAGTCAGACAATCACTCAAGGAACTCCCTATTGTTTCATTGGTCACAGACAAAAACAATTTGTTCAACAAGACAAACGATGCTAAAACTGGGGGCATCTACATCTATACGGGTTACAGTATCGGAGACAATTGGGAGAGGCCGGCTTCTTTTGAATACTTCGATTATAATAACTCGGTTTCGTTACAAGCAGATTGCGGCATTGAACTGCATGGGAGTGCCAGTCGAATGGCCGAGAAATCGCCCAAACATTCCTTCAAGGTGGCTTTCAAGTCAAAATATGGGCCTACCAAGCTGTTTTATCCCTTGTTTGGCGAAACGGAAGCACAACAACAAAATGCTTTTTATCTGAGGGCTGGTTTCGGCTTTTCATGGATTCATTGGGACAATGGCAACCGTACTAAAGGTGTTTACAGTCGGGATGAATGGGCCAAAAGAACTCAGACGAAAATGGGGAACCGAAGTGGAAACACCCAACATGCCCATTTGTTCATCAACGGTATGTACTGGGGTTTGTACAATCCGACAGAAAAAATTGATGACGATTACTGTCAAACCTACCTCGGCGGTGACAAGACTGAATGGGATGTAGTTCGCGTGGAAGAATTAAACACGGTTTGGAAAAATTTGTGTGCGATGACTATAAATGCAACGGATACCGTTTACCAGCGCATTCAGGGCAACAATCCGGATGGCACACCCAACCCGGAATATGAACCGTTGCTGGATGTCGAGAATTTCATTGATTACATGATTTTGAATTTATATGGTGGAAACGATGACTGGGATCATCACAACTGGTTTGCGGCCAGAAATCGGGTGAATCCTGGCAAAGGATTCCAATTCTTCTGTTGGGATTCCGAGTCCCTGCTCCTTTCGGCCACTTCCAACCTGGTCAGTGAATACAACAAGAATTGTCCCAGCGACTTGTTTCAGAGTTTGAGAAAGGTTCCTTCGTTCAACCGTCTTTGGGGAGACCGAATGCAGAAACATTGCTTCAATAATGGAGCTTTGACACCGGCCAGTGCGGCAGAAACGTTTACAAAACTGATCAGCCCCATCGAGAATTCCTTGTATGCCGAATCCGCACGTTGGGGGGACTATCGCAGGGATGTTCATCCATATATGGCGGCAGGCTTGTTCTATCAGAAAGATGTCCAATTTGACGCGCAAAAGAAATGGATGTTGGAAACCTATTTCCCACAGCGTACCAACAACTTTGTGACGTATATGAAAAACGCCGGGTTGTTTTCGACGGTCTCCGCCCCTACCTTAGCCATCAATGGTATAGCCATCAAGAAAGATACCATCCAGCAAGGGGATAAGCTAACCATGGCCGCAACATCTGGAAAAATCTTTTATTCTATTGATCAGTCTGATCCCGTTAAATGGACAGTAAGCGGAAGTGGTACAACAAACACTTCAGCCATACAATATGGAAGCACCATCTTGCTTGACCAGAATGTTCGCCTCAAAGCCAGAGTGGTGTACAATGGAGTATGGAGTGCGCTGGTTGACCAAAATCTAGTGGTTCTGAATTCAGTCGGATTGAGCCAATCTATTGGTTACTACGATCAGGTTCAGCTGAGCAATGCGCCCAATCCATTTCTGGAGTCGACTACGATTCGTTATAATTTGCCCTTTGACGGTATGGTCAACATGACGATCATTGACCTTTCAGGAAGGGCACTTGCAACCGTTCTGAACTCAACGATGAATGCCGGAAATCACGAAACCACTTTTGATGGTTCCAGATTGAAAGCAGGCATCTATCTCTGTCAATTGGATGTCACTTCAGGTACCAGTCATCAGCACAAAGTGATTAGATTGGTAAAGATGTAATGAATTCCGGGCACGCAGCCCCGCTGCTTGCGGTGAGGATCTCAATTTAAGGTATACGTATGCTTTCTGTCGGACCGAGATAGGATTGCTTGTATACACCCTTTTGGAGTACAATTTTTTGCAGAACAACGCCCGGATCGATCATCCAAATCTTAAGCGTATGGGCTCCAGATGTAGGAATCAGCACGTTTGTTGTTAACCTCCGAGATTGATTCAGTACACCTTCCCCCCAGGAACGACTGGTTTGCACACTGAAAGAGGCAGGAACATTGATTAAGTATTGTGGTTTTTCATTATCAATGGAAACTGCAACCTGAATGTCACGACCTGGCATGAAATTGAGTACCGGCGATGTAATCAGATGAATTTGTAAGGAGTCTTTCGAAAACATATAAACAGGATATTCCAAACATGGTGCATCCTTTCCCGGTACAGCCGGAGCCGGGTTTGGCTTGGTGGCAGTTGCCCGCATGCCGGAAAGGGTAAGACCGTAATCTTCCACGCGGAGCCATTGACGGTCGTTTTGAGGGATGTTCTTAGCGAAATGTTCCGGTTCTATGGAAACCACTCCGTTGCTTTCAACAGAACCTTTTATTTTAATGCGTTCAGAAATGGATGGTTTGAAAGCGTTCACCAACACAGACACCGTTTTTCCGGCACCGGTCACCGTGATTGTACCAATAGATTTCCCCTCGGGCATTTTTTCCTCTGTCAAGGTCGTCCAGATCCGTTTGTCAGCAGTTCCGATAGTAACATTCGTTTCAGACAAAACAATCCAGGGTACGTCGGTAGTGATCGTACATTTATAGGAAATCTTTCCACGGTTGAATACGTCAATCCAGTGTTTTCCGCTACCATACAAGTCAAATTCAGGCAAAATCGGACGTTCGGCTGAACCTGGCCACGCATTTTCGGAACCATCCACTGCAACGCCCAAAATGGAGGAATCCGGCAAAGTCAGTTCAGTCAACTTAATGGCATTCAGGCTGTTTTTTCTGGGTGGATTCCAACTGATGTATCCCAGATGGGTCTGATCCATGAAATGATTCCAGCGTCCATTGGCATAGACTTTGTTGTAATAGTTCATCATTGCCGTATCTTCCTTAAACAGTTCCCGAGTACGAGCTGCCATATCGTTGGTGCTGGCACGGCCTTGTCTGGCGTAAAGTTGGTTTTTGCCTGCAGTGATATAAAGATCGTTCACAATGGCACCGATTTTGGCAGGGAACAATGCAATCTGAAAGAAGGCATCCTGTGCATCCTTCGGCAATTTGGCGGCTATCGTTTCGGCTTTTTGTGCAAGGGCTTTGTAATCAGCCACTACCCTTTCGGTTTCGTTGAAATTGACCAGACTGTAGGTCTTTGGAGTCAAGGATTCGGGCTTCCTTCTGGCATTGAATTTACCGTAGCCGGAAACGATTTCAGCAATATCCTTGGCATAGATTGATCCAAACTCACGGGCAGCCCATTTTTCGGTGTATTCGTTCAAGTTGTCATTGGTCCAGCGATTGGTGTTCCAGGCTAGGTCCATAAAATATTCCATGGGGAGTTCATACCCTCTGAAATGGCCGACATTGACAATCCAGATGCGGTCGGCACCGTATTGCTTGGCCAGGGACATCTGGTCCCAGATTTTGGGCAGGGGGTTGGTGTTGATCCACTCGTAGCTGCGAGGTCCACCGTGGTAATCGAAATGATAGTACACACCGGCACCGCCTTTGCGTTGTCTTTCCTCTTCGTTGGGCAAACGGCGGAGGTAACCCCAGTTGTCATCAGACCAAAGTAGGGTGATGTCATCAGGCACTTTCATGCCTTCGTTGTAATAATCGTTGATTTCCTTATAGAGGCACCAGGTCTGAGGTATATCCGCAAGCGGTCGTTTCATTTCCTCACTCACTATTTTCTGTTGTGTTTGGATGATGCCTTCCACCATGGCAATGTTGGTTTTCATGTCACCTTTCATCTGACTGTCGTTCGCTCCACGCAAACCCATGGTGACGATGCTTTCATACTTTTTATTCCGGTTGATGCCATCGCGCCAGAAACTTTCCATCACGTCCGGATGTTTTTTATAATCCCATTGGCCGATGGTTCGGCTATAGCGCCTGTCCCATTCCTGCTGAGCCCTAATCATGGGTTCCTGGTGTGAGGTACCCATGACGATACCGTATTCATCGGCTAAACGGGGGTTTTCTTCATCATCCTCATTGAAGGCATTTCCCCACATGGCAGGCCAGAGGTAATTTGCCTTGATTCGGAGCAGCAATTCAAAGATGCGGGTATAGAATTCATGCCCATAATTGGCTACTCCGCCACGAATCGGTGGATTTTCACTAGTGGCGACTTGACCGAATTTCTCGGCGACCCAATTGCTTAGTGCAGGAGCTTCGTCGTTGATGAAAATACCTCTATACTTGACGCTAGGGCCTTCCGAATAGGTTCCAAATTTAACATACAATTGGTCCTGATGACTGACGGGGACATCGGCCCACCAATACCATGGGGACACCCCGATTTTCTCAGAAATGTCATAAATACCGTAAATTGTTCCGCGCTTGTCGCTGCCTACGATGACCAAAGCCTGATCCAAACCGGGCATCGGATTGCTGATTACTTGAATTTGAAAGTTTTCCCATTTGCCTTTTATAGAGCTCACATCCAACTTCTTAGATTTTACAAGCTGGTCGATCAATTGGCTTTTACCAAGGGTACCGACCAAAACTGTAAAATTCTTACTATCAGGCTTACCGAAAGAAAGGATTGGCTCCTTTCCGGTCACCTTTCCGATATCCACTTTCAAGTCATTCAAGGCTCGAATGACTCCAGGATAATCATCGGAACTGATGAAAAGGTTGGTGTTCCTGTTCGGAATGGAAAGGGCAAAACCGTCTTTGACGGACTCGTTGGTGATGAAGTTTGTCCCACCTATGCTCCAAACCGGGAATGCAACAAAAAAAAGCGTTGTCCAGGCGATGAATCGTTTGTAAAAAATCTTCATCAAAGGAATAATTTGCTTGTTGCATAAATGCCTATGGTAGCACCCTGGAAGCCGCTGGCAACTTGGGTGCTAAGGATGGTGGCATCCAAGGGTTCACCTACAGGTGTCCAGGTTTTTTCAAGATCCGTGGAATAACTAAACACATAAGAATCGGGTTTTATAGCCTCCACTTTCAAAGACATTTTTCCTTTTGCGAGGGTTTCCGACAAGGGCCTTAAATATTTGTTTATGCTTTTACCGCCTTTTACGGCTTCCAAGAGCAAAGCGGGTTTATTGGTGGTCGAATCGATGGTCATGCCGAATTGCATGAAGTATGCATCATTCTGAAAGAGTGCGATCCCTGCAAAATCTTTGGCGGATGCTGGTGAAAACTGCAGCGTGGTGGTGGTGGTAAAATTCCAGTTTGTAATGCGCTGACCGATGAAAGCAGGATTCGAGCGTTCAAAAAGGCCCACACTTTTAAGAGACATAACCATTCGGTTTTCCGGATCAATCGAATAGAAATTTCCGTTCGGATTACGGATAAAAAGGGCATGGTCTTTTAAGCCCTTTGACGTCCAAAGCGGACCCGGATTATAGAAATCGAAGCTTTTAACCTTGTTCTTTTTCTCCAATTTCAACTGTTCCGCAGATTTGTCAACGGAATAAGAAACTTCCTGACCAGCCGGAAGAATGATGGGTTGACCGTCCTTCCAGGTAACCGGCAACATGAAAGTTTCTCGACCGGTGTTGTACAGACCGTCACGATAAGGCATGCAAGCTAGAAAAACGGCGTACCAGTCGCCTGCAGCCGTTTGAACCAGGTCGGCATGACCAGTAGAGGTTACTGGATTCATCCGGTCTTTGGGGAGCAAACGTTGTGTCAGGATGGGGTTGGTCTTGCAAGGAGTATACGGGCCAAATGGATTCGAGGCGGTCAAAACGACTTCCGAATGCCAGTCGGCCGTTCCACCTTCGGCGCACATGAGGAAATAGATGCCGTTGATTTTGTAAATATGTGGACCTTCAATCCAAATGGGTTTATCTTCTTTGCGCACACCCTTGTCTATTACGACCTGCTTCGAACCAATGGTTTTGCCTGTTTTCCAGTCGAACTCACGGATCCAAATGGCTCGGTGTCCATCGTATTCAGCCGGATAAGCGGGTTCTTCGTTGTTCACAATATAAGATCTCCCATCTTCATCAAAGAAAATTCCAGGATCAATGCCGCGAACGTCATTCAATTCGATCGGGTCACTCCAGTTCTGTTTCTTTGGGTCATCGGTAGTCACGATAGAGGTGCTTCCGTAACCCGTTCCTGTTGTAATCATGTAGAACAGGTTGTTGTGTGGATTGTATTTGATGTCGGGTGCATAAACGCCCTGAGACATGGGGGAATTCCGTAGGCGCAGTTGGGACTCACGGTTCAAAACGTGACCGATCTGTGTCCAGTTTACCAAATCTTTGCTGTGCCAGATGGGCACTCCCGGGAAATAGCTGAAGGTGGAATTGACGAGATAATAATCGTCTCCCTTTCTGCAAATGCTGGGATCAGGCATAAAACCTGCAAGTATCGGGTTCTGATATTGACTTTTCGTAGTCTGAGCGGCAAACCTGTTGACTGCACTGTATTGAAAGTTGTCAAATACGGCTGAGTTTTGTGCCATGGTTGTCAAACATAATGCAAAGGTGGTGGCGAGTAAACCAAATTTTCTCATGGATTCTATCGTTGGATTATTTTTTTATTAGGACTTTGCATGCATAATACTGTTGGTTGCAGTTCAGACGAAGCAAATAGGTTCCGCCGCGGAGTTGCCCACCAACTTTGGTGGTCGTTTTCATCCTTCCCTTCTCAACGGATCGGCCTAGCATATCAAAAAATTCGTATTTCGCTGGAGACTTTGCCTCTGCCAGGTCTATGTTGAAACCATCCGAAGAAGGATTCGGATAAATTCTGAATGGTCCGGTAGAGACAATGGTTGATCCCAAACCTGTCGTATTTTCTGAAATAAAACGAACCGTATTCAGATAATAGGCATTTTTCACTCCTCGGAAGCGGAAGTAAACATCATGCTGACCGAGCGTATCGGGTATGTCTGCGGTAAATGTTTGCCAGGTATCGGTACTACCGGTTACGGTGACGGCGATTTCGGCCAATTTCGTTCCGTTTCGTTCCATATCGTCCATCCAGATTTCCAGCGTGCCACCATTTACGGAAGAAGCAGTGACTTCCACCTTGGATGCCTTGAGCCCTGTTCGGCCCAAATCTACTCCGCCCAGCATAAACCAACCGCCATAAGCGGAAGTATTGGAAAGCACTTTTCCAACCGTTTTTGAAACAGTTTCTATGCCGTATTGGTTATCCTTGCCAGCTAAAGCCAAAACTGAGAAACCATCCCTGTACGCATAGTGATCGAAATAAGCCATCGAACCCAGGACAAAAAGACCCTGGCTGTTACCTACCCAGGAGTTGTAGTTATCTTGCGTCTGATCCATGGGCGACACATTGATGGGACTGCCCAACAACGTCCAATTCAGTCCATCAGCACTGTAGTAACCGGAAATAAGGTGTTCTTTGCGATCCAGCTTGAACCAAACCGTGTCGCCAAGCATATTCGTCACCTCGTACACCGTTGCCATAAAGGAGAAGGTCAGTTTTTTTCCATCCTTATACCCACTTGTCAGTTTGAGCGATTTTGTCATGTTGCCGTTGGTGATGTACAAACCAGCGGCTTGCCCGTTCTTAAGAGCACTGAAAGCGACCTTGGTGACAAACGAATAATAATGGCCGGCATCTTTTTGAAGCAGGTGGCAACTGTCAGTGCCTGGATTTAAAGCCAACCAACCTGGACGGGTTTTCAGTGAGTATCTGGTTGCATTCAACGGATTCAGGAAATGCCAGCTCAGGTTTAATGTTTCACTTTCGAACTGATCGGAACGCGGTAACTTCCACGGTATGGTGGTTCGGGTTAAGTCTGGTTTAATGACAGGAGCCGTTGTCGGGGCTTTACCGGTCGGTTTGCCATTGGCATCCCAGACAATACGGTGCAATAAGCCTTGTCGGCCTTTGCCATCCCATCTGTCCGCGTTCAAGTTTTCATAACTGTGAGAGATAGTCCACCAAGTGCTGTCTGCCAGCATAAATGGTTGGGTGATGTGGTTGGGATTTCGAAACATCACGTTGACATCGGTGACTGTTTCGAAAAAATCGCCCTGGGCTTCCCAACTCAAGGAGTCGGATGTCAAGGTCTTCGAGCGTAGAACATATTGGCCACCGCCAACGTTTCCGGCAACAAAATAATAATACCAACCGTTCCTTTTGCACATGACAGGACCTTCGGCCCAGCTGTACTTCTTGGTAGCATTTACCCAATCCATATTGATGACTGTCCCGGTCAGATGCCCGTTCGTACCAATTTGTTGAATTCGGTTGACCAATTGTCCAGGTTTAATCAACATATAGGGCGTTCCATCATCGTCCACAAAAATGGAGTTATCGTAACCAATGTACCCGGTTGTGGCAGTTGTAATTACTTTGACAGGTTCCGACCAAGGTCCTTTGGGGGAAGTTGCTTTGCAGAAATACTGACCACCTCCGGCAGTATTTGAGAAATAATACCAATAAGAATTGTAAAAATAGGATAAGGTGCCTCCCCAAATACCTGCGGATGGTGCACCACTTGATAATCCGGACCAATTGGAGGGAACTACCCTCGAAATGACTTCCCAGTGCACCAAGTCCATGGAGTGCAAAATGGGTGAATACGGTGTAAAATGAAAGCAGGATCCGGAGGCATAAAAATCATTACCTACCTTCAACAAGGAAGGGTCCGGATGATCGCCTGGCAAAATGGGATTCACATACGTTTCATCAAATTTGTAGTAAAATGTGGGATCAGCGTTCACTGCAACAGGGATGTTACCCGCAAAAGCTGTAGTAAAAAATTGACAAACCAGAAGGAAAGTCACCTGGAAAATTTTCATTACAAAGAATTGATTTGCTGTCAGTTAAAAAGAAAAGAACAGGTGAGGATTCGTTCGAACCCCCACCTGTCTTAATGGAGATTATGATTCTGAATTATTTGATCATAATTTTTTGTACTTCTACTGAACCGTTTTCATAAATGGTCCTGACAATGTTCAAACCTCTGCCTGGAGCATTCATACGGAAGCCCTGGATGGTGTAATACTGAACATCTTTGACAGCTCCCTTGACAGCCTGTGTTTCCTTAACACCAGTGTAGGTACCATTCTTGCCAACCAGCCAAATGGTAGGATCACCCCAGAATAAGGAGGGAGTATAACCGGAGAAGGGAGAGACTGTGGTTTTAATGCCCATGGTGAAGGAATCACCATCGGTTAGTGTTACTTTTCTTATGGAGACATATTCGGTTGGAATTCCAAAAGTGGAACTCTGTTTGAATCCTACATAAGTGGTATCGGTTCCATGAATAACATAGAAACGGAGGAACTTATCGATATCCGCTTGTATGACACCTGAGGTACCTACAAGGCCGGTTCTGACATGCATATTCACGTTGTAGACACCGTTTGGCAAACCTGTTACAGTTTGTTGGAAAGTGTCAATTTTAGCATTAAATACAGTTGCATAGGTGTCGGATACGGGAGATACTGGCGTAGCAAGAGTTGCAATACCGGAAGCCGCAAAATTACTAGCCATCCAACCAGGGAATGTGTTGCTATTCAAACCAGTGACAGTCTGTGTCGTATAGAAGTTCGGATTCTTGATGAAGCAGGTCATTTCAACACTATCCTTTGCAGTAGAATCGTTTAGTGAGCTACCCAGCTTAAGGGAATCCAAAGCCAGATTATGGCTAAGATATTGCTTGATCTTGATATTCAAGGCATGGGCAATCTGATCGTTATCAGTCAATAATGCTTCTGCAGCGGCCAAATCTGATTCTGGTACAGGAACTTTCAACGAACGAGCAAGAGTCAGTGCCTTATTTATACGATATTTCAATGCTGGAATACAAGTATTTACCCAATTATTCATCAAATTATTACAGAATGACAAAGTATCGTTTGCAACCTTCAAGGCATCGTCATTGGTAAGTTCGAGGCCATCATAAATAGCAACAACAGCGCCAAGTTTCGGGAAGGCACTCAAGACAGCGTATTTCCCACCTGCATAGGTGGCTAACGTGGCCTTAGCTGTAACAACATTGGCATGATAGGTTACGATGCTGGCAAAGTGTGCATCCACTTTGGCTTTGTATGCCGCACCTTTTACAATGAATGAATCAACATCAGCAATAGCGGCATTATAGGCACTCGGAGCGGTGCTGGAAAATCCAGCATATTTCTGAATGACTGTAGACAATGCTGTTTTATCCACACCATTATAAATGGAAGAATCCATACTGGTCAGTGTAGTAGTTGCAGTATTCAGTTTAAGAGTCAAATTCGAATTGTAGAGGAAACTGGTTGAAGGAGTATTAATCAGCATGATTTTGCCAGAAATAAGGGCATCCCAACTCCCAGAAGTAACTCCAAAATCCAACAAATAATCCTTTTCTTCTGCAATGGTGAAGTTTAAAGCATTAATCACTGAACCTGTAACGACTATATTTTGAGCAGTAAGATTTACACCCCCTGAAAGTACTATTGAGTTAATCGCAACCGTATCCATTCCCATTATAGAACAATTTACTGTGGGATTCGATGTGGTATTAGTCGCAGTTTGTGGCCATCTACCTGTACGCACCGTTAAATTGTATTTACCTGGTTTCATGTGAAGACGTTTATCGGGATACAATCCATATAAGAAATCGGTTTTAACACCATCTCTATAACAAAGATAGAGGCCTCTTGTGAATTCTCCGCTAGCAGAGAATGTAAACAATCTGTTAGATCCAATGGTAGTATTTTGTTCTACAACAGTTGTTCCAGTAATCCGTTTGAATCCGTTTGGAATAGAGCCATTTACATTGGCAGCCCAACTAGTTTCGGAGTTGTACAACGTATCGATAACTCCTGCTTCAGGGACTCCGTATTCATACGATAATACGGTGGTTGGGGCAAGAGTGCCCATTTCACTTGTAATATTTTTAACTGAAAGAATATACGTGCCTACAACGCTTAATACATCGGAGGCTTTAACGCTAAAGGTCAGCGTATTGGAATACCCGGTTTCAGCTAAATTAAGTGTATACGAACTCGGACCAGCCAAAGTGGCTGTTACAGTGCTGCAGTCGATTTTTTTACTATACACCAATTTAAAGCTACGTGTGTTATAAGGCAAACTAAACGATCCGTCTTCAGGAGATACTGATTTAAGGAAAGGAGCAGCATATATGGTAGAAGATCCAGTCAGGTTCATGTCATAATTGGCTTCTTCATCGGTAAAATCGGCTACCATCATGTTGGAAGCTGCATCCCATGATTTCGGTCGTAAAGCATCTGTATACTTCAGTGCGACAGCGGAAGCAACTGGATTGGTGAAGCTAATCTTCAGTTTGCCTTCGGCAGTATCATCGAGATAATCGGTTGCTAGGAAAATCAAAAATCCATTCTTCTGTACTTCAACAGCTTCAACAACCAGATTCACACCTTCTTTTGTAACATTGACACTTTCGATGGGAAGTACTGCTGTTTCATAATCTTTTCCGGTACGAAGTGCGTCAGCATTGATGGCATAGCCGAAATCAACCTTGATGACATCGCCATTGTAGGAGATACCCTTGATGGTCGATTTCTTGACAGAAATATCATCAATGAAATAGGAACCTGGGTTGTAAACGGCCAGATTTAGAAAATAATTGAGTGTCAGTACGGAGTCGGGTTTAAGCGTTTTATAATAGGCTTGCTGAACAGCATCGGTTGAATAGTAGAACACGGCTGTTTTTTTGGTCCAATTAGCTGGATCAAACCCAGTAAAAGTATAATCAAACGTTTTGTTACCGGTTGCAACGAACGGCACATCGGCATTTTCTTTACCTACCATCAACTTTGCATTAATGTTGGATGCTTTTGCAGCAGTCGCACCTGAAAGGGTGTAGGTATTATCACCTTTTACCCAGAAAGTTAAGCGGTACGAAGTGTTGGGCTCAACAGGAAGATTCCTGAATTTGAGCGAACGTTGCCAATTGGCACCTTCTACGGTATTGACATTCTGAAGCATTAAAGCAGCGGTGCCAATGTGCGACATTGCATTGATTGAATCATGAGTGTCACCTGTCTGAAAGTTTACATACTCCACTTTTCCAACCGGAAGAGCCGGTGTCGGGGTCTCAAAACCGAAGTCGAGAATACTTTGGGCCATCATCGACAAACTCGACGCCAAAAGCCCGATCAATAGTAATCGTTTTTTCATAATGGTAAAAATTAAACGTGAATTAATTAGAGAATATTGAGTTTATTTCAAGGGTAAATACCAGTTTTCTCTGGTCGTTAATTTGTCGTACAAATCTTGATTGTAATGGGCGGTTCCTTTTCTTCCGGCAATTTTCCGGGCCAGATAGGCACCATTGTCGTTCCTGCGCATGGAAATGCGGAGGAGATCATAAAAACGATATCCTTCAAAAGGTGTTTCCAAGGCCATTTCATCACAGATCTTCTCCTCAACGAACTCGATGGTATCATTTCTGGATGCCCGGACAGGGATGATGTAATGCTTGTCTGCGGAAGCATCACCGCTACCTCTTGAATGAATGCCGATGGTGTTGTTGGCTGTAAACCTATTCCTATCCCATGATAATAGGGTACCTGCTGATTTTATTTCAGTTGAATCCACATATTTGCCGATATTGGTCTCTGTCATGCCATGTTTGAGAACGGCAAAAGCCGCAGTCGGAAAATTGGCCCTGTTCAAAGCTTCCGCGTACCGCAGGTAAACCAATGCCACACGATAGGTGGAAATCTGGGGTTTAATTTTGGAGATGGTTTGAAAGGATGTTGAAAAGCTATTTAGTGAGGTATTGCTAATTGTCTGATGGCTAAAGACGGAAGCTAAACGTAGGTCTCCTACAAATAGATTGTTCAACGAATTTTCAGTTGGAGCATACGTAGTATCGCGTTTCAAACTTAGAGAATTGGTATACACCTTGCAGTTAGGTTGGTTGGCGGACAATTCTTTTAATGCACTTGAGTACGTGGCCTGAAAGAAATATTGATTCAATGTTGTTGAATTAAATACATTGCTAAGATCGCTTACCAGACCATTGAATTTATTGGATTCCATTGGAATATAGGACAACACTTCCGACCCTATTGGCTCGAAAACGCCACTGTAGGCGTCGTTGGGAGTACCTTCGAACGAATAGATATTGGTAGGCCAGCGAATCTGGTACGGTTCAATGGGCTTCGGATTAGTTTGGTCCGTCAGATAATCGTGATAAAACATTGCGGCGGTGCTGTAATGGCCAGCCCAAAGGTTAAGATCTCCCAACAACAGTTGAACTGGGATGAAAAACTTCTGAGAACTGACTCCACCAATGGATCCGTAGGCAGGAAATGGCGTGTTGACGTAGGGTAACAAATCCGCTATGAAATACTCAGCAATGGCTTGGATATCTTTCTTTTCATAATTCTGTTCCACTTGCACCTCAGACAAAATGGGCTCCGTAATGAATGGTACGGAACCATAGATCTGAGCAAGTTGCAGGTATATCCATGCTCTAAAACTCTTGATAGCAGCATATTCTTTGAGAAAGATGGGATTGTTGCGTTTTCTGAGCGAGGTATCTGCATTTGCAATGAAATAGTTGCAATTGTTGATGACTGCATAATAATCCTGAGGAGCATTGTACACGTTGTCGGTTCCGGATGTAAAATTGGCTAATGCTTGCAATTGCAAACTAGCATCAGGGGTCAGGCCAACCAAGTCGGCACGAACTTCACCCAACAAAACGGTCCGATCGGCCAGCTTTTGCATTTTATTGATGATGCCTATGACAGAATAAACCGTATCCGTTGGTGAATCCAATTTATTTTCATCGGTGAACAAGACCTGTTCGGAATCCATATTAAACATACCTTGACAGCTTGTAAAACCTGTTAAAGTCACCAATCCGATGGAAAAATATTTAAGGAGTTTCTTTTTCATAGTTCTTAAAATTAGATATTGATCTTAATACCAAGGGCGAAATTCCTTCCTTGTGACAGAAGTCCTCTGTCAATTCCTTGGAGCAACACACTGTTGCTCATTGAAGATTCCGGATCTCCACCGAGATATTTGGTTAACATCCATAGATTGTTGGCCGATCCCCAAAATGTCAAGCCTTGTATATAGGTGTTATGGATGGGCCAGGAATAGCTCAAGGTCACTGTTTTCAAACGTAGATAGGAACCATCTTCAATCCAACGGTCAGAAAAACGGCTATTTCCCATTGGATCCTTATAGGTGATGACTGGGATGTCGGTGAGTTGACCTTCGGTCGTCCAACGGCTGTTCATTGCTGTTGACTGATTGTAGAAGGAACTGCCACCTTCCAAGACCATCCGTTGATAATTGAAAATATCATTGCCAACGGAATAATTGAGGACGGCACTCAGGGTTATATTCTTCATGCTGATATTCCCAAAGATGTTGCCGTAAAAATCTGGATTGGGGTTACCAATGATTCCACGATCGTTTTCGTTGATTTCCTGGCCGTTTGTGCTGGAAAAGTTCATGTCACCAGCACCAAAAGGCTTTCTTACACCATTTTTTAGGACAATATATTTGCCTTCATCGATGGCATCTTTAGTCGTGGAATACACACCGTTAGTCTTGTATCCGTAGAACAGGCCGACCGGCGAACCAACTTGCGTGAGGATGGTTGCTCCATACATGTCCGTTGTAAAGGATGTTTCGTTGCCTGCCAAATCGGTGACTTGATTTTCGTAATGTCCCACACTTGCTCCAACTTCCATTTTCAGTGCTTTCAGATTCAGCACTTTATATTTCATTGATACATCATACCCAACGTTGGACAGTGCTCCATCGTTGCTCCACATTTTATCAATACCCCCTACATAACCCAAATCTTTCAGGCTTAGCAAGTGATCCGTTGTACTTTTGAAGAAATTGAACGACAGGTTCCAACTATTATCAATCAGATTCATATCAGCACCGGCCGTTAAACGCTTCGTGGTTTCCCACTGCAATTTGGTATTGCCGATGTTGTCAAGCACCAGTCCGTCGATATTGTTCAACAAACGAGAGGCACCGAAATAAGTCCTGGAAGCGGTGCAATCCATATCATCGTTTCCTGAAATATCGTAACCGACATTGACCTTCAGGAAGTTCACCATACTGTTCGATTTGAACCAAGGTTCTGAAGTCACAACCCAAGCACCTTGGATGGATGGGAACAAACCCCACGCGACTCCAAAAAGATTCAGACCACCTTCGGCATCCAGACCAAAACGAGAGGAGGCTTCCATGCTCAATCCGCTAGAAAGGAAATACTTCCCCTCGTAGTTGTATTCACCCAATGCATAATAGGTCAATGACAAACTCTTGTCATCAACACCGGTGGTCGATTTGTAACTTAGACTGGTATTGATGTTCGGGGTTTTGTCGTTTCCGGTATTGTAACCTTGTAACGCACTCAGCGCATATTGATTGCTGTATACCCTCAGCCCACCGGTAAGATGCAAGCTGTGTGCCTTGAAAGAATTATTCCAATCAAGGCGTGTATCGCTGGAAAACGTATTGTTGTGCGAAGCCATGGATTTGGCCACATTTTCGACAGTGGTTACATCCTCGATAATCAGTGACGGCATCCCGCGCAATGGTGTATAATAGTTTGCATTGGTGTTCACTAGTGTATAGCTGAAATGTTCCTTAAGCGTCAGTTGGTTATTAATCTTATAAACCGGGGTGATGGCTAGATTGATCAAACGGTTTCCGAAGGTGTTTTTGTTCTTTCCTTCGCCATAGTACAACAGGGAGGAAGGATTGGCAAGGGAAGCTTCCGAACCGATCACTTCATTCAAATAATCGTCCGCATCCGAAAGAAATGTAGATTGATTACCGTAAATATCATATTGATAAGGGCTTAAGAAAGGAGATTTGATCAATCCGAGCAATCCCACGGAGGTGATGGTATTATCGGCAATGTTGTTTGTTACACCATCATCTCTCAGGTCACGATTCAAATCACTATAGGAAGCGTCAAAACGAACATCCAGGTTTTTCGACAAATTAATGTCCGTATTCAGACGAAGATTGAATCGGGTCATATCGAAATCTTTCATCGTGCTGTTGGCGTTGGCATACCCCACCGAAAGATTGTAACTGGCAACGTCGTCCCCACCCTGTACGTTTATGCCGTAAGATTGAGAAAAGGCGTCCCGATAAACTTGCTTGGACCAGTCTGTATTGTTATGATACTGTTTGTAATAATAATAATTCGGATCCGATTTCAGGAATTTGAACTCCGTCATCTTGGTACCAGTACTACCCAGCAATTCAGATGCGTAATATCGGTAATCGGTGGCATCCATCATCTGAGGCAGATTGGGAACCTGTTCGAAACCTCCAGATATATCCACATCGATTTTAGTAGCCATGCTCTTGTTACGTTTGGTATTTATCAACAACACGCCGTTGGCCCCTTTGGCCCCATAAAGTGCAGTTCCGTTTTTCACAACTGTCACGTTTTCAATTTCATTGACGTTCATGTTGGATAGCAAATTGTTGTAGAAACCGTCGTGAATAGTGGAACGGTTGTATTGCATGTCCATAATGACATCATCTACTACAATCAAAGGCTGTGCATTCGCACTTAGTGAATTTATACCGTTCATCAGGAACAGGGCACCATTGCCTACCTGACCAGAACGGACGATGGAGCGTACATCTGCACCCAGATTGGTCTGAATCTGACGATCCACACTGACATCTGCGTTTTGGCTGCCAATGCTAGCTTTCTTTTCTTTGGTTGCCTTTATTTGCCTTTCATAAAAAGGGGTAAACTCTTCTGTATACAATTTCACCTGGACCGAGTTGGTCTTAGTATCTATTGGACAAATGATTAGGCCAAAACCATCAGCTTCTGCAGTCAATGATGTCACAAATACTGGAACGTTGATGTTGAACGTTCCGTTTTCTGCCGTCATGGCTGAATACTGGCTCTTTTCATAGGCCTGAATCCGGACACCAACCAAAGGCACCCCGGACGCAGCATCAATGACTTTTCCGGTAACCATTCTCATCTCATTGTTTTCCAAGACCTTGCCAATAGTGTGGGGTGCAGGAACCTGCGCATAAGCAAAAACCGCAAGGAAGGACAGAAGAATTCCGCTTACTATTTTCATCTCCAGATTATAGATTTTAATTTTTTTCATCGTCAGCAGATTTAATCTTGTCGGGGTTTCAAATAAAAGCAGTCAATAAACATCTGATTGGTAAATGTTTTTAAATTGATCTCTTTTTGTGTTACTATACTCTTAAGCCTGACTGTAACCGTTACTTTGCTCTGTTTGTAATTACTGCTTGGAAACGACACTGTAGAAAGGACAATCGTATCAACCTTCGTAGTATTGGAGGTAAAATAATTCAAACCAGCCTTTGTCTTGCACTGTAAAATGGTTGGAGTTATGCCGTTTACCTGATTGTAAGTTAGGAAAGCGTTGAATTTATTGGCGCGCTTATCGGTCCTGTCACTAATGTTCTTAGGCAACAAGACGACGCATACATCATATTTCCCGGACAAAGTGTTGGGTATTGAAAATGTCACATCTGTCTGAACTGCAGGCGATTTTGGATTAACTTCCAAGTAACCATTATTTGAAACGCTGTCTGCGAAATACTGGCGTTGGTACACATTAAAGGAATCTTTGCTGACATAGCGGATGTTCTTTTCATTTTCGGCTTCCGCTATAATCGGAGAAAAGAATACATCTTCTATGTCGTATGGCCATGCATTGACTTTATAAACAATACCATTGCTTGATTTAATGGTTTGTGCACCGTCTAAGATGCCATTGCTTGCGAAAGGTTTGTAAAACACATGTTGTTCTGGTGTCTTGTACCAATACTGGGTGCTAATCATAGAGTCTTCGGGTGCAATCTGCATGGTCCAGTTAAAAAACAAATCCTGCATCAGTGAATAGTTGGTCCAGTAACTGCGCAACGAGTCCGCTCCATTAATGCTTCCATAGTTGAAATATTTGGACGCTTTCGTATAAGCTGCATCCCAACCTGCCTTGGAGGGAGCTATGAATCGATACGAACTGTCTTCAGAATTGACCAGACCGAAACTATTTAGAAGCTGGTTTTTCTTAATCAAGACCGAATCCACATAGACAAGCACACCTAAATCATTGACTCCGGCAACAAGACTGGCATTTTCATCCAAAGAATCCTTTTGGTACTTGGATAAGAATGCTCCCATACCACTGAATTCAGGTAAATCGACAATGTTCTCAAAAATATTCCTCAAATATGGAATCGGACCGTTGAGGTAATGAATCAGGCCATTCTTGGCAACAATGTTCGACTGGGCGGGAATAAGCGGGACGTCTGACAGTGTGCTGTCCTTGAAGGTCAAATATTTGCCGTTTAACATGTGTGTTTTCACATTCGTATAGGCCGAAAGAGAATAGGGTGTTCTAGATAAATGGCTCATAATGAAGCGTTCTTCCACAAATGCATTACCGATGGTCGTTGCACACTGTGCCAAAAGGGTATCTTTGTCGAATGAACCATTTACCGGTGCAAAAACCGTATAATATTGCTCATTCAACAAGTCGGCATACGTTACCGATGTACTTTTGTTTCCGTTCATGACCTTTACACTATCCAGGACTTCCCTGAATTCACTTAAGGAGTCTTGTTCAAGCAACTGATCCCAAAGCGTTTTATTGGAAGACAGGCCTTGACCAGCATTGTAATGTTGATCCCAAGTATCATCCGCACAGGCAAATAATAGGAGGAAGACGCTGAAAACCAGCAGGTATTTCTTTATGATTCCGAACAAATGCATATTCATATCGTTATTAATTTCAATTTAATGAGTATCCTCTCCTTCCATGCTGCCATAAACACTCTTCGGGCATAGTTCCATGTAATCGAAAGGAAATAAACCTCTGGAATTGTCAATGACAGACTTAAAGCGTAAATAGTGCACTTCCCCTTCGTTCAACGTTTTGGTTGACAGAATGATTCTCATTGAGTTATAAAATGCACGCAATGTGACCTGGCCAGCATCACCCGGATTGCTGGTTTTCCAAGAATCGGCACCTTTCATATAGCCTCTGTTCTTAAGGTCTTTATCATTTCGTCGGTTTTCCTCTTCGTCTTCGGGATTATCATCCACTGCTCCGATTTTTGGATCGGATTTATAGATACGCATGTCTATTGGAATGCCACAAGGTTCGTCATCCAGATAAACTTGTACGATTCCACGATCTGCGGAGGCATTGATTCCAAGGCGTATTTCGTATTGACCTTGAGGAACGGGCGGAACTTTCACTGTGAAATCGTATTGCCCCAGAAAATCAAGTCCATCACGTTGGTAACTGGGTGACCATTCCGGGTCGTTACGAAGACCCATTTGGGTCTGCGCATTAAAACTGAAATTCTGGACAAAACCCGGCTTATACCTGGTGACGATTTGTCTTGAACCATCGGGTTTGGACCTGTTTCTGCCTGGATTATTCAAAAAGTCGGGAGACAAGGTGGATGCATCAATGCGAAAACGCGTATTCAGGGCATCAGCAGTGTTGTAATCATAAATCAAAAGGGCATCGATGTAATGGTACACACCGTTCAAAGCACTTTGATCTATATTTCCTGTTTCCGTTGGTGAGAGAACACGGGTTCCTCTTACAGCTACCTGATAGGGATCAGCAGCATTTCTTACTGCATTGGCGCCTTCGTTTATCCGTCTACGGTTGATAAAAAGTTGGCCCTCACGAGTCGTTTGGAATTTCATGATCGAGTATGGACACAACGTTTCATAAAAATCCTGGGGATCCTGGAGGTCGTATACAGCCTGACCGTCACGGATGGTAGCAGACACATTCCATTGATTGTAATTTCCTAAACGATCCATCAGGTGATATGCCACAAAGCGATAGACGATGTTGTTGGAGTCTTGATAATTCGCATCGTACGAATAGCGTCCGTTCGGGTCCACAATCGCAAAAGAACCACTTTTACTGATCAGTTTGTCAATCACCTGCTGAGCGGTTTTGGCTCCTCTGCTGCGATAGACCGAGTTGGGTTCCACAAATGCAGTGAAACCGAATTTCCGTTTTTCAGGATAACTGGCATCGCGAGGACCGTCTGCCCAGGTTACTATTGGGTTTCCGAGAATAACCGAATCCGATCCGATCGTGTATCTTTTATCTTCATAGATTTCCATTTTTTTATCCAGTCCCGTCATATACAGCAAACTTGTAAAGATGGATATAGTCGTATCTTCGAGCATTAGTTGAGGTAAGTAGCTATTGCTGGGAATAAGGACTTTACTCAGCGCATGTACGACACCATTTTCAACGGAATCGTCCCGAACCACCATTTCTGAGGTTTTGTTGATGTAGTATCCGATGGAAGTTTTCCCATCGACGGTTTTGATCGCTGTTGAATACATCAGATAACGATCCAGATAATTCGTGGCCGAAATCGCACCCTCTTCCATGTCTGTAGTATAAAAAAGACCTTGAATCAAATGTGTTTTGGCAATGGTATCACATTCAGCATCCGTTAAATCGGCAACTGTGGCCCGATTTCGCATCAGCAAAAAGGAATCTATTGCCAGATTATTCGGTGCAAAGCACGAAAATTCCCCGTAGGTTGAAAGCTGATCAAACATATTTGCCCGCTTCAGGATTTTTACAAATTGACTGAAATCCTTTTTAGGGTTATCCAAATAACTGGACACCGTTTCACCAGTAAACGTATAGTACCCTTGAACAATCGGTTCATTGTCAACACAGCTTATCCATCCTATCTGACTAACAATCAGAATAAGCAGATAAAACTTCTTTTGGGTTTTTTTCTTTATCGTATTCATGATTCAAAGTATTATTCAGGCTTGGTTGTTGTTTTATCCGTTTCGTAGGCAGGGTTTTGCTTCAAATACGGATTAAGCTTTAATTCAGATTCACTATAAGGGAAAAAGAGACCATCAACAGAAGTCAATTTGGTTTGAATAGCTCCGGCATTGGAGGTCTGTTTCTTGATGACGTTTGAAATCAGGTTGTCATTTTTACCTTCTCTTCTGGCTTGGCGTAACAAATCGAACCAGCGTTTGCCTTCGAACATCAGTTCACGCTGACGTTCCAATAGGACAAGATCTTCCATTGCCGAAATCGATCCGCCAAAATCACTATACTTTAGGGTATCCGCACTCGTGATGGTCTTCAGGTTGGCCCGGTTGTATACGGCAGAAACGAGTGTAAATGCTGTCTGTAGGTAAGGTTTCATGGTAATGGAGGTGCTGACCGTATCGTTAATGAACGATTTACCGTATTGAATTTCGGCTTCTGCTTTCATCAACAAGATATCGGTCAAGCGGTAGATGATCCAGTTCGCAAAATTCCTGGAACGTTTTGTATATGAAACGGCAGGAGCAGTTGACGCTGTAGCAAGTGGCGTATCAAACGATACCGATGTTCTGGTATATTTGACGATGGCGTATTGTGTACTGGATGAGGAAGGTCTTTCCATTGATTCCCATGGACGGCAATCCGTATTTTTAAAGACCTTATTCGCTCCGGTGGCAACATTTTCGGCTAGAAAGGGTGTCGCACTGAACAAGCCCAGCGGTGTAGAGCTTGAGGAGTAGTAACTGGAGATATACGAATTGGTGACCGATTGATTTTCAACGAAATTCAGCTCAAAGATGCTTTCAAACGAGTTGCCGGTACCGAATATTTTTGTGGAAGTATTTCCGCATTTGGTACTACCGCTGGCATGTTCGGAAATCAGAGGAATTTCCTTAAAAAGCTCTAGATCGGTATTGTTGCCTTTCAATGCAATTTCTTCCTCATAGCGTAACTTCTTATAATCGATGACCATATCGCAGTATTCGATGCATTTGGTGTAATCGCCCTTCCAGAGTGTGAGGTCGGCCAACAAGGCATAAATGCTATAACGGGTGATACGGGTTGTATTGTTGGTTTCATCTGCATAGCGTCTGACGGCATCCTCTTTAACCCTTTCCAGATCATCGATGAGGTAGGTTAGGATGGAATCGGACGAAGTCGCAGGTATTTGAAAATTTTGTGTATCGTCTATCGAAGGTACAGTCACAAACGGAACGTCCCGAAATGCACGAATCAAATAGAAATAGCACAATGCGCGTAGCATCTTGACTTCTGCTATGTCAGTCTTCAATTCCGAATCCGTATAGTTCGGATCTCTCTTATTGACAATGGGTGCATAATGCATTACCGTATTGCAGCGGTTGATGACCGAGTAAAGAGGAGTCCAGTTGGAATATTTGGTCGTGGGCATGATGTTTTCTTTCAAAATCTGGGTTTCTTCCGTCGAAAGATTCGCACCAGCAGATATATTGTCTGAACGCATTTCGCCCCAGCCAGCGATGCGGTTGATGTAGTCTGTCGTTTCCATACCGGCATAACAGGAATTGATCACACTAGTGATATCGCTTTCCTCCGTATAAAAATTTTCCAGTACGATTTCGTTCTGAGGAAGTATAGTAAAGAATTCTTCGCACGAACTCAGGCCGCACACAAGGACTACTGAAAAGACTGTATATTTAATCGATTGCTTCATTTTCATAGTGTAATTAGTCATCAAAACGATGCGGTTATACCTGCTGTGAACGATTTTGAGCGGGGCGTCTGATTGTTATCCTGGGCAATGCTGTAACTTCCGTAAGTCACTTCGGGGTCATTACCCGAATACTTCGTCAGGATGAACACGTTGCTCAAACTGAAATCAAATTTCAACTGAGAAAGGCCCAATTGTTTGATCAACTTAGGATCGATGGAGTACGAGAAATTCGTGTAATTCAACCGAACAAACGAGCCGTCTTCAACAAAACGGTCGCTTCCCAAATAGTTGTAACCATAGTTTCTCACCGCTCTCGGAATAGAGGTCTTATCACCCTCCACGCGCCAGCGCCAGGCAACCGACGTACATTGGTTGTTGTTGGTATTCATGCTTTCCGCATTCATGCGCCCCAAATTCACCACCTTGTTACCAACCCTGAAATTGAATTGATTGTTCATGGTCAAACGGCCATAATTCAACCGAAGGCCAAAACCACCCGTGATTTTTGGGAGGGAACTGCCTAAATACACAATATCCAGTTCATTGATGTTTCCGTCGTTATTGATATCTTGGTACTTGGCATCGCCACCAACAAACTCGTACGCTGCTGTTGTACCGTAACTGAAATACATGGGTTTAGGTTCACCATTCTTCTGGTAAATGACATCACCTTTTGCATTCCTAACAACAGGAGCATCTGGACCGCTTACACCGGGAACCTCCATTGCGGTGTACTTGCTGTATTGATAAACGCCATCATATTTGAATCCATAAATGGAACCCATGGCATTATACAACTGAACACGGGTCAAATAGGAACCATTTGCACGGTTGAATTCATTGTTATAACTATCGAGAATGGTTTGATCCATGCTGGTCAGCTCATTTCGGTTGTTGGCGAAGGTCACATTCACGTCACCGCTCAAGTTGCCAGCATTTATCAGCCTGTTCGATTGGAGGTTCAGCTCCCAACCTGAATTCTTGAGACTACCTGTATTCCGTACACTCAGCATACCGTATCCGGAGGAGGACGGAATCTTGGGTTCCAACATCAACAAGTTGGTTGTATTGCCCATATAGATGTTCACATCACCCGAAATTCGATCATCGAACAATCCCATGTCAAAACCGAGGTTCCATTTTTCAACCTGTTCCCATTGCAAATTACTCAAACGGATGTTGTTTGGATTGATGGAGCCTTCACCGTTGTAGGAAGCACCTGCGGAGTAACGGCTGAAAAAGAGGTATTCTTTGTCCGGCTGATTGCCGACAATTCCCCAAGAGGGTCGAATGGACAACATCGAAAACACGGATTGCTTTTTCATGAATGCTTCGTCCGAAATGTTCCAACGGAAAGACAAAGCCGGGAAAAATCCCCATCGTTTGCTGGGCCCGAATTTGGTCGTGGCATCCAAGCGGGAAGTAAAGTCCACAATGTATTTGCTCTTGTAGGCATAGTGGGCGGAACCCGTATAATACATACTTCTCCATTCGCTCACGCCGGTCGAGAAATCTCTGATGGTCCCCGGAACGTTGGTAGAAGCAATATTTGGCAATCCAAAAGCGCTGTTCGACTGACTATTGGAAGTTCCTCCGGTCATTTGTCCCCGGACCAACATCATGAAGGAGTGATCCTTGTTATCGAAATATGGAACGAACGTCAGGGTATGTGTTGTAGTGGATGCCTGACTCTTACTGGCAGAAGTACTCTTCAGATTGCTGTTATTGGCAGACCAGCCACTGGTTACGAGACTGGACGGATAAAAGGAGTTGTTGTAATCGTTGAAGATGTTGAACACCACTTTACCTTCGTAATTCAATTGGGTTTCTTCAGGATTCATGCCCAACAGGTTATACTTCAACTGAAATTCAGGTGAAATATTGATGGTGGGTGTCGAATTGGAAGCCTGATAGGCCAATGCAATGGGATTGACCAAATCTTTCTGATCGTTTAGTTGAGAAGAAGCGGAAGATAACATCTGATAATACTCACCGGTGGAATTACCCAGAAGATCCTCTTCATATATGGCTAGGTTGGGCATCTTCTTATAGGCAATGGTTAAAAGGTCCGAATAGTTTTTTTGGTTGTTCGTATAGGTCATATTGAAGTTGGTCACAATCTTGATGCGGTCGGAAACAAAATAATCCAAAGCCACACGCGTAGTGAAACGTTCCAACTCCTGAGCGATAATGCTACCGAATTCCTTGTCATATCCGGCGGAAATCCTGAAAAACGCTTTATCACCACCACCGGACAAGGCGATGTTGTGATTGTGCCTCGCTCCGATTTGTTTGACAGCAGCAACCCAGTCCGTGTTGTTGTTGTACATTTCATATTCCGCAAAAGAAGGATCATAATTCAGTTCGACGAGATTTGATGAGGCATCGTTCAATCTGGGATTGAAGTATTCTTCTTTCAGCATCATGGTATACGTGTCCCCGTTCATCATTTTCATACCTTCAGGTTGATACGTATCGGACAAGCGGTAGGAATATGTCACCTTGGTTTTGCCCTTAGATCCGCGTTTGGTCTTGATTTCGATAACTCCGTTGGCACCTTGTGAACCCCAGATCGCCGTAGAAGCGGCATCTTTAAGTACCGTAATGCTTTGGATGTCTTCGGGATTGATGTTTAACAACTGGGCGAACTTTTCATCATTGGCACTGCTGAAGTCAAAGTTGCTGGAACTTCCTGTTTGCCAAACATTGCCGTCCACCACGATAAGGGGTTCAGACGAGCTGTTTATGGAAGCTGCACCACGCATGCGCATACTGGTGCCCGAACCCAAGTTACCGGAATTGTATACGATATCCAGACCGGCGATACGTCCTTGAAGAGCTTCGTCAATGGTTGTAATGCCCAAACCCTCAAACTCACTGGCATCTATCTTCTGAGTGGCACCGGACAATTCGCGTTGAGGTATGGCTAAGCCTGAACCTTCCGATTTAACCTTGGCACTCACCACTACTTCCTTCAACATGCTCCGTTCGGACATTTTAACCCGGTATATGGTTCCTTTGATGGGCAGAATTCTAGTTTCATATCCCACATACGCTATCCTTATCCGATCATTCGGATTTACAAGGCGAAACGAAAAGTTTCCATTTACGTCGGCCACACAATGGGCAATAATACGGTTGGCTGCATCGATTTCTGTCACATTGACCAGTGACAGCGGACCCAGGTCATCATAGACCGTACCACTTAACATGCTTCCTGCCGTTTGAGCTCTCAGGACACCCGAAAGGGAAAGCAGCGACACCAGCAACGCTATTTTTATTGAATTTCTCATCGTTTCAATATTGGGCTCTTAACTATTATTTGAACTGATTGTTGTCATACATCAATGCACCATCAATCTGATGAATCACCACGTTAGCCGAAGAGAATATCTTCGACGCAGTCCTCTTATCCGATGAATCATACATATACTCTCTGGCTATCAGGTTGTGCAAGGTTGGATCGGAGGTCACATGATGAATCTTCCTTGTTTTATCAGTCAATGTTAGTGAATTGCTTCCTTCGCTGACACTGAGGGTATAAAACACCTTTGTTGCATTGTTCATAACAGCGGTTTCAAAAGTCCCTGTCAGCGGTTTATTGTCAACAAAAATCGAATTGTCCTGAATATGGTATTTTACAAAATTCCGGATGATCTCCGTCTTTTTAGCAATAATAGCTGTATCGGTCTCCGTTTCTATCGACTCCCATGTAGGTAATGACCCATCCTGCTGAAGCGCCGTGATGGCTTCGTCCGTCGGTACATAAACCGTGTAATGGAATCTGCTGAAGAAGCTGATGTTCAGGCTTGGATTAGAGTGATTGTTCTGTAAGTTGGTTAAAAAACCGGTGCCGTTCAATAATTCAAGGAACTTGCTGAATTGGGGATTGGCGGAAAGGACGTCATAAACAGATTGTGATGTTGTCATAATTGGCTCATCCTCGATGATATACGCTTTACCGTTCCCTTGCGTATACACATTGCTTATAGGAATTTCGCTGTTTTCATTAATCTGATAGCTTCCGGCTACCGTCATGCCGTTTGCTCCGGCACCGGGATTGGAGACTTTGAGGGTCGTTCCTCCTTTGGTTCTGTAGAACGTGTTGCCGTCTTCCACATCACCGATGACCGTATGTGAATCCAGAATATCTTCCATTCGGTTTATGATCTCATCATAGTAGGCCATTCGTACGGAATCCTCCGTATGTGTTACGACATCATAGTTCCAAACAGAAGCTTTCACCTTGCCGGCAGCAGTGGGTTCAGCCGCATCATAGTAAATCTTGAACAATTGAGTGGACGTTTTGCCATAAGATACGGGGTCGATGTAATGAAGCATAGCACTATTTTTCGGAATGAAAAAACTGTACCTGGCTTTCATGGCATTCAGATAAGCATCGTATTTGAGCTGTTCGATTGCCCAGTTGATCACCCACATCTGCGGATTGACCAAAGCGGGGAAAGCCACAGATACATAGGCCGTCGGACTGAATACTTTGTTTGTGAGATATACTGCTCCGTTGCAACCCAGGTATACACTGTCCACATCGGCTTCAGTAATTCCCATTGGGTTAATGGCATCATCCAGAACGTTGTTGAACTTGCTGGGCACCGAACTCTGAAATTGATTCAACATATTGTTGTTGATCAGTTTGGAGACCACTTTGTCCGGAACATTTTCCCAGGTACCGTAATAATCTTTCAGAACCTTACCGCTTCCATTGTTCCAGTATTCAGTCATTGCTGCATCGGAAGGTACCAACATCACTGCCATATCTTGTTGCATGGCTTTATCGGCCGCAACCGAAACGGCTGTGCTTGGATAATAGGTATTCCAACCCGGATCGAACTTCAGGGTTCCGTTGACAGCTTTGTTATCCGGAGTAACTGTCAAATTTCCACCGTTTTGGGAACGCGTGGAAAAATAGCGCTTCTGAAAAACAGAATCCACATACGTTTCATAGATTCGATTGTAACCCTGAGTCGCGACTTCACTGTAATAGGGTGCACAAAAGCGTTCAAGCAGGTTGCTGTATTGAGAAGTCGCATGTTTCGTCCGGATGATTTCGGCCATATTGCTCAACGGCACCATGACCTGATCCATTTGATGTACAAATCCGTTGGAGCATTTCACATTTTCACTGACCACGGGAATTCCATTGATACTGGCATCCCCTGCAGCACGTTGGGTTGTATGATTCAAAAGAAAATCATAGTCATTGTTGGTAATTTTATTTCTATTCAGTTGTGCTTCGATGAAATGTATCATCGGTGGTACTGTAAAGTCTTTCAGACAGACAATCTTGTTTTTGTTTAATACTCTGAAACGGTCCCAATAGATGGTTCTCGGCATTTCGGTCGTATCCATGACAGGTACCGTATCATATATGGACAGTGCTGTCAAACGACGCATGCAATCCCCTTCGGTCGGTCCTTCTGAACTGGAGAGCGTATTCAGCTGATAGGAATTATTGATCATCGATCCGAACAAGAGGAGTTTTTTCTGAGCGGTGCTCAAATCCTGATAGCTGCTGACACCCCAATTATTCGCCCTGAAGAATTTTTCGAAGGCAGCGTCATCTGCAACAAACAACGTCTTGCTACCAGTCTTGGCCAAGACATTCTTATAATTCAAATCTTCGATCAGTTTGGCGGTGTAATTAAATTTGCCGTCATTTTTCAGATTATCATAAATACTGGAGCCTAACCAACCAGGTGCTCTGTCTTCGAGCAAATCCCTGCAACCTGAAGTTGAAAAGAGGGTTATTACCAATAGGAAAGGAAGAGACCATTTAATGCTGCTTACCATCCATTTGTTTGTTTTCTTCATAGTGTATTGTCGATAACTAGGTTTGTCTTTTTTTCGAGTCTCCATGGAATATCACTTCTCTTGATCGAAACCAAGAATTAAGGAAGAAGGAATAAAATTTGAGAATCTATTGCGAGAATTTTTCAAGGTGTTTTTTTTAAAAATGGTACGGTGTCAGAAAAGGATATACAAAAGTATCAAGAAAGCTCCATTCGGTTGAAAATGCCGATTCAAATGCTTACAATTATGAAACAAAGTTGTTCATTATATTGTCAAAATCGGAAACAACTCCTGGTAGGGTACCTATTCGATCAGAATCATCATATTCCAACTCTATGACTTTCAAACTTCTCAACCACGTTTTGCCTTCTGAAGGAACACAATCGTGATGGAACAAATACCATTTACCTTTGAACTCTACGATGGAATGGTGTGTTGTCCAGCCGACGACCGGAGTCAAAATTACACCCTGATAGGTAAACGGCCCGTAAAGATTTTCACTGGTTGCATAACAAAGTTGATGCGTATCACCCGTTGAATAAGAAAAGTAATAAGAATTCTTGTATTTATGCATCCAGGAAGCTTCAAAGAAACGTTGATCTGTCTGACTGGCTTTCATGGGAGTACCGTCCGGATTCAGAATCACCAAAGCCTTTGGTTCTTCCGCAAAACCAAGCATGTCGTCGGAGAGTTTTACCACCCTGGAAGGCAATGCCAACTCGTTCCCTTCTGGGAGACAGGCAGATTCCAATGCCTTGTTTTCCCGGTAACGCTGCAATTGCCCGCCCCACAAACCGCCAAAAAACATGTAATGGTTTCCATCTTCTTCGAAAATACAAGGGTCGATGCTGTAGCTGCCACGAATAGGATCCGGTTGCGGAATAAACGGGCCCTCCGGCTTATCAGAAACTGCCACCCCAATGCGGAAAATGTCGTTCTTGTCTTTTAATGAGAAATACAAATAATATTTCCCGTTCTTGGTGGCCACGTCGCTGTCCCAAAGTTGACGACCGGCCCAAGGAATATCATTGACTTTTAATATGACACCATGATCGGTTAGCGGTTCATGCTCAATATCGGAGGTAGAAAACACATGATAATCGTTCATGTCGAAATGATCACCGTTGTCGTTTTCGGGAATTCCGGATTCACGGTCGTGTGAAGGATAGATGTAAAGTTTCCCTTCAAAAACGTGTACGGCCGGATCAGCCATGTAGTCGTTTTCGACCAAATACGTTGCAATTTTCATCATTTACTCTTTTTTGCCAATTGGATCATTTCATCCACCACTGCCTTTCTATTGTTGTTACGATCGAACAAGACAGGGGAATCCATTCTTCCACGGATTGGGAAATTATTCAACCAGGTTCCGGCATCATTTAAACCCCAAACCGTTACGCGATCAACAACATCACTGTATTTGAGGAATATACTGAACACGTCACACATCCGTTTGTTCCATTTCTGTTGAACGGAATCGGGCACACCTGCACGATAGGGATCCATTTTTTCGGCATAACCGATTTGAGTGGAAATATTAGCTCCTGAATAAGCGCTTGGCAGAATTGAGATATCCCATTCCGTAATCAAGACCTTGACACCTGCATCCTTGAGTTTTTTGATACTGGTCTCGATTGCACTTAATGATGGTGAATTCATATGCATGTGCGATTGTGATCCGACTGCATCTATACGACAACCTGCTGCCTTGAGGTCTTTGACCAACTGAACGATGCCATCGCATTTTGAAGGCGTTTCCACATTGTAGTCGTTATAATACAATTCCACATTAGGATCGGCTTCGTGGGCAAACTGGAAGGCATATTTGATGAAATCTTTGCCCAAAATGCGGAAAAATTTGCTGTTTCGGTAGGAACCATTATCCTCAAATGCCTCATTGACAACATCCCAACCTTTTACTCGTCCTTTGTAATGTCTTACAACGGCATAGATGTGCTGGCGCATTCGTTCTTTCAACACTTCAGGTGTCACGTCCTTGCCGGTCGAATCCACAAAAAACCATCTGGGCAGCTGTGAATGCCAAATAAGACAGTGTCCTGTGACTGTTAGCTTGTTTTTCTCACCAAAAGCAACAAATTTATCGGCTTCATCCCAATAGAATTTGTTTTCTTCAGGATGGATCGGGCCTGGTTTCATACAGTTTTCTGGAACGATGGCACTGAACTCATTGCTGATCTGTTCCGTTTGTATCGGGTTTATTCCGTTTACTTGCTGCTGATTAATGGCAACACCCATCAGAAACTTTCCTTTGGTGGCTTCAGCCAATGTTTCCTTGGCGGAACACGGCAAAGCCGACAGAGATGAAATAGCCAATAGGGCTGAAAATACAATTGCTTTCATTATTTTGAGTATGATTATTGTTTCAATCGACGGTCGTCCAACTCGTTTTGCATGGAGAGGTTGATCTTCTTGGTGATTGGATAGAAAAAGAGCGTTACCGTTGCAATGGCAAAAATAACTGCAGGTATAATACTGGTTGTCAGGCGAATACCTAGGATGGAAGAGGCTGACTGAGTGGTATTTGCCACATAACCGAATGACGTCACGATAAGTCCGCAAATGGCTCCACCTATGCCAAGTCCAGCTTTCAGTGCAAATACGATTCCTGCAAAACAAAAACCGGTAGCACGACGGTGATTTTTCCATTCCGTAAAGTCAGCGACATCACCCATCATGGCCCAAAGAAGTGGAATGGTTGGTGCATATGCTGCATTTTTCAAAATGTTGATGACAAACATCCAGCCGATCTGGTCCGGCTTGACGACAAAGAATAGGGAAGTAAATACAGCTGTCAATCCCAAACAGAGGATGAAAACACTTTTTTTCCCGAATCGCTTTGACAACCGCTGTGATAATAGCAAGACGCCTGCCAGTGTAATCAATTGTCCGATGATGTTGAAAAAGCTGAAACCAACTGAAAAGACGTTGCTCAGATCGGGTTTTGAGATCAAACCGAACATATTCAGAAAACCATGCCAGGCAGATGTTTCTCCACTGGTTACCAAGCCAAAACCCTGCAAGAATTGTTGTAGCGCTTGTTTGTCCACAAAATAATTGAAATAATAGCTCATGGCACTTCCGAACAAAGCCAATGTGATGAACAGGAACAAGGTCAACGTAAACATGGCTTTCCATGGAGTCGATGCCAACAGATCCTTAAAGTCCTGCTTGAAATCATTTTTTTGGTCTTTCGGAGGCTCAATTCGTTCTTTGGCAGAGAAAAAAGTAATCACCATCATAACTACTCCAACCGCAGCAAACACCAGGATGGTATAAAACCAACCCTTTGGGTCGTTGGATTGCCCGTTTCCGAATTTGGAAACCAACGGAAGTGTCAGCCCCTGAACGATAAAGGTAGCAATGGTTGCGGTCACAAAACGTACCGACGCTATGCTCGTTCGTTCATTGATATCACTGGTCATTACACCTCCAAGAGATGAATAGGGCGTATTATTGAACGAATATACCGCCATCATCAGGGTATAGGTGATGCCTGCATAGATGATCTTTGCCTGTTCCTTCAAATCGGGCGTGGTGAATGCCAAAACAAAGAATACAGCAAAAGGTATGGCTGTCCATAAAACCCAAGGGCGGTATTTGCCCCAACGTGTTTTGGTCCGGTCGGCTAGTACACCAACAAGTGGGTCGACGAAAGCATCAGCCACACGTGCCAGCAACAAGATGGTTCCGGCTGCAGTTGCTTTGATACCGAATACATCGGTGTAAAAGAACATCTGGAACATCATCATCATCTGAAAAGCCAGATTGGCTGCACCATCGCCCATACTGTAGCCGATTTTTTCGGAAAGAGGTACTTTTAGGCTATATCCTTTTACTTTCATACGTCAAAATTTCATTTAAGGTTAGTCATACATTTCATTAGAAAGGTGAGATACAAAAATACCCAGTTGTTGCCAACAGGGTACTCTTTTTGGAAAAGGATAGTGTAAGAAATGTAACGAATGCTGTCCAGCGTGTTACATTTCCTTACTCATATCCATTTTCATTAACACATCCAAGTCGTAAATGGGACGTTCCACCTCGAGCGGAATAGGCAAATTACTGAATTGTTGAAAATATAGGATACAGCCATCTTTCCATATCTGTGCATCGCGTGTATGGCGGTGGAGCATGAGTTGTATGTCCAGAAAACAATCTTTGTCGACATACGGTTGCATTTGATCCCAGGTTTTCTGAAATCCACGTACGCTATTTACACCTGAATCATACTTGATGCACAATTCATCCCAAAGAATCTTACCGTTCTTCATTCTGTAGGTCCAAGGTAGATGATGAAACCAAAGCAGCAGGTTTTCAGGACAACTTTCCACCTTTTCAAACATCGTACGTAAAGGCTCGTGGTATTGTCCAACGGCATTGCTTCCCTTGCTGGTTCGGTCAAATCCGATTCCCAGGGAGTCGGCCTGATGG
>Ga0209125_1000532_pt1 | contig 47202 bp, 44 predicted proteins | sample BarGraIncub1131A_FD_184503 | JGI IMG/M metagenome (GOLD analysis project Ga0209125, IMG submission 184503) | Arctic peat soil microbial communities from Barrow, Alaska - Barrow Graham LP Incubations 11-31A (SPAdes) (version 2) | ecosystem: Environmental > Terrestrial > Soil > Wetlands > Peat... | reverse complement strand
GACCACCGAGGACGAGTTTCTCGTCATAGGCGCGAGCCTGCAGGACTTTTACCAGCGCGGTCTCGGTATTTCCTCCCTCGCCTCGGAGATGGTGGGGGAGGTCGCGGGCGAGCAGGTCACCGACGCTATGACCGGCCTCCGCGAGATGCTTGACGAGATGGGGCGCTACGTGGAGAGCGCCCAGCAGGAGATCGGAACCAGTTCCGAGACCCTGCGCGAGATCCTCGCCCTTCTGGACCAGGCGTCTGGGCCGCTCTCCGGGTTCAAGAAGGTAAACAAGGTGCTGAGGATGCTCGGCATCTCGACCAAGATAGAGAGCGCGCGGCTCGGGCAAAGCGGCGCGGGGTTCGACAGCCTGGCCAGCGACGTGGGGGAACTTGCCGTCCAGGTGAACGAGCGGGCGGGGGTCATCCTGAAGCGCAAGGACGAGCTCGCCAGGGCCATCGAGCTGACTCTCAGCGGTGTGCTCGACCTGGGGGCTCGGCAGCACGACCAGGTGCTGGGGATTCTGGACAAGACCCGCGGCAGCCTGACCGCGCTGACCGCGATAAATACGCGCTGCTCCAGCGCAGTCGCCGGCATCTCCCAGGTTTCCGACGAGGTTTCCCGCAATATCGGCGAGGTCGTCATGTCCATGCAGGCGCACGACATGGTGCGCCAGCAGATCGAGCACGTGGACGAGACCCTGTCCGAACTGAAGGTAAGGCTCGCCGGGGGCGCCTGCGGCGCCGACGAGACCGCCCGCATCTGCGAACTGCAGACGGCCCAGCTGCGCCACGCGGCGGGCGAATTGGATGGCGCGGTGCGGGTCATCATCGGCAACCTGAGGGAGGTGGCCGGAAAGCAGTCCGGACTTTCCGCGGAAACAAGCGCCATGGCGGGGATCGCGGACCAGGCCGGGGGGAGTTTCTTCACCGACATGCAGGGGGATATCTCCCTGGTTACCGCCGCCCTTCTGGAAAGCTCCCAGGTGAACCACACCCTCTGCGTCGCCATGAGTGGCGTGGCGGACACGGTCGGCGAGATCGCCTCCTTTGTCGGGGATATCGAGACAATCGGCGAGGAGATCAAGCTGATCGCCCTCAACGCGCAGATAAAGTCGGCCTACACCGGCGACGAGGGGGCGGCTCTCGGGGTCCTCGCCGAGGCGATCCAGCGGCTCTCCATCGATGCCATCGATCACACCGCCGCGCTCTCCGGGACCCTGCAGGCGATCATCGGGGTGACGGAGGGGCTCAACGCCGGGGTCTGCGTCGAGACCTCCCACCTGGAGACCGAGGTGAGCGGCATGGTGGCGACTTTGAGCGCCCTTTTGGAGCTGCTTCGGACGGTGAACGAAACCCTGCACCGCTCCCTCTCCAGGATGGACGACGCGGTGACGCTCCTTTCCTCGGACATCGGCCGGGTCACCTCAGGCATCACGGTGCACTGCAAGGTCTCCCAGGTGCTGGAAGAGGCGGTCCAGGTGCTCGCCGGGATCATGGCCCAGGCGCACCAGCTCGCGCCGGCTTGCGCCGGCGGGGCGAATCTCCAGGAGCTTACCGGTCGCTACACCATGCACAGCGAGCGAAAGATACACCAATCATTGCTGGATGGGCCGGCGGCGGCTCACCAGGCCCCCCCCCCCGTCCTGGACGATGGGCTCGGGGATAATGTGGAATTATTCTAGGGAAAGAGGATGGCCATGGACGAAATGACGCTGGAGCGCCGGCAGGACCCCGCGGCGCCGGGAAAACAGGAATTGAAGGTAGCCGGAAGCGTGACCATAGGTCAGGCGGCCGGATTCAAGGAGGCGCTCCTGGAGGCGCTCCAGGTAGCCTCCGAGCTGCGGCTGGATCTTTCCGGGGTGACGGAGATTGACCTGACCGGGCTGCAGCTCTTGTGCGCCACCCATCAGAGCGCCCAGGCGAGCGGGAAAAAGGTGAGCGTCGACGACGGCGGCAACAGGGCCTACCTCGACGTGGTCGTCAACGCCGGTTTTCCGCGCAATGTCGGCTGTGGCCGAGGTTGTTCGGAAGCCTGCATCTGGGTCGGAGGAGAGTGCTGATGGCAAAGATAATCATGACGGCGGACGATTCGGCGAGCGTGAGGCAGATGGTGAGCTTCACCCTGAAACAGGGCGGCTACGAAGTGGTGGAGGCGGTGGACGGCAAGGACGCCCTGCAAAAGCTGGCGGGGGTCAAGGTGGACATGCTGATCACCGACCTCAACATGCCGAACCTGGACGGTATCGGGCTCATCAAGGGGGCGCGGGCCATCACGAGCTGCAAGTTCATCCCGATCATCATGCTGACCACCGAATCCCAGGATTCACGCAAGCAGGAGGGAAAGTCGGCCGGCGCCACCGGCTGGATCGTCAAGCCTTTCAAACCGGAACAACTGATGGCGGTTGTAAAGAAGGTGCTCGGATGATAGACATCCACCGGCAGGCATTCAAGGAAGAGGCGTACGAACTCCTGAGCGAGTTGGAGAGTTCCCTCCTGGAACTGGAGGAGAGGCCGGACGACGGCGACCTGATCGGCCGGGTGTTCCGCGCCATGCACACCATCAAGGGGTCCGGGTCGATGTTCGGTTTCGACGACATCGCGGCCTTCACCCACGAGGTGGAGACGGTCTTCGACATGGTGCGTAACGGCAAGCTCGCGGTGACCACCACGCTTGTCAACCTGACGCTGTCGGCCAGGGACCAGATCAAGGCGATGCTGGACAATTCGGAGGCTGGCGGCGCTTCGGACCCCGAGACCAGCGCCCGGATCATCGCGGGGCTGCGCGCCCTCTCACCCAGCGGGGCGCCCGTACAGGCTCCCGTCGAGCAGGGAGCGGCAAGGGCCGCGGACGGCGAGCTGATCACCTACCGGATCCGTTTCGCGCCGTCGCGCGACATCTTTTCCTGCGGCAGCAACCCCCTGAACCTCATCTCCGAACTGAGGGAGCTTGGGATTTGCAGCGTGGTGGCGAGCACCAACGGTGTTCCGCGCCTCGAGGGGATGGATCCGGAAGGGTGCTACGTTTACTGGGATGTTATTCTGACCACGAACCAGGGGGTGAACGCGATTCGGGACGTCTTCATTTTCGTGGAGGACGACTGCGAACTCAAGATAGAGGCGATAGCGGAGCACGGCGAGTACGGCGCCGAGGAGCACCACAAGAAGCTCGGGCTGATCCTTTTGGAGCGTGGCGACATCAGCTCGGCCGAGATGGCCGCCGTGCTGGCGAAGCAGAGAAGGTTCGGCGAGATGGCGGTTTCCGAGGGCCTGGTCCCGGAGTCCAAGGTGCAGTCGGCCCTGGTGGAGCAGCGCCACGTACAGGCTGTGCGCCAGGAGAAGCAGAGCGCCGAGGCGGCCAGCAGCATACGGGTCCCCGCGGAGCGGCTCGACGTCCTGGTGAACCTGGTGGGAGAGCTGGTGACGGTGCAGGCGCGCCTCTCCCAGACCGCGACCGAGCGCGGGGACGCGGAGCTCACGTCCATCGCCGAGGAGGTGGAGCGGCTCACCGGGGAACTCCGGGACAACGCCCTGAACATCCGGATGCTCCCGATCGGCAGCACCTTCAGCAAGTTCAAGAGGCTGGTGCGGGACCTCTCGGGGGAACTCGGCAAGGAGATCGAGATGACCACCGACGGCGCCGAGACCGAGCTGGACAAGACGGTCATCGAGCGGCTGAACGACCCGCTGGTGCACCTGATCAGAAACAGCATCGACCACGGCGTGGAACTCCCCGAGGCGCGCCTGGCCGCCGGAAAGCCGCGCTTCGGCACGGTGCACCTGGCGGCGGTCCATTCCGGCGACAGCGTCATCATCACCATTAAGGACGACGGCGCGGGCCTCGACAAGGAGGCGATCCGCGCCAAGGCGATAGAGAAGGGGGTCATCTCGGCATCGGCCGAACTCTCCGAGAAGGAACTCTTCGCGCTCATCTTCGCCCCCGGTTTCTCCACGGCGAAGACGGTTTCCAGTATTTCCGGGCGCGGCGTCGGGATGGACGTGGTGAAGCGGGCCATAGAGGCGCTGCGCGGCTCCATAGAAATCGCCAGCGTGCGGGGCGAGGGGACCCGGATCATGGTGCGCATCCCGCTCACCCTGGCGATCATCGAGAGCCTGCTGGTGAAGATCGGCAAGGATTTCTTCATGCTCCCGCTCTCCCTGGTGGATGAATGCGTCGAGCTCACCCGGGAGGACGTGGCCCGGGCTCACGGCCGAAACCTGGCCCACGTGCGCGAGCGGCTGGTCCCCTACATTCCGCTTCGGGAACGTTTCCGGATCCCCGGGGAGCTCCCCGAGATCGAGCAGATCGTCATCACTCAGGTGAACGGCGTCCGGGTCGGCTTCGTGGTGGATCAGGTGCTCGGCGAGCACCAGACGGTCATCAAGTCGCTGGGGCGCGCCTACAAGAACGCCGAGGGGATCTCCGGGGCGACCATCCTCGGGGACGGCTCAGTGGCGCTGATTCTCGACGTGCCGCAGCTGGTGCAGTCGGTGGAGGCAGAGGCGGCCTAGGGCGGCTCACGGAACGGCGCGCCGTCTTTCTTTGCAGGCTGCCGCCGCCCGCCGCAAGCGGCTGCTTGCCTAGCGCCGGCCGACTCCGGGCCGTTTCCGCCAACTGTCGCCTGGACCCTTGGCGGCCTAGGGCTTGGACAAAAACAATCACCTGGGGAGCGCTTCACTATGGAAAACGCGGTGCAAAATGTCGAGCAGGCAACCCTGTTGGCGCGGGATTTCGGCAGGCTGAGCCATTTCATTTACGACACCTGCGGCATAAAGATGCCGGAGGTGAAGAAGACCATGCTGGAGGCGCGCCTGCGCAAGAGGCTGCGCGCGCTCGACATGGGGAACTTCTCCAGCTACTGCGACTACCTGCTCTCGGCCGAGGGCCAGGAGCACGAACTGGTGCCGATGCTCGACATGGTCACCACCAACAAGACCGATTTTTTCCGGGAGCCGGACCATTTCGAGTACCTGACCCAAAGGGTGCTCCCGGACTGGTGCCAGAGGCACCAGGGCGCCAGGCTTTCCATTTGGAGCGCAGGCTGTTCCTCGGGGGAGGAGCCCTACACCCTTGCCATGGTGCTCTCCGAGTTTGGGCTGGGCCATCCCGGGTTCGATTTCCAGATCCTCGCCACGGACATCTCCACACGGGTGCTGGAAAAGGCGAAGCAGGCCATCTACCCCGAGGCCCTTGTGGAGCCGGTCCCGGCCGGCCTGAAGAAGAAGTACCTGCTCCGGAGCAAGGACCGGTCGAGCGGCATGGTGCGGATCGTGCCGGAACTGCGCGAAAAGGTGCGCTTTCGTCGCTTGAACTTCATGGACGAGGATTTCGGGATGCGCGATCAGCTGGACATCATCTTCTGCCGCAACGTGATCATCTATTTCGACCGACCGACCCAGGAGAGGCTCCTGCAGCGCTTCCACCGGCAGATGAAGCCCGGAGCCTTCATCTTCATGGGGCATTCCGAGACGCTGAGTGGCCTGGATGTGCCGCTTACCAGCGTCTACCCGACGGTCTACCGGAAACTCAGATGAGCCCCGACGCCAGCGCTCCGCCGCTTCTTTTCCTGAAGCCGTGCGAAATCGTGCTGAGCTGCGAGCCGATGGTGGTCACCACCCTTTTGGGCTCCTGCGTCGCGGTCACCATGTTCAGCGCGCGGCTGCGCCTGGGCGCCATCTGCCATGCCCTGCTCCCTAGCTGCGGGCAGGGACAGCCCTGCAGTCACGGCGAGGCGGAGGCGGGGAGGTACGTGGCGTGCGCCATCCGGCTCATGCTGGATCAACTCAAGGCCCGCGGGGTCGCCAGGCGCGACATCGAGGCCAAGCTCTTCGGCGGCTCGGACATGTTCGAGACGGCGGTCGGGAGAGGCCTCAGCGTGGGGGGGCAGAACATTAAGATGGCGCTCTGGATGCTGGAGTTGGAGTCGGTGAGGCTCGTCACCCAGGACCTGGGCGGGCCGCGCGGCAGAAAGATCGTCTTCCATACCCACACGGGAGAAGTGTTTTTGAAGCGCCTAAGGAAATCGGAGATCTAAGAGAATGGCCAAGAAGATCAGAGTGCTCATAGTCGACGACTCGGCGGTCGTGCGCCAGACCATGTCGGAGATCCTCTCCTCCGACCCGCAGATAGAGGTGATGTCCACCGCCGGAGACCCCTTCATCGCCGCCGAGAGGATCAAGGACGAGATTCCGGATGTGATCACCCTGGACGTGGAGATGCCCCGGATGGACGGCATCACCTTCCTGCACAAGATCATGAGCCAGCATCCGATCCCGGTGGTGATGTGCTCGAGCCTCACCGAGATGGGGTCGGAAACCGCCCTGAAGGCGCTGGAGTACGGCGCCGTCGAGATCATCCTGAAGCCGCGCATGGGGACCAAGGCGTTTCTGGAGGAGTCCCGGGTGCGGATCTGCGACGCGGTGAAGGCGGCGAGTCAGGCGCGGGTGAAGCGGGTCTCCAATGTGAGCCGCGCCGTGGCGCCCAAGCTGACCGCCGACGTGATCATGGATAAGCCGAAGAGCCACGCCATGATGCAGACCACGGAGAAGGTGGTGGTGATCGGGGCCTCCACCGGGGGGACCGAGGCGCTGCGCGTATTCCTGGAGTCGCTTCCCGCCGATTGCCCGGGCATGGTCATCGTGCAGCACATGCCCGAGGGGTTCACCAGGGCCTTTTCCCAGAGGCTGGACGGCCTGTGCCGGATCTCCGTCAAGGAGGCCGCCGACAACGACACCGTGGTGCGGGGGCGCGCCCTGATCGCTCCGGGCAACCATCATGTCCTGTTGAAGAGAAGCGGCGCCCGCTATTACGTGGAGATAAAGGACGGCCCCCTGGTGTCGCGTCACCGACCCTCGGTGGACGTGCTGTTTCGCTCGGCGGCCCGATACGCCGGGAAGAACGCGGTGGGGGTGATCATGACTGGCATGGGAGACGACGGCGCCCACGGGATGCTGGAGATGAAGGAGGCGGGTGCCGTCAATATCGCCCAGGACGAGGCGAGCTGCATCGTTTTCGGCATGCCCAACGAGGCGATCAAGCTGGGCGGCGTGGACCTGGTCCGCCCCCTGGATGCGATTTCGCGTGAAGTGATCAGGCAGTGCGGGTGAGGAATAATTGACAATTGACGATTGACAATGAAAACCTGATTGGAGGCAATCCGTTGACTGTGCGCTGTGAATTCCAGTGTCAGCTCGGGCGCGGTTGACCTATCTCTGTATCTACGCGCTGCAGTTGACCATTTGTAAGGTATTGGATGAACGAAGTGTAGAAGCAGCAACTGCAGTGTTAGGACGCTGGGATGGTAATTGTCAATTGTACATTGTCCATTGTCAATTGGGGTTAAACCATGGTCGGTGAAAAATTCTTTCTGGGACGGCAGCCGATACTGAACCGGGACCAGCAGATCGTCGGCTTCGAGCTGTTGTTCCGATCGGCGGAGAGCCTGCTGGCCGCGAGCTTTCTCGACGTCCACGCGGCGAGCGCGAGCGTCATCGTGAACGCGCTTTCCGACTTCGGTTTTCAGGACGTGCTCGGCCGCCACAAGGGCTATTTCAACGTAGCCTACGACATGCTGATGAGCGACGCGGTGGAACTCCTACCTAAGGAACAGGTGGTGATCGAGCTTCTGGAATCGGTCCTGGCCGACCCGGAGGTGGTGGAGCGCTGCCGCGCCCTGAAGGCCCTCGGCTTCACCCTCGCCCTCGACGACCACGTCTATTCGCCCTCCTTCGAGGCGATCTATCAACTGGTCGATATCATCAAGCTGGACGTGCTGGAAATCCCACCCGGGGAACTCGCCGGCGTGGTCGCCAAGCTGCGCGCCTGGCCCCTGACGCTTCTGGCCGAAAAGGTGGAGACCGCGCAGGTGTACGCGACCTGCGCGGCGCTCGGCTTCGACCTGTTCCAGGGATACTACTTCGCACGCCCGGTGGTACTGAAGCAGAACAAGGTCGACGTGACGAAGCTTACCATGCTGCAGCTAATGGAACAGGTGATGGCGGAGACGGAGCTTTCAGAAATAGAAGAGACCTTCAAGCAGAACCCGGGGCTCACCTACAACCTGCTCCGGCTGGTGAACTCGGTCGCCATTGGTCTCAGGGAGCGGATCAAGACGCTGCGCCATGCCCTCATGGTGCTCGGCCTGGAACAGCTGAAAAGGTGGATCACCCTCGCCCTTTATGCCAGCAACGACTCCAACGGGGTGCAAAGCCCGCTCCTGGAGATAGCCGCCATGCGCGGAAAGTTGATGGAACTGCTGGTGCAGTCCCGGCCCAGCCACGGCGGGAAGGAATTTTCGGACCGCGCCTTCATGGCCGGCGTGCTCTCTCTCATCGACGTGCTGTTCGAGGTCCCCATGGTCGAGCTGGTGGACAAGCTCAACCTGGTGGACGACGTGCGCGGGGCGCTCCTGGAACGAAGCGGCGCTCTCGGGCGCCTGCTGCTGCTCGCCGAGAAGCTGGAAATGACCGATTTCGCCGGCGTGAGCAATCATCTGGAGGAATGCGACCTCACCCTGGATCAACTGCTCCCCGCCCAGTTGGCGACCATCACCTGGTCCGATCGCCTGAGCGCTTCCCTCTGATTCCCTCCTTGACACGACCCTTTCATTTGATGTAACTTGTTACGTCCCGCCAAAGAGAGGGACGGAGTCGCGGTTTCGGCGGCACTCCAACCGGCTAACGACGCAGCAAAGCCAGCCAATAACCCATCAAAAACACTACCGCAAAAGCGCGCCAGGCCGGCAGTTCTCGGCCAGGTAGCCCAATAGAGATGCCCATGAAGATAACCGCGGTAATCCCCGCCAGGTATGCATCGACGCGTTTCGAGGGGAAGGCTTTGGCCGACATCATGGGACGCCCCATGGTGCAGCATGTCTATGAACGCGCCATGAAGGCGAAGCTTGTCTCCGAGGTGATCGTCGCCACCGACGACGAGCGGATTGCCGCGTGCGTGCGCGGCTTCGGCGGCAGGGCCGAGATGACCTCGGTCTCCCACGAGACCGGGACCGATCGACTGGCCGAGGTGGCCCAGAGGCTCGACGCGGACATCGTGGTGAACGTCCAGGGTGACGAGCCGCTGATTGACCCCGCCATGATCGACCAGGCGATCGCACCACTCTTGGAGGACCCCTCCATTCCGATGGCGACGCTGAAGAGCCGTATCAAGACGCTACACGATTTTCTCTCGCCAAACGTGGTGAAAGTGGTCGCCGATCACGGCGGGAACGTGCTCTACTTCTCCCGCTCGCCACTCCCCTTTTTCCGCGACAAGTGGAACGATCTGAAAGACGAAGCCTTCGTTTCCGGGAAGCTCCTTTGTTACAAGCATGTCGGACTCTACGTCTACCGGAGGGAGTTCCTGCCGGTTTTCGCGGCGCTTCCTCCCACTTATCTGGAACTGGCCGAAAAGCTGGAACAGCTCCGCGTCCTGGAAAACGGGTACCGCATCAAGGTGGTGGAGACCGAGTTCGAATCCATCGGAGTCGACACCCCCGCGGACCTGGAGAAGGTGCTGGCCAAGCTCAAAGGCTAATACATTTTGGGTTTTGAGTTTTGAGTTATAAATTCTACGTTCCAAGTCCTGAGTTTTGAATTTTGAATCCAAGGTTTTAACTTAGAATTCAAAACTCAAAACTCAAAATTGTTTTTTATACCCCGGAGGTTTTTTACGTGAAGACAAAATTCATCTTTGTTACCGGCGGCGTGGTCTCTTCCATTGGGAAGGGACTAGCCGCCGCTTCTTTGGGCGCACTTCTTGAAGCGAGGGGCCTCAGGGTCACCATCCAGAAGCTTGACCCGTACATCAACGTCGACCCCGGGACCATGTCCCCGTTCCAGCACGGCGAGGTCTTCGTCACCGACGACGGAGCCGAGACTGACCTCGACCTCGGGCATTACGAGCGTTTCACCAGCGCCAAGCTCTCCAAGAAGAGCAACTTCACCACGGGACAGGTCTACTTCTCCGTCATCGAGAAGGAGCGGCGCGGCGACTACCTCGGCGGGACCGTGCAGGTCATCCCCCACATCACCGACGAGATCAAGTCCAACATCCTGGAGAACGCCAAGGGTTCCGACATCGCCATCGTGGAGATCGGCGGCACGGTCGGCGACATCGAGTCGCTCCCCTTTCTGGAGGCGATCCGTCAGCTGAAGAGCGACCGCGGCGCCGGGAACGTCCTGTATCTCCACGTGACCCTGGTCCCCTACATAAAGACGGCGGGAGAGCTGAAGACCAAGCCGACCCAGCACTCGGTGAAGGAGTTGCGCGAGATCGGCATCCAGCCGGACATTCTCCTTTGCCGCTGCGAGCATGAGCTTCCCCAGGAGATGAAGGCGAAGATCGCCCTGTTTTGCAACGTGGAGGAGAAGGCGGTCATCACCTCGCGGGACGCGGAGCACATCTACGCGGTGCCGCTGGCCTTGAACCGGGAGGGACTGGACGAGCAGGTGGTGGAGAAGCTGAACATCTGGACCAAGGCCCCGGACCTCACCCACTGGCAGCAGGTGGTTACCAAGCTGACCAGCCCCGGCGGCGGCGAGGTGCGCATCGCCGTGGTCGGTAAATACGTGGGCCTCCAGGAATCCTACAAGTCGCTGTCCGAGGCGCTCACCCACGGCGGCATAGCCAATGATTGCCGGGTGACCCTGGTCTACCTCGACTCCGAGAAAATCGAGGAGGAGGGGGCCGAGAAGTATCTCTCCGACGTGGACGGCATCCTGGTACCGGGCGGTTTCGGCGAGCGCGGCACCGAGGGGAAGATCCAGGCGATCGAGTTCGCCCGGGTCCGCAAGGTGCCGTTTTTCGGCATCTGTCTCGGCATGCAGATGGCCGCCGTGGAATACGCGCGCAACGTCTGCCTGCTTCCCGAGGCGTACTCCAGTGAATTCAAGCCGGTCTGCGCCAACCCGGTGATCCATCTGATGGAGGGGCAGATAGGCGTGGAGCGCAAGGGTGGAACCATGAGGCTCGGCGCCTATCCCTGCTCCCTCACCAAGGGGACCTTCGCCCAGAAGGCGTACGGCGCCACCGAGATTTCCGAGCGGCATCGTCATCGCTACGAATTCAACAACGGCTTCCGGAGCGCGCTGGTGGAAAAGGGGATGATGATCTCCGGCATCTTCCGGGAAGGGGATCTGGTGGAGATCATCGAGCTGCCCGAGCACCCCTGGTTTCTCGGGTGCCAGTTCCATCCCGAATTCAAGTCAAAGCCGCTCAACCCGCATCCTCTCTTCAAGGCGTTCATCGCCGCGACCAAGGCGAATCGGAAAGGGTAGAATCCAGGTTCAAAGTTCAAAGTTGTTGGCCAAGACATGGGAATCTGAACGTTGAGCCGCATTGCAGGTTCAGGGTTTTAACGTCGAACGTAGAACGTTGAACGGCTTTTAGGAGGGTGCATGGTCAGGGAAATCACCATAGGCAGGGTGAAGATCGGGGGAAACAGGCCGCTGGTGCTGGTCGCGGGCCCCTGCGTGATAGAAAACGAAAGCGCCACGCTGCGCTGCGCGGAACGACTGATGACCATCTGCAACGGCATCGGCATGCCGCTCATCTTCAAGGCTTCCTACGATAAGGCCAATCGGACCTCGGTGTCCGCTTTCAGGGGGCCGGGGATCAAGGAAGGTCTCCGCATCCTCGCCAAGGTGAAGGAGGAGCTTGGGGTCCCGGTCCTCTCCGACATCCATTCCATCGAGCAGGTGGCTCCCGCCGCGGACGTACTGGACGTGCTGCAGATCCCGGCGTTTCTCTGCAGGCAGACCGACCTGCTGGTCGCCGCCGCCAAGAGCGGCCGCGTGATCAACGTGAAGAAGGGGCAGTTCCTGGCGCCCTGGGACATGCAGAACGTGGTCGGAAAGATCGAGTCCTGCGACAACGAGAACGTCATCCTTACCGAACGCGGCGCAAGCTTTGGCTACAACAACCTGGTGGTGGACATGCGGAGCTTCCCGATCATGCGCGGCACCGGCTGCCCGGTGATCTTCGACGCCACCCACAGCGTGCAGCTTCCCGGCGGCCAGGGAACTTCCTCCGGCGGGCAGCGCGAGTTCGTCGAATGCCTCTCCAGCGCTGCCGTCGCCACCGGCGTGGACGGCGTTTTCCTGGAAGTGCACGAGGAGCCGGAGCTGGCACTTTGCGACGGACCCAACTCGGTACGCCTCGACGACCTGCCGTTCCTGCTGAAAAAGCTCAAGGCGATCGATGCCATAGTGAAATAAACCGTTCTACGTTCTACGTTTGCTGATAACTGCAACAGCAAGTTGGCCCATGGCCGTATCCGCGGCGGTGTCATGTTTGGAACATAGAACGTCGAACGTAGAACATAGAACAGGTGTCCAAATGATTTTAGCAGAAGCGAAAAGGGTGATTCACGTGGAGGCCGAGGCGCTGCTGCATCTTGAAGCCTCCATCAACGGGGAATTTACCCGGGCCGTGGAAATGATCCTCGCCGCCGGCGGCCGGGTGGTTGTCACGGGAATGGGGAAGTCCGGCCTGATCGGCCAGAAGATCGCTTCCACCATGGCCTCGACGGGGACTCCCGCCTTCTTCCTGCACCCCGCCGAGGGGATCCACGGCGACCTCGGCATGATCATGCGCGGGGACGTGGTGATCGCCATCTCCAACAGCGGCGAGACCGACGAGGTGCTGCGCATACTCCCGGTGATAAAGAGGCTCGGCGCCACCCTGATCGCCATGGCCGGCAATCCCGTTTCGACACTCGCCAAGAGCGGCGACGTCTTCCTGGACATCTCGGTGAAGGAGGAGGCCTGCCCGCTCGGCCTGGCACCCACCGCCTCCACCACCGTGACCCTCGCCATGGGGGACGCCCTCGCGGTGGCGCTCCTGGTGAGCCGCGGCTTCAAGGCGGAGGACTTCGCCATGTTCCATCCCGGCGGCACCCTGGGACGCAGGCTCCTTCTCAAGGTCGAGGACATCATGCATGAGGGCGATTCGCTCCCCCTGGTCGCCTCCGACACCCTGATGCGGGAGGCGCTTTTCATCATCACCGACAAGGGGCTCGGCATCACCGGTGTGACCGCGCCGGACGGCGCGCTGGTCGGCGTCATTACCGATGGCGACCTGCGGCGCGCCCTGGGGCGCGGGCTCGACATCATCAACCTGCCGGCGTCCGCCCTCATGCAGGGAAAACCGAAGCGGATCCTGCGCGACGAACTGGCCGCGCGGGCGCTGCAGCAGATGGAAAAATTTTCCATCACCTCCCTGTTCGTGTTCGCCGACACCACCTCGGCGGTCCCGGTCGGCATCGTCCACCTGCACGATCTGCTGAAGGCCGGCATCGCGTAAAAGTACCAACCCGTTTTACGCAAAGACGCTAAGACGCAAAGGAAGTCTTGGAACCTTCTGCTGAAGGCACCTATATGAGCGATAGTTATCGTTATTGATCCTGAAAAAGTATTTAAGGTTTTGTGCGATTGATTCACGTCTTTCTTTGCGTCTTTGCGGCTTTGCGTGAGACGATTTTTTATTCAACCGAGGTCGCCATGGAAGAGAAACTGAAAAAAATCAAGCTGCTGATACTCGACGTGGACGGCGTGATGACCGATGGCCGCATCATCTTCGACTCAAACGGCATTGAGAGCAAGTTCTTCAACGTGAAGGACGGCCACGGCATCAAGATGCTGCAGCGCACCGGCATCGAGGTCGGCATCATCTCGGGTCGTGAGTCCCAGGTGGTGGCCAACCGCGCGGTGGAGCTCGGCATTGTGCAGGTGTACCAGAAGTCGCTGGACAAGCTGGTTCCATACCGGCAGATGCTGGAAGCGACCGGCCTTTGCGACGAACAGGTCGCTTTCATGGGGGACGACATCATCGACATACCGCTCCTGAAAAGGGTCGGACTGGCTGCGGCCCCCGCCGACGCCGTCGCCGAGGTGATTCCCTTCGCCCATTTCGTGGCGAGGAACCGCGGCGGCTGGGGGGCGGTCCGGGAGTTGTGCGACCTGATCCTGAAGGGGCAGGGGAGCTGGGAGAGCGTCACCTCCCGCTATTACCTGTAGGGCTTTTCAGCCTCATTACATTATTGAAGGGGTTCCCGTATGGGACCCCTTTTTTCGCGTCTTGGTGAAGAGCGCGCCCGTGCGCCTGCCGGCGGAGTTCGCCACAGTTTCCGGCGGAAGGTGCTGTGGTATTCTAATGAAGCGGATGGTGCCTCGATCTCTTTACATTTAGCTGGTTGCGTGCTATAGCTACCAACTCTCAAGTCCGCCCTCGCGAGGTTCTCGCCGGGTACGGGTCTCGTCGCCGCCTTACTTAAAATCGACAGCTTCTGTCATTACTTTTGAAGTAGAGGAACCTACAAGGCATGAAGAAAATCCTGCTCCCGCTTATCGCGCTGGTCCTGTTCTCCGTTAGCACCTCTTTTGCCGCTCCTTACGCCTCCACCTTCTCCGAGGATCCCTTCGGGGACGACGCGGAAATGCTCTATTATCCTCCTGCCGGCACGCCCGGCTACTATTCGACACCGTCGGGCTCCTATAACGCGCCCGCGACCGGCGAGCCGGGATTCTACGCACCACAATCGCAGACGACTCCGGGGCAGGGGACAGGGTTTCCGCAACAGCAGCAGTTGCAGCAAGGGCAGCAGATGCAGCCGGGTCAGCAGCTGCAACCGGGGCAGCAGGTGCAACCAGGCCAGCAGATGCAGCAATACCAGCAGATGCAGCCAGGCCAGCAGATGCCCCAAGACCTGCAAGACCAGCAATGGCAGCAGATGCAGCAAGAGCAGCAGATGCAACAAGTCCCTCAAGGTCAGCAGATGCAGCAGATGCAGCAAGTCCCGCAAGGGCAGCAACTGCAGCAAGTTCAGCCAGGTCAGCAGCTGCAGCAAGGTCAGCGTATCCCCAGCCAGCAGCAGCCGCAGCAAGATCAGCGCTCGCCCCTCCAGCAGCAGCAACTGCCGCAGGATCAGGAAGCCATTCCAACCCTGGAAGATGGCCAGACCAGGTTGCAATACGGTACACCTCAGCAAAGATCGGACTCCGCCGCGCAAAAATCGCGTTTGAGGACCATGACAAGGGGTGAGTATCCGCCCGAGCTTTCCTCCATCGAGCGTACCCTGAGCGAGAACCCGGTTCCCGCGGAAAAGGCCAAGGCCCAGCCCTACGGCACCAAGAGTCTTACCCAGTTCGGCTACAGTTTCTTCAGGCCGGAGGCTTATGGATTCGCTCCGCAGACTGACGTCCCCGTGGGTCCCGACTACGTGATCGGCGCCGGCGACCGGCTCGTGCTCACCATCTGGGGGAGCATCAGCGGCACCTTCAACCTGGAGGTGACCCGAAGCGGGGAGGTTGCGCTCCCCAAGGTGGGGACGGTAAAGGTGGCTGGACAGAGATTCGATCAGCTGCCGACCTTGCTCAGGGCGACCATTGCCCGCGTCTACAAGAATTTCAACCTCAACGTCAACATGGGTCGGGTGCGCTCCATCAAGGTATACGTGGTGGGAGAGGTCTTCGCGCCGGGTGACTTTAACCTGACCTCCTTATCCACGCTGATAAACGCACTCTCCGCGGCCGGAGGCCCGACCAAGAACGGCAGCCTCAGGAACATCCAGATCAACAGAAACGGCAAGCTGGTCGAGACCGTCGACCTGTATGACTTTTTCCTGAAGGGGGACAAGGGCAAGGACATCCGCCTGCAGTCGGGCGACACCATCCTGGTGCCGGTCATAGGCCCGGTCGCCGGGATTGCCGGCAATGTCCGCCGTCCCGCCATCTACGAATTGAAGGGTGAGCGTACCTTGAAGGAACTCCTGCTCCTCGCGGACGGGATCAACCCGACCGGGTACCTGCAACGGGTGCAGCTTTACCGGGTGGAGGCGCACGACAAGAAGGTGGTAACCGACTTCAACCTCGATCTCAAGGGGGGGAAGGGCGCCGACGAGGTGTCAGCCGGTATTGCCATTCAGGATCTCGACCTGGTGAAGGTGCTCCCCATCGACAGCGTCCTGCGCGGCTACGTACGGCTCTACGGCCACGTGCTGCGCCCTGGCGATTTCGCTCTGAAGCCGGGAATGCGGCTCAGCGCTCTCTTGGGGTCCGACGACCTGCTTCCCGAATACTACCCGTCCGCCGGCCAGATCATCCGCCTGGTCCCCCCCGATCAGCATCCGGAGGTGATCTTCTTTGACGTTTCCCGTGCCCTTGCTGGGGAGCCCAAATATGATCTGGAACTTAGGGAATTCGACCGGGTGAAGATCTTCGCGCGCAAGGAGATGGAGGAGGTCCCCTTCGTTAAGGTGCGGGGCGAGGTCCAGAAACCCGGCAAGAAAAGGTTCTTCGAGAACATGACGGTGCGTGACCTCATCATGCAGGGCGGCAACCTGAAGCTCACCGCCTACCTGAAGAACGCGGAGATATCCAGGATCCAGCGCAGCGGCAATGCCGTGACCTCGTTTTCACTGCCGGTCGATCTCGGGAAGGCGCTGCAGGGTGGGGCTGAAAACCTCAAGCTGGAGCCTTTCGACGAGCTTTCCGTGCGTCGCATACCGAACTGGTCCGAGGAGATCGAGCGTTACGCCAACCTGAAGGGTGAGTTCGTCTTCCCGGGCATTTATCCCATTTACAAGGGTGAGAAGCTGAGCTCAGTCATCGCTCGCGCCGGTGGATTCACCGATCGGGCCTACCTGAGAGGCGCCCGATTCACCCGCGAACTGACCCGGAAGCTGCAGCAGCAACGGATGGACGAGTCGTTGGAGAAGGCGCAGGACGACATCCTCAAGACCCAGACCAAGATTGCGATGACGGCGTCATCTCCGGAGGAGGTGGCCAGTTCGAAGGCCACTCTCGATGGATTGATGCGCAGCGTGGAGCTGCTCAAGACCAAGAAGGCCGAGGGACGCGTTATCGTCGAGATCGCCTCTTTTCAGAGTTTGAGTGGGAGCTTTTACGACCTGGAACTCCAGGGCGGTGACCAGCTGGTAATACCCAGTGACCCGGGGAGCATCAACATCATCGGGGATGTCTACAACCAGAACAGCATCGTGAGTCAGCCCGCCAAGAGCGTGGACTGGTACCTGAGCCAGGTGGGTGGCCCGACGGCGGACGCGGACCTGAGCCAGGTCTACGTGGTCAAGGTCGACGGGTCGGTCATCAGCCAGAACAACTCGAGCCATTTCCTGTTTTACAACTCCTTCTGGGGCAAGTCGCTTGATTCGGGAGACTCGGTGATCGTGCCACGGCAGTACGAGAAGACAGCCTATCTCCGGAATATCAAGGATATCGCCGCCATCATAGGCAATATAGCCATAACCGCCGGCGTATTGCTGGCAGCAGGACTATAAAACCAGTTCAGAGTTCAGAGGCTAAAAACCCGTTCAGAGTTCAGAGTTCAGAGTTCAGAAAATCAGTTCTAAGTTCTGAATTTTGAGTTCTGAGTTAAACCCTAACACTGCACAGAATTTCGATTTGGAATTTTGAACTTTGAACTTTGAACTTTGAACATAGAACTGTTTCTTTACTTCTGAACTTTTTCAAAGGATTTATATGACCGACAAGCAGAACCAGGTGGAAATTGACGAGGAGCAGGAAATCAACCTGCTGGAGCTGTTGCAGGTAATCGTGAAGCGCAAGATGCTTATCGTCATGATATGCGGCGTCGCCATACTGGGTTCCGTGATCTACAGCCTGACCCTGCCCAACATCTATTCCGCGACCGCCAAGGTGCTCCCCCCGCAGAAGGAAAGCGGTGGTGGGCTTTCCGCCCTGCTCGGTCAGGCGGGCGGCCTGGCGGGACTGGCCGCCGGTGGAGGCTTTGGGGGGGGGAGCGATCTCTACCTCGGGATATTGAAAAGCCGCTCCGTGGGAGATGCCGTCATTCAGCGACTGGATCTCGCCAAGGTCTATAAATCGAAAACGCTTGATGCCGCCCGGAAAAGCTTGGAAGGCGCGGTCAAGTCCCAGGCGGGCAAGGACGGGATCATCTCCATAACCGCCGAGGATAAGGATCCCAAGCGTTCCGCCCTGCTCGCCAACACCGTCGTTGATGAACTGGGAAAGACCACGGTCAGGCTGAATCTTACCAAAGCCGGGACGGAAAGAACTTTCCTGGAAAAACGTCTCGAGCTGGTGAAGATGGATCTGAAGGCGGCCGAGAATGATCTGAAGTCGTTTTCCCAGCGTAACAGTATCGTGCAGGTCGATGCCCAGGCCAAGGCGTCCATCGAGGGTATCGCGCGCCTGAAGGCGGAGCTTGCCAGCAAGGAGGTTCAACTTGCCGTCCTGCTCTCCAATCAGACCGAGCAAAGTCCCGAGGTGAAGGCCATCCGTACCGGTATCAATCGGCTCAGGGGCGAACTCGGTGCCCTTGCCGGGAGTGGCGGCGGTGGGGGGGAGGGGATCCCTTCCCTTGGCAGTGTGCCTGGAGTGGGGCTTGAATATTCGCGCAAGCTGCGAGAGCTCAAAACCCAGGAAGCCATCTTTGAGCAGTTGACCAAGCAGTTCGAGGTGGCCAAGATAAACGAGGCGAAAGACTCATCTTCCTTCCAAATCCTCGACGAAGCGGTGGTTCCCATCAACAAAAGCAAGCCGAAGCGGGCGCTGATAGTCATCCTGGCAACCGTGACCGCTTTTTTTGTCTCGATTTTCATAGTCTTCGTGCAGGAGTATCTGTCTAAAATGTCGGACGACGACAGGGAAATCATTCAGAGCATCAAGAAACATGCCTTGGCCTTAAAATAGCCTGATTACGCTCCGCAGTTTCTTAGAACTGAGAACTTAGAACTTAGAACTTAGAACTTAGATTTTTGAACTTTGAACTTTGAACTCCGCGTGTTGTATCTGGAGAAAATGATGGAAATTGAAAAGATAATCTTGGAGGTCAAGGACGTTATTCTTCGTCATGCGAAGCCCGAGCGGATCTGGTTGTATGGCTCCCGGGCGACAGGTGGGGCAACGGAGACCAGCGATATTGATATTGCCTTTGAAGATAAGGATTTCAAGGAGTCCTGGCTGATCGATGAGGATTTGAAAAAGTTGCCGACTCTGCTGAAAATTGATGTCAAGAATATAGCCCATGCCGAAGAGCGCTTTCGCCAGCGGGTTGTATCGACCGGGAGAGTCCTGTTTAGTGCCAGCAAGCAGCTGCGCTGTGAGGACGGAATATATAATTTTCGTCGCGCTCTGGTGCGCTTTCGTGAGGCATTGGAGCGGAAAGAGGCGCTTGAGCGGGAAGGTTTTGGGGATATTTTCCTGGATCTTGCCGTAAAGCGTTTCGAATTCACTTTTGAGATGTCCTGGAAAGCTATCAGGCGCTGCCTTGATTTTCTCGGGATAGAGGCGAAGTATCCTCGTGCCTGTTTTAAGGAAGCTTACGCTCTGGGCTTGTTGAAAAATGAATCCGTCTGGCTTGAGATGATTGAACAACGTAACCTCACGAGTCATGTCTACAATCAGGACGAGGTCAAGGGTATCTTGATTCGACTCGACGAGTATTGTCTGAATTTCGAAGAGTTGCTCGCGCGACTAGAGGAAAAGGCGGCTTCATGATATCTGCTCATATTTCCTAGAAGTCTTCCAAACTGAAGGCAATGCCATGACTCTGAATTTTGATAACCTAGCGCGATGCATTCAAACACTGGATCGATCAAGGAATTTTCGGTTGATGCCCGTAGCCTGCACCAGACTCTTAGTTCCCGAGAAAGTGCGGGAAGTATCGGCTGAAGGAGAGTAGAGAACGATGCTCTAACTCGCCTGTTCTTCCTCGGAAGTCCTGAAGGTCCTGGCGAAGTTTTGCCGGGGCTTTTCCTTTCCTGGGAGAAAAGTCTTATAGTTTCAGAAGTTAGCTTGGTAGATTGGACTTGTATAATGTTAGAGTTGTTGACCAAATATTGACCGCATGCTAATAATTAGCGCTTCAATAAACTAGCTGTCGCAACCGTTTCAGAGAACTGGATGGTGCTCAAATCATCGACAAGCGTCTCTGCGATGTAGATTCTCAGCAGGGGCCTCAGATGCATTGCCGCATTGATCCTGCTTCCACTAAATAACCGATAAAGGTGTATTGATATGCAGATAACAAAACTGAGCATCCCGGAAGTAGTGCTGTTTGAGCCGAAAGTTTTTGGCGATGATCGGGGGTTCTTTTTTGAGAGCTATAATGGCCGCGTTTTCGAGGATGCAACCGGCCTGAAATGCAATTTTGTTCAGGATAACCATTCTCGATCCAGTAAGAACGTTTTGCGCGGCCTCCATTACCAGATCAAGCACCCACAGGGTAAGCTGGTGCGGGTCATTGAGGGAGAGGTTTTCGATGTCGCCGTGGATATCAGAAAGAGTTCGCCTACCTTTGGCGCGTGGGTAGGGGCGACGCTTTCGGCCGAGAACAAGTTGATGATGTGGGTGCCGGAAGGGTTTGCCCATGGCTTTGTCGTGCTATCCGAATCAGCGGAGTTTCTCTACAAAACAACGGATTATTGGTATCCGGAGTACGAGCGGGGCATCATCTGGAATGATCCCGCCATCGGCATAGAATGGCCGGTAGTCGGGGAACCGTTGCTGGCAAAAAAAGACACCGAAGCCAAATTACTTCAAGACGCAGAATTATTCGAATAGCGCTATAGATTCAAAGAACCTGAAATCATGGGACGCAGATAACATCTGAAGAAACATGATTTATGCGTAAAACTTATCTTTTGAGTGTAAATCAGAAGTGATCAGCAGCCTTTTACAGCTCATTGAATGGTGCCTAGCCCAAAACGAAGGCCATCGGATGCTTGGATAATGTCTATCTCTGCCAGCACAGTCTTGAAAAAGCAGTTAGTCACGGCACTGCTTGACGCTGTTCCCGGTTGTCTCGCCATCTACCGTTTCGGCTCGTGGGGGACGGACGATCAGAGACCCGACAGCGACATCGATATTGCCATTTTGCCTCCTCAGGCTCTTGATCCTGTGCGCCGATGGGAACTGGCCCAGGCACTCGCCTCCCTCGCCGGCCGAGATGTCGATCTGGTGGACCTCCTGGGCGCGACCACTGTCCTCAGGATGCAGGTGGTAGCCCATGGTGAGCAATTGTACAGCACCGGCTCCAGTGAAGTTGCCCAGTTTGAAGACACGGTTTTCTCCAGCTATGCCCGACTGAACGAAGAGCGCCGCGAGATATTGGCTGACGTGATGGAGAGGGGGAGCATCTATGATAAATGACGTTCTCCTGAACAAGGTGGCGATCATCGAGCGTTGTCTCTCTCGCCTGGATGCGGAATATCGCGGCCACGAGGAAGAGCTGGAGACGAACTTCACCCGACAGGATTCCATCATCCTCAACCTGCAGCGCGCTTGCGAGGCATCCATAGACGCGGCCATGCATCTGGTGCGAGTTAGAAAGCTTGGGGTGCCCCAGGAGTCGCGCGAGGCGTTCGATATGCTGTGCGAGGCGGAGATCATCGCGGATACTCTGCGTGACCGTTTGAAGGCCATGGTCGGCTTCAGGAACGTTGCGGTGCATGATTACCGGAAGTTGAACCTGGAAGTGGTCCGGAACATTCTTGAAGAAAATCTGCATGACTTTAGAAGCTTTGGAGAGGCAGTCTTGAAGGCTGAAGCAAAACAACCTCAATCATCCATCCCTCGTTAGTGTTGCGTGAGTGAAGTGGCCTTTTCGATTAATCAATGGACTTCCCTACTGCGGATTATATAGGAGATTCTCGCTATGGATGAGAATGATCTGGCCCGTATTGAACAACTTTTGATTAAGGTCTTTGATTCAAAGCTGGGAGATCTTCCCACAAAGTTCGATGTTAAGCTTGAGGATGCATCCGTAAAGGTCGATGCCAAGCTGGAGAATATTTTCGCCAAGTTCGATGCTAAGCTGCAACATATTAAATGCGAAATCATTTCGAGATTTGACCACAGTCTAGCCCTGCAAACTGAAGCGTTGCAGCATGGCCTTACTATTGTGGCAGAAGGCAACCAGATGCTTTCAAAGAAGCTTGAGCGAGTTGAACTAAATCTTGTCCAGAGACTCGCGAACATTTCCGCAGACCTTGCCGCCCATCGCTCCGATACCGAGGCGCATCACGGGATATACCGGGTGAAAGAAGTGTGACCGAGTTGGAGTGTTCGCCGTCCTAGGATTGCTTCAAAATTCTGTAAAGTTGTCGAGATTCTAGTTCGGGCACAGATTGTTTTTTATCCGTCTTTATCCGCCATTATCGGCGGACAAAAGCCTTTAAAGTTTGGTAAATCATCGGCATTGATAGGCGTAAGGGTCCTTATTTATCGTCGTTGCAATACTATCCCAATACAAAACTGAGGCAATTAACTGCTATGAACCGAAAAATATCTGTTGTAGGTCTTGGTTATGTAGGTCTCCCCGTTGCCATTGCCTTTGGTAAATCAGCCAGAACCATCGGGTTCGACATCAATGCTGGCCGCATAAAAGAGCTCAAAGACTTCTATGATCGTACCGATGAGGTCACACCTGAAGATCTCAGGGCAGCGAACATCCTCTTTACAGACCAGATAGAGGAACTGCGGTTGGCGGACTTTCATATCGTCGCCGTGCCTACTCCGATAGATAAGGCCAATCAACCCGATCTCACCCCCATGCTCAGGGCCTCGGAAACCGTAGGCCGCGCATTGAAGGCAGGAGATATCGTCGTGTACGAGTCCACGGTCTACCCGGGCGTGACGCAAGACGAGTGCGTTCCGATTCTGGAAAGATGCTCCGGTCTTAAATGCGGTACGGATTTCACCGTCGGTTACAGCCCGGAGAGGATCAATCCCGGCGACAAGGAACACACCTTCACTAAGATAAAGAAGGTCGTCTCCGGTCAGGACGCCGCTACCTTGGAAATCGTGGCCCAGGTTTACCAATCGGTGGTCACCGCCGGCGTGCATCGCGCTTCGAGCATCAGGGTAGCCGAGGCGGCCAAGGTCATTGAGAATACCCAGCGCGATCTCAACATCGCTCTCATGAACGAACTGGCTCTCATCTTCGACCGTATCGGGATAGATACCACGGAGGTGCTGGAAGCCGCGGGAACCAAGTGGAACTTCCTCCCCTTCACGCCCGGCTTGGTTGGTGGCCACTGCATCGGTATCGATCCATATTACCTCACACACATGGCAGAGAAAGTTGGCTACATTCCCCAGGTGATTCTTTCCGGAAGGCGCATCAATGACGGAATGGGGAAGTTCATCGCCCAACGCACCGTAAAAGAGATGATTCATTCCGGGCACAACATCCTGGGAGCCACGGTTACCGTACTCGGGCTCACCTTCAAGGAGAATTGCCCGGACCTGCGCAACTCCAAGGTTGTTGACATCATACGTGAACTGGAAGACTATGGCGTTTCCGTCCAAGTCAGCGACCCGCTGGCCGACCCGGTCGAGGCAGAGCATGAATATGGCGTCAAACTTACGCCGCTTCAGGAATTGAAACCGGCCGCGGCAATTGTTCTGGCGGTCGCACACAAGGAATACCGTAGCTTATCTGTGGAGCGGCTTAGGGCAATGATGGGGACCAATCCTGTGTTGACCGATGTGAAGTGCATCTATCCCCAGGATGAGGTCAAGCATGCAGGCATCCGCCTTTGGCGGCTTTAGGTCCTACTTCAAGGCTTATAGGACGCAGATAACTTCTGAAAAGGCATGATTTCAAACTCAAAGCTTATTTTGGTTAAATCAGAAGTGATCAGATTTGATCAGCGTCCCATTGTTTGTTTTTTACTCTATTGAGATCGGATTAAACCTATGTCGTCTGCGTACCAACTACTGAAGCTGGAATTAAGGAGCAACCCTAAAACCTGGCTGGTAACAGGCTGTGCCGGATTTATAGGGTCGAATATCCTTGAACAACTGCTGAAACTGGATCAGAAAGTTGTGGGCCTAGATAACTTTTCCACTGGGAAGCAGCGCAACCTTGACGAGGTGCAGTCGCTTGTCGGCAAGGAACAGTGGGCGCAGTTCCGCTTCATCAAAGGCGATATACGCGACCTCGTTACCTGCCATGAAGCCTGCTTCGGCGTCGATTATGTTCTTCAACAGGCCGCCTTGGGTTCGGTACCACGATCCATCGATGATCCTATTACTTCCAATGCAAGCAACGTGACCGGCTTTTTGAATATGCTGGTCGCCGCCAAGGATGCAGGAGTTAAGCGGTTTGTCTATGCGGCCAGCAGTTCCACCTATGGGGATCACCCCGGATTGCCCAAGGTTGAGGATCTGATCGGGCGGCCGCTTTCACCCTATGCTGTCACCAAGTATGTCAACGAACTCTATGCCGATGTGTTTGCGCGCTGTTATGGTCTGGAGTCCATTGGCCTGCGGTATTTCAACGTTTTCGGACCGAGGCAGGACCCTGACGGCGCCTATGCGGCAGTGATCCCCAAGTGGGTAGCCTCGCTGCTTCGCCAGGAACCGGTTTATATCAACGGGACGGGTGAGACCAGCCGGGACTTCTGCTATGTGCAAAACGCGGTTCAAGCCAATCTTCTTGCGGCGACTGCTGATCGTGTTGAAGCGGTCAACCAGGTCTACAACGTTGCGGTGAACGCGCGCACCAGTCTGGTGGAACTTTTTGCCCTGTTGCGCGATGGGCTTGCTGCGAGTCATCCTGCTCTAAAAGACTGCCGGCCTGTTTTCCGGGATTTTCGGGCCGGGGACGTGATGCATTCTCAGGCGGATATAGGGAAGGCTAGAAAGTTACTTGGCTATGAGCCGACGCATACCATCGGGCGTGGATTAGAGGATGCGTTGGGATGGTACAAAGATTCGATTGCACATATTTAGAAATCAACGATCAACGAGGCGTGTAAATGTCTAAAAATTTTGCAATAATCGGAGTTGGTGGCTATATCGCACCACGTCATCTGAAGGCCATCAAGGATAGCGGCAACAATCTTGTCGCAGCTCTGGACGTTAATGATTCGGTTGGTATCCTGGATCGGTTTTTCCCGAACGTCCCGTTTTTCACCGAATTCGAGCGCTTTGATCGCCATGTTGAAAAGATGCGCCGTCAGGGCGAGAGCAAGCGGATTGATTTTGTAACGGTCTGTTCCCCAAACTACCTGCACGATGCCCATATCCGCTTTGCGCTGCGTGTTGGAGCAAATGCAATTTGTGAAAAACCGCTGGTGCTCAACCCCTGGAATCTGGATGCCTTGCAGGAACTGGAGCAGGAGAGTGGTCGCACAGTTAATACAATCCTGCAGTTGAGGGTTCACCCTGCCTTGATAGCTCTGCGTGAATCCCTGCAGCAGGATCCTGGCAGTGAAAAGCACGAGGTGAACCTCACCTATATCACCTCACGCGGTCCCTGGTACATGAACTCCTGGAAAGGTAACTTGGAGCGTTCCGGTGGTGTAGCAACCAATGTAGGTATTCATTTTTTCGATCTGCTGGTCTGGCTTTTTGGGGGAGTGGAATCTAGTCAGGTTCATTACTCCAGCCCTTCAAAAACCGGCGGCTATATGGAACTGGAGCGGGCGCGGGTGCGCTGGTTCCTCTCCCTTGATAGAAACGATCTTCCCGAGACGGCGACTGAATGCGGGCTTGCCACATTCAGATCAATCACCGTAGACGGCAAGGAAGTGGAATTTTCCGAGGGCTTCACGGATCTGCATACCGTGGTGTATCAGGAAACCCTTGCAGGGAGAGGTTTTGGTCTGGAGGATGCGCGGGCGGCAATCAATATTGCGCACGATATACGGGTTGCCACACCAACCGGAATAACCGAGGATTCTCATCCATTTCTGCATCATTTGTCAGGAGAATGAGCATGAGTGACTATTTTGTACATTCGTCATCTTTCGTTGATGAAGGTTCCGTGATAGGCAAGGGCACCAAGATATGGCATTTTTCCCATATCCTTTCCGGTGCCCAGATCGGCGCACGTTGTAGCTTCGGTCAGAACGTTTCCGTGGCCGGCGGAACGTCCATCGGCAATAACGTCAAGGTGCAGAATAATGTATCGATCTACGAGGGGACCGTCATTGAAGATGACGTTTTTCTCGGCCCATCCTGCGTGCTGACCAACGTCACCAACCCCCGCTCCCAGGTTCTGCGACGCGCGCTCTATGAAAAAACGTTGTTGCGCCGCGGATGTTCAATCGGAGCCAATGCCACTATTGTCTGCGGCATCACGATCGGCCGTTACTCCTTCATTGCCGCTGGAGCGGTAGTGTCGAAGGATGTTCCCGACTACGCCTTGATGGTCGGCGTGCCGGCTCGCCAGAAGGGGTGGATGAGTCGACACGGTCACCAGCTCAAAGCCGCCGATGCTGATGGAATTATGACCTGTCCCGAGAGCGGCCTGCGCTACCAGCTTTCCCCAAAACACGATCAACAATCCGCCGAGTTTCTCCATTGTCTTGATCTGGATGAGGAAGCCCCTTTGCCTGAGGAGTTGGCTGTGGGCAAAGTGTTTTATGATGAGTTGAAAAGCCGAGATTAGTGAATGGCAAATGGTAAATGGTAAATGGTTCAACGATCCACGAACCACATAAAGGGGTTGCCGCCTCTAAGGTCCGCCGTAAGAGCACGACTGGATGCCATACTGTAAGAATTGCGTTGATATGGCTGTGCTCCCGGGAAAGAGGAGTATAAATCTATCTGGCATTTATATCTGGAGGAGAAGTATCTTGGTGCAAAGTAACAGTCCTAATATTCAGTTTATTGATCTTCAGGCTCAGCAGGCTCTGATTAAAGACAAGATCGATGCAGCTATCCAGCGCGTACTCCAGCACGGCCAGTACATCATGGGGCCGGAAGTGAAGGAACTTGAAGATAAGCTTGCCGCTTACGTAGGGGTGAAACACTGCATAACCGCCAGCAGCGGTACAGATACACTTCTGATAGCACTCATGGCGCTCGGGATCGGTCCTGGCGATGAAGTTATAACGTCACCCTTCACCTTTATCGCCACCGGCGAGATGATAGCCCTCACTGGGGCAAAGCCGGTATTTGTCGATATTGACGCGCGTACCTACAATATCGATCCGGGTCTGATCGAAGCAGCCATAACTCCACGCACCAAAGCAATCATTCCGGTCAGTCTCTACGGCCAATGCGCTGATTTCGATGCCATAAACGCGATCGCCGAAAAACATAACCTACCGGTCATTGAGGATGGAGCCCAGTCATTTGGGGCGACCTTCAAGGGCAGGCGATCCTGCGGTCTGTCAACGATTGGCTCTACAAGCTTTTTCCCCAGCAAGCCGCTTGGATGCTACGGAGATGGAGGCGCTCTGTTTACCGATGACGATGATTTGGCTGCCAAGATGCGCCAGGTCCGCGCGCATGGCCAGGACCGTCGCTACCATCATGCTGCGTTGGGCATAAACGGGCGGATGGATACCCTGCAGGCCGCCATTGTCTTGGTAAAGCTGGAAATTTTTGCCCAAGAGGTTGCAGATCGTGCTCGTATCGGAGCACGATACACTGAGTTATTACAGAACTATGTCCTAACGCCCTACATAGCACCTGAAAACACCTCGGTCTATGCACAATATACCGTGCAAGTCGAGGACAGGGATGATATTCAGAAACGACTGAGTGAGCAGGGTGTACCAACTGCCGTGCATTATCCTGTACCGCTTCATCTTCAGCCTGTTTTCGCCGAGTTGGGATTGCTGCAAGGGAGCTTTCCGGTTTCAGAGGCCACTGCAAAACGGGTGATGAGCATCCCTATGCATCCGTACGTGAACGAGGGAGCTATGGAAAAAATTGTCAGTATTTTGTCGGGTGCGATCTATGGATCTTAAAGGAAAGAAAATTCTAGTAACCGGAGCAGACGGTTTCATCGGTTCGCATCTGACTGAAGAGTTAGTGCGACGCGGGCACGATGTCAGAGCTTTTGTTCTTTACAACTCTTTTAATTCCTGGGGGTGGTTGGACAGTGCTGAACCTGAACTGCTGAAGTCGCTGGATGTTTTTTCCGGTGATATCCGAGACCCGCACGGCGTGAAACACGCGATGCAGGGGTGCGATGTCGTGCTGCATCTGGCGGCCCTGATAGCTATTCCCTATTCGTACCATTCCCCTGATACGTACGTGGATACCAACGTGAAGGGAACCTTGAATATTATCCAGGCTGCCCGCGAATTGGGGGTGCAAAAGGTCGTGCATACCTCCACAAGCGAGGTCTACGGAACAGCCAAATTTGTCCCGATTACGGAAGAGCATCCCCTCCAAGGGCAATCTCCTTATTCGGCGTCAAAAATCGGCGCCGACCAGATGGCTTTGTCATTTTATTCCTCGTTTGACACGCCGGTTTCTGTCATAAGACCGTTCAACACCTATGGTCCGCGACAGTCAGCACGGGCGATCATTCCTACGGTAATAACGCAGATAGCCAACGGAGCCCGATCCTTGAAGCTCGGCGCTTTGCATCCGACCCGTGACTTTAACTACGTAAACGATACCGTGAGCGGGTTCATAGCCGTGGCGGAATCCGATCGCTCCCTCGGAGAGGTGATCAACATCGGTAGTAACTATGAGATCTCCATTGGCGATACGGTGAAGATGATAGCCGAGGTGATGAACTGCGAGGTCGAAATCGTGACCGACGAGGTCCGCCTACGCCCCGACAAGAGCGAAGTCGAACGGCTTTGGGCGGATAACAGAAAGGCCAAGGAACTGACCGGATGGCAACCTCTCTTTGCCGGCAAGGACGGGTTCCGCCGGGGGCTGGAAGAAACTATCGCCTGGTTCGTGAAGCCTGAGAACCTGAAGGCGTACAAAGCGAATATCTACAACATATGAAAACTCAAGCAATTACCAAAGACATTGTCGCGGCGCTTCGTTCGGTGTTGCCCACGGCCGACTCCTTCATCACCCTTCACGAACCGACCTTTGGAGGCAACGAGTGGAACTATGTCAAGGAGTGTCTTGATACCGGATGGGTTTCATCGGTCGGCAAGTTCGTGGATCGTTTTGAAGTGGATCTGGCAAACTATACCGGGGTAAAAAGGGCTGTCGCTGTGGTTAACGGCACGGCCGCCCTTCATGTCTGTCTCATGTTGGCGGGGGTGGAGGCTGGTGACGAGGTGCTTATCCCTTCTCTCACTTTTGTTGCCACCGCTAACGCTGTAACCTACTGCGGCGCGGTCCCTCATTTCGTTGATTCGGAGGAACGAACTCTGGGGCTCGATCCTGTCAGACTCGGCGAGTATCTTGCCGAAATAACGGAGTTCCGCCGCGACGGATGTTATAACCGTGCAACGGGTCGTCGCATCAAAGCTGTCGTGCCGATGCACACCTTTGGTCATCCAGTGGATCTCGATCCGCTGCTTGAGGTCTGCCAACGCTTTGGCGTGGAATTGATCGAGGATGCGGCGGAATCTCTGGGGTCACTCTACAAGGGGAAACATACGGGAAACCTGGGCCGCGTCTCAGCCCTTAGCTTTAACGGCAACAAGATTCTTACGACAGGTGGCGGTGGCGCTATCCTGACCAATGACGACCAACTGGCGACACGAGCCAAGCATCTGACCACGACAGCCAAGGTCCCGCATCGATGGGAGTTCAATCACGACCTGATCGGTTATAACTACCGTCTCCCCAACCTGAACGCCGCCCTCGGGTGTGCCCAGTTGGAGCAGCTGCCTGGACTTTTATCTGCCAAGCGCCAGCTAGCGGAGCGCTATCGACAAGCCTTAACGGGTATCTCCGGCATCCGCTTCTTCTCGGAGCCGGCTAACAGCCAGAGCAATTATTGGCTTAATACACTGGTGCTTGACGAGGAGTGTGCCGACCAGCGCGACGCGCTGTTGAAAGCCACCAACGATGCCGGTATCATGACCCGTCCTGTCTGGAACTTGATGAACAAGCTGCCCATGTTCGCAGACTGCCCGAAAATGGATTTGTCCGTCGCGGAAAGCCTGGAGCGGCGTCTGATCAATATCCCCAGCAGCGCCAAGTTAGGCACGGGGTTAGCCAATGCGTAAGATCTGTGTTGTCACGGGCACCAGGGCAGAATATGGGCTGCTCTACTGGCTGATGAAGGAAATCCAGGCCGACGATGAGCTCCAGCTTCAGCTTGTGGTTACTGGAATGCACCTTTCGCCCGAATTTGGCCTTACCTATAGGACTATTGAGGAAGATGGATTTACCATCGATGCCAAGGTCGAGATGCTCCTTTCCAGCGACACTCCGGTGGGGATTGCCAAGTCAATAGGCCTCGGTGTGATCGGCTTTGCCGATGCACTGGAGCGGTTGAAGCCAGAAATTATGGTTGTTTTAGGAGATCGTTACGAGATCCTGGCCGCAGCCCAGGCGGCGCTGGTGGCCAGGATTCCCGTGGCCCACATCCATGGCGGAGAGACAACCGAAGGTGCAATTGACGAAAGCATCCGCCACGCAGTCACAAAGATGTCTCAACTGCACTTTGTGGCCGCCGAGCCCTACCGCACCCGGGTTATTCAGTTGGGTGAACAACCTGGTACTGTGTTTAATGTTGGCGCGCTTGGAATAGAAAATACCAAACGCTTGAAGTTGCTGGATAAGTCACAGCTTGAACAGAACATAAATTTTGAAATGGGCTCCAGTTGTTTTTTGGTTACGTATCACCCAGCAACCCTTGGTTCAATAGCGCCTCCGGTTGCCATGCAAGCTCTGCTAGACGCACTGGATTATTTCGCTGACGCTAAGATCATTATTACCAAGCCTAACTCCGATACCGATGGAAGGATTCTGGGACAGATGATCGATGAATACGCGCATCACAATAAAGGACGTGTCGCCGTATTTACCTCAATGGGGCAGCTGCGTTACTTGAGTGCGCTGCAGCTTGTTGATGCTGTGATTGGCAACTCCTCCAGCGGCATCATTGAGGCACCTGCATCTAACACACCAACTGTTAACATTGGTGACAGACAGTCGGGACGTCTTAAGGCTGATTCTATAATTGATTGTCTGGAGACAAAAGAATCCATAATTGCAGCAATCAATAAAGCTCTGTCGCCGTCGTTTCGTGAGGGAATCGAGCAGGGTATTTCACTCTACGGTTATGGCGAGACAGCCACAGAAGTCAAAAACCACCTGAAACAAGCCAACCTGAGCACCACAAAACGTTTTTACGACCTTTGAGAGATATGATGCAAGCACACCACACCTACATAATCGCCGAGGCAGGGGTAAATCACAACGGTTCCCTCGACATGGCAAAAGAACTGGTGGAGGTTGCCGCTAAGTCAGGCGCCGATGCCGTCAAGTTCCAGACTTTCAAAGCGGACAGGCTGGTGAGCCGCTTAGCGCCTAAAGCAGAATATCAGGCCAAGACAACTGGTACTGTCGAATCCCAGCATGAGATGATCCGCAAACTTGAATTAGACGAACATGCCCATGAAGCCCTGATGGAGCATTGCAAGGTTTGCGGCATAGGATTTCTTTCAACACCATTTGATCTTGAAAGCGTTGACCTGCTTGCAGGGCAATTCGATCTGCCCTGTATCAAGATTCCCTCTGGGGATATCACCAACGCACCGTTACTTTTCAAAATTGGCCAGACCGGTAAACCTGTGATTCTTTCTACCGGTATGAGTACCTTGGGTGATATTGAAGACGCACTCGGAGTGCTGGCCTTTGGTCATTTGAACACGGGCATTCCTTCAATAGCGGCTTTTCGCGCTGCTTATTTTTCTGCTGAGGGGCAGGCAATTTTACAAGCTAAGGTGACCTTGATGCATTGCACCACCGAATATCCTGCCCCGCTTGAGGATGTGAACCTCAAGGTAATGGATACGTTGATTAACGCCTTCGGGTTGCAGGTCGGCTATTCTGATCATACTGAAGGTTTTGCCGTGTCGATTGCCGCAGTTGCCCGTGGTGCTGTTGTTATCGAAAAGCATTTCACCCTTGATCGTAATCTGCCCGGGCCTGACCACAAGGCGTCACTAGAACCGGGGGAGCTGAAGCAGTTGGTGGATGCTATTCGTGTTGTTGAGCAGGTGCTTGGTTCCGGCAGAAAGTATCCAACGCCAAGTGAACTGAAAAACATGAGTGTAGCGAGGAAAAGCCTGGTGGCCGACCGTACGATTACTGCTGGCGAGCCATTTGCTGCTGGAAATCTTGCAGTAAAACGTCCGGGAAATGGCTTGTCGCCCATGCACTACTGGGAATTGCTTAACAGGAAGGCTGGTCGTGATTTTTCAGTTGATGAGGAAGTGGGCATATGAGCTTACCTATCATCGTCCTGGGAGCGGGAGGTCATGCCAAGGTCTTGATTGATGCCCTGCTGGCATCATCAGCCCTTATCGCAGGCATTGTCGATCCTGACCCTACATTGGTTGGCACTACCATTCTCGGAGTCCCACTACTTGGTGGAGACGACGTTGTTAGTGAATTCCCGAATTCCGAGATTCAGCTTGTGAACGGACTTGGGTCTGTAGGCCTACCGGTTAAACGCCAACAGTTGTTCGAAAGATTCAAGGGTTTAGGTTATGACTTCGCCACGGTTATCCATCCGTCCGCAGTCGTTGGTTCGGATGTTGTACTCGCTGAGGGGGCTCAAGTTATGGCCGGTGCGGTCATCCAACCTGGTTGCCGTATTGGGATCAACAGCGTTATTAACACCCGTGCTTCCGTCGATCACGATTGCATCATTGGCGATCATGTCCATATTGCCCCCGGTGTGACAATGTCCGGTGGAGTTCAGGTTGGAAATGGGACGCATCTGGGAACAGGCGCCACCATCATCCAGGGGGCTTCAATTGGCAATGGTTGTCTTGTAGCTGCTGGCGCTGTGGTTACTAGAGATGTGATTGCGGGGACAATGGTCCGTGGTGTGCCTGCACGGGAGTTTGTATGAATCGTTGGAAAAATGTGCTGATAAGCCCGGATACGACAATTTTAAAGGCAATCGAGGTCATTGATAGCGGCTCGCTCCAAATCGCACTTGTGGTTGATGACTCGAATAAACTCATTGGGACTGTCAGCGATGGTGATGTCCGGCGCGCCATATTGAAGGGTATCTCGCTAGACAGACCGGTAAGTGAAATAATGTTTACCGAGCCGACCGTAGCAGGTCCTCAGGAAAGCCGTGATGAAATACTGACAGCCATGAGACTGAAGCAGTTGCACCAGATTCCGCTTATAGACAAAAATGGCATTGTAATTGGTCTGGATGTGTGGGATGACCTGATTAACTTGCAGGAAAGGGACAACGTCGTGGTGCTAATGGCAGGAGGTCTTGGAAAACGTCTTGGCGAACTCACTCGAAATTGCCCCAAGCCACTGCTGCGCGTCGGTAATAAACCGGTTTTGGAAACAATTCTGGAAAACTGCATGGAGTATGGTTTTAAGCGTTTTTTTATTTCAGTTAACTATAAAGCTGACATGGTCAAGGAGTACTTTGGAGACGGCTCCCGCTGGGATGTTGACATCAGGTACATCGAGGAAAAGAAAAGGCTCGGCACGGCAGGTGCACTCGGTTTACTGCCCGAAGTCCAGACTCTGCCGTTGCTTGTTATGAATGGAGATGTGCTAACCAAAATCAACTTTAAGCATCTCATGGAGTTCCATGAAGAGTACAAGTCAGTAGCCACCATGTGTGTCCGGGACTATGAATTCCAGGTTCCCTTCGGTGTTGTACAGCTTGACAATCATCGTTTGAAGAACATTCAGGAAAAGCCGATTCATCAGTTTTTTGTTAATGCCGGCATCTATGTGCTGAATCCTGAGGCAGTTTCTCTGGTGCCCAGGGATGATTACTTTGATATGCCTGCTCTTTTTGATAGGTTACTCCAAAAACAGCTGGAAACGGCGGCATTTCCTATCCATGAATACTGGCTGGATATAGGCCGCAAGGACGATCTGGAACGTGCCAATGGCGATTATGACGAGGTATTCTCATGATCGCTGGTAAAACTGTTCTCGCCATTATCCCAGCTCGTGGCGGATCCAAAGGTGTTCCGCGCAAGAATATCCGCGATGTGGCGGGTAAGCCGCTCATAGCCTGGACTCTGGAGGAAGCTGCAAAATCCGAATACATTGACAGAATAGTCGTCTCAACCGATGATCAGGAAATCGCCGATACGGCTGTTCAGTGGGGAGGGGAAGTCCCTTTCCTGCGTCCCGCCGAACTGGCACGGGACGATACTCCGGGGATTGCACCGGTAATCCATATGCTGTCGACTATTCGACCGACCTATGATCTGGTCATTCTGTTGCAGCCGACCTCGCCCTTGCGAGCGGTTGCAGACATTGACGGAGCTATCGCACTTCTGGTTGACCAAAATGCCAAGGCATGTGTCTCGGTGGTGGAGCCAGACAAAAGTCCCTACTGGATGTACTCTCTAAATAATTCCGGGCACTTAAAACCGTTGCTTAAAGGCGACTACGTTAGGCGACAAGATATTCCTCCTGTATATGCCCTTAACGGCGCAGTGTATGTCGCAGATGTTAATTGGTTGCTATTCGAGCAGACATTTGTAAATAATGAAACTTTAGCATATGTCATGCCCCAAGAACGTTCAATTGACATTGATACTGAAATGGATCTTATGTTTGTAAATCAGTTAGTTACTAACTCAATAAACAGCAGAGTTGGCAAGGAGAAATGATTATGGATAAAAAGAATGTACAGAAAATGTATAAGCTGCCAGGAGAAGTTGTTTACTGTAAAAAATGTACCATCTCCAATCAGCGACCGCGCATAACTTTTGATGAAAATGGCGTATGTAGTGCGTGTAATTATGCTGAATTTAAAAAAAGTCTTAATTGGGACGAAAGAGAAAAAGAACTTATAGATTTATGTAATCGATATCGGAAAAATGATGGTTCTTATGATGTCATTGTCCCGTGCAGTGGTGGTAAGGATGGTGGCTTTGTTGCCCATCAGTTGAAGTATAAATATGGGATGAATCCTCTTACAGTGACTTGGGCACCGCTTTTGCCAACAAATATTGGCAGACAGAATTTAGATGATTTTATTACAATTGGCGGATTTGATCATGTTTTGGGAACTCCCAATGGTAAGGTTACTAGATTAATGACAAACCTTGCATTTTCTCAATTAGGTGATCCCTTTCAGCCATTTATCTATGGTCAAACAAATTTCCCATTAAAGATGGCGGTTCAACACAATGTTTCTCTAATCATGTACGGAGAGAATGGCGAAGTCGAGTATGGTGGCGATATGAAGAACGCGTTTAGGCCAGATCGCGATATTCAAGATCATGACGAACATTACTTCTCCGGGCTTCCCCCTGAGTTCTGGGTTGAACACGGTATATCATTAGCTGACCTTTCTCCTTTTTGTGCGCCAAAACACGAGGATGTCGTAAAAAATAAGACTTCTATTCATTTTTTTGGTTATTACAAATGCTGGGATCCTCAAGAAAACTTTTATTACTGCCGAGAGCACACGGGCTTTACTCCAAATACGGAACGTTCAGAAGGCACCTTCTCAAAATATGCCAGTTTGGATGATCGAATTGATGGCTATCATTACTATCTCGGCTTTATAAAATTTGGTATAGGTCGTACAACTTCGGATACCGCTCATGAAATACGAGATGGAAAAATAAATCGCGAGGAAGGTATCGCTTTAGTCAACAAATATGACGGTGAATTTCCGAAAAAACATTTTAACGACTTCTTGAAATACACCAATATAACTGAGGAGCAATTTTGTGAAGTTGTAGATAGTTGGCGTTCAGATCATATCTGGAAAAAGGAAGATGATATTTGGAAATTAAAAAACCCTATCTATGGACAAGACTGACAAATGAGCAATATTAGGCTGATAGCACGACTAGACATAAAGGGCCCCAATTTAATCAAAGGAATTCAATTGGAGGGCCTGAGAGTGATGGGTGATCCTCAGGAATTTGCAACCCGATATTATCAACAGGGTGCTGACGAAATTATCTATATGGACGTCGTGGCAAGTTTATACGGTCGCAATAATTTGTCTGAAATAGTTCGACATGCGGCTCAGAATATTTTTGTCCCTCTTACCGTAGGAGGGGGGGTTAGATCACAGGACGATGTAAATACACTATTGAGGGCGGGCGCGGATAAAGTTGCAATTAATACGGCCGCGATTAAGCGACCGGACCTAATTCGCGAAGTTTCACGCCGTTTCGGTTCTCAGTGCATGGTACTTTCCATCGAAGCAAAAAATGTAGGAGAAGGGCGGTGGGAGGCTTACACCGATAATGGCCGGGAACCGACAGGCTTAGATGTTGTGCAGTGGGCTGTTAAGGGTACCGAGCTAGGAGCTGGCGAAATTATGCTTACTTCCATTGACCAAGAAGGAACTAGAAATGGCTTTGATTGTGAACTTGTCAAAGCGGTCTCTACTGCAGTATCCATTCCAGTGATTGCCAGTGGTGGGATGGGTTCGACGGACCATTTGATAGATGTTGTTAAGGTTGGTCACGCTGATGCCGTGGCAATGGCTGATATTCTTCACTATGATAGGATGCAATTGCCTCAAATTCGAACTGCAGCATTAGATGCAGGACTTCATGTGAGGCATTTATGAAACCGCAGGTAACTATTATTGATTATGGTGTTGGAAATATTTTTAGTGTATGCCGAGCATTCGAACATTGTGGCGCAGAAGTACATCTTACTGATTCCATAGAAAATATTTTGATGGCAGATCGATTGGTTTTGCCGGGTGTTGGTGCATTTTCTAATGGCATGGCGGGATTGAAAGAACGGAAACTTGTTGATCCGATAAAGGAATATGCTGCTGGAGGGAAGCCGCTCTTGGGGATTTGCCTCGGAATGCAGATGATGCTGGATGAAAGTGAGGAATTTGGAGCCAATGAGGGATTGGGACTTATCCCCGGTAAAGTTGTCGCGATCCCTGCAGTAGATAGTGAAGGTGTTCCTCACAAAATTCCACATATCGGTTGGAACGAGATTTACGCCCCAGTGGGCATTTCATGGGAAGGCTCGATACTGGGCAACACCCTTGAGAACTCATCCTTCTATTTTGTTCATTCGTACACCGTGGTGCCCTCACTGCACGAACACAGGCTGGCAGACTGCTATTACAACGGGCAACTTATCGCGGCAACTATTAGAAGCGGGCACATGTATGGTTGCCAGTTCCATCCGGAAAAAAGCGGTCGTGAGGGGCTAAATATAATCCGTAACTTTCTGGAAATTACACCTTGATTCGTAACTATTTACCTTCATCTTTAGTCCGTTCTGCAGGGATTTATACCGTTTCAAGACTAATAAACGCCTTGTTACCCTTTTTGTTGATGCCTGTTCTTACAAGGCACCTTTCACCTGAAGAATTTGGCACAGCAACCATGTTCACAGTCTTATCAGGCATAGCATTGCCATTTATAGGTCTAAGCCTCCATGGTGCGATTAGCGTAAAGTATTTTGATTCTAAAGAAACTAATTTGCCACAATATATTGGTAATTGTTTTATTTTATTGGCCACAAGCACCTCTATAATGATGCTAATTGTTGCTCTTTTGTCAGATTACATTAGCAAGCTCACGTCTTTCCCGAGCAAGTGGTTATATCTAGTAATACTATTTTCTGCTGCTCAGTTTATTTGTCTGGTTGTTATGACACTTTGGCAAGTAGAAGATCGACCTATTAAGTATGGTGTATTCCAAAATTCACAAACCGCGCTAAATTTCATACTTTCACTTCTATTTGTAATCGTGCTTGGCATGAGTTGGCAAGGTCGGGTAGAAGCACAAGTCTTTTCAATGTGTTTATTTGCAATGATTGCTTTTTATATATTATTGCACAGCAAAAAAATTCAATTTAAATTCGATAAACCATCAATAGATCATGCCTTGAAATTTGGTTTACCGCTGATCCCGCATGCCATAGGTGGGATGCTGATAGTCCAGACAGACAGACTTTTTCTGTCAAATATGGAGGGCTTGTCAGTTGTTGGCATTTATACTATTGGCTATCAGTTTGGCTTTATTATTGATCTTGTAGCATCATCTTTCAACCAAGCTTTTTCTCCCTGGCTATATAGCAAACTAAGCAATAATGATTTATCAACGAAAAAACAAATTGTTAAATTAACGTATCTATATTTTGTGCTTATATTGCTTTTAGCAATTCTACTTTCTGCAGTTGCTCCTTGGTTTCTCACATACTTTGTTGGTAGTAGATTTGTTGCAGCAGGCCAATTTATCTTCTGGATAGCACTAGGGTATGCTTTTAATGGCATGTATTACATGGTAACTAATTATATCTTTTATGCAGGTAAAACATCTGTATTGGCATGGGTTACTTTTAGTACAGCCTTGCTTAATATTATTTTTAATTACATATTTATAAAATTAAATGGGCCTATAGGTTCTGCGCAAGCAACTGCGCTTGCTTTCCTGACAAGCTTTGTTTTTACTTGGCTATTAAGTGCTAAAGTATATAGTATGCCTTGGAATGTATTCGGTAAATCAAATGAATCTCAATAATTCTCTTGGACTTAAGGACTTGCTGAAAGTTGAAGATGACATAGCTATATTGAATTATAAATGCAGTGAAACCGGTTTATACCTTTGGCCTCAGGTCAGGACAGTATTTCTGCGCATGATTCTCTCAGATCTCCTGTATGGATCGGCGCTGGTGGGTGTTTCAAACGGAAACATCCCATCACGGAAGGCCGTTCAATATCTTGCGCGTTCGTTGAGCCACAATACCTGGATGAGGGCGACGGATAAGTTTCAGGCCGATGTCTGCATCATGGCGGAAGGAATCGGTAACCAGTTGGTCGATGACGTATGGTTTAACAGGCTAAGCGATTACTTTGTGTCGGCGTGCCCATCCCGGTCACTTGTCGTCGAAGATCATCACAACTGGAACTGGGCGTGGCCGCGCCACGCCGACAGGGTATTGTTTCACGCACCGTTACAGACGTACAACGCGATCTCGACCCGGTTGCTTACTCGCAAGCAACACGTCCAGCAGGCCGAAGGGCTTGTGAACCTCGTCTGCCGGAGAGCAAAGGAGCACCTTGGTTGGGAAGCCGGGAGCTGTCGTCAGCAGCAACTGACACTCATGCTTGCGCGGAAAACGGCCGTTCTGCCCCATCAGTACCGCAGGTACATAACGATGCTCAAGCATATTGCACCGAAGGTTTTGATGATTAATGCGGCTTGCTACGGTCCGTCGTCTGCCCTGATAGTTGCCGCTAAGGAAATGGGCATCGTTACTGCCGAGTACCAGCACGGCGCCGTCTCATCCGGGCATGACGGCTATAATATTGCTTGCTGTCTGAGAATGGATAGTGATTATCGTGCCACACTCCCCGACTATTTCCTTTCTTACGGTACCTGGTGGGGCGAACAGATTAATTTACCTGTTACCAAGCTGTCAATTGGTAACCCGCACAGGGATGCTAAGCTTTCGAAATTGCCAAGACAGAATATAAATAAAAATGTCGTTCTCCTGCTTGGCGATGGAATTGAAACCGAGAAGTACCTCGACCTTTCCAGGCAGGTCGCAAAAGGTTTAGTTGGAAAGGGGTTGCGGGTGCTTTTCCGTCCGCACCCGATGGAGCGAACCCAAGCTGAAGCCTTTCACAAGCAGGGTGCTGATGGGGTCGAACTCGACATTCAGCCGGATATCTATCAATCACTTGCAGTCGCACACGTCGTTGTTAGCGAACTTTCGACCGGCCTTTTTGAAGCAATTGGATTGACAGACAATATTTTCATGTGGAACAGCCTGAAAGCGCAGTTTTGTTTCCCGGATCATCCTTTTAATAGTTTTTCTTCCGCTGACGAACTAATTGAAATTCTCAAGCATGATAAAATAGCAAACGAATCTGTGCAGAATCCTGATATTTATTGGGAACCCAATTGGCAGAATAATTTTATTGTATTTTTGAAATCAATAGGTATTGAAGTTGATTCGGTGTCATAATGTATAAATACCTAGTTTCTTTTGTTTTGTTGACGCCATTAATAGGCATTATACTAGTTGAAAATGGTGAATATGCTGGATCTGTTGGGAGAGATGGCTACCCTAATGGTGCAACATTAGCGTACACTGGCTATGTTGTTATAGTCATTTTAACTGCTATAGTTTCTAGCAAGGCAAAACTTATTAAATACAATGCAACAATGTCTGATTCCTGTTGTACAGCCTCTATTTCTGGTAATCATATATCAAGTTGTCGTTTTAATCAATTCGCGGGTCTTTTGTTTATTTTTAATATTGCTTTTTTGTTCATTATGTTATTTGGTTTTAACGGAATTATGGTCTGGTTGGGATCAACAGAAAAAGGTGTTTTTCGCGCGACATTAGGGCCTTGGGGATTGATACCTTATTTAATGACAAAGTTTATTGCGCCTGCTTTATTTGCATATGCTACTGTCTTATATAAAAGAACGGTTTTAAACAATTTAATAAGACTACTATGGTGGTCAAATGCAATTGTTATCTTTTTAGTTGGTTCTGTATGGGGTTTCAAAACTACTGGTCTTATGATGCTGTTACCGGCTCTATTAATACTCAATTGGGAGATCAGTTTTTTAAAGCTGATTAAACTATTTTCATTTTTCATTCTGACTCTAGTTATTTTCTTTAAATTGTTTGATGCAAATTTGATGGAAAATACTAATGTTGTAATGTTTTTATTAAACAGATTGACTGTTTTGCAGGGCGATGTTTCTTGGCACATTTGGGATTTATATATAAAGTCAGAGCCAATACCGAATTACTGGCCATCATTACTAGCTGCATTCGGAGACACTCCATTAACATTATTTGGTGTTGATAAAAATAATTTAAACGACTGGATGAGTTATCATTACGACTGGATGGTTACATACATGGCTGGCTTGCCACTAGAAACCATACGGGACGGTCACTCTATAGTCGGAACGCCGTTTTCCGAAGGAATTGTAGCTGGAGGTTATGTCGGAGTCATTCTAATTGCCCTTATTGCTGGGTTACTTGTTGGGCGCTCATATTTTTATTTAAACTTTAATTTGACTACAGATAATGCATTACGTACGTCATTTATATCGACCTTTTTTTGCTTTCACACATTTGCGTGGTTATCAGGGGGGGCTATTACACAATTGTTTCATATATCAATAATTATCAGTCTTATAGTAACATACATAACATTACAGGTTATTATCAAGTGGAGTAATCTATTGAGAACAGTTTGCAAACAATGAGAGTGCTATACATAGATGGTGTTGGTCCATTCGGTGGCGCTTCCCGCAGCCTTTACGAGGTGCTGCGGGCATTGCCACGGGAGGAAGTTCAGAAATATTTTATTTCAGCAAGAGGGACCGTTCTGCCCTATTACTCTGAACTTGCAGACGACATGGTCACCGTCATAGGCCTGACACGGTTCGACAACACGAAATACAGCTTCTACCGCGGTTTGAGGTGGATCGTCGTTCTGCGGGAACTGTTTCACCTTCCCTCGACACTGATTGCGATTTCCGAGGCTAGGCTGCGCTGGAAGCATATCGACCTCATTCACGTCAACGAGATCACTGAGATCCTGCCGGCGATGTTTGCAGTATGGCTGTTCAAGGCTCCTGTTGTAGTACATGTACGGTCCGTGGCGCGCAAGGACCCTGATTCATTGCGCTGCCGTTGGATCAGCGGGATGTTGAAAAACAAAACCGCTGCGGTTATCGCGATCGACGAGAGCGTCAGGGACAGTCTGCCGGAAGATCTGCCCGTGGATGTGATCCATAATTCGTTTACGCCTAAATACGCCCAAACTCCAGATGTGGATTTTCTCAACCGGTTGAAGATCTTCGACGTAGGATCGTTTAAGGTCGGTTTTGTGGGAAACCTTCTGCACAGCAAGGGGTTGTACGACTTGCTGGACGCAGCCAAAATCCTATGCAAAAAAGGATACAAGATCGATTTTCTGATAGTCGGGGATGTAGCACGGCAAGATAAGGGAATCAAGGCCTGGCTCTTAGCAAAACTGGGACTTGCACAGGACATAAAGTCCGATTTGGCGGAAAAAATTGAACAGTGTGGACTAACCAAAAGTTTTCACCTATTGGGCGCGACTTACGACATACAACGGGCATACGAGAAGTTCGACGTCTTGTGTTTCCCGTCGCACTACGACGCGCCGGGTCGGCCGATTTTCGAGGCCGCTTTTTCCGGTGTACCTAGCATTGCAGCTATCAATAGTCCAAAGCCCGATACGCTTGTTCACATGGAGACCGGCTTGGCAGTACCTCCCATGAATCCGCAAAAACTGGCTGAGGCAATTGAATATTTTGTCTGTAACCCGACCGAAGCAAAACGAATGGGCAGGAACGCACGGGATCTCGCTGAAGTCAACTTCAGCCCGACCAAAAACGCAGGCACGTTGTTACGACTCTACCGTAGGGTTGCCGGAACCTGCTGCCGGCACGATTCATCACAAATATCTAATTCTATATCCAATAGGGAAGACGCATGAACGACAAAACAGCTGGAAAGCGTGAGCATGCTATCTGTTCGAACTGCATCATGGACACTACCGATCCTAACATCACTTTTGATGAGCGTGGCTGGTGTGACTATTGTAATAACTTCCACAAAAACATCCTGACTAACTGGCATACCGATGAGTCTGGTGAAACAGAGTTGATGAGGGTGGCTGACAAGATCCGTAAAGATGGCGAGGGGAGGGACTTCGATTGCATTATAGGTTTGAGCGGAGGCTTGGATAGCTCCTACTGTACCTATATTGTAAAAGAGAAAATGGGGCTACGTCCCTTGCTTTTTCATGTTGACGCTGGCTGGAATACAGACCAGGCGGTCGGTAATATCGAAAAATTAGTAGACGGTCTGGGGCTGGACCTGTACACCGAAGTTATTAACTGGGAAGAGATGAAAGATCTGCAAGTGTCTATGTTAAAAGCCCAGGTTGCCGATCAGGATATTCCGCAAGACACGGCGTTTTTTTCCATGCTTTACAAATTCGCCAGGCAGCACAAAATCAAATATGTGCTTACTGGCGGGAATTACTCAACGGAATGCTGCCGGGAACCTGAAGAGTGGGGCGCTTACCCCGGCATCGACAAGACGCTGATACACGATATCCACTCGAAATTCGGCAAGGTGCCGTTGTCGACTTTTCCCATCGTCGATGTTTTCACCTATAAGATTTACTACAAGTACGCCTTGGGGATGGAGGTTTTCCGGCCGCTCAACTATGTGCCCTTCGTCAAGCGGGATGCGGAGCAAAAGCTTGGCGAGCTTTTTGGATGGGAACCGTTTCTTCACAAACACCATGAATCGCGTTTTACCCGTTTCTATGAAGATTACTGGATGCCGCGCAAATTCGGCTTCGAAAAGCGACGTGCCCATTTTTCCAGTTTGATCATGACCGGACAGATGACAAGAGATGAAGCTCTGGTGAGAATTGCCCGGCCGGAACTTGATGATCATTTCCTGCAACAGGAATTTGAGTATGTAGCGCATAAACTGGATTTGTCAGTTGGAGAACTGCAACAGATTTTCGATGGCCAAAACAAGACCTATCACGATTATAAGAGCAAAAGATTTTTAATAGGGCTCGGATCAAAAGCGATGGCTATATTGGGGCTCGAGAAAAGGTTATTTAGATGATTGCTATTATTGATTACGGTTTGGGCAATATCCAGGCGTTTGTAAATGTTTACAACCGTCTCGGAATACCAGTTTCCGTTGCCAAAACAGCCGATGAATTGAAAGCTGCAAATAAATTGATTTTGCCTGGAGTGGGGGCCTTTGACCATGCCATGGAGTTACTTGAATCTTCGGGTATGCGACAGGCTCTGGACCATCTGGTTCTCAACCAGAAAGTGCCAATTCTAGGTATTTGTGTAGGTATGCAGATTCTTGCCGAATCAAGCGATGAAGGAAAGTTAGACGGATTGGGTTGGATCCCCGGCCATGTAAGAGCATTCAAATCTCAGCCTGGTGCATCTGAACTGCCCTTGCCGCATATGGGTTGGAATGATGTACACGTCTCTGGTGGACACAAGTTGTTTAAGGGCCTTGAAGAAGAAGCTCGCTTCTACTTTCTGCATTCCTATTTCTTTGAAAGTTTGCATCAGGATTCTGTTATTGCGACAGCCTCTTACGGTTTGGATTTTTGCTGCGCTGTACAGTCTGATAATGTGTATGGAGTGCAATTCCACCCTGAAAAAAGCCACCATTTTGGCACTGATCTTCTTAAGAACTTCGCGGAGTTATGAGATGCTGAGACCTCGGATCATTCCATGTTTGCTGGTTCACAGCAATGGGCTTGTAAAAACGGTTAACTTTAAATCACCCAAATATGTCGGTGATCCGATCAATGCTGTCAAGATTTTCAATGAAAAAGAGTCTGACGAACTGATCGTTTTGGATATAGACGCCACTGTCAATAACGTGGAACCAAACTATAAAATGATTACGCGTCTGGCCGCTGAGTGCCGGATGCCCTTATGTTATGGTGGCGGTGTACGCACCGCCGCGCAAGCCAAAAAAATCATAGGCCTTGGAGTCGAAAAAGTAGCCATAAGTTCCGCAGCCGTTGAAACCCCGCAACTCGTTACACAAATTTCCGACGAAGTGGGCAGCCAAAGCGTCGTGGTTGTTCTCGATTACAAAAAACGCATGCTTAGCAAGGACTGCGATATCTATACCCATAATGGCAAGACAAACACAAAGCGCAGTCTGTTTGAAATGGTGACCCAGGTCGAAAAGTTGGGTGCCGGTGAAATTGTCATAAATTCGATTGATAATGACGGGATGATGAAGGGGTATGATCTCGAATTGGCTCGGCGAGTGAAACAGATGGTGCATATTCCCGTTACTGTATTGGGTGGGGCAGGGTCGCTGAAAGACATCGGTGACCTGATAAGTAAGTGTGGCATTGTCGGTGCTGCGGCAGGCAGTTTGTTTGTTTTTAAGGGTGTGTATAAGGCCGTGTTGATAAACTATCCCAAGACCGCTGAAAAGGATGATCTTATATGCGCAAACTATTCTTTATGATAATCCAACTCACGATACATTCGGATGTGCCAAATGTTCAATAATAAAACATTATTAATTACTGGCGGTACTGGCTCATTTGGCAACGCTGTCCTGCGCCGCTTCCTCCATACTGATATCAAGGAAATCCGCGTATTCAGTCGTGATGAAAAGAAACAGGAAGACATGCGGATCGAGCTGAATAATCCCAAGCTCAAGTTCTATATAGGTGACGTCCGGAACTACGATAGTATCTATGCTGCCCTTGATGGCGTGGACTTTGTCTTCCATGCCGCGGCGCTCAAGCAGGTTCCCTCGTGTGAATTTTACCCAATGGAGGCCGTGCGCACCAATGTCCTGGGTGCTGAAAACGTCCTGAGCGCCGCTTTAGCCTCTAGGGTGAAGAAGGTTATCACTCTGAGCACCGACAAAGCGGTCTATCCCATCAACGCGATGGGTATCTCCAAGGCAATGATGGAAAAGCTGATGGTTGCCAAGGCTCGTATGACCGATGAAAACAGGACGATTTTCACCGGGACTCGCTACGGAAACGTCATGGCTTCCCGTGGTTCTGTTATCCCGCTGTTCGTTAAACAGATCAAAGAGGGAAAGCCGCTCACAATTACCGATCCCAATATGACCCGTTTTCTCATGTCGTTGGATGAAGCTGTGGACTTGGTGCTCTACGCCTTTAGCAATGCCCGCCAAGGAGACATCTTCGTGCAGAAGGCTCCGGCCTCGACAATCATGGACTTGGCACTAGCAGTGCGGGAATTGATGGGTGCAAGCAACGAGATACGCGTTATCGGAACCCGCCACGGGGAGAAATTGTACGAGACCCTGCTGACTCGTGAGGAGCTGGCAAAAGCCGAGGATATGGGGGACTATTACCGAATCATCCCTGATGAACGTGACCTAAACTACGGAAAGTATTTCACCGAAGGCGAAGAAAAAATCTCTGGAATCGAGGATTATAACTCCCATAACACTCAACGGCTGACTGTGTCGGAAATAAAGGATAAATTACTGAAGCTTGAATACATTCGGCATGAACTGGGCGATAAATGCTGAAAAAAGTATTAATCACCGGATCCAACGGTTTCGTCGGCAAGAACCTGGCCGTGTCCCTCGCCCATCGTCCTGGGCTGCTGGTGACCGGCTTTGACATGGATAGCGATCCGGCCAGCCTTGCTACCCTGGTGCTGGAAGCTGACTTTATCTTCCACCTGGCCGGGGTCAATCGTCCGAAAAATGTCGAAGAATTTGCCGCCGGCAATGCCGGCATGACTCAAACCGTGATTTCCATCCTGCGCGAGCATGGCAAGAATACACCATTGGTGATTTCCTCCTCGATTCAGGCGACTCAGGATAATCCCTACGGTATCAGCAAGCGCGAGGCCGAGGAGTCCGTTTTTTTCTATAGTAGTCATACCGGGGCTCCAGTCTTTGTCTATCGACTTCCGAATGTCTTCGGCAAGTGGTGTCGTCCGAACTACAACAGCGCCGTCGCCACTTTTTGCCACAACGTCGCCAACGATCTTCCGATACAGGTCAACGACCCAACGGTCACGATGAACCTTGTGTATATCGATGACGTGGTGAGTTCGTTTATTGCCGCCCTCGATGGCGCAGTGGCGGTGAGGGATGATTTCTGTCAGGTGCGGCCCGTCCATACGGTAAGGCTCGGTGAGATTGCCGTGCTGGTCCGCTCGTTTAGGGAGAGCCGCCAGGATAGAAGCATTCCCGATATGTCCGATCCGTTCACCAAAAAACTCTACAGTACTTACCTCAGTTATCTTCCCGTTGACCAGTTCAGCTATCCGCTCAAGATGAACATGGATGAGCGGGGCTCGTTCACCGAGTTCATCAAAACCGTCGACCGAGGGCAGGTTTCCGTGAACATTTCCAAGCCGGGAATCACCAAGGGAAATCACTGGCACCATACGAAAAATGAAAAGTTTCTGGTGGTGAGCGGGGAGGGGACGATCCGTTTCCGGAAGGTGGGATGCGAGGATATTCTTGAATACCGGGTGACCGGAGAAAACCTCGAAGTGGTTGATATCCCCACGGGCTACACCCACGACATCACTAACACCGGCGCGACCGACATGGTTACTGTTATGTGGTGCAATGAGATGTACGACGCGGAAAAGCCTGATACCTTTTTTGAGGCTGTAGATCTTAGCCACGAATGACACGAATGAACACGAATGAACACGAATAAGGCATGGGGGGTAGTCGGTTAGAGCCACCTATCCAGCTACTCCCAGTTATATCCGTTTGTTACATCGCACTCCGTAACCGGGCCCGTTGAGACCGCGCGTTCAAGCAGCCTTCTAAATACGAGGCCCCGGCT
>Ga0209125_1000531_pt1 | contig 47371 bp, 42 predicted proteins | sample BarGraIncub1131A_FD_184503 | JGI IMG/M metagenome (GOLD analysis project Ga0209125, IMG submission 184503) | Arctic peat soil microbial communities from Barrow, Alaska - Barrow Graham LP Incubations 11-31A (SPAdes) (version 2) | ecosystem: Environmental > Terrestrial > Soil > Wetlands > Peat... | reverse complement strand
ATCGTAAAGCATGATCTCAGGTTTAAGTATTAGCGTTCTGGCAATACCAATTCTTTTTCGCTGTCCGCCGGAAAGATCTGAAGGCATTTGTTTTAGCTTATCTTGAAGACCCACGGCCTCTAATACCTCTTGAACAGCGTCATCTACCTCCTTTTTATTGAGATTCTTTCTGTTCATGGTCAAGGGAAATGCCAAATTCTGGTAAACATTCATGCTGTCGTACAGGGCGCTGTTTTGGAAGGAGAATCCAATGCGAATTCGCAAAGCATTCAGTTCCTTACTCTCTAATTGATCAACATGTTGACCAAGCACTATTATCTCTCCCCTATCCGGCTTAAGCAAGCCTACCATTAGTTTGATTAAGACCGATTTACCAGTCCCTGACTTGCCTAGAACGGCAACATTTTCGCCTTTGTAAAGATTAAAATCAATGCCTTTTAAAACCTCCAGGTCACCAAATGACTTGTATAATCCTCTGATAGAAATTACAGAATCTTCCTTGTTGATACTATGCTGCTTTAATTTTTTCATACAAATGTTATCTCATCCAATTGGAAATCTGAACAATAATTACCTCTTCAATAAAAATCAGGAACATAGCAAGCACAACCGCCTGATTTGCAGCTTTGCCTACACCTCGCGTTCCCTGTGTGGCATGATATCCTTTGTAGCATCCTACAATTCCAATAGTGAAGCCATAAACAATGGTTTTGACCACAGATGTGGTGATATCAAGAAAGCTGATAGTTTTAAAGGCACTTTGGTAGAAACTGATTATGCTGCTGGTTTCTGCAGCATGCACATTTAAATAGGAACCGTACAAGGCCACGAAACTGCAGTACAATGCAAGTACCGGAATAGTCAAAGTGGTGGCTATAACACGGGTAACTACCAAATATTTAAAAGGATTAATGGCGGAAACCTCCATTGCATCAATTTGTTCCGTCACCCTCATGGAGCCAAGTTCTGCTCCAATGCTTGATCCGACTTTGCCAGCGCAAATGAGCGCAGTAACCAAAGGGCCCAGAGCCTTGATAATTGCAATACCAATTAAAGAAGGGAGCCAGGAGGTTGCCCCAAAATCTTCCAAAGAAGGGCGCGATTGCTTGGTGAAAACAATGCCGACAATGAAGCCCGTCAAGGAAATTAATGCCAGTGATTTTAAACCCACCTCGAAACATTGATTGATTACTTCACGAAGGTGAAAAGGCCTTCTAAAAGCTTCTTTAAAGAAAAGGGCAGTAAATAGATAGGCCTTATGAATTCCACTAAAATATTCATCGACACCTCTCGAAAAGGTGTATTTATTCCTCATTCTATTAAACATCAGGAGACTGCATAGTTACAGTCAAAGATGAAAAGTTCAGGATCGGATAGTGTTACATTGTTTTCAGAAAAATTTACATGATTCACACATTATAGGAAAGAAAGACGAGTTTGTATTCCCCCCAAAAAAAGACGTAGTTCATTGAAAATGTGTGAATCATGTAAAAAAAAATAAGAGTTATATAACACTTCACAAAACAGGGAAACTCAACTTTGTGAAAAAGTTCATATTTATAACACGTATGAAGTTGAATTTATTATAAACAGCCTTAAATTTTCTATATCATGAAAACAACTGAAGTTGCAGTAAAAACCAAATGGTCTATTGATCAGGCTCATAGTGAAATTGGTTTTAGGGTGAGACATTTAATGATTGCTCATGTTAATGGTTCGTTCAAAACATTTGATGCAAGTATTAATACGACTAACAAAGACTTTTCAACTGCGGAAATTGATCTTTGGATAGATGCTTCCTCCATAACCACGGATAATGAAATGCGTGACAAACATCTGAAAAGTTCTGAATTTTTCGATGTAAAAAAGTATAAACAACTCACGTTTGTGTCAAGTACAATTGGACAAGCGGATCCGGAGGGTAATCATGAATTGTGGGGAGAATTAACCATAGTTGGAATAACTCATAATATAAAACTTAATTTAAAATTCGGAGGGATTTTAAATGACCCTTGGGGAAATGAAAGATCCGGATTTACAGTTTCAGGAAAGATCAGCAGAAGTGACTGGGGATTGACCTGGAACCAACCCACCGACTCAGGAGGTTTAATGGTAAGCGATGAGGTTGCCATTTCCGGCGAATTCGAACTGATTAACATGGGTCAAAAGTGTTTGACCATGCATTTGCCATAAAGAGCTCAGACATTCTGAAAACCAGTTATAATGAAAATTGAAATAATAAATAACATTTTCAAAGCAAAACGAAATGATGGGTAAATATTCGAAAAAAGCTCAGGAAAAAATTGAGACTGTCATGCATGAATTTAAGCATGGTGAATTGAAATCTGGAAAAGACGGCATAGGTGGTGTCGTAAAAAATCGCAAACAAGCTATCGCGATCGGCATCAGTGAAGCACGGGAAGCAGGATTAAAAGTCCCAAAGGAAAAAGAGTGATCTTGGAATGTGTGAATCATATAACTCTTCACCGTAATTGTGTAACGCTTTTTGTTAAGGAATGGATCAACTTTACAAGGTGAAAATTCATTCACAAGGTAATACCAATATAATGAAAAAAATATTTTTTTTGGGCAGTTTGGCAATAATGATGCTGACATTGGGTTCCTGCACCACACAAGGTTATGTTTCTTCAGAACCAACCTATGTAGAATACGCCAGACCAAATCGTCCAAGCAATCTCCATATCTGGATCGATGGTGATTGGGTTTACAATCGTCAAAGTCAAGTGTATGTAAGGCAAAATGGCCATTGGCAGAAACCTAGTCGCAACCGCACTTATGTGACAGGCAGTTGGCGGTCAACACCAAAGGGACTTCGCTGGCAATCAGGTCATTGGAGTAGATAAAATCGCTATTCCAAATGAAAAAAGTACTTATAGCACTGGATTACGATCCAACAGCACAAAAGGTAGCGGAAGTTGGTTACGACTTGGCCAAATCAATGGGAGCAGAAGTAACGCTGCTTCATGTTATTTCAGATCCCGTCTTTTATTCATCGTCCGACTACTCTCCCATCATGGGGTTTTCGGGCTATCTCAACAACGATCCTTTGCAACTGAATACCATGGAAGTGTTGAAATCTGCCTCTCTCAATTTTTTGGCAAAATCAAGAAATCACCTTGGCGATTCAGCCATTCACGTTGATGTAGAGGAGGGTGATGTAGCAGAGATTATCCTAAAAACGGCTAAAAAGACACATGCAGACCTGATCGTGGTGGGCTCTCATAGTCACAAGTGGTTGGAAAGTATTGTAATGGGAAGTGTTACAGAAGAAGTTCTGCAACACACAACCGTTCCGCTTTATATTATTCCGACAAAAAAACAAAAATAATTCAATAAGAAAGACAGTACTTCCTAATTATCTGAAACACATAACTGGATATACGAACAAAACTCCTAATGTGTGAATGATGTAAGTTATTATCAGAAAAGTGTAACACGTCAGGAAGCTTTAACCTCTACTTTTATTTACATACTTAATATTAAAACAACAACATGAAAAAGACAATTTTTTTTGGACTCTTAATGATTTTTACATTGAGTACTACTACGGCATTTTCAAGCAATAAGGCTACAAAGGCTGCAACTGAAAATTCTGCTGTTTTGGCTAAACCCGAGAATAAATTAACAGCTGAAGAGATCGCTGTTTTAACGGCACGAGTCGAAGTAATCCGAAGCATGGATAAATCAGCCATGACATCTTTAGAAAAGCGCGAGCTTAGAAAAGAGATAAAAGGAATTAAAGAAAATGTTCGTAAGAGTGGTGAAATCATCTACATCAGCGGTGGTACTCTTTTAATTATTATTCTGATTATCATTTTAATCTGATTAATCCATTAACGATCTTTTTATCACCGGGAATCATCTGATCAAATATGCAGTACTTCATGTATTGCATATTTATTTAGGTGACATCCAATGGTCGGAAGTGCCTAACAAGCGCCTTACTGATCAGTTCAAAGGCTTGCCATTACCTCAAAAAAATCGCCAGACGTAAATCATTTGTGGACACTATATTTCACTTCGTCAACTAGATTGTACCTGATTCTTCTTCTGATCTTTAACGGGATTGGTTTCAAAGCACTATCTCAAGAGTATTTTCAACAAGAGGTAAATTTCAAAATTGAAGTTTCGTTGGATGATAACCTCCATGAATTAAACGCCTTTGAAACTGTCGAATATATTAACAACTCACCCGATAGCCTCAATTTTCTCTATTTTCATCTATGGCCAAATGCTTATTCCAATAACCAAACAGAATTGGCAAAACAACTCATCGATTCAAAGGGTAAACAAAAATTATTTAAAGATCCCGAATTGACCGGATTTATTGATTCATTGAATTTTAAGGTCAACAATCAAGCCGTACAATGGCATTTATTACCTGGTCAACCCGATATTTGCCGAATAATTCTCAATCTACCCATCAGACCAGGCGACACCATCAAAATAACTACTCCTTTCCATGTAAAAATACCCAAGGGGGTAACTTCCAGACTTGGACATATTGGAGAATCATATCAAATATCCCAATGGTATCCCAAGCCGGCAGTTTACGATAATTCTGGCTGGCATCAAATGTCTTATCAGGATCAAGGCGAGTTTTATTCCGAATTCGGTAGCTTTGATGTAAGCATAACACTACCGGCAAACTATATCGTGGGTGCAACCGGAAATCTGCAGAATGACAGGGAAACGGAAAAGATGAATAAACTTGCCACAGATACTACGTGGCAAACAAGTCCGGAAGCCGGAAATATTGGATTCCCTCCTTCTTCAACCCAAATGAAAACGCTCCGCTATACAGAACATCAAATCCACGATTTCGCCTGGTTTGCCGATAAGCGATTTCATGTTTTGAAAGGGAAAGTGAAACTTCCCAACTCAGGAAGGGTTGTTACCACTTGGATCATGTTTACCAATCAACAGGCTGAATATTGGAAAGATGCCCTCCCCTATGTGAATAGATCTATTCAGAAATTTTCTGTTTGGAATGGAGATTATCCCTACAAAAGTTTTACGGCTGTTCAAAGCGCTCTGACTGCAGGCGATGGTATGGAATATCCTGGCATTACTGTGATTGGCAGTGTAAAGGATGGCTATGCCCTTGACGAAGTGATTGCGCATGAAGTTGGCCACAGCTGGTTTTACAGTGCTCTGGGATCCGATGAAAGGCGTTATCCGTTTATGGATGAAGGCATTACCAGTGCCAATGAGGTAAGGTATATGCAGGAAAAGTATCCGGGGAAAAAGATGTGGGAGATCTATGTTAACAACCTAAAACTGGCAAAATTCTTCCACATTGATCAAATGTCTGTGAAGCAGATGAGAGAACTCGAATGGCTTTCACAAGCGCGAGATAACCTGGAACAACCGATAGATCTAACATCTTCAGCGTACAATTCATTGAATTACAGTTTGATGATCTATACCAAGGCAGGAATGTGTTTCAATTACCTGAGAGCCTATCTGGGCGATTCTGTTTATGATTCGGCAATGCAGGAATATTACAGGTTGTGGAAGTTCAAACATCCTGGACCACAAGATCTGAAAAACGTCTTTAAGTTGGTAACGGGCAAAGAATTGACTTGGTTTTTTAATGATTTACTTGGTACTACAAAAAGGTTGGATTATAAAATAGTTCAATTCCATGACCCCAAATTACTGATAGAAAACAGAGGAGAGTTGGTTTCACCAGTAGTGATAGCAGGCATGAAAGGAGATTCAATTTGTTTTGAAAAATGGATCGAAGGATTTCAAGGTCAAAAATGGATTGATGTACCGGAAGGAAACTATTCCGAAATAAAAATCGATCCAAAACATGTCATGCCAGAATTATTCAGACTAAACAACAACATCAGGAAAAGTGGTATGTTCCCAAAGTCCGATCCTGTTCGGACTCAGCTATATTTTTCGCTTGAAGATCCTGAAAAGAGATACCTGATGTATATTCCAGCCCTTAACTGGACCAGGGAAAACGGTCTGTTGATCGGCATCGCTTTGCACAATGGATTCCTTACTCCCAAACCTTTTGAATATTTTGTGATGCCGTTTATTGGATTTAAAAACGCTGCATTGGCAGGGTTTGGGAAGATTGCATACAACATCACACCTTACAATAAATTAATAAGACTGGCAAAACTCTCCCTGGAAGGAACACAGTTTGGTGCACCAGGTAATCAGAACTATCACTACTTAAAAGCCGGAACAGAGCTCTTTTTCAGATCCGGCTTCGTAGAGAAGGCCTTAACTCATAAGGCATTTGGAAACCTTGTAGCAGCTTCAGACCTCTTAAAGATTGATCTTCAGCAAAAAGCCGGGACGAATTATTACCTGCAGTTTGGATACCAGTTGGAAAAGAAAAGTTTCGTCAATCCCTTCAAATTTTTGACTTCCGTCGAATCCAATCATTCTTATATAAAGACCTTAGCAGAGCTCAACTACAAATTTAGCTACGGTGGAAAGAAAAATGGTTTGGATATCAGACTTTTTGCAGGAGCCATGCTGAAAAATAGTTCCAATGCTCCCTTTTATGCTCTTTCAGCTAGCGCCAGAAGCGGACGCGAACAATATTTATTTCAGGGAACCAATCCGGATCGTTTCGCTGTCTTTCCATCCAGTTTCTGGTCAAGACAAATGGCAATCACGGAAGGAGGTTTGGTTTCACCCGTTAACCAAATTCTTGGATACAGCCGATGGCTTATCTCCTTGTCACTTTCCAGCAGTTTGCCGGGAAAGACCAGCCGGATTCCTGTCAAGCCTTTTGCCAACCTGCTGCTAAATGATCATAGTATCGGATCGGATCATCATTCTCCAATTTTCTTTGAAGCAGGACTAAAAGCTGGTTTGTGGAATTTTTTCGAAATTTATTTTCCCTTTCTGGTGTCAGAAAATATTCAATCTGCAATTCCATCGTTAAATACAAGAATACGACTCATTTTTAATCTTAACTCCTTTAGCCAGACCAAACTGAATTCAGGATTAGGCATTCAAATACGTTAAAGGAATGCACCATTTTCCAGATATGTGAATTATACAAGTTTTATTCTGAATTGTGTAATAGTTTCCGGAAGAACAAAAAATATCTTTAGTGCCATGGAAACCAAAAATGTAAAAAAAGACTTCCCTGTTGTTTGCGTAGGCGGTTCGGCCGGAGGTCTTGATGCTTACATACGGCTTTTAAAGAATCTTCAAGCTGATATGGGAGTAGCCGTTGTTATTGTAAATCATGTCAGAAAGGTTGCGACCCTGCTTCATGAGATTCTGCCAAAATATACCAAAATGCCAGTAAAATTGATAACCGAGAAATTGGATATCGAGCCAAATACAGTTTTCATCATTCCCGAAAAACGTGATTTACATGTTTTAAATGGAGAATTTCGCCTGAAACCCATTTCGAAACCTTGGGGTTGGCCTGATGTGATAACGATTTTCATGAAATCACTCACCGAAAACTGGGAAGGTAAACTTATCGCAGTCATAGTCTCGGGGTACGATGGTGATGGTGCAGTTGCCTTAAACGGTATCAAGGAGGTAGGTGGCATTACCATCGCTCAACTGCCAGATTCAGCCGGGCAACCGGATATGCCCGAAAGTGCTATTGCCAGCGGCCATATTGATTTTGTTCTTGCTCCCGAGAAAATAGCTCAGGAAATAATACGGATTGCACAAGAAGAATTCGAGCCTAACCAGCGTCGTTTTGGTAAGCATCACTTTAATATTAATTCAGATCATAATGTTCAGATTATCAATTAATAATATAATTAATATTTATAAATGACCGATAACAAACTAAATCACCAATCAGAGGAGGGATCGAATTACATTGTGATTCCGGAGGAACATAAATCTCGTTGGAGGCCGATTCATCGCAGTTGGATCTTTTGGATTTTCTTGTTTCTGATGTTGACCGCCATCTTATATTACATTGTAACACTTGGTTTTGTATTTGCACCTCAAAAGTAATCAATGGGTTAGATTTAAAGAACCTGATTCTAAGGATATAAACGTCTCAATACAAAAATATGATGAATGCAAAAATTTTGATAGAAACGGCAAAAGCGTTGGTCGCTAACAACAAAGGAATATTGGCAATGGACGAAAGTTTCCCTACCTGCAACAAACGATTTGCCAAATTGGGAATTCCACAGACGGAGGAGGCCCGGCGTGCCTATCGGGAGTTAATTGTGACCACACGTGGTCTCGGGGAGTTCATCAGTGGAGCTATCCTCTTTGACGAGACCATCCGTCAGAAAACAAAAGACGGCACTCCTATGATCAAGGTGATCGTCGATGCAGGAATAATTCCTGGTATCAAGGTTGACACGGGAGCAAAAGAAATGGCTGGTCACCCCGGAGAAAAAATATCAGAAGGGCTGGACGGATTGCGAGACCGACTCATTGAATATCATCAAATGGGTGCACGTTTTGCCAAGTGGCGCGCGGTAATTGTTATTGGCGATGGAATTCCAACGCGCGGTTGCATTGAAGCTAATGCGCAAACATTGGCTCGTTATGCGGCATTGTGTCAGGAGGTTGGACTGGTTCCCATCGTTGAGCCTGAAGTCCTGATGGATGGAGAACATAGGATGGAACGTTGCTTCGAAGTAACAGAAGAAGTTCTTCGAACAGTTTTCAATCAACTTTATATGCAACGTGTGATGTTGGAAGGAATGATCCTTAAATGCAATATGGTTTTACCCGGATTGGCGTGTCCCAAACAAGAATCGGTGGATGACATAGCTGATTCCACAGTGAAGTGCCTTTTGCGCGCTGTTCCTGCAGCCGTTCCGGGAATTGCATTTTTATCTGGCGGTCAATCTGCTGAACTGGCTTCCGCCCGGTTAAATGCGGTGAATGTCAGATTCAAATCGAAATTACCCTGGGAATTATCATTCTCCTTTGGCCGGGCCATCCAACAACCGGCATTGGAAATTTGGCTTGGCAAGGAAACCAACATCTCAAAGGCACAGCAAGCCCTTTATCAAAGGTCCAGATGCAACTTCGCTGCCCGCAGGGGTGAATACAATGCATCATTGGAAACCAAATGAAAGGACAATCTCCATTTACAGTTGGTGGCATGGATGTACCTCGCGTGCTTGTTTGCATCGAAGGAAATGGGGAGATAGAGCATGAAGGCACTAAATATTCATTTGGAATAGGCGATGTTTTGCTCTTACCCGCTATGGCAGGAGTATATGCTTTTCGTCCTAACGGTTCAGTGAACTTGTTGGGAATAGCGATACCGGATTAGATGATAGTTATATAGCGGAGGAAGTGTGTGAATGATATAACTTTTCTCATAAATAGTATAACTCTTTCAGTTAACGAGGAAAGTAATTTTAAAAAATCAATTGTTATAATTAAAATAAGTTCCTCTATAACTCATACGGACGTTATAGCAAGTTGCCTGATAAAAATTTCGACACTGGAAAATAAGGAGGCAAATTTATGAATGAAAATCCTTTAAAGAAACTGGAAAGCTTGGGCCAATCAATCTGGCTCGACTATATCCGACGAGATTTGATTACGAGTGGAGAACTTCAAAAGCTAATCGATGAAGATGGATTACGGGGAATGACCTCGAATCCTTCAATCTTTGAGAAAGCCATTGCAGAAAGTAATCTTTATGACGCTGAAATTCAAAAAATGGCGCTCAAAGGGAAAAATATCAACGCCATCTACGAGGCCATTAGTCAACAGGATGTACAAAGCGCTGCTGATATATTCAGACCTTTATATGAAAAAACGGACGGTAAAGATGGATATGTTAGTCTGGAAGTAAATCCTCATTTGGCTCATGATACCGCTGGTACCATTGAAGAAGGCCGCCGGCTGTGGGCTGCACTGAACAGGCCAAACGTTCTTATCAAAGTTCCTGCAACAGCTGAAGGCCTGCCAGCCATCCGGCAATTGATCAGCGAAGGAATCAATGTGAATGTTACTTTACTTTTTGCTTTACCTCGTTACAGGCAGGTAACTGAAGCTTATATCGCCGGTATCACGGACCGAATAAATCAAGGCAAACCAATAACGAATATTGCGTCGGTGGCAAGTTTCTTTTTAAGTCGCATAGATGCGGAGATTGATCCAAAAGAAGCAGACTTTATTGCTTCAGTGGGTGAACAGGCACACTTTGCTACAAAGATACGAGGGCAGGTTGCCATTTCGAGCGCAAAAGTTGCTTATAAAATTTATCAGGAAGTTTTTGAAAGCGAACAGTTTCTTAAACTTGGCGCCTCACCGCAGCGACTGCTGTGGGCCAGTACCAGTCCAAAAAATCCGAAATACAGCGATGTAAAATACATTGAAGCGCTTATCGGGCCAAATACAGTCAATACAATTCCTCTAAAAACACTTGAAGCTTATCGTGATCACGGTGACCCGTCGAATTTATTGGAAGTCGATGTGGAACAGGCATCCTGGGTATTGTCTGAGTTGTCCGAAATTGGTGTCGACCTAAAAAGCATTACTGAAAAATTAGAAAACGATGGAGTCGTGAAATTCATTCAAGCATTTGATAAGCTAATGAAAGCCTTGAAAAAGAAGACATCCACCTGAAAATAATACACAATAATGGACAAATCGATTTTGGTTATTGAAGGAATTGATATCCGCGGAATTTGGCATACCGATTATAAGTCAACGCGCGAAAAACTGGCTTCGTTTGGATTGGAGATTGAAGCATGAAAGAAAAATCATCCATAGAGACAACGCTCAACAATGTTCTGACTATCAACGGGGGTTCGTCCAGTATCAAGTTCGCATTTTATCAGGCAAACAAACCATTCAGTCGTTTACTCTACGGAAATATTGATCGGATTGGGCTGCCGGATTCAAGGCTGACTTTCACCAAGGAAAAAGAAAACAAAAAAGAAACCCTGATAATAAAGGCTTCAGATCATCGGTCGGCAGCAAATTTCCTGATCGACTGGCTCGAAAAACAGATTGATTTTTCATTGCTAACGGGTATCGGACATCGAGTGGTTCATGGGATGCATCATACAAGTCCGGAAATAGTCACTCCTGAATTATTAGACGAACTTCATCGCATTACACCTTATGATCCGGATCATTTACCGGCTGAGCTTGAATTAATCGAGGTTTTCCGTCATCGTTATCCTAAACTTCCTCAGATAGCTTGTTTCGACACTGCTTTCCACCAAACCATGCCACGGGTGGCCAAGTTGCTCCCCATTCCCCGGCGTTTCGACGAACAAGGGATACAACGATACGGTTTTCATGGCCTGTCGTATTCCTTTTTGATGGAGGAACTTGCCCGTTTTGCTGGACCAAAAGCAGCACAAGGCCGTGTGATTTTGGCTCATCTGGGTAGCGGAGCAAGCATGGCTGCAGTAAAGGATGGCAAAAGCATCGACACCAGCATGGGTTTCACGCCAGCCGGCGGGCTGATGATGGGCACCCGGCCTGGTGATTTGGATCCCGGTGTTGCATGGTACATGATGAAGTCAGAGAATCTTACACCTAAACAGTTTAATAATCTGATCAATTATGAATCAGGTCTCCTCGGAATATCTGAAACCAGTTCTGATATGCGCGATTTACTCGCGCTTGAAAAAGAAGACATTCGGGCAGCTGAAGCTATTTCGTTATTCTGTTATCAGGCGAAAAAATGGATCGGCGCTTTTGCCACGGCATTGGGCGGACTCGACACACTTGTTTTTGCCGGTGGCATTGGCGAAAACGCTCCTGTTATTCGTTCCCGAATTTGTGAAGGTCTGGAGTTTTTAGGAATTGAACTGAATGAAAAGCAAAACGATGCAAACGCACCGATAATTTCAACAAATAACGGAAAGGCTTCCATACGAGTCATTCATACCGATGAGGAATGGATGATAGCTAAAACAGTCAATGAAATAATAATTAATAATTAATGAAAGGAAAACAGTTATGTTAATTAAAGCAAAATCCCTAAAAGATTACAAATTAGACAGTAAAGATGGTGAAATTGGCAAAGTCAAAGAATTCTATTTCGATGACAAGTATTGGGCTATTCGTTATCTCGTTGCCGATACTGGCAACTGGTTTACAGGCAACCAAGTATTAATTTCACCATACGCATTGGTTTCGGTAAATAAAGAAGAAGAACAAATCGGTATTAATTTGAGCAAAAAACAGGTTGAGGACAGCCCTTCTTTGAGTAGTGACAAACCAGTATCGCAACAATTTGAGGCAGCTTATTTTGGGTATTATGGATATCCGATTTATTGGAACGGTATAGGCATGTGGGGTGCTTATCCTTATATTATGCGTGACAGTAAAGAATGGCAATCAACCAATAAAAAGGAGAAATCCTGGGATCCACATTTGCGAAGCACCAATGTGCTGAGTGGCTACCATATTCAGGCCAATGACGGCGAAATAGGCCATGTAGCTGATTTTGTAATTGATGACGAAACATGGGCAATCCGATATTTGATTATAGATACAACAAACTGGTTCGGTGGAAAAAAAGTCCTGATTTCACCCAAATGGATTGACCAAATCAGTTGGAATGATTCAAAAGTATTTGTCAATCTTTCCTCTGAGGAAATCAAACAGTCACCGGAATACACGGAGGAGTCTCTGCTAACCCGGGATTATGAGACCAAGTTGCATCGTCATTACAATCGCCAGGGATATTGGTTTGATGACCAGGCTATAAAAAAATAAGACCATGAAAATAAACAAAGTATCTGAAAAGAAAATAGTTAAGGAAGTAAGAGAAGGGTTCAAAGAGAACATTGTTCCCAAAAAGAAAAAGAAGGATAAAAAGGGTAAACCATTATCGGCAGACCTACTTCGAAAGATGAATGCTTACTGGCGTGCAGCCAACTATCTATCAGTCGGACAGCTTTATCTCCACGAAAACCCTTTGCTTAAAGAGTCGTTAAAGCTTTCACATATAAAGAACATGCTGTTGGGCCATTGGGGCACCACGCCAGGGCAAAATTTTATTTACGCTCATTTGAACAGGGTTATTAAAAAATACGATTTGGATATGTTTTATATAGCAGGTCCCGGTCACGGTGGGCCAGCTTTGGTCGGTAATACTTACCTTGAAGGTTCTTACAGTGAGATTTATCCTGATATTACCCGGGACGAAGCCGGACTGAAAAAGTTGTTTACTCAATTTTCTTTTCCGGGTGGAATTCCCAGTCATGTTTCGCCCGATTGTCCCGGATCAATCCACGAAGGTGGAGAATTGGGATATTCACTAAGTCATGCCTTTGGAGCTGCATTTGATAATCCGGAACTAATTGTAGCTTGTATAATCGGTGATGGTGAAGCAGAAACTGGTCCATTGGCAACTGCCTGGCATTCCAACAAATTTCTAAATCCGATTTCAGATGGAGCTGTGTTGCCAATTTTGCATCTAAATGGCTACAAAATTGCCAATCCAACGATTCTGTCTCGTATCCCGCGTGAGGAACTGGAACAGTTGCTCCGAGGTTATGGATGGACTCCTTATTTTGTAGAAGGGGATGAACCGGAAAAAATGCATCAACTCATGGCTGGTATTTTAGATACTGCTATTGAGGAAATTAAACAAATTCAATGCAATGCCAGAGACAATAATGATGCCACTCGTCCGCGCTGGCCAATGATTGTATTCAATTCACCTAAAGGCTGGACCGGACCCAAAGAAGTTGATGGACTGCAAATTGAGGGCACATTTCGGGCACACCAGATTCCACTGCTCGTAGATTCCGATCATCCGCATCATTTAAAGCTTCTTGAGAACTGGATGAAAAGCTATAAGCCTGAAGAACTTTTTGACACGAACGGTCGCCTTTTGCCAGAATTGGCCGAGCTTGCGCCAAAAGGGGAACAAAGAATGGGTGCTAATCCACATGCCAACGGGGGCTTATTATTGCACGACCTGATTATGCCAGATTTCCGGGATCATGCCGTTCAGGTTACATCGCCGGGTTCGGTTCAATCTTCCGACACGCATGTGCTTGGAGAATTCCTTCGCGATGTGATCAAACTTAATATGGAGCAAAACAATTTCCGGGTTTTCGGTCCAGACGAAATCCTTTCCAACCGCTTAAACGCCATTTTTGAGGTGACCAACCGGCAATGGGAAGCTCAAACACAAGATAATGACGAATTTATAGCAACTCAGGGACGGGGAATGGAAATATTGAGCGAACATCAATGCGAAGGCTGGCTCGAAGGATACCTGCTCACCGGACGACACGGGCTGTTTACCAGTTATGAAGCATTTATTCATATTGTCGATTCGATGTTCAATCAGCATGCCAAGTGGCTGAAAATTTGCAATAAATTGCCCTGGAGAAAAAAAATAGCATCACTGAATTACCTGCTTGCTTCCCATGTCTGGCAACAGGCGCATAATGGCGACACCCATCAGGATCCCGGATTTATTGATCATGTGGTAAACAAAAAGGCTTCCATTGTGCGTGTCTATCTGCCACCGGATTCGAATTGTTTATTATCCGTTGGGGATCATTGTTTAAGGAGCCGTAATTACGTCAATGTTGTGATTGCCGGTAAATACCTGGCACCTCAATGGTTAAACATGGAAGACGCAATAGAACATTGCACCCGTGGAATTAGTATCTGGCAATGGGCAAGCAATGATCAAGGTTCGCAGACGGATGTAGTAATGGCCAGTTGCGGTGATGTGCCAACGCTTGAGTCACTGGCAGCAGTTTCTATTCTTCGGGAACATTTACCTGACCTGAAAATCAGGGTGGTTAACGTGGTCGATCTAATGAAACTTGAACCCCGTACAGAACACCCACACGGATTAACTGATTCTGAGTTTGATGCTTTGTTTACGAAAGATAAACCTATTGTTTTTGCCTTTCACGGATATCCCAAACTAATCCACCTTCTTACCTACCGCCGTACTAACCATGAAAACATGCATGTTCGTGGTTATAAGGAAGAAGGCACTATAACTACTTTTTTTGACAATCTGGTGCTCAATGATCTTGACCGGTTTCACTTGGTAATAGATGTAATAAATCGTCTGCCACAATTGAGTGACAAAGCGGCTAAACTGAAACTATTGCTGGAGGGAAAGCTTATTGAACACAGAACATATATTAATAAAAATGGAGAAGATTTGCCGGAAATACGCAACTGGAAATGGAAACCGGATTGAACTCAGAAAGGAGAATTATATGCACGATTATAAAACAATGCACATTGGTATAGCTGCCGATCACGGTGGTTTTGAGTTAAAAAAACAATTGTTGGCAGCACTTACTTCTGCCGGTTATATGGTGAAGGATTTTGGTGCCTGGGAGTTGGTCGATGGGGATGACTACCCTGATTTTGTGGGGCCGTTGGCCAGGGCAGTTTCAGGAGGAGAAATTACCCGTGGACTGGCCATCTGTGGCAGTGGCGTTGGGGCTTGCGTCGCGGCCAACAAAGTACCCGGCGTGCGGGCAGCTCTGATCTCAGATTCTTTCTCTGCCCATCAAGGTGTTGAGGACGACAACATGAATGTTATGTGCCTTGGGGGCAGGATTATCGGATCTGCCCTTGCCTGGGAATTGGTTCAGGCATTCCTGAATGCCGATTTCAAGGCAGAAGAACGGTTTACCCGACGTTTGGCAAAAGTGGCAGCACTGGAAAAAGGAAAAGAAGAGTGGACGGGAGTGCCATGAAACGACTGATAGTTTTTGATTTGGACGGTACGATTGCGGAAAGCAAATCACCACTCGACCCCGAAATGTCGAAACTGCTGTACAACCTTCTCGGAATCGTCAGGGTGGCGGTCATTTCCGGAGGCGATTGGCCGCAGTTTGAAAAACAACTGCTTTCCAACCTTCCCCACGACAAATGTCTGGGAAATCTCTCCCTGCTTCCAACCTGCGGAACAAAGTTCTACCAGTACAATCAGGGTTGGGAAAAGCTCTATTCTGAAGATTTCACCGCAAATGAAAAGGAGAAAATCATCGGTTCCTTAAAAAATGCGATTGATAAAACGGGGTTTAAAGTTGAAAAGGTTTGGGGCGAAACCATTGAAGATCGGGGAAGCCAGATCACCTATTCAGCATTGGGACAGCAGGCACCTATTGAAGAAAAGAAGAAATGGGATCCTGATTTTGCTAAACGAAAGAAAATCAAAGCAATTCTGGATCAAAGTATTCCGGAATTTTCGGTGCGTCTGGGTGGAACAACATCGGTTGATGTGACCAAACCCGGTATTGACAAAGCCTATGGGATTGGAAAACTCCGTGATACGCTTGGGATTTCAATACATGAGATGATTTTTATCGGAGATGCCTTATTCCCCGGTGGAAACGATTATCCGGTCAAAGAAGCAGGCGTTCTGTGTATAAAGGTAAAAGATCCGAACGAATCGAAGCGGGTAATTGAAACTATCATCGCTTGTTTGGAGGGCGTTTATGATTCACCAGGTTACAAGGAGAAATATCGATGAGTGGATTAAAATTGCAGCGCATGGGACAGATCATGGAACCGGAACCCGGCAATCCGATGGAAGTGGAAGGCGTACTCAATCCGGCTGCCGTTCGTGGCCCAGATGGTGAATTGTACCTGTTCCCGCGCCTCGTGGCAAAAGGCAATTATTCACGCATTGGAATCGCCCGGGTTAAGTTTAATAAGGATGGCGATCCGGAAGGAGTTGAACGGCTTGGCATTGCACTTGAGCCAGAAGCTGATTATGAACTCCGACCCAACGGCAGTGGTGGATGTGAAGACCCAAGGGTCACATATATTGAACCACTTAAACGTTACATGATGAGTTACACGGCATTCTCGCCCAATGGTCCTCGCACTGCACTGGCCATTTCCGCGGATTTATTGCACTGGGACCGACTGGGTCTGGCGAGGTATGCCCCATTTCAGGACATCGATTTTGCCCATGTAGATAATAAGGACGCCAGCCTTTTCCCTGTAGCCATTCCCAACCATGCCGGAAAAATGCAGATGGCTATTCTGCACCGGCCACTTTTCCCCGGCACCCGACCTGAAGAAACTGCCTATAAGGGTAAAGAACGCATAGTCGATCTTGATCATGAAAGTATTTGGATTTCGTACTGTCCGATGCCAATGGAAGGTCGGAATTTGAAACAGCTTGGTTTATTTAATTCGCATCATAGGCTGGCAACTCCTGTTTCTCCTTGGGAACGACTTAAAATAGGTGGAGGTACTCCGCCCATTCTTACAAAGCATGGCTGGCTGATCATTTACCATGGAGTCTGTGATTTGGCGGGGGAAAATGAGACACCGCAGTTTTGTTATTCAGCCGGAGTGATGATACTCTCAGAAAAGTATCCCCGTATGATCCATTATCGGTCTGTGAAACCGGTATTAACTCCTGAGTTACTAAATGAACGCAGCGGAATTATTGACAATGTTGTGTTCCCTACCGGCATTGACCGGCGCGACGACATTGGCCAACCCAACCGCTTCGATGTGTATTACGGAATGGCTGACAGCCGGATTGGTGTGGCACGACTTGATTCGCCGGATGTTTTACCGCCGGTAGGAATGGCCGATTCGCCGGATGATAAAGTGTAATCTGTATTACTTCTGCTTTTTAACCAAGCTTGATTTTATTCCCGTCAGCGCAGATTTGAAACAGTAATTAATCAGGAATTTTTCCGGATCTCTTTCATAATCTATAATTCCAACTCTCACGCCATCACCCGGAACCGGGTTCGAATTCATTAATTTCATATTGGCAATTATTGACATAAAACGTTCTTTAATAGCAGTAGTATCATCTGTCCGTTTATTTTTTATTGCAACATCCAGTCCATGATAAAGAAATGTCATTTTGCCGCTGGCCTTTGTGTTATTTGCCGTAAAACTGAAATTCATTGCATCGATTTTACCTGATGTGACAAAAACAAAAGCATTTTTCTCCAGCATCGGATTTAATTCATTTATTTTCATCCCCGCAAGGGCTCCATTTACTGAAAAGGTGTTCTGATGATCGAATATTCTTCCTTTCAATAAAAATGTCAACTTACCTTTACCCATCAGCAACCCATCAGCCTTAAGCTTTAAAAATCCACTTTCAGTTTTGTAAATGCTGTCATTCGTAATTTTGTAAATTTTTGCACTGATCTCGTTTATGCTGATATGACCAGCTTCGTTTGCCTTTTCATCATGTTCGGTATAAGTAATATTTCCATTGATAAGCTCAATCGAATCAATGTTGATGGCTCCATGATAGTTGTAAATCATATCCTGAAATGCAGGCTTGTTCACATGCCTAAACGGTTTCCGTTTATCACGAAAAACATTCATGTTCATTTTACCGATTTCGATATATGAGCTTATCAGATTGGCTGATTTGAAATAACCTGGCAGAGAAAAATTGCAAACGGTAATATGATTAAATCCTGCTTCAAAACGATCAATTTCAAATTTATGCCGTTTTGTAAATTCATAATCAGGGTAATTAGGATGAACAGAAATACTGTCAATCACCAGAGTAGATGAATTTGCTGAATAGTTAATACCAATTGCCGTCTTTGTGTACATGCTGTCAGACGAGACAGTTAGGAATTCCTGTGCATTGAAATCAAATCGTTTAACAACTCCGGAGTTTAAAGTATCCAGTTTTTCAACCTTTATATCGAATACCTTCAAAACACCATCTTTTACTGAATAAGTCTGAGCCGTTAAAGCATCTCTTATATCCAGGTTTGTTTTATCAAAGAACAGGCTATCTATCCTGACCTTAAAAGGCGAAACCTTTGTTGGTTTTTCTTTCTTCTGAAATGGTATCTTGCCTTTTATACTGCTATTGAAGATGGTTACTTCTCTGATTTCGAAGTCTTTTTTGAAAATGGCTTTAGTAATGTTTATTCCTTCAATTTTAATGGATTCTATTTCACCTTTTAACTCTGGAATACCTTCCTGTTCAGTCTTTGAGCTTATTGTAATATTTTCAAGTTCCAATTCTGATCTAAAGATTGAAATACGAATCTTGCCAATTTCAACGATGAAATCTTTATTGCGCTCATTTAATGTCGTTTGAATTTTCTTCCCAATCCATGGTTCAATCATAACTTTCGTTAAAAACAGGCACATCAGTATCAGAGCGACTATCCCGTAAAAAATTTTCAAAAGTAATTTTCGCTTCATGATATAGATATAGGTGTATAGAAAGGAAGAAATACAGGGCAAACCAAGTTTTCTTGAGGAACAGAATTCAATACAAAGATGTAGAATCCCGATTTTAAGACCGTTACACAATTCAGGATAAAGATTACATTATTCACACATCGACTCATTTCACACGTATATAATTTGTTTTTCATTTGCCGTATGGAACCCTCAAGGCAGTATACATCTTCTTTTGAGAGCTTTTACGCATGGGGGTTTCAAATGTGTGAATCATGTAACTCTTTCCCATAGTTGTGTAAGTCATTTAAAAAATGACGAAATTACTTTTGTCCGTTGTTGAATTTTAGGCACAGCGATATAGCGTGGGAAGTCATTTCGAAAAAAGGCCGTGCCATATTTACCAATCAGGAAGAATTTAAAACTTTTGGAAACATAGCCTTGAAAGTGAGGTATTAAAAGATATAGGTCCGGAGTCGGGAGACCGGAGTCGAGAGTTCGAACGTCTGACTTCGGTTTTCTGTCTTCTGACTTTCAGCCTGCAATAAATCTCAATACAAACACCAACCAATGTGGTTTACCAAATCGAACGAAGAAGTTCTCAAAGAAGTAAATGTCGATCCATTGCAGGGGCTTTCCGAAGAAGAAGCAAAATTAAGGTTGGAAAAACATGGGCCAAACAAGCTGATTGGTAAAAGGAAAAAGAGCATTTTCAGAATGTTTGTGGCACAACTTCAGGATTGGCTCATCTATATCTTGCTTGTGGCTGTAATTATCACCCTTTTTCTGGGCGAATACATTGATTCAACAATCATTGTTCTAGTAATTATTGTAAATGCAATTCTTGGAGTAATTCAGGAAGTTAAAGCAGGCAAAGCGATTGAAGCACTTCAGAAGATGTCTTTCCCAAAGGCACTGGTCCGCAGAAATGGAGAAGTCAAAGAGATTCAATCCTCGAAAGTTGTTCCCGGCGATATTCTTTTGCTTGATGCCGGTCGTTTCATTGCTGCCGATATTCGTTTAATCGAGTCGGCCAATCTTCAGATAGAAGAATCGGCGCTCACAGGCGAGTCTGTTCCCTCCGATAAAGATGCATCACAGGTTTACAGCGATCTTAAAACTCCATTGGGCGAGCGTATGAATGTGGCGTTTATGTCGACCCTTGTGACCCGTGGAAGAGGAGTTGGCGTTGCGGTTGAAACCGGTATGAAAACTGAAGTTGGTAAAATTGCCAACCTCATCAATACCGAAAAAAAGGAGAAAACCCCTCTGGAAATCAGGTTGGATAAGTTAGGGAAAACGCTTGGAATGTTTGCCATCGGAATCTGTATCATCATTTTTGTCATTGCGTTAATTCAGGGCCGCGATTTGGCCGAAATGTTTATTATATCGGTTTCGCTGGCAGTGGCCGCCATTCCCGAAGGTCTGGCAGCCATTGTAGCAGTGGTACTTTCCATTGGCGTTACCGGCATGTCGAAGAAAAAGGCCGTTATTAAAAAATTACCTGCTGTTGAAACACTTGGCTCGGTCAACATAATCTGTTCCGACAAAACAGGCACACTTACCCAAAACAAAATGACAGTAAAAACTTATTTTAACCTGGAGGGTGAAATAGCTGTCGAACGTAATTCAAAAAACAGTGCAACCGAAGATGCAAAATTGCTTGCCAAAGCCATGATTCTTTGCTCAGATGCAACTTACGAAAACGGGCACGGAACGGGCGATCCAACAGAAATTGCATTGCTGCTTATGGGAGATGATTTAGGAATTGACAGAAAAAAATTAATTATTCAAGCCAGTCGTGCCAGTGAGTTTTCCTTCGATTCCGACCGAAAATTAATGTCAACTCTCAACGAAGAAAACGAAAAATTTAATGTTTATACCAAAGGGGCAATTGGTAATCTTATCAAAATTTCAACACGGGTTTTAGAAAAAGGAAAAGTAATTCCGATTACCGAAGAACACAAAAAAAGGTACCTTGATGCAACGGAAAAAATGTCGGACAATGCACTCCGAACGCTTGGCGTGGCTTATAAACCTGTCAGTTCCATTATTGAAGGCGCTGAAATGGAGAAAGACCTGATTTTAACGGGACTTGTCGGAATGATTGACCCTCCCCGGCCCGAAGTGAAAGAATCAATTCAAAAAGCAAAACTTGCCGGCATTACCACCATCATGATTACCGGCGACCATAAAAATACCGCATTCGCCATTGCTCGCGAACTGGGGATGGTTGACTCAATTGATCAGGCCATCACGGGCGGGGAACTGGATGCCTTTTCGGATGAAGAGCTCACCGAAAAGATTGCGAAGTATCTTGTATTTGCGCGTGTTTCACCCGAACACAAAGTAAATATTGTACATGCTCTCAAGTCGCATGGTCATATTGTTTCCATGACCGGCGACGGGGTAAACGATGCCCCCTCGCTCAATGCTGCCGATATTGGCGTGGCAATGGGAATAACCGGTACCGATGTTGCCAAGGCGGCCTCTGATATGGTTCTGATGGACGACAATTTCGCAACCATTGTTTCTGCCATCGAACAGGGCCGGAATATTTACAGTAACATAAAAAAGGCCGTTATCTTTCTTCTTACCTGTAATTTAGGGGAAGTGATTGCAATGTTTGTTACTCTTCTGATAGGTTTGGAAGCCCCGTTAATTGCTACCCAGTTGTTGTGGATCAACCTCATCACCGATTCTTTTCCCGCAATTGCATTAGGCATGGATCCCGGAAATCCGGACGTGATGAAAGAAAAACCGCGCGATGCAAAAGAGAGTTTCTTTGCAAGGGGCACAGTAATCCATCTTATTCTTGGCGGTGTTTTAATTGGGGTTTTAACAATACTGGCTTTCTGGGTCGGTTATTACGAACATGGATACAGCCCGTTTGACAACTCTGCTCCGGAAAATACGGTTGAATATTCCCGGACGATGGCTTTTATGGTTCTGGTGATGTGCCAGTTGTTTTTCTCTCTTGCTGTCAGAAACAGTTCAAAATCAATTTTTCAGATTGGTATTTTCTCCAATAAATACCTGGTTGGGGCCATTGTTCTGGGCGTGCTGCTTCAATTAATCGTAATCGGTATTCCGGTAATGCAAAGGGCATTTCATTTGCAAATGCTTGATTTGGGAGGTTGGTTAATTGCAATTTCCTTAGGTTTGGTTCCGCTGTTGGTTAACGAGATTGTCAAAATATTTATTCGGGCACGGATAAAACGTGCAGATGTGTGAATGATGTAATTCTTTTCAAGAATAGTGTAACACTTTTCCGTTTTAAAATTTCGACTTTACGCATCTGGAAATAATTTTAATAATTTTAATAATTTTATGAAAAACACATTAATAGTTATAATTCTGTTTACAATCGGACAGATCCTAAGCACCAGTTGTTCGGGAGAAAAAAAATCACCGGATGTTGTTTCTACTGATAGTAGTGTGAAAGCACCTTTAATTGACAATACAGAAAAAGGGAATATATCAAACGGATTTGGCGATTTTGTAATCGCGTCAAAAGCGGTGATGCCCGCAGTGGTTCATATTAAAACCACTTTCAAAGCTTCTCCAGAGGGGTTCAATAATAATTTCAGACAACCGTATGGTTCACGATCAGAAAACAATATTCCTGCAATGGCTTCAGGTTCTGGTGTAATAATATCCCAGGATGGATATATAGCTACAAATAATCATGTTGTTGAGAATGCTTCAGAAATTGAAGTCATATTACCTGATAAGCGCGAATTTTCGGCAGAATTGGTGGGTCGAGATCCGAATACCGATCTGGCGCTTTTAAAAATAAAAGCAGAAGGACTTCCAACGGTAAAATTGGGTAATTCCGATATTGTCCAGGTTGGTGAATGGGTATTGGCAGTTGGTTTTCCATTTTCGCTAAATACAACAGTTACTGCGGGGATTATAAGTGCGAAGGCCAGAAGCATCGGAATAATAAACCGCCCCGGGAGAGACTCTGAAGGTGATCAGAGAACAACCGGTAATACTGCAATAGAATCATTTATTCAAACCGATGCTGCAATAAATCCTGGAAATAGCGGAGGTGCACTTGTAAATACAAATGGAGAACTGATTGGTATTAATAGCGCCATTGCTTCTCAAACGGGTAGCTATGCAGGATATTCTTTTGCAATACCTGTAAACCTGGCTAAGAAAATTCTGGATGATCTTAAACAGTATGGCTCGGTAAATCGGGGAATATTGGGAGTTGCATTTCCTTCACCTTCAGCTGAAGAGCAATATTTTAAGCAACAGGGGATTGTCATGGGATCGGTAAATGGTGTCTTCATAACAAATGTAATGAGCCAAAGCGCAGCAGCAGAGGCAGGTCTTAAAGAAGGCGATATTATTCAAAGTATAGATGGAATGCAATTGGCTTCATCATCAGAGTTCTCGGAAAGGATTGCAAGACGCAGGCCTGGCGATGTAATCAAATTAAGTTATTTGCGTGATGGAAAAACCAACACCGTTTCCGCAACTTTAAAAGGTGAGGCACCAACAAAGATTACAGCTTCAAGTGATGAATCACTTGACCAAATATATGATAAACTCGGTGTCAGTTTTTCACCGCTTACTGATCAGCAGAAACAATACTTCAATATTAATTCAGGTGTGGTAGTAACAAACGTCCGTAAGGGTGGGTTTTTTGACCAGAATGGAATTCCCAATGGAACTATAATTGCCTTTATTAACGGCAAACCAATCAATAATTCCAAAGATATTGATCTGGCCTTTTTGTCTGCTCAAAGAGGTAATATACAAATCTTTGCGATTGCACCTGATGGATCCAGGGTAATATTCAATTTTTCTTTAGGAACTTAATAATCACAACTCATTTTAATGATAACATAGTAGCTTACACTTGTCTGTAATATCCAGAAGAAAAGAGATATTGATTAAAATTAGAATGAGTCATCAGGAAATGTGTGAATGATGTAACTCTTTTCAAAAAAAGTGTAACACTTATCCGATTCCAAGTGCTTATTTTGGCAAAGTGAAAATTTTAATGGGCATTTAAACAAATAAAAATGAAAAAGATATTAATAGCAATTGATTATGATCCAACAGCAAAAAGAGTGGCTGCGGAAGGCTTTTCAATGGCTAAAGAAATGAATGCTAAAGTTATATTACTGCATGTAGTATCAAATCCAGTGTTATATTATGCATCATATATGGCTATGGCTCCTGTGCAAATAAAAGGGCCTCATGAACTTATAGCAGTATCCCAGGATTTTCTTGATAAATCAAAACACGATCTTGGTGATGACACCATTCAAACCATTGTTAAAGAGGGTGATATTGGAGAATCTATTTTAGAGACCGCCAGGGACCAGGAAGTAGACATTATTGTTTTAGGGACTCACAGCCGGAAATGGTTGGAAAATATACTTATAGGAAGCGTGGCGGAAAACCTGCTGAGCCTTTCCACATTTCCACTATTCATCATTCCGACTAAAAAACTAGAAAAGTAATCTCAAAAAATAATTTAAATTCTCTAAATACATGAAATTATTTAAAATATTTATGCAGAGCAAAAGCAGGCACTTCTTAAATATCCTGGATACATATCTCTGGAATTTTACTCTATCTCCCTTATCCGAGATTTTTTAATTAATAATATAAATCGCATGTTGATATTAATGAATGATTTGCCAGACAACGTTCTGGGTGTTTCCGCGGAAGGAAAAATAACCGGAATCGATTACGAAACTGTATTAATCCCAGTTCTGGAAGAAAAATTAAAAGCGAATAAAAAAATCCGGATGATTTACCAGCTTGGTAATGATTTTTCCGGCTTTGATATGAGTGCCTTGCTCGATGATGCCAAGATGGGAATGAAACATTTGTCTGCCTGGGACAGGATTGCTTTAGTCTCTGATCATGAAATGATCAACTCTTTTGCCAAATTCTTTGGTTATCTGATGACTTGTGAACTTCGGATATTTAAAAATGATGAATTGGAAGAAGCAAAAAAATGGATTAGTGAAAAATAAGTGAAAAGAATATTATCTAATTATTGTAACTTCTGATTTATATATGCCAGAGACTTTAGAACCTATAAGTAATATTTTAAATTACGGAAAAGTCATTTCAATACGTGGCAGCGTTGTGGATGTTTGGTTTGAAAATAATTTACCATCCATATATACCTTACTTCATACTGGAATAGATAATCAAATACAGATAGAAGTACTGGTTCAGATAGATGTGCATCGTGTTCGGGGAATTGCGTTAACACCAACCCAGGGATTAGCACGGGGTATGATGGTAGAAACTGATGGGAAACAGCTTACAGTTCCGGTTGGAAAAAACATCATGGGGCGAATGTTCGATGTTTTTGGAAATACCATTGATCATGAGAAACCATTATCAGCCGAAGTTGAAAGACGTAATATTCACCAATCGCCACCACCACTAGCAAAACGGTCGACAAAATCAGAGATTTTTTTAACAGGGATCAAGGCAATTGATGTACTGATACCATTGGAACGTGGAGGAAAGGCTGGTTTGTTTGGAGGAGCCGGTGTAGGTAAAACCGTTTTGCTTACCGAGATGATCCATAATATGGTTGGACATAACAAAGGGGTAAGCATGTTTTGTGGTATCGGAGAACGTTGTCGCGAAGGCCAGGAGCTTTATCATGATATGAAAGAAGCAGGCGTGCTGGAGAACATGGTTATGATGTTCGGTCAAATGAATGAACCACCAGGGGCGCGTTTTCGGGTTGGTCATGCAGCTTTGACAATGGCAGAATATTTTCGTGATGATGAACACCGCGACGTATTATTACTTATTGATAATATTTTTCGGTTTATCCAGGCAGGCATGGAGGTATCAGGTTTGATGGGACAAATGCCTTCACGTTTGGGTTACCAGCCAACACTGGGAACTGAACTTTCAAAACTGGAGGAGCGAATTGCCAATACTGTTGCTGGAGCCATTACTTCAATTCAGGCAGTATATGTACCGGCTGATGACTTAACTGACCCTGCAGCTGTCCACACATTTTCTCACCTTTCAGCGTCGATTGTTCTTTCCAGAAAAAAAGCGAGTGAGGGTCTTTATCCGGCCATTGATTTACTGAAATCGAATTCAAAAATGGCTACACCAGGAATTATTGGCGAAAGACATTATAATTTGGCCCAGAAAATACGGCAAACACTGGCACAATATGAAGAACTAAAGGATATTATTGCCATGCTTGGGTTGGAACAATTGTCCGTAGGAGACCGAAATGTTGTAAACCGTTCCCGTCGTTTGGAACGATTTCTCACACAGCCTTTTTTCGCAACTGAACAATTCAGTGGGATTAAGGGAAAAGAGGTGAATCTGGAGGATGCGCTCGATGGATGTGAACGTATTATTTCGGATGAGTTTAAGGACTTTCCGGAAAGTTCTTTTTACATGATTGGAACTATAAATGAAGCAAAGAAAAAAGACGAAAAAAAGACAAAAAATAAATCCGAGTCAGAATCAGAAAAAGATAACAAGTCAGAAAGACAAATTCAGAAGACTGAAATTGAAAGTTCTGAGTCAAAAGTTGAAAGTAAGTAATGTGGGACTAACGTCCAATGAAAATATTAGGTTTTTGGTCTTCTGACCAGAATATAAACAAATTAGTAAATAAATAATCAGCAATGGATTTGAAAATACTTCTTCCGTATCGTGTTTTCGCTGATATAAAAAATGTCAGTCGTATTGTCGCAGAAACAACCGAAGGTTCTTATGGATTGTTACCTCAAAGACTCGATTGTGTTGCGGCATTGGTTCCTGGTATATTTTCATATGAAACAAATGCGGGAGCTGTTAAATATTTAGCAGTTGATGACGGAATAATGGTAAAAACAGGCGCGCAAGTACTGGTTTCGGTTCGGAATGCTTTTGGAGGAACAGACCTCGGAAAACTTCATGAATCGGTAGAAAATGAGTACAAGAAGTTGGACGATTCCGAAAGAGATATTCGAGCCACAATGGCAAAAATGGAAAGCGGATTAATTTATAGTCTGGAGAAATTTCAAAAAGAATAAAATGCAATATTCTGATAAAAAAGAGACTAGTGAATTTAGTAAAGTAGTTGGTGAAAAAGCAATACGCAAACTGAAAGCACTGCATAACGATAAAAAAAGTGTTTGGTTTGGCCTTGGAATGATGGGAATAGTAGGTTGGACTATTGTAGTTCCAACATTGCTTGGAGCTTTATTTGGAATATGGTTAGACAGAAAATACCCTGAAACATTTTCATGGACACTGACCTTATTAATATTGGGATTAGTGGCTGGCTGTATGATTGCATGGAATTGGATAATAAAAGAACATAAAGAGATGAACCAAAAGGACGAAAATGATGAATGAAACTTTATTTATGATATTGGCTTTTATTGCGGGCTTAGTTTTAGGAATATTTTTCTTTGGAGGACTCTGGTTTACCGTTAAAAAAGCCGTTACCGCTAAAACACCATCAATATGGTTTTTTCTAAGTTTCTTTTTACGTGTAAGTACCGTAATGTTTGGCTTTTATTACATATCACCGGGAGGTTTGCAACCTCTCATCGTTTCTGTACTTGGTTTTATCGTAGCGCGCTTTGTTGTTACACATTTCACAAAATCAATAGACAAGAAAATAACAAAAAGGGAGGTTTATCATGAAGCTTAGTCCCGACGAAACTATTTTTTGGCAACAAGGCTTTTTTACAATCAACCTAACCATTGTTACTACCTGGGCAATTATGCTGGTGCTGGTAATTGCAGCGGTCCTGATTACCCGTAAACTCAAAACAGGCATCCGTATCTCGCGTTGGCAATGTATTCTCGAGATGTTGGTAACAACCATAAACAATCAAATTGAAGAAATAGGACTAAAGAATCCATCAAAGTATATTGGCTTTATTGGCACCTTGTTTTTATTTATCGTTACAGCTAATATTCTGATTATTTTACCTTGGTACGAACCACCAACGGGTTCACTTTCGACTACTGCTGCTTTGGCAATTTCAGTGTTTTTAGCAGTGCCTTTCTTTGGTATTGAAAAAAGCGGAATGTTGGGTTATTTGAAATCGTACCTTAAGCCAACACCCATTATGTTACCGTTTAATCTTATAAGCGAAGTTACACGGACACTCGCATTAGCTGTACGTTTGTTCGGAAATATTATGAGTGGAGGAATGATTGTTGCAATCTTATTAAGCATAACGCCATTCATATTTCCAATTGTAATGAAAGCTCTTGGCTTACTTACAGGAATGGTGCAAGCTTATATTTTCAGCATATTGGCCACTGTTTATATCGCAGCAGCGGTACAAGATGCCTATAACAAAAAGAAAAAATTGAAAACAACAAAAAATTAATGGAGGATTAAAAAATGGACAATGTATCAATTATTGCAGTAGCATCAATTGTAACTGCAGGATTTTCAACAAGTATCGGATGTATGTTCCCGGCATTAGGCGAAGGGAAATCTGTATCAACTGCTTTAACATCAATAGCACAGCAGCCCGATGCAGCGCCAACCATTACACGAACTTTGTTTGTAGGGTTAGCAATGATAGAATCAACAGCAATATACTGTTTTGTGGTTTCGATGATTCTCATCTTTGCCAATCCATTCTGGACCCATATTATAGCAAAATAACTCATACAAGATGAAAATTAACTGGTTTACAGTAATAGCTCAAATAATTAATTTCCTTATTTTAGTGTGGTTGCTAAAGCGATTCCTATATAAGCCAATCCTCAAAGCCATAGATGAACGTGAAGAAAAAATTGCAGCCCAAATAAAAGATGCCGAAGCTAAAGATGTCACGGCAAAAAAAGAACAAGCTGAATTCCAGAAGAAGAATGAAACATTCGATAAGGAAAAGAAAGAGTTAAGGGACAAAGCTATTGCCGAAACCAATGTGGAACGGCAAAAACTCCTTGAGGATGCAAGAAATGAAGCCACTGAATTGCGCTCTAAGCTTGATAAATCATTGAAAGAGATGCAGGAGAACCTGAATAGTGACATTGCTCAAAAAACGCAACAGGAAGTTTTTGCGATAGCAAGAAAGACACTTGCCGATCTTGCTTCTCTTAGTCTTGAAGAACAGTCAGCGAATATCTTCATCAAGCGTTTAAACGATTTAAAAAAAGAAGAGAAGAAAAAATTCATTGATACATTAAAATCCGATTCAAAGCCGATACTTGTACAGAGCGCATTTGATTTGCCTGAAAAACAGCAAGCTGATATTAAAAATGCAGTAAATGATATACTTGGAATGAACACTAAATATCAATTTAAAACAACACCTGAATTAATAAGTGGTATTGAGATTTCATCAAATGGGTATAAAATTGCCTGGAGTATTTCAGCCTACCTCGATTCTATTCAAAAAAACATCTCTGAAACGATGAAGGAAGAACAAGAGCCAGGTCCAAAGGAAGAACCAAAAGCTGAATCAAAGGCAGAATCGAAACCGAAATTGGCAGCAAAAGATGATTCAAACGCAGAATCGAAAGTAAAGGAAGTATCGAAAGCAGAACCAGCAAAGAAACCGGAACCAGTAAAGAAAGCAGAATTAAAAGGAAAATCAGCAATAAAAGGAAATACAAAACCGAAAGCAAAATGATATGCCAAAAAACCAATTTGTTAAAACGATAGATAGCACATTCGATCAATTGGAGCAAGGTAGGGAAAATTACAAATTTCCTTTTAATCCCAGGGAAATTGGTTATGTTATAAGAGTATCAGCAGGAATTGTCAAAATATCCGGTCTGCCCGGTGTCGGTTTTGAAGAACTTTTAAAGTTTCCGGGAGGATTATTTGGTATAGCATATAATATTGATGAAAATGAGATAGGTGCGATTCTACTAGGTGAAGATTCTCTGTTAAATGCTGGTGATGAGGTAGAACGAACAGGTCGAGTAATGGATATTCCTGTCGATAACGCATTAATCGGACGCGTAGTTAATCCGATGGGAGAACCATTGGATGGCAAGAGTTCCATTTCGTTCAAGAAGCGACTGCCTATTGAGCGACCGTCGCCTGCGATCATGGATCGCGCTACAGTTTCTGTTCCTTTACAAACGGGGTTAAAAGTCATAGATGCGTTGATCCCTATTGGTCGCGGACAACGTGAATTGATTTTAGGAGACCGTCAGACCGGTAAAACTGCTATTGCAATTGACGCGATACTCAATCAGCATGATAAAAATGTGATATGTGTTTACTGCGCCATCGGACAGCGGGCCTCGTCTATAGCAAAAGTCATCGCTAACTTTGAAGAAAAAGGGGCGATGGAATATACAATAGTGATTGCAACCGAAGGAAACAATGCCCCGGGAATAAAATATATTGCTCCTTATGCTGCCACCAGTATTGCAGAATATTTTATGGAACAAGGCCGTGATGTACTTATCGTCTATGACGACCTCACACATCATGCACGCGCCTATCGTGAACTTTCGCTACTGTTGCGAAGACCTCCTGGTCGTGAGGCATTTCCGGGAGATATTTTTTATATCCATTCAAGACTATTGGAACGTGCCACACACCTTAGTGATAAACTAAAAGGAGGTTCTCTTACGGCTTTGCCAATTATCGAGACTGAAGCTCAAAATATCTCTGCATACATTCCGACTAACCTCATTTCAATTACAGACGGGCAAATCTACCTCTCTCCAAAACTTTTTGAATTGGGTATTTTACCTGCAGTTGATGTTGGCAAATCGGTCTCGCGTGTGGGTGGTAAAGCCCAATTGGCGGCCTATCGTTCCATCACCGGTAACCTAAAACTAGCCTATTCTCAATTTGAAGAATTAGAATCCTTCTCACGGTTTGGTACACGGTTAGATGAAGATACGCGAAAAATAATTGAACATGGAAAGCGAATTCGTATATGTCTTAAACAACAAGAACTACAACCTATGTCCGTTCCGGAACAATTAATAGTCCTACTTGCATTGACCGGGGGACTTTTTGATACTATTCCCATCGAAAAAATGGAGGATGCGGAGGCTGCCTTACAGAAAATTGAAGATGAACTCCCTGGAGATATCCTGAAACGACTATTTTCAGAGAAGGATATGAACAGTCATGACCGGGAAGCAATCCTGAAAATTGCCGGAACGATTCTTGCCCCATACCAGGATGAAAATGGAACTAAACAAAACCAGAAGTAATGGAAACTCAAGAAAGCCTGCGCCGAAAGCTGGAAGGGGCAATAGATCTAAAATCTGTTGTCAAGACGATGAAAGCTATGGCTGCTTCAAATATAGGTCAATACGAGTTAGCTGTTAGTTCACTTAGCGATTACTATCGAACTGTTGCCTTAGGTATCAATGCTTATTTTAGGGAGGAGAGAATTGAAACTACAAACGAAAAGAAAGTACTGAAAAGCAAGAATGAAAGTTCAGTATGTGCCATAGTTTTTGGATCGGATCAAGGTCTGGTTGGACAGTTTAATGACACACTTACCAATTTTGTTGTTCAAACGCTGAAGGCCATGCCTGGGAAGAAAGAAATCTGGGCTATTGGCGAACGTGTTCAATTGCTTTTGGCTGATGTTGGATATTCTTCTACAAAACTTTTTTCTCTTCCGAATTCTGTTAGTGCGATTACCCCTCTTGTGTGGGAAATTTTGGTTAAAAGTGAAGAAAGTCAGGAAAACGGGGAAATTAATGATATATATATTTTTCATAACCAACCAAAGTCTGGAGCAGGATATATACCAATAAGCCAGCGATTATTACCATTGGATGAAAAATGGAGAAATTCGATAGCAGAATTCCAATGGCCGACAAACCAAATACCAGAGATTATAGGTAGCTATAAATCAACCTTATTGGCATTAATTAATGCTTATCTTTTCACATCTTTGTTTAAAGCTTGTGCTGAATCGCTGGCCAGCGAAAATGCGAGCCGTTTGGCAGCCATGCAACGAGCCGAGAAGAATATAGATGAAATGCTGGACGATCTTAACTATAAGTTCCATAGTTTGCGTCAGAGCACAATTGATGAAGAACTATTTGATGTCGTTTCCGGATTTGAGGCACTGAAGGACGATTCCCAATAAGATATTTTGACAAATAATTAGTAATGTGTGTTGTTTAATTTTTTATAGCTTTGGGAATGTAGTCATAATAGACTATTGGATCTGATTATAAATACATTGGCAATCTATTTGCGCATTACAAAATAAATATGAAAATAATATTATTCTGCGTTTTCTTGCTAACAACAACATATGCTTTTACTTTACCTGTCCGGAAATTAAAATCCGTTCAAGACCTCCCGCTACAACTATCAGGCACTTCAGGGACCAACAATAAATTAGTGATTTACCTCACAGGCGATGGAGGATGGAACGACTTCAGCCAAAAATTGACACACGAATTTGAAAAAGAGGGGTATGGTGTTGTATCCTTAAATACCCGAAAATATTTCCGAAATAAGCGAACCCCTGATTTTTTCGCACAGGATATCGAACATTTGGCGCAACACTATATGAGAGAATGGAATAAAACTTCGCTTATCATAGTAGGCTATTCATTCGGAGCCGATGTGGCAGCGTTTCTTCCAAGACGTTTACCAATTAACCTTCTTTCTAAAATGAATCATATAGCCTTGCTTTCACCCTCTTTAAGTACTGATTTTGTGATCAATCTTAGCGACCTGATCGGCGACAGTAAGCATAAAAAAAGAAAGTACAAGCTTGGGCCTGAAATCAACGAATCGTCTTTACCAATAGTTTGCATTTTTGGATTAAAAGAAGACCTTAATCTCAAAAATATTCTTATAAAAAAGGAAAGCCTAACAATACATGAAATACCGGGTAGCCATCATTACAAAAACAATACTGCATTATTGTTCCAATTGATTGGTTTGTAATCCTGATTGCATTTTTTGTATTTCAATATCCTCTTTATAGCGTTCAGGTCTTTCAACTTGATGTATAACCATTTGAGGAAATGGAATCTCTATCCCTTCTTTATCAAATGCAATCTTAATTCTTTTGCGAAACTCTCCTGCTACTTCCCATTGTTTTAGCGGCATGGTTTCTCCTAATATTTTTATCATGATTGAAGAATTTGCAAAATCATTTACTCTCAGAAATTGGGGTGGTTTGATGATAAATCCGCTCCATTTAGGATCTTCTGCTAAACCATTTCCTGTTTGATTTATTACGCTAATTACATGTTCCAGATCTGAATTATAAGAGATTCCAATATCTAAATTGACACGGGAATAGTCCTTTGTGAGATTCGAAACCTTTTTAATTTCTCCATGGGGTACATGGTGAACGGTTCCGTCCAGGTCCCTTAAGGTTGTCTTTCTCAAACTGATTTCTTCCACCAAACCACTAACATTGTCAAAACTAACCACATCACCTATACGGTATTGATTTTCAAGAATAATAAAAAGTCCGGAAATAATATCCCTTATAAGATATTGACCACCAAAACCAAATGCTAATCCTACGATCCCTGCTGCTGCTAAAATCGGACCAATCATCACACCAAATTCCTGCAGAACCATCAAAATGGTAATTGTGAAAAGTACTATTTTTAGTGTGGCGGAAAAAATATGAATCAAAGTATCTTCCCTTTTCCTTTCTGCATCCTTGGATGAAAAACTATCAGGAACAACAGCTATTCTAACTGCTTTTTCAATAAATCTATCAAGAATTTTATTAAGGAAATAAGCTCCGATAACAATTAATACTATTTTAACACCATGTGAAAGTAGCCATGGCAAGATTTGCTCTGCCCATTTTGAAAAGTATTCATTCATATTTTTTGTGTTTTAGTTTTAAGAATTTACTTGTCTTTTGATTTTATCATTAAAATTTAGGATAATAGTTGAAGATTAAAGCTTGATCTCGTTTCCGATTATATTGAACCAGATATAGTCCACCTCAATCGAAAATTGCTATCTGCCCGGTAATTATTTATAAACGCGGGTAAACTACGCAAAATTCATTCAACATAAAACTAACAACAAGGAATTGTAAAATAAAATATACTGCCTATTCCTTCTTTGCTCTCTACCCATAATTTGCCACCATGTTTTTCCACAAATTCTTTACAAAGGAATAACCCAAGTCCGGTGCTGGGTTCGCCATCGGTGCCTTTTCTGCTTGTTTTAATATCCAGCCTGAATAAATGATCAACCATTTTGGAATTCATTCCGATACCAGAATCCTCAACGGATATTATTACACTTTTGTCAGAGGCGGTTTTCGCCAAAATATTTACTATACCGCCTTTGGGGGTAAATTTCAAAGCATTTGAAACCAGGTTGCGGAAAATTGTTTGAAGCATATTACCGTCAGCAAAAATTTTTATTTCAGACGGAATATCGTAAGTTATTGAAATTGCCTTTTTTTTAGCAGACTCTTTAAGCGGCTCTAAACTTTCTGTTGCAATTTGATGTAATGTAATTATTTCCTTTTTAAACGGAATTAGCCCTTGTTGCATTCGCGCCCAGGTTAGCAAATTTTCGAGTAAACGGAAAAGATTGGCAGCTGAATTATTCATACTCACGGCAATATCCTGAATCTCGTCTTTTGTCAGACTGGTCAATTCTTCCGCCATTATTTGTGAAAGACCCAAAAATCCAGTGAATGGACCACGTAGGTCGTGGGCTATGATGGAGAAAAATTTATCTCTAGTGGCTATTAATTCACGTAAACGGGCTTCACTCTCTTTCAATACCTGTTCAAAGTTTTTACGTTCAGTAATATCGCGAACATTGAGAACTATAGAATTAATAAATGGATTATCAGTTTGATTTGAACCAAATGCTTCCAAATAAACCCAACTTCCATTTTTATGTCGATGCCGGTATTGCGCGCCACCAGTTCCTGTTCTGTTAATAATTGCATTTAAACCGGAAACGGTTTCTTCCTGGTCGTCAGGGTGAATCATTTGTTCTATCACAGGGATGCTCATTAATTCTTCGGGTCGATAACCAAGAATCTTTTCACATGATTCACTTACAAAGAGCTGATTCCCATCTAAATCTAAAAGTACAATCATATCAAATGAATTTTTGATAAGCTGCCTGAACCTTTCTTCACCTTCTTTTAATTTTATTTCTAATTGCCTGGACTCTGAAACATTGATAAAAGTTGCAATGAAATAATCCCGTTCGGGGCATATAACAGAAACAGTTAACCATATCTTTAAAGGGGCAAGAAATATTTCAAATTTAGTCGGGATACCAGTTATTGCAACGTTACCAAAGACTTTAACAATTTCGGGTTTTTGCTTTCTAAGCTGAGGAAATACCTCGGAGGCCTTTCGACCTGTAGCATTTTGTATGCGTGTAAGTTTTTCAAAAGCAGAATTAACTTCTATGTAGATGAAATCGGAAGGAATATTATTCTCAGCAATTATTTGACAATAAGCATATCCGTTAATAGAATTATCAAATAAGAATTTCAAATGATTATTTGAAACAGAAACTTCTGATTTTGAATTCAATCGAATAACTTCATTTTGGCTGGTGAGTTTTGAAATTTGTTTCTCTAATTCATTATAGGTAGGTTTATTATTCATGCGTTTAAAATTGGTGATAGTAGAATCGCTTAAAATTTTACAATTCCCTCAAATATAGTAAAAAAACAATGAACTGCAAATAATTATTTGATTACATGATTATGATAAATGAGGCTATTACATGAAAAATATTGGACAATTGAATAGCAAAAATTATAAGAGATTGACATTGTCTTCAGTAACCCCCTTTCATCCTAAAGAAATATTTATAACTGCTGAGAACGAAGGCTATGTTTCGTATCACTTCGGAATTGAGATTTCATATACTATTTTTTTAGCTGTAATTTATTGTGCAATTTTCCGTAGTTCAGTAAACCAGTATTTTAAAGCTATATTAACCTGCGATACCCAGCAATATTCATTAATTTATTTCTCATTTTTATTGGCCGGAAAAATCGGATTACAATGATTTTTTTGTTAATATTGCATACATACATGACAATATGAGAATAAAGGGAAACAAATTCGGCGTTTTCAAAGGGGTTTTTACACCTTCCATTCTTACAATTCTAGGTGTGATCATGTACTTAAGGTTACCCTGGATTGTGGGGCAAGCCGGTCTGCTGGCAACCTTAGGAATTATTTTTGTGGCTCATATTATTTCAGCCACCACCGGACTAAGCGTTTCATCTATCGCAACAGATAAAAAAGTAGAAACGGGAGGAACCTATTTTATCATTTCCCGCAGTCTTGGTCTTCCAATAGGTGGCACGCTTGGCATTGCCTTGTTTATTGGTTTATCTTTCAGTGTTAGCCTTTATCTAATTGGATTTGCCGAGACTTTACTTAACTCGGCTGGCATTGAACCAACCCTTAATAACATTAGGATTGCCGGAGCATTAACCCTTTTATCTGTTACGATTCTCACATTCATCAGCACCAGCCTCGCATTAAAGACCCAATTCATTATTCTGGCGGTGATGATGCTCTCGCTGGTTTCTGTTTTTACTGGTAAGCATGAGTTCGCACCTGCAGTTCCCCTGGCGGAGACGATAACAGGATCGCTACCCTGGATAGCACTGTTTGCTATTTTCTTTCCGGCAGTTACCGGGTTTGAGGCTGGGGTGTCAATGTCTGGTGATCTGAAAGATCCAAAAAAATCGATTCCCAAAGGGACGATTGCAGCGATTCTGATTGGATTGATCGTTTATATAGCTCTGGCATTATTCTTATCATTTACCGTGAATCGGGAAATGTTAATGGACCCGGCTGTCCTTTTTAAGATATCTCTTTATTCTCCGCTGGTTGTAGCCGGTATATGGGGCGCCACGCTTTCATCTGCTCTTGGAAGTATTCTGGCAGCGCCACGTATTCTGCAAGCTACTGCCATTGACAGAATTACTCCAAAAATATTTGCGAAAGGTTATGGAGCAGGAAATGAACCAAGAAATGCTTTGCTGCTCACATTTGTTATCGCATTTGTTGGCATCATGATCGGTGACCTTAACGTTATTGCACGTGTAGTCACTATCTTTTTTATCATTACATATGGTTTTCTAAACCTTACTTGTGCCATCGAAACGCTGGCCGGTTCCGATTTCCGGCCAAGCTTCAGGATCCCCGGATGGGTAAGTTTAATAGGTGCAGCCGCTTGTTTCATTGTTATGATTGAACTTGATCTTGTTGCCATGATTGCTGCTTCAGCCATTCTGATAGCACTGTTTCTATTTTTAAAAAGGAAAGAGTTATCGCTGCAAACCGGTGATACCTGGGGTGGTTTTTGGTCATCAGTTGTAAAACATGGATTGTCAAAGTTATCGGCAAAACTGGGTAAAGACAAACGAAACTGGAGACCAAATATTATTTTATTCAGCGGTGGTGTATCTGCCAGGCCACATCTGGTCAGCATCGGGCAATCTTTGGTTGGAAAACTCGGCATATTTACCAACTTCGAACTTATTCAGGGGAAAAGCGAAAAAAATCTTTTTATTAATTCGGCAGATGTGATAACCACGACTGACAGCGAGGGGAACAATGTTTATACTCGTCGCCTTTTATGCCAGGATATTTATGAAGGGATGGATACCATCAGTCGTGTTTATGGATTTACTGGTTTCGAACCCAATACTATTTTAATGGGATGGGGCAAGAATACCAGCGAACCAGAAAAATTTGTCGGGATGGTTAATAATCTTGAGAACCTGGATTTTAATCTGGTTTTCCTTAATTATAATGCAGAAACAGGATTTGGTAATAAAACAAATATTGATTTGTGGTGGAACGGAACAAGTGGAAACCTCGATTTTGGCATCACACTTATTAAATTCATGACTTCAGATCCCAGTTGGAGACGTACAAAAATCAGGATCCTCTTGATCAACAACGAAAGCAGAATTGGTGATAATCTCCATCAAATCATCCGTCAGGTTCTCGATAACCACCGAATGCATGGAAGTATAAAAATCATCAATAACAATATTGAAAAGAAATCAACTGATGAAATCATCAGATCCTACAGTGAGGATACCGACCTTAGCATTCTCGACTTTGCAGTTAGCGGGGAAATATCTCCGATGAGTAATTACGAAAATTTGAACCAACTATTATCTCAATTAGGAACATCCTTGATTATTCGTGCAGGCAGCACATTCGAAAGTGTTGGTTTACCAATAAATCAGAAAGTTCAGGCGCCTGTTGATTTTAAAGAGTCTAAAACAACATTGTCAATAACTGATAATCTTTCCTATCCGGACAAAGAAATTCTTGCCAATGAATTATGCAGGATTGCTGTAGATTATGAAGAAATACACAGGAAATATGTGCAGCAACCTTTTTCCGAAATGGCGATGGTTTTCAACGATTCGCTAAAAAGTGTAAACGAACTTAACGAATGGGTATTCAGTTCTTTAGAACAAATACTGAAAGAAAAAAATAATATTACGGACACAAAGGCCTTCTACAAATTACATAGCGATTACCTGTCACAGGCAGATAGCCTGATAATTTCCTCAATGAATGAGTTGCTGCCTTTGCTAAACAATCAAATTAATACAGCCACTCATTTATATTTGCTGGAATCAATAAGAAGGCTTGAGCAGGTTCCGGAAATGGTTATTGTAAAGTACAATTGGCGTGAAATTAAAACTGAAAAAAATGATGGATTCTTTACGCGACTCAATAAATTTAAAAAACGTTCACTAGCCAGGCTCTTAAACAAACAGGTTACCCGCAAAACCGCTTTATGGAAACCTTCTGCTCTATTTCTTTATTATAAAAGATTAGAACTCAATGAAGAATTGCTTCAGAGCATTGGTATAGCGTCATTCGAATATCTCAAGTCTATTCGTCAGATCCTTGTACATATACATGAAATCATATTAAATGCCATTGTGCTTTCACCCGGGCAAGCATCATTAAAATTTAATCTTGATGAGGAAAGAACAAAGACGGCAATCCTAAACAAAATCACCCAACAACAAATAGATCAAAGCATTAACGACATTTTACTTCATTCGTTTAATGATTTGTACCTGAGCCTTGAAAAAATCAACTCATTCCTAAGTAATCCAGATACAGATTCAAATCTCAAAACCTATAAAAAGGTTTTTAAAAAGAAACATACTCTAAATGCAGATGATGGTCATGCACATGTTTTTCTGACGAAGAACCTGGCGTATTATCTTAATATGATTCATACCGGTTTTATTCTTTATTCTCTCAAGGGCAGGATAAGTACTAAACTGGCAAAACAAACCGATGAGTTGGATATCAGAATCGCCGACAGAATTTTTGCTCCTTTGGATCGGGTAAGAAAAATTGCAGAATCATTAAGCAATGAGTCAGAACCCATTCAAAATACAGATCTCACTAAAAATCTTGATGTTTCTTATGTATTTGATTTACAAATGGATTCCCAGATGTTCTTCCAGGATATCCAGAATATGATACAAGAGCTGCCTAAAGAGGTTGAAATCAGCAAGGCAGCGTTTATCAGGGATATTGAAAAAGGGAGCTTTACAGACCACGACTTTGATATTTTTGAATTTCAGAAACATGCGGGTTTCTTTATTGGTGTAGAATTGATTAGCAATTTTCGTGTCGAAATGGATAAGACAGGAAAGAAGTTCAATGATGTGCTGAATAACATTCGGGATATCGTTCATTTCACGGTTTTCAATCTTGAAAATATTTTTCACTCCGAAGTCGACAACAAAAATCAGGAAAATTTAGATCTGCGTAAATCACTTGTAAATGAGATGCTCGTCAGGATTGAGCAAGAGAAGACAACTACCCGTGAAATCTACCGGCAAGCGGTTGAGCGAATGAATACTTTGCTTGGAGAATCATTTGAACTCATTAATAATCAATTATTAGCTGGCTCAATCACCGTAAGAAATGATGCACGCCGACCAACAAATAAACTTAATTCAACATTAGCGGGTACCTTTATCAATTCCTGGCTATTTATTCGAAGTCAATGGGTTAGCTTAATTTACAGACGTAGCGAAGGTATGCTTCTGGCAAAACGATTATCAACTTTTGAGAAGGAACATAAAATAAGCAATCAGTCCATCCATGAATTATTGGAAACATTATTGCCAAATGATGAAGTTGCAAAAAAAATACCTTCGTACTACTCTAACCTATTCGCAGGCAATTCAACCATAAACAAAGAATTATGGGTGGGGATGAAGAATCCTATCACGCAGACGGGAATAGCCATCAAACGGTATCATAAGGGATTTGGAGGAGCGTTACTTATTACAGGTGAGCGCAATTCAGGAAAATCAAGTCTCTCTAAATTCATTGCAAAGGAGTATTTTCCCGAATCACAATGCTATATTATCAAGGCTCCGTTTGCAGGATCGGTTATAAAAGCGGAACTCTACCTGGCAATACAAGAAGCCGTGAAAACCAACCTGCCTATTAATTTGCTCTTCGACCAGCTACCATCAAACCAGGTTTTTATCTTCAATGACTTTGAATTATGGTGGGAAAGAACTCCCGAAGGCTCGCTGGCAATGGATGAGATTTTGTCTTTCATAGAAGAATATGGCAAAAAGCACCTATTCATTATAAATTGCCGATCACAGGCTTACGATTTTTTAAACCGACTTTACAATCTTGATAAGTATTTTCTGGCCCATATTGTTTGTAATCCTTTTGATGCCCTGGAATTGAAAGAAATGATTTTGCAAAGACACGGGGCAGGTGGGCTTCATTTCATGCTAAACGGAAAAGAAGAAAAAGATCTTAACGCATATGACTATGCAAAACTCTTTAACCAATATTTTAACCTGAGTGGCGGAAATCCCGGTTATACAGTAAGAGCATGGATAAGCAATATAATTGAAGCAAATAGCAAAGTACTATACATCAGAGCGCCTATCATTCCTAATACGAGTCGGCTTAAAGAGTTAAGTAATGATATCTGTCTATTGACCCTCCAATTTGTTTTACATAGACGGTTAACTATTAGCAAATTGTCAAGGGTACTTCGTGAGGAGGAAGGAAAAGCCGGAAAACTAATTGGCGAAATGCTACGGGCAGGTCTTGTTGAAGAAAAATTTCCAGGTGTATACGCTCTAAATTTTCATTTGGAACCGTTTCTCGTTGAAGAGCTTAAGCGAAAAAATTTATTATAAATGATGACAATAATTTATATAGCAGTTGGATTTGGATTATTTTTCCTTTTTCGCTCCTTAAACAAGGCTTTGCATTCTCTTGCATCAGGGAAAGAATTGTTCAGAGTGACCCTGCAAGTATTTCCATTGTTCGAGTTGATTGCATGGATCGCTTATGCATTGTGGGTTACCAATAGGTTTTTCGGAAATTGGAATGAATATCGTTTGATTTCACTTGCAATTATTTTCATTCCGATTCTGTTGATAAGCTGGTATTTTCTTAGAGATTTTGTGGCCGGAATTGTTCTGAAAGCCGAAAAACCATTCACTATAAACCAGTTAATAAAAACACAAAATTTCGAAGGAACCATAAAAAAAATTGGTTCGCGATCAATTGAAATTGAATCCAAATCAGGAGAAATATCGAGAGTACCATACAGTAGATTAACAAACAAAATCTATCGTATTCAACCACCTGAGGCAAGCATAAGAAGTCATGAACTTTTACTTCAAATCTCGTCTTCCTTAAAGATTGAGGAAACTAAGAAAAAGTTGATCATTGAATTATTTCTCCTGCCCCAGGTATCGGTTAATCACACACCAAAAATTAATATTGTAAAGGAAGAAAAAGACTACACAATTTATAGAATTAGTTATCACACATCAGATCAGACACATGCAGCTCTTGTCAACCAATATTTAAAGAATAAGTTTGAAGAACAATAATGATGAATAAGTAGCCAGTTTGGTTTTAAATCCGATTTTGATGATTTATTTCATTTCTCATTTGAAAAGGTAATTTGATACTCACGTTTCATTTTGTATGTTCAAGTTGTAACGTCCAGGTTGGTGCGTCACAAACTGTAGAAGGTCCCCAATATTGAATCGGTCCCGGGTATACATATGAGGTTGTAATAGCCCATTCTTCTCGTTTCGACGCAAAGGTTTTAAATGGCGCACCATCGAGACGAACCAACGCTTTTTGGATAACTGGTTTCATTTCACCATGACGACGTTCCATATTCATCATCATAGTGATCGGCACGCCACCAGGTACCCATTCACTCGCTGGAGCAGTGGTATTACGAACTGATGCCATATAGCCTGTTTTCCCGCTCCCGATCAAAAAAGAGGCAATATAACCTAATGAATAACAATAATCAGAATCAAAATTTGACGGTGAAGCACATCGTCCCTCGTATCCGAAGAAGTGGTTTTGTGACGAAAATTTCACTTTAATTCCACTTTTAATCAATTCAGTCAAGCGTTTTTCGACCATATCGATTAAAAGCCGTTCCGTTTCAATTCTCGAAACCTGGACATTTCCGTGAGGATCGCGGTCGAGCGTTAACTGACGGGCAATACGGGTAGGAAGTGAGGCATAAACCTTGGATGATTCATAAGTAAGATTTGCGATAACAAAATCCCGCTTTTCCGTATTCGTGTCAAGTGTCTGAAAGATATGCGCAGTCTCACCTTCAACGAGCAAATCATTTAACTCTGAGATCAATACTTTCATCTCGGGAATAAACTCCACCAAACCTTCCGGAATCAGCGCAACACCAAATGTTTCGCCATTTCTGGCACGTGTGGTAACGATATCAGCAATCTCATCTACAATTTGTTCCAGAGTTTGATCCTTCTCTGCAACCTCTTCTGAAATGATGCAAACGTTAGGTTGAGTCTGCAGGGCACATTCCAAACCGATATGCGATGCAGAACGGCCCATCAGCTTAATAAAGTGCCAGTATTTCTTAGCTGAAACGGCATCTCGCATTATATTGCCAATCAACTCAGAATAGGTTTTACAGGCAGTATCGAAACCAAAAGAAGATTCAATCATCTCATTTTTAAGATCGCCATCAATTGTCTTGGGACAGCCGATGACCTGTATTCCAGTATTTTTCTGAAGATAATATTCAGCCAATACACAGGCATTTGTATTTGAATCATCACCACCTATGATCACAATAGCATTTATTTCCAGCTGGTTACAGACTTTAATCCCTTTGTCAAATTGTGTAGCCTCCTCCAATTTAGTACGTCCCGATCCGATAATATCAAAACCACCCGTATTTCGGTATTCGTCTATAATCTCGGAAGTCAATTCGATGTATTTATGATCAACCAGACCACTAGGTCCACCGAGAAATCCATATAATTTATTGGAAGAATTGAGTTTTTTCAGACCATCAAATAATCCTGCTATAACATTGTGTCCTCCTGGTGCCTGTCCACCAGATAATATAACGCCGACGTTAAATTCCGGAAAAGAAACATTCTTTCCACCCTCTTCAAACGTGATTATTGGCATTCCGTATGTTCCCGGAAAAAGTTTCTTAATCTCCTTTTGATCAGCTACTGAATCGGTCTTTCCTCCTTCAACAACTTTTACCACGCCATCAAGAGCCTTTGGCATCTTCGGAGAATACTTTGTTCGTTCAATTTGAAATACACTTTTATGCATTGTTATTTTATTATGGTTCAATATTGTAATACTTTGATTTAATAAATTGTTTCTCCAACTCATTCGCAATGTCTGCAGGGTTTGTCAATGGCATATCATCTGCATTTAAATCGTATCCTAAAAGTGTTGACTTTTTTAATTGGGTAATATCAGGCAGTTTTGTTCTGTTCGTTGTTTCTACATGCCGCCCTTCGCTGTCAATAATAATGACTTTTGGCAGGAATACCCCTGTTCGACCAATAAACTTATCCATTATTTTTACCGCATCATCAAATTCTTCACGTGAAGATCTGCCAAGGGCTTCGTACCGGTATAACTCTTTACCGTCCCATGTGCTAATCGTTGCATAGCTTTCAGATATTTTATCATCAATACTTGATTCATCATTTAAAGTATCATGTCCTGATGGCATTAAAAGTACTTTACCGCCACCACCTTCAACATTTACGGCGTATCTTGGAACAGTTATACCTGAAATCCAACCTTGCAGATGTTTCATATAAATTTTGCCTATTTGGATTGGGGCAATAAAATGAACAATTCCTTTTTCTTTATGGCACTGCAAAAGATAATAAGGATGTACTCCAATCCAAAACATTCTTCTGAAAGTTTCTGCCAATGTTTTGTAATAATCGTTCACATGATTTAAGAATACAGTCTGATTTCTTATAGTAAAACCGTGATTGCGAATTTTTTTTACTGCAAGTGCCAAATCTTCTGTAATTTCATGGTGATGATTGATATGAGTCATAAAATACACATATTTTTCATCACCTTCATTCAGTTTATTTGCAGATTCATTGATTGATTCAAGCAACTCATCGGTAATTCCCATTGGCATTACTACCGGAACCCGGGTGGCAATTCTTAGAACCCGAAGGTGCGGAATACTGCTTAATTCTTCCAAAATATATTTAAGACGGCTTCTACTAATCATCAGAGCATCGCCGCCAGTTATAAGTACCTCGTTGATGTTTTTATTAAATCTGATATAAAATAATCCTTTGTTTATCTCAATTCTGTTTACCTCAACTGTACCGTCTAATGATTTTGCCCTCTGGCAATGAACACAATAAGATGCACAACTTGTGTTTTCGGCTACGAAAAGGGCAACCCTGTTAGGATACCGCTGGTAAGCAGCGCCATAACTCCTTGTTCCTTCTCCCATTGAACCTTCTAACCCTGTATCAGGGAATAACAGGTTCGCTGGTGTAGGTACACTTTGCCAGAAAATTGGATCCAGGCGATTTTCAGACTTTTCGCCAGGCAACATTGTTGGATGGAATGGATCTGCCTGCATAATTGTAGCGTAATAGGGAGTAATCCGCAATGGTTCTTTTCCCTCGCTCCTTAACGCGATTAAAGTCCTTTCAATTTCCTTTTCCTGAAATTCGTTTAATATTATAACTTGTTTTAATTGTTCAATACTGCAAATAGAATTTTTTATTTGCCAGGTTGAGTCGTTCCATTGTTCTTCAGTTACATCTTTCCACAATTCAATTGTATTGTACTTTCTAGGTTCGTAGAATATTTTATCTGTTGTCTGCATATATTTTTTACAATTTTTTTTTTGCCCTGAAATTAAATCGTTGATTAATGGAAACAATTTAGCTGTTTTAGATGCCAAATTGTCTGCACGGGAGAATCAGTGCTACTTATAAGCACATTCGTAAATATACTTAATTTCTCCATTAGTCAATGGTTGAACAGAATTTTTACCTTTTGAAATTTTCAGGGTTTACCAGTTTTGTCATCCCTGAATTACCCGATTCATCGCGGTATCGCTGATTGAATGATAAAATCCGTTGAAAAATGCCCGTGCATTTGAACCCTTGGAATGACTTTTGTATCCACCTTCCTGCACGATTAGAGACGGAATTTTTAAGCTGCCAATTAGTTTGCCTGTATTGAGAAAATAATCTGGCGTGAAATTCCATGTACCTGTCGGATCACCCTTGGCCGTATCAAGTCCTAAAGCTACAATTAAATAGTCTGGCCTGTAATCCTTTATTAGTTTTAATGCTTTTCCAAGTGTTTTTGTATAGTATTCATAGGAGATTTTCTCGGGCAAAGGAAAATTAACATTGAAACCCAAACCTGTATCTTCGCCTTTTTCGTGCGAAAAACCTGAAAAATATGGATAAGCAAATGAGGGATGACCATGAATTGAGATGGTTAAAACGTCATTGCGCGCATAAAAAATCTGTTGTTGTCCGTTCCCATGATGAAAATCTATATCTAAAATAGAAACCTTTCCTAATTTACTAAATCGATTCGCAGCTATGGCACAATTGTTAAAATAACAAAATCCTCCGAAGACGGACCTTTCAGTGTGATGGCCCGGAGGACTTGTCAGGACATAAGCAACCTTTCTCCCGCCAATTATTTCATCGGTTGCCGTTAAGGTACAATTAACTCCGGCGCGGGCAGCTATGAAAGCATTCTGATTTAGAGGAGTAAATGTATCGAAACAATAATAACCTGCTCTTACCGACAAATCTTTTGGTGCAATGGCAACATTTCTAATTGGAAATACATAAGGATATATCGATTTACCCTTAGGGAGACTCCGGCATACTTTTTTGAAGTAGTTAAAATAATTACGATCGTGAACCTCCAGTATAAATTTATCGGGATATTCGATCACTTTCGCATATCGAAACAAACCCGATTTATCGAGCTCCTTTAGAATGCTTTTAACCCGAACCGGTGATTCAACAAAGCCTCGTTCCTTTATATGATGAATAATATGCTGGTCATTTACAATCAATAATATCTTATTCTTCTCTTCCAAAGGTGTCTTGTATAGGCTGAGATCTTTCTTTCGTGTGTATTGAAGTGGCCGCAATACTACAGGATCATCCTGTATACTGTCGATCACCATTTTAATATAGGATTTGGGACAATAGTCGCCGTATTTACGGTCTAAAATTGCGTTAACAATATCACGGGCCAAAGAATTTGGTAGGCTATCGTGCTTGGAAAGACCGTCGAAAATGAGATATAGGGGATAATCATCCCCCGGATTAACGGCGGTTTCATAGCGGGCATTTGCGATTGGCCTCGCTCCGAAACGTTCATAAAAAGCGAGTCGCTTCCGGTTCTGATTAATGATAATCACCTCATCCCCGCAAAGTTTTGGATCATCTGGTAAACATTCGTAGAAAATCCCAAAGGCATCCAATGATTCAGCCTCTTCCCTTAGTCTTTCATAAATTGCACTTCCCAGCCCGGATGAAGTTTTTTCAGGTGATATTGCAATGTAATCAAGGAAGCAGAATCTTAGGTCAGACATGTATGACATAAGTGCAAATCCCCTAACTGTATCATGAATATCTTCAGCAATAAAAAGTGACGTCTGATATTTATATTTAAGCGGATCGATCATTTGGACTTCAATCTCTTCTATCTTCTTTTCTGCAACAAGAGGAAAGTGGGTTTTAATAATTCGCTTCACCTTTTCCATCTTCAGCGTATTTACTTCGAGATAGGGATTGGATATTTTACGAATTCTGATCATAATTGAAGATTAATCGTCAAATGCCCCTAACAAATTCAATAATTCGGGAATGTCGGTTACATTGTATTTTGCGAAAGAGGGACTGAGACCAACTCGAATCGTATAAGACGAATCGGGTAATGCCTTGAACAGAAATTCGTCGGTTTTATCGTCGCCGGCAGCAAAAATAAATCC
>Ga0209125_1000527_pt1 | contig 47913 bp, 44 predicted proteins | sample BarGraIncub1131A_FD_184503 | JGI IMG/M metagenome (GOLD analysis project Ga0209125, IMG submission 184503) | Arctic peat soil microbial communities from Barrow, Alaska - Barrow Graham LP Incubations 11-31A (SPAdes) (version 2) | ecosystem: Environmental > Terrestrial > Soil > Wetlands > Peat... | reverse complement strand
ACATTGCAAAATGTTCCAGAATATAAAAACTATTCTCCAAATACTTCCTGGAATGGCAATACCAACTAAAATTAAATCAGAAGATAATTCTATAAGAATTGGTGAGTTATATATGCGAAGATGCATTCGTCCCAAACAAAGAAAATCAGAATTTCAATCTAATCTTAAGGATGAAGTTTATATTGGTATTTGGAATGGAGATTCTACAGAGTTAAATTTGGATGAATTAAATGAACTTAGAATGTTTCTAAATGAAACCGTAATGAAAATGACATTTAAAAATATTCCAAATGGCTCTTAGAAAAACACAAATATATGGAGATGAAATATATTTAATCAAAGATTGTGAATGTGTTGATATTAATATGATTTCAGCAATTCAAAATAGATTGCTCTCCATAACATTAACATTAGATGAACTTAAGGAATTAAGGAAGATCCTTAATCAATTAATAATGAAAATGACATTTAAAACAACAACAATATGAAAATAAATAAAATTGATTCATTAAAATCAAATTTTAAGCCTTATAAAAAAACTATAGAAATATTAGTGGAGTCAGAATTTGAAGATGAGCTGCTAAATAAATTAAAAGAAGATTTTGATGCTATTTGTCTTTGTTTTGAAGATGGAGAAAATTTAAGTTCCATTAAGAATTTTTCTATAAAAGAAGAGGATTTAGCAGTTGATTTTATGCGTAATATTTTATCAAATCTATAATATGACAAAGAAAAAAATTGGCTTACCTTTTTGGAAGACTGGAGATAACTCTATTGGCTCAACATTAGCTTATATAATGTTTGCAGAGCAATATGGAGAAGTAGTTCCATTAATGCCACAACATACAATTAGAACAGATTTAGATCTACTAATTCTCCCAGGCGGCCCAGATATCAACCCCTTAATGTATGATGAAAATCCTGGATACTATACCAGTAAACCAGATCTTCAGAAAGATTATTTTGATAAAGTTTATTTGCCACAATATATCGCAAATGGGACTCCAATCTTCGGAATTTGTCGCGGTTTTCAAACTCTAGGAATTTTGGAAGGTGGAAAACTTCATCAAAATATGTCTCATGAAACCAATAAGCCAGAAGATCCATATAAATGTGTTCATGCAATTCAATTGGATAATATTAATTTCTGGAACTGGAGAGAATTTACTAATAAATCTGTAATACAAACTAATAGTAGACATCATCAAGCAATTGATGGTAGATTTTTATCTGATCAATTTACAGTAATTGGTAGACATAAAGATGATGGTACTATTGAAATGATTGCACATAATACATTGGCTATCAGCGGAATACAGGGTCATCCAGAAGATATCTACGACAATGATACTAATAATTTTATTGATAATGTAATTAATAAATTAATTATAACCAGAAAATCAATATTAAATGTCTGATTATTCGACAAGATATTATTATAATCTTAATAATAGTGGATTAATTAAAAAAGAAAGTGAAGCATGTTTTGGAGATGTATTTCGAGCTTTATCCTTATCTAATACTGGAATTATTGAGATTTTTATGTATGAATATAGAACATGTAGTCATAGATTATCATTCAGTAAGGAAGATATTGAATATGTATTCTCGCAACTTTCTGAAATTATAGAAATTCCAATTATTGAAGATTTTACCGAACATGAACATAAAGGATTATGTGTTAAATTTAATTTTGAGAATAAATCATCTGGATATGTAAAAACTATATTAACACTATCTAGATATTTCTTTGAGAGATATAATTCGTATACTGTTAGAGATCTAAATGTTATAATTCAGGATTCTATTAATTACTCTAAATTAAATCCAGAAATTCCATTTATAGAAATATTACAATTATTTCATTATAATTCTACTACTAATTCTGGGCACACCCTGGTTGATATATGTAGAAATGATTATCCATACCAAATAGTATCTAATAAGACCTTTGTAGATAAAATGCTTAATGGTCAAATTAGATCTGTTAATAATGGTAATGGATCTCTTTCTGGATGTTGTTTAGATTGTGATAAATATGCAGGGGAATATCGCAATAACTTTGATAAAATTAAAAGAATATGAAAATATTAGTAGTTGGCGGAGCATTAAACTATGCTCGATGGATATCTGATGATATTGAATTCGTCAAAGAAGTTAAAGATGCTGATTTGGTATTATTTACAGGTGGAGAAGACGTTTGCCCAACCGTTTATGATGAAGAATGTAATCATAAGACATGTTTCAGTAGAAAAAGAGACATTCAAGAAATAGAAGTTTATAGGGAAACTAGATATCTAAGTAAGTCAATGATAGGAATTTGCAGGGGAAGTCAATTGTTGACCGCCCTTCAGCCTAATGGTAGACTTGTACAACATGTGGATAATCACGGAATTGGCGGAACTCATGATATTATATTTAAAGATGGAACTATACTGCCAATAACATCAACTCATCATCAGATGATGTATCCATTTAATATTAATCATTATGAACTAATTGCTTGGGCCAGCCCTGCAAGATCTAGTAATTATGAATTTGGACCACATGATAGTCTTAAAACATTACATATTGGTCAAGAACCGGAGATTATATTTTATCCAAGAACTAAATGTTTATGTATACAGGGTCACCCAGAACACATGAGAAGTAATTGTGAGACCGTAATTAAATTAAGAGAATTAGTTAAGGAAAAGTTAAAATTATAATGAAAGCAATTTTAATATCAAAAGATCAAAAAATTAAATTATTTGAAATGTGTAATAAACTATTCCCTGAATATAAATGGATGGATGGAGATTTTTTCAGAAAGGGCCATCTTGATATTTATAATCATGGAACAGAGATGTGCCCTAACTGGCCAATATATTCTCATTCAATTCATTGGTTTGAATTTTGCATGACACATTTAGTTGATAAACTAGCTTTTTTAAAAGAAGATTCAAGATATGAAATTATTAAAGAAAGTGAATTTTATAGAATTCACGAGAATATGTATTTAATTGATTATTTGTATCAAGAATTTAAAAAAAATAAAATTATAATATGAGAAAAAATAAAAAAATTTGTGTCTATGGTAGTCTTAGGCAAAATCATGGTAATAATAGATTGCTAACTACTAGTGATCTACTATCAACTGAAACAATCAGTATTCCATATCGAATGATATCGCTGGGCGGGTTTCCTGGACTAATATCATCAGAAGAAAATCATGATATTATTGTCGAGATTTGGGCTGTAGATGATCAGACATATAGAAATGTTGAACGTCTTGAATCTTGGCCAAACTTTTATCAGAAAGCTTTAGTATCAACATCTCTTGGGGAAATTGAAGTATATGTCCTTGAGAGCGATGAATATCAATCTGGATATACAGAAGTAGAGAGTGGTGATTGGAATGAATTTTACAAGAGAAGATATGAAACTGTTTAAGCAAATAGTTGGATGGATATTATTATTATCAATAATTCCATTAATCTTTGGATTTATTGATATACCAGAACATTTATTTTGGATTGGGTTTTTAATTGGAATCATAGTCGAAATGGTTATTGGTATTGGTATTTGTATTTTAAAATTAGCATTTTATTTAATCGAATCAGAATGAAAACTTTTAAAACTCAACTCAGAACCAAAAATGCAAGTGCTATTCCTCTCAGGGGTAGCCTTGGACAGTTCGCTATGAGAAGTATAATAAGACTTGGAAGTAGAATATCTACAGTAGAAGCCTTCCCAAGAAAACCACAAGGGCGTCCAGTTATTGAAATTAATACTCCAGAATCATGTCACAATAGTGGAGATAAAATTGTAATGAAGCATCTATTTAGTGAAGGTTCTGTAAAAACTGCAAATTATGACATATTAAGTGGTGCAAATGGATGGAATATATTTCCAGCCATAATCAAACATAGAAATTCATGTAAGGGTGAAGGTATATATTTTGTAGAAGATCAAGAAAATTTAGTAAGACTAAGATCAGAACTAAGACCGCTAAGTAGCTATATTATTGAGGAGTATAAGGGTTTTCAGAAGGAATATCGATTACATGTAACTAAAGATGGTTGTTTTTATACTTGTCGCAAAATGCTTAAAGCAGATGCAGAAGAGCGTTGGCATCGTCATGATACTAACTCTGTATGGGTAGTTGAAGAAAATCCATTATTTGAAAAACCCAAGAATTGGAATGATGTTATTTCTGAATGTAGAAAAGCTCTTAATACATGTGGATTAGATGTTGGAGCTTGCGATGTTAAAATACAGTCAGAGCATGGTCATAGGGAAGATTTTGTACCTGATTTTATAGTTCTTGAGATAAATTCTGGACCCTCGATGGGTTCTATAACAACTATAAAGTATACTGAAGAGTTAACTAGATTAATTAATGAAAAAATAGCAAATTATGTCAGACCATAATACAACAACTTTTGATTTCAGAAGGGGTTATAATATTCAGAAAAATCAATGTATGATGAATATTAAAAATCAAAATTCAGATATAGATATTTACATACCATTTAAAGAACTTCATAAAGATATATCAAAAGAAGATGTTGTTAAATGGGTTGAAATTGGTAATAAAACTATATTTCCAGCAATATTATCTGAAACGTATTTAAAACCAAATGATTTTTCTTACGATGCGGTCACACCTCCGTTATTGAAAAAATATATTAATCTAAAAATAACAGCAAAAACTAATTTACATACATATAAGCAACACGATGCTTATCAAGTTGTTACTGGATCATTAGTATCATTAGTTGCAGGGGAAAACGATTATAGAATACGTACTAATGTTACTAAATCTAAAGATGGCCCACAATATTCAAATTGGAGTGGATATGCTTCTGATCATCAATTAATAGAAACTGGAGAATGTTTGCTTGCTTATATTGACAGAACAGTTAATGATAATGTTAAAGAAAAAGTTTTAAAAACTTCAGATCCAGATTGCTTTAAAATAACTATTAATTGTAAAAATGCAATTTCAGACAATCATAAACTTGCAATTCTGACGTTTTATAGATTTTTATGGAGTAATTTGTATCAGAATATTGTATCAAATACTTTATCATTAGTAACTAAAGATATTGATTCATGGGATGCTCTTTATTATGCTTTATCAACTCAAAAATATGAACGTTATTATGGATTGTTATCTAGACCAGGATTCAAATTAATGGATGAAGTTATATCGGATCTCAAAAGATATGATGTAAATAATTCATTTAGTTCTAACAGTCAAAAAATTCCATTTACTTTAATGGATATTGATAATATTAAATTAGCTGTTGATGTATTTAAATCCAATAAAGGAGTTATGAATCTTGCCAATGTTATTAAGGTTAAGTGTATTTCAGACAAGTTATCATCTTTAACTTTAAATAAAAGTTATTTGGCAATAAATTCTGCATTTGATAGTAAATATACTATTTTAAATTCTGATGATTATTGCAAAAGATTATTACTGAAAAGTAATTTTATAGTAGAAGAGTAAAACAATAAAACAAAACAACAATGAAACTTATTAATTTAGACAATATTACAATTGGGAGTGATCCCGAATTTTTTATAACAACAACCAATGGTGAGGCTTATCCTTCCATTGGAGTATTTGAAGGTACCAAGGATAACCCAGAAAGTAAGGGTGGTGGTTTTGCATTACTTAAAGATAATGTTCTTGTGGAGGGCAATATTCCACCAGCCCATAATTGTGAAGAGTTTGTATCTTATATGAAGACTCTTAAATCCATGATCAATAGCGTTCTGATTATTGCTGGATTAAAACTTCATTCTGCAGACTCGATGAAATTCAAGCCTAGATTTTTAGAGCATGAAGAAGCTAATGTTTTTGGTTGTAACTCTTACAAGAATGCTTGGGAAGTTGGTACTTTCTCTGCTGAGAATATGAGTTTTATGCCAGTCAGGGTGGCTGGACATCATCATCATATTGGTTATGAATTGTTAACTAATACTATGGGGCAATCTCGAATGAATCGTTATATTGCTAAAGCATTTGATTATTTCGTAACATTTCCATCTAGACAACATCACAATGATGAATTTAGAGCTAAATATTATGGAAATTATGGCGTCTATAGAGATTGTCCAGCTTATGGACTTGAAGCTAGAGCACTTGGTGGACATTTTACTGCAGATGAGCACTTAGAATGGACATATAATCAAACAATTAAAGCAGTGGAATATTGTGCGCTACAGGAGAATTTAGATCGCCTAGACGCAGTAAAAGCGCCAATAACGGAAGACTTGGCTACCACTTTAGAGTATTATAAAGTTCTCGAAATAGAACTTAGTGAACAATTAATTAAAGATTAATATATATGTGTGGACTTTTTTCATACAATGGGAATCGTAATGATAATAAATTTAGTTGGGACAAGTTCAATCATTTAGGGTTAGATAATGATGAGAGGGGTGGAGACTCCATAGGTAGAGTTGTTGGTGATGAGGTTTGTAAGTTTGTTTCAAAGAAACTTAAAACTACATATCAAGAATATGTAATAAACCATAAAAATGGAGAACCTCATCACTTAGCTCTTGGTCATACCAGAAAAGCTAGTGTTGGAGTTATTTCTGAAGATACTGCTCAGCCAATAATAATAAATTTAGGTGAAGGTCAGGGTAATTTCACAATGGTACATAATGGAACTCTATTTAATTATGAAGAGTTAGCAACCAAATATACCATTGATAAGAATGGTAAGACCGATAGTATGATTCTTGCCGAAATAATAGCATGGAATGGTTTCGATGTATTATTAGAATATCAAGGTGGCGCTGCTATTATTATTAAAGATGATAGAGAGCCAGATACCATTAAACTTTTTAAAGGTTGTTCTAAAACTTATGCCAATAAACTAGAAGAAGAACGTCCATTATATTATTATCAAGAAGATGAAAATAGTATGTATATCTCTTCCAGGGAGGAAGGTTTATATTTCATTGGTGGTGATGTTGATACTGTTTTTGATTTCGTTCCAAATATCTTATATACCATTAAAGATGGTGAAATCAGTGATCAGGTAATCTATGATAGATCTGAATGTTCTCAGGTTAAAGTATGGCCAACAACTGTTCCAAAATATCATAGTGGAAATAATTTTAATACTAAGTTTAATGCTTATGATGGAGAGGAAGATTATGAAGCTCAAATTACAAGTTATTATGAGTCTAATTACCATAAAAAATCTTACAAAACTCCTAGCATAAAAAATGATTTAATTACCAATCCTAAAAATGTAAATCAAATTGTTTGCGCTAGATTGAGATATTATTTCTTTATGGATGGAGAAAAACCTATTTATGCTAATGGAGTAATAATTCTTAATGAAGATGGAGTTAAAAATAATGGAACTCTATGTCCAGGAGAGAAAGTATATTACTTTTATTGTGGTATAATGTTGAGAAATAAAGTAGCATATGATAATGTTAAAACTATTTTTGGAAGGGCTAAGTATTTTATTGATAGCGAAACTAACATCAAAAATATATCTGAATATACAGATTATCCAATTTGTACTTTAGATTGTGCTTATCCTACATATGAAAATGCTCGCAAATGGGATGATAGAGTTAATTTAGGAGATAAAGCTCCTTGGTTTTATGGTTATGTAAATCTATTATTTAGTGCTAAAACTTATAAATTCTCTGCTGGAAGTTTAGATTCAATCTCTTTTAATGTTAATATAACAAAAGCAGTTCATTCTAATCCAATAATCCCAATTAAAACTAATACTATATTAATGATTCCAACGGTTCGCGTTAGTGGGTTTACTCCAAATCCAGAATCAAAATTATTAGCAATTGAAAATCATAGTGTTAATTGCACATGCAAACAATGTTATGATGATATTAGGGGAAGATTTAAAGATGATCCATTTTATGCAACTCCAGATAGTAATCAGGAATCTATAGAGTTTTTAGATTCTGAAGATATTGAAGAGATTGAAATTGAGGATGAAACTATAGATTGTTTGCTTGATTCTGCAATTAATGATGGATTACAAGCCATATTATTGGCTATTGATGCTTGCAGGGGAGATATAGAAGTTTCTGGATTCACAAATAAAACAGCAGAAGTTGCAGTTAATAATTTCTTAAAATTAGAGGATATGTTATTAGAACCCTCGAAATTTAAAACACATTCATTGATAACAGATTATGAGCGATTCTAATACAAAAGACTTTACGGTTATTACGGTTAGTAATAAAACTGTTCAGCGAATTAAATGTCGTTTTATTCAAAAAGAATATTACGAAATCAATGTTGATTGTTTTTTAATGCCAGATAATCGCTGGTATAGAATTAACAATGGCAAAATAGCTTTCGATAATGAGGATGGTAAGTGGGTTATAATTGAAAATACTCGATTATTGGAAGGTGTAATTGGGATTGATAAGAATGGTTCTGCTATAAATGGATATTTTTCACCAAATCCACTTAAAAATACTAAGATGAATGATATTATGTGTATTTCCGATGAGATCCCAATTAAGTTGGGGTTTCAGGAGGAAGTATCATCTGGTATTTTTTATCCTAAGGGTAGAATTTCCCAAGAAAGACTCAATAAGAAGGGTATTAATTCAGCTTATACATTTCCTCTTGGATATAGTGCAGGGCCAAGTATTCGAATGTTTACAGATGCCTATAATGAAGGTTATGTACCAAAAGCTACATATAAAAATAAGCCTAAATTTGCAAGTGAGTTGGGTAAGACCAGTTGGGGTTGTGAAATCGAAACGTCAAATGGCTTTGTGCCTGAAAGACTTTGTTATCGTAATGGTATTATTCCATTGAAAGATGGTAGTTTGCGTCATGATGGTATTGAACCATTCGAATTCACGACTATTCCATTAACTGGAGAGAAGGGTGTGTATACACTTATTGATACTGTAGAAATTATTAACAAATATACAGAGATTGGTAAGCAGTGTGCATTTCATCTTCATGTTGGCGGGTATGAGCCTAGTAAGGAATTTGTAGTAGCTCTTCATAGGGTTATGATTAGAATTCAAGATGAACTTTATAGTTTATTTCCTTCTAATTATAAATTTACTTCCGAGAATGGATTTAAGTCTAAGGATTATTGTGCTCCAATTAAGAATATCAGATTACTAAAGAATAATACTATAGATCAAAACTTTGATTTATTGTATAATTATTATTCTGGAGGTAATGGTACATTCAGGGGTTTTGGTGCTTGTAATCATCCAATGGATAGAGACAACAGATCGAAGTGGAATATCGAATATAGATATTTGCTAACTAACTGTATTCCAATGATCTGGGGAGGTAGTGGTACTGTGGAATTTAGATTACATGTGCCCACAACTAATATCCACAAGATGGTTAACTGGCTTTATATTTGTAATGGTATCATGGCTTATGTGCAAAAACATAAGGTTGAGATTTCTGCATGGGATGATATGAGAACTGTTAATTTGGATAATATCTTTAAAGATATTTATTCAGAACAATTGTCTAAAATTTTATCTGGATATATTCAATGGAGAAAGACTTATATGGAAACCATGGATCGTACTGGAGAGAAAGAATTAGCTGAGGATTTAATGGAAATTCCATTTAGTGTGTTAACTTAATTTAAATTAATTATGATTGAACTTAAATTAGATGGTAAAAGGTATGTTAAAGACCCTTGGGAATATGCAGAAACAACTGATGGATGGTTTGTTGATTTAAATAGACATAACCAAAATCTTAGTTTTTATGATCCATTTCAGAAAACCGAAGAAAGTTTAATTAAGGCTGGCTATAAATTGGTAGAATGACAGAAAGACTTAATATGACTGAGAGTGAGTATAGAGGGGTTCAACTCCCCTCTTATTCATTACTTAAGAGAATTGATGATTATGGCCCAAGAGCTATAAAATATGCTGGTAAATATGATTCTGAGGCTATAGGCTTTGGAAGTTTACTTGACTGTAAACTCTTGTGCCCAGAAGAATTTAATAATAAGTTTTATTTTGACGCTATAGAGAAGCCTACTGGTCAAGTTTTAGAATTGGCAGATTGGATTATCAAAAATACTGAAATTTGTAGTGATGATTGGGAGGATCTTGATATTCATCTAATATTAGATGCAGCAGATAATCTTAATTTATTTGGATCTATTAAGGATATAGATAAGCGTATAGCAAAATTTAATAACGACCTCTTCTGGAATTATATTGATATATACAGAGAATCAGCAGGCAAAACTATTTTTACTCCAGATACACTAACTGATGTAGTTGAGGCGGAAATGATATTAAAGACTGATTATAGAACTTCCTGGATATTTAATCCAATGCCAGACGTTCTAGAAGTATTTAAACAATTAATGTTTACCTCTGATATTCATGGACTTCCGGTTAAGGGAATGTTGGACTTGGTCGTTATTAATCATTTAACTAGAACTATAACTCCATATGATTTAAAAGCTACTGATATGCATCAAATTGCATTTAAGTATCATTTTAAGAAAATGAAGTATTATTTGCAGGGATCTTTATATAGAGAAGTCCTTAAAGACTATTACAGTGATTTAATTGTCTCTGGATACACTTTAGAGGACTTTAAATTCATTGTTTATAGTAGGTCGGATAAGTTTCCCTTCATTTGGAATATGGGCTCAGAATGGCACAATAATGGCTTAAATGGATTTATTAATAACTATGGCGATCATGAGAAGGGAATTTATGAACTTTTAGATGAATACTATTATTATATGGATAATCCAGAAGTTAATATTCAAAAATGCTTTATTGAAAATGAAATTCTAGAGTTATGATGGATTGGAGAAATATATATGCTTAATAAAAGTTATAGTTATTTAGTTCCTCTACTTAATGAATATTGTAAAATTGATGGAGATTACTATGTGATGTTAGATAATGTTTATACAAGTCACCATAGTGGTGATGTTGGAGATATTATTATAATATCATATTATTCTACCGAAGATTCTGGATTTACTTCCTACGTTGAAGAACTTAAAGCTAATGAATTATGCCAAGATTTTATTGAAGGAGAGGAAACTGTCGCTTTAGTCTTTAAATTTCCGGATAAATATTTAAATGAATACAATCTTTATAAAAATGGTAAATTTTCAGAGTTTAGAGATGAAGTTAAGACCATAATTGTAAAATATATCTTAGATATTCATAAATACAATGATGCATCCAGAGTTCAAAGGGTGTTAAATAAAGACTATAAATTGAGGGAAGAACTTGAAGAAAAATTAGCTCTCATTATTGATAAAGATATGGAATTAAGTTCTATTCCAGATAAAATATTAGAAACGTTTTATATATAAATTATGGATTTCGTAAAAGTAATAAATCCAGGCAATACATATACATCTATAGCTAAGAATGAAGACCAAATAGAAAAGTTTGGATATGGTCGAATTATTCAAGATAAAACTGCTCCTAAGGATATTTATAAGGTTATTAGAAAAATGCCACATCCATCTTTTTGGGGTGTTGATTTAAATATTATTGAGAATAATAATGGAGATAGATATATTGTTGATAATAGTGCAATAATACAATCAACTAAGGCGGAATATCTTGGAGAAGATTATGGCATAGATTTAATAGCTACTGAATATAAACCCAGTACAGTAAGATTCAAAGATTCCTATAATATCGAAGTGGATCTAGTAAAAAAACATAAAATTTCAAATATTAAAGTAAGGGTTGGGGATGTTATAAGGGTTGTAGATAAACATGCTCATGGAAGTGATTTTAATTGGATAGTAACTAGATTAAACTCAATAGGTCATGATGTTATTGTTGGTGATCTAACAAGTAAAATTGAAAGATATGGTTATAGATTTAATCAAATTGAAGTTGTGGTTCCAGAATTAGAGTTAGAACCAGATGATACGCCTCAATTTTCAAGGAATGAAATACTTGAAATTCTCAAACAGGATAAAACTCAAGAAGAAATGATTCTAGATTTAATGGATCATATAACTAATTAATTGATATGATAGATAATAGTGATAGGGATATAAGTAGGGAAATTTTAAGTGAAATTACTATTTTCAATAAATATGCTAGATTTCTTCCAGAAAAGAATAGACGAGAATCTTGGGGTGAAATTGTTACTCGTAATATGGAGATGCATATTGAAAAATTTCCAGCATTAATTGATGAGATACAGAATGCTTATAGATATGTCTATGATAAAAAGATTCTACCATCAATGCGAAGTCTTCAATTTGCAGGTAAAGCAGCTAAATTAAATCCAGCAAGATTATATAATTGCAGTTTTATGATAGTTGATGATTTGAGATGCTTTCAGGAGTCAATGTATTTATTATTAAGTGGTTGCGGGGTTGGATTTTCAGTTCAAAAACATCATGTAGAACAACTTCCTGACATAAGAAAGCCAAATCCAAATAGAAGACGCAGATACTTAATCAGTGATAGTATCGTAGGATGGTCAGATGCAATTAAGGTTTTAATAAAATCTTATTTTGGATTATCTAGTTCATCAATTGATTTTGATTATAGAGATATTAGGTCAAAAGGGTCACTATTGATTACATCTGGAGGTAGGGCGCCAGGAGCGAAACCATTAAGAGAATGCTTGACTAAAATTCAAGGATTACTTGAATCCAAAAATGATGGAGATAAAATTTCACCATTAGAGGCTCATACTATAATGTGTTACATTGCTGATGCTGTATTAAGTGGTGGAATTAGAAGAGCTGCTCTTATATCATTATTTAGTATGGATGATAATGAAATGTTATCATGTAAGTCTGGTAATTGGTGGGAATTGTATCCAGAGAGAGGTAGATCCAATAATACGGCAGTTGTTGTAAGATCAAAGGTTGGGAAAGATGATTTTCTTAATCTTTGGGAATATATTAAAACCTCTGGATCTGGCGAACCTGGTATAATGTGGACTAATAATCCAGAAATTGGAGCAAATCCATGTTTTGAAATTAGTTTAAGAGACACTCAGTGTTGTAACCTTGTCGAAATCGACGTTTCCAATATAGAGTCACAAGCGGATCTAAATGATAGATGTGCTGCAGCATCCTTAATTGGAACATTACAAGCATCATATACAGACTTTCATTATCTAAGGGATAGTTGGAGAATTAATTGTGAGAAAGATGCTTTGTTGGGAGTTTCAATGACTGGGATTGCTTCAATGGAGGTATTTAAATATGATATACAAGAGGCATCTAATATAGTTGGATTGATTAATTCTAGATATGCTGATAAAATTGGAATTAAACATGCAGCAAGACTAACGGCAGTAAAGCCAGCAGGAACTACTAGTTTAGTTTTAGGAACATCTAGTGGAATACATTCTTGGCATGATAATTATTATTGGAGAAGAATGAGAATTAATAAAAATGAAAGTATTTATAAATATTTAATAGATACGAATCCATCTCTTATTGAAGATGATTATTTTAATCCAACAATAACTGCCATAATTAAAGTTCCACAAAAAGCTCCAGATAACGCTATAATTAGAACTGAATCTGCATTATCATTACTTGAAAGAGTTAAATTAATTACTAAAAAATGGATTAATCCAGGGTTTAGGAGCGGATATAATCAACACAATGTTAGTTGTACTGTATCAATTAAACCCAATGAATGGGATGAAGTTCGTGATTGGATGTGGGAGAATAGATCTGTATATAGCGGTATAGCTGTTCTTCCTTATGATGATCATGGATATAAACAAGCTCCATTCGAATCTTGTACCAAAGAAGAATATGATAATGCTATTATTAATCTAAAGAATGTTAATCTTAGTGATATTATTGAAGGGAACGACGAAACTTCTTTAGTTGGAGAAATTGCATGCGGAGGAGGATCTTGCGAAATTACTTAATAATTAAATAAATATGACAGATAAAGAGATAATTGAACATCCTGAATTTAGATTAAGAAAAGATGTTTTAAATGATCTAATGAATAATGGTGAAATTAATGCTACTGAATACATAGAAAGAAGTTCCAATTTATATAGGGCAATGCAGAAAATTGTATCTAAAATTAACGAGCCAAAAGTTGAGTCTAAGAGTAATTTGAAGTCAGAAATAACTAACAGAAGTACTAGTTATGGACATAGTAGATCTTATTCATATCAAGAAATGGGTCACACTATTTTGGTTTTAAATCAAATACCATATCCTAATTGTTGTGGTATTGCAATATTAAAAGATCTTGCTGTTTATGGAGATGTAAATAAGAATGTTTTTATTGATGCCATAAATGATATCATATCTGATCTTCAAAATAATGATAAATTTTCTAAAGTATTAATTTATACAACCAAAAATTCCAATGAAGCTAGATTATTTTCATTATATCCTGGAATTACAATTTTAGATTCGTTCAGAAATAGACGTTCTGGACATATTCTTATTGGGTTTGAAATTGATTTATTAAGAGATCAAGATGTAGACTCTCATGAACATGTAGAATTTTTTGAGGATAATGAAGAGGAGATTCAGGCAATTATTGCTGAAGATTTTGATTTGGATCTTAGACAGAATGGTAATAGCCACATAGTTAGGGGTGGAAGACCAACTGGAGCTGTGTTTGGAGATGTTGTTACTGGGATATTTTAATGAATCAAGAAGTTGAAGATAAATTATTATGGAGAGCAACTATAATCGAGAATGTAGAATCCTTGGTTAAAAGTTGTTCTCGTAATGATAAGGCTCAATTATCATTGTTTGCAGAAGTTGAGAGAGAAACTATATCATTAAAAATTCCAGAAAATGTTAATTATGACAAGATGATAGAAAAAGAAGCAGATATTTTAGGTGTGTCTTTAACTTATAATATTTACGATAGATATATTCTTCATTATAAGAAGTTTTGTAATCATACTTTGAGATCTATTAATGAACTTACAGAGAGTTCTAATAAGTTAGTATTTATTGCTAAACTTCAAGAAATAGAATATAGACTATCTGCAACTGGAAATAATTATGCAAAGATTTTCTGGAAAGATTATGATAGTGTTACTAGGATGTATCTATTTGGCAAAACATATCAACAATTGATTTCTAGGGCATTTAAAGGACAATACTATTTATGTGAGGCAACTTACAATAAAGATAAAGAAAGTTTGTCTATTGATAAATTTAGGGCATTAGATGAGATAGAAATTAAAGAGTTTGTATCCACAATAGTATTATATGTAGACAGTCCAGAATCTGCATTTGAATTGAGACATTATATCTTTAATAATATGATTGGATTTGATTATAATGTAATCTTTATTTATAAGGGAGATGAATTTAAGGCTCCATATAAGATTAAATTCAATGAAGATCACTATTTAGATATAAAAGATTTAATAACCAATATAGAAGTTAAAAATGACAGATAAAATTAAAGAATATAGAATTTTACATCCACAACAGAAAGATTTATTTCATTTTGTTGAAGATGTTAAAATTGATGAAATAGAGACCATATATACTCATGAAAATAAAGCATTAGATGAGCAAATTGGTGGCAATCATTATAAATCTCTTAAAATCCAACCAATTGAATATATAATGGCAAATAATCTTGGTTATTGTGAAGCTAATATATTAAAATATATTACCAGATATAAAGATAAGAATGGATTGCAAGATTTAATGAAAGCTAAACATTATATAGAGATACTAATTGGGTCATTTGAGAAATCTAAAGATTAATTATGAACGATTCAATTTCTTCTTTAGTGGGAACTTATTCCCCTCAACAATTAACTGATGCGTATGAAAAATATGCAGCTCAATTTTCCCATCTTGAACCAGTTAAAACTCCATCCTATAAAGTAAATTGGATAACAGACGAGAGAATTATACCTTCATATGATATGGATCTTAGTGAATTATCGGATGAAACTTTAAGTACTGGTAATTGGAAGGAAAAACTTAAAACTCCAAAGAAAAGATCTAGTATTTCTGATAGAATGAAAAAAGAGTCTATGACTTTTTCTTTAAAATCAGAATATAATTTAGATGAATGTCTTAAATGTTTTAATGATTTAGTTGAGAAAAATATTGGAACTATTTATCTTTCTGGATCTGTAGCATTATTTCTCCAAGGTAAAATTACTAGAAATGAATTTAAAGATTTAGATATAGTGGTTATTGGAGATTATACTTTAGATGATGACATGTTTGATATACAAAGAGGTTTTTATCCACCAGATCCCAATGGAACCGAACTTAAATCCATGATGTTTGATGATGTAAAGATTGACTTCTTTTCTAGAGAAGAACCGTTAAATCCAGTAATTGTCGAATATGATGGAAATTCCTATTTATGTCAATCATATCAGGAAATTATTCAAGCTAAGTTAAATATAGCCCTGGCTAAAATGAAAGATTGTGATGAACTTTTAGGAAAATCATTTAATATTCAATTCTAATGAGAAGACTAGAACGTATTGATAAATTCCTAAGTTTAATTGATAATGGTAATCTACTTTTAAATATTTGGAAAATATGTAGTGAAGTTCCAGATGATGCGAAGATGGATTATCATGCACTTAAGACTCTAATTGGGATAAGTGGCGATAAAATATCTAAAGAGTGGCACGAAAATCCAGATTGGAGATATTCTCAAGTTTTGGTTAATTCATTTATAATTCCAAACTATCCAGGATTCTGGTATTACATGGAAGAGAATGAAATTTTAGAAGCTCAGGGAGTTGATCCTGCTGAATATTTATTATGGGGAGTTAATTTCGATAAAGATATGAATAAACTCCCAATTACCGAATATAAGTTTATATGTGATCTCAACACAGATCATATACAGGCTATATTAGATGGTAATTGGACTGGTAATGCAAAGTATCTAGAAACGTTTAAAAATGAGTTAAATCGACGAAATGAATAGTGATGATTTTAATTTTAAATATAGTAAATATTTAAATGAAGGCCATTATGGTTGTGATTTGGGCAATAAAGATGCTATTGATTATTTGGATAAAGAATTTCAAGAATTAATTAAAATTCCTGGATTTAAATTTTCTCAAATAAAATCTAAATTTCATTGGTTTTGCTTTTATTGTGATAATGTTCCTAGAACTAAAGTTGAAGAGATTGAACATAACTTAAAGAAAATATATGAAGAAAATAAAACGATCTGAGCCAGGTAAAATTATTGATCTAATAATTAATAAAGAATTATACCATCATAATGTAACTATTGAAGATGTTAGAACTATTGAGGATTGGTTTACTATCTATACATTTGATTCTCCAGAAATTTATCAAGAATGGAAGGATTTCTGTATTGACTTGATGGTCAATAAGATTACCCCAAAGTTTTCCATAAAACAAGCCAATAAGGAGTTTGTATGGATTGATTTAATGTGGGGATTAAAGCATAATTATTAATGATTGATGGTTTATACCAGGTTACAACTAAATATTTATGTGCTGGATTTATAGTTTTGAATCATAAGGTTGTTCATATTGCACCAATATTAAGAAATAAATTTAGTTATTTCAAAACAATTGCAGTCAGAATACGTGATTAATTCGCTACAATTACTATCTTTGTATATCACTAAATTATATATATGTCAGAAGTTAATTTAAACAAATCCAAGAATCTCAAAGTTAGGAATGCCTCTAAGTGCGAATATGATGGCCAGATATTTAAAAGTAAACTGGAATTATTTTGCTATAAAAAACTGCAAGAAAATTCCATACCTTTTGAATATCAACCACCCAAAACTGTACTTTTGGAATCCTTTAAGACAGATTTTAAGTGTTATGAGAGTATTGGTAAAATCTATAGAGATCCCAATAGAAAAATAATTAATAACACTAAAAGGTTTGATCTAGTTGATTCGATAAGAGAAATTGCTTATACTCCAGATTTTATTGGAGTAGATGATAACTGGATTATTGAAACTAAAGGATTCGCAAATGACTCATTTCCACTACGTTGGAAGTTATTTAAATCCATTTTAATGGAAACTGAATTTGATGGAATTTTAATGAAGCCAGAAAATCAGAAAGAAATACTACAATGTATTGATATAATCAAAGAAAATTATTAATAATTAATAATCTCTCCAAGACCCATAAGTATAGCTCATAAGATTGCTAAAGAACGCAAATAAGGGTTAATAGTAGCGCAATCGAAGAGTAACCCTGCGAAGAGATTATTTTAAATAAAAATTATGAAGGTACCTATATCAGAAAATGAAATTGGAGTTGTAGTGCAAAGTTGTAGTAAGAGATATTTTATATTTTATAGAAATGGAGATAGAATGTTTGAGATTTATTCTGGTATGGGTAAAAGATTAATGAAATGGAGTGAATTTGTAAAATTGTATCCATATTCAGATCATTCTATAACATTTAGATCTAGGGATAAATCGTAATCACTCCCCCTCTCGACATATAAAATTGAAGGGCGCTTAGAGTGGTTTATTTTTAGTGATCAAGCCTTATATGGGCAAGATTTGACAATAAGGCAAAGACTATCGACGGATGGACACTGGCCTTTAAACTTTAAATTATGAAAATACATATATGCCATTGTGAACAATGTAGATATATGAAATCTAAACGTAAGAATCGTAAACTTAAAAAGCGAATTAAACACTTATGTAACAAACTTAGAAGACGTGATTTGGAAGATTTTAGTTATTTTAATTATTACTGGGCTTAAACTTTAAAATATGCAAGAATTTAATGTAAAAGTAAATAATGGAATAGTTGATAGTTATTGGTTTAAAATTTATGAATCTGGAATTAAACATCTATTAATCAATACAACCAATAAATGGCCACAATTTGGCAGGTTAAACAATAATTTATTTTGGATTACTAAAGATTATGGAGGAGAAGATTTTGAACTCAATGTACCAGAATTAACTATGGATTTGTCCAAACATATTTGTACCGAACTACTTGAAAAAGATCAGATTAGTTTTTACTGGATACCTAAAGATTTAACAAAATGAGATACTTAATAATAACAGAAAATGATGAACCTTTTTATACTGGTAATTTTGATTATAGAACTCAGTATAAAATTGGGAGTGAAACTACTGTCTTTGACTTAGTTAGACAGATGCACTCTTATGATGGTAAGAATTGGCAAGCAACTAATACTGAAACTTTATAGTTATGGAAGAGTTAAATGAAGAACAAATTTTAGCCCTTGGGGATGAATATGCAGAAAGTAGAATGCAATATTTTAAACCATGGGAGGGATCATATAAATTAGCATGTAAGAATGCTTTTGTGAATGCCTATGTTGCTGGATATTTTGCTAAATGTAAGGAGATAGATCCAAACTTTGTAATTCCAGAATATAATCGAGAACCACAAAAACCTGATTATGAGCAAATTGAAGGTTAGTTTTGATTACGATGGTTCACTTGCTCGTGAGTCATTGCAAAAATATGCTACTGAACTTGTAAATTTTGGATATGAAGTTCACATTGTTACTGCGCGCTTCGAGGATATGGGAGGGTATTCCGCAGAGTTTATAACACAAAATGGTATTAAGGATTTAAAGAGCGAGCATGAACAACTGTTTAAAGATGCTGATTTGTGTGGTATACCAAGAGATAGAATCCACTTCATGAATATGCGTGATAAGTATGAGTTCTTTATCGAAAATGAGGGCTTTTTATGGCATCTGGACGACGATCGTTATGAATTAGGTGGAATTAATAGTCACACCAAAACTATCGGTATATCATGCGCAAATGGCTCTAATTGGAGACATAAATGTGATAAATTAATTAAAGAAATATAAATTTTAAAATAAATAATTTGTTTATTGTTGTTTGTTTAAAGAAAATGCCCAGACTGAGATAGCTGGGCATTTTTAATTTTAACTCTATTGATAAAAATTTACCGTTGGAGTTATCTCATATTTGCAAAATTAAACTGCTGACTACTATAATTCCACATTTTAACGGCTCCATTAGTTACAGGGAAGGCTCTTCCAGTTGCTATAACAAATTTAGATTGACCCTTAAATGGCCCAGTTTTGTATATTCCATCACCCATAACTGTACCATAGAATGTCGAAACGACTTTAGTCATATCAGTAAGAGTTCCAATAATTGGTATTGCATTATTTGCTATACTAGACATACTCGCTGGATTTAAATAAAATTCTAAATCACTTTGAGTTTTAGAGGTTAGATTGATTAAAATATTTAATACCCTCATTTTCGCAGAATTTTTATCATCATCACCTCCAGCACCCATTGCCATCATTCCAATCAATGTTATAGCTCCAAGAATTTGCAATTCCCTAAGATTTCGTTTTAAATTAACTTTATCAATATCAGATAAAACGTTTAGAGCGTTTTTGGACACCATAGCTTTCAGTAATAATGGTATAATTTTTTTGATAGATATTTCTATGCCTTCTTGAGTTGTTGCAGAAAAGAAGCTACGATATCTACCTTTTACATCCCTTTGAAGCCTACTTTCATAGCGTTGAGTACCAAATCTATGTTCAGTAGTAGCAAACACCCAGGTTTTAAATAAGGCCACTGCACGTCCATATGCAGTCTTTTTAATCTCCTGTTTTGAACTATAATCTCCATGTATATATTCATTAATACCCTTAATTTTCTGACTTAATCTATATAAGTTAACTCCTCTGCCATCTTTGGATATTATTTCACTTGCATCCGCAATAGTTTGTTCTCCCATTAATTCAGTATTCCAAACTAACTGTCCCTTGGTGGTCTTAAATGCATCTATTAGAGATACTTCCTTACCATTAGAATCCTTAACCTTATTATGCATCAAGTAAGCTATCATAGTTACACCTTGGTTTATATACTCGCCTTTAGATTGTAGTATGGTTAACCATTTATCCCATTCTACACTATCCTCAAATGCTGCTGAGTTAATATCAGGTAGGACATCTAATCTAACTAACCATGTCATTACTTGATCTAAATTTTTAGAATGTATTGATTCTCCCAAATGTCTAGATATCGCCGACATCATTTTGGGATATGCCAAAAACAAATCTTTAGTATTAAAATCAATTCCTCCAGCAGCATATGAAAAGTTATTAACAGTTCCAACAGCTAAATTTACAGTAGGACTAATAACATTTGGCATAGATAACGCTCCTAGATATTTGAATTTAATAAGACTATCAATTATTTGAGTTCCAGAAAACTTCATTGTTTTTCCTGTAGAATCTTTAAATCCTTCGCCATGTATATCAGCTTTTTCATGAGACTCTCCATGTAAATTAGCGTCAATCAAATATCGTAATCTAGCTCTAGTATTAAATAGTTCACCCTTTTGCTCATGAGGATTTTTAGTATGCTTGTTTTTCATTAATGAATCTCCCTCATCGGTACTGACACCTCTAACTCCAGACATCTCATCTACAACATCTTGAACGGCATTGGCAATTGGCTCAATTCTATTTTTATATTTATAATTTATTGAAACATCAGTATGTTTTTTAAGAGCCTTAAATATATCTGGAGATCTTTCACTTCCGATTAAACTTGTATATAACATTCCAACTGGAATATTTTTATATATTTTATCTCCAACAATAGTTCTACCTTCTATATCTGATTGAGATTCTGCCATTATTAAACCCATAGCCTTATCTTTCATTAATGCAGATACTTTGGCCATTCCTCGATTACCAGCCAACTCTTCAGCCATAGTTTTTTTAACACTATAAATTAGATTAGACTGAGTTTTTTTGTAAAATGGTAATGAATTATCATTATCAATCATTCTATCTCTATAGAACTGATAGAATTCTTTCATTATTGGATCTTTTTCTATAGCGGCAAATTTCTTATCGTACCACCTAGAATCAATAGGATTATCAATTCTATAATCTGCAAATGGATTTCTATCTCTTCCTGGAGCTTTATACCAAGGATTATTTCTAGAATCCCAATCACTAATAATACTAAGAAAACTATACTGTAGATCGTCACTTATGAATGATCCATCTTCGTTAGTAAATTTATTTCGCTCTAATACATCTTTTTCATATGCATCTTTATGAGAGTTATATTTCTCCATTAATGCCTCTTGTCTAATAAAATCTTTCTCTCTGAAGACATGTTCACCAGTACTCATTTTTTGAGATGAAATTTTGCTTATATCAAAAGCATGTCCATCATCTTTTTGTTTTAGATATGCTTTATATTCATTTTCAGTTAGTTCATATGTATTATCTTTCAAATATTTAAACCATGATGCCCAATCTCCAGTTTTACTAGCTTTATCGGCAAGTTCACTAGATAGATCAAAATAATCTTGCTTAATTTTACTAACAATACCACCAGTCCACTTACCATCTTTGTCTAATTGATGAAATCGTTCGGATATTTTAGTTGCATCTTTAATTCCTAAATGTTTTTGTATTTTAGAAAACCAATCTGTAAGTTCTTTATCTTTACTTAAAGTTTCTTCATTAATATCATATCCAGCTTTTTGAATAATATCATCAACAATCTTAACTAATTCAGAATTTGACATGTGAGATCCAAAAACCATTCTACTAATAGTACCTTCATCTTCTAAAGCATTAAATAATTTATCAGAAAAATCAGATTTATATGATACTTTATTTGCATACTGTAATACCGATCTTTTAATTAATTCTAAATATTTAGTATGAAGAGATTCAAGTTTCCCAGATGTTTTAATTATACTATTTCTAACTTTTTTTAATGGAATATTATGAGCATCTAACATTTCAGCCAAACCATTCCATCCTCTAATGTAAGCCCCAAGTTCCTGAAGATCAGCCAATGTGGACCATAACTGTTCTTCATCTAATTCTTTATATAAATTAGAATCTATATCTTCAAGTCTAGAAGTTATAGATTTTATATCTTCCTTAGCTTGTTTAATTATTACATTATTAGTACCTTCTATTTTAAGTTCTTCAATCTTTTCTTTAAGTCTATCTCTGCGAGTTAAAATAGTATCCCTACGACCAGTTTTTTCAGATAATGATTTGCCCAAAAGATCAATAAGACCTTGGTATCTGGCAATAATTTCTTTATCTACATCTAATTTTTCTATTGGTTCTCCTAGAGATTGGATATCTTCTTCATCTAAAGACTGTATATTATTAGTATTATCAGTAGTATAATTTAACTTATTTGCCTCATCAGTAAATTCTATAGTATCATTCTTAGTATTATATTTAACGGCTCTACCACCCTGAAATTCTGAATTAATAGTATGAACCCTCTTAATATTACTTGTTGGATTCCCTAAGCTAAATGGATAATATGGCAAACTATCACTCATTCTAAAATACTTATCAACAACATATCTTTTAATATAAGAATCTATTTCTGGCTTATATGCTTTCTTGTCAGTTAACTTTACTAAAGCAGATTTAACGTTTGGATTAGTAATATTCTTTCTATTAGGTTTCGGCACATTTGAATTATTTACAAAAGCCGATGTTCCTGATGGTAATCGCTCCAAGGCAGATTTAGTTTCTAAATTATCTTCTGTTATTTCTTTGTTTAATGATTGTACACTATTTGAAGATTTAGTAATTTCTTCTATAGTTGGAAATCTATCGAAATTATTATTCTTCTCTTGCCATAAAGTAACCTTAGAAGCTAAAACTGCTTCGTGTAATTTTGGATCAACTAATCTTGCCTCATTTAAAAGATCAATAAATATGGAATTTTTAATGTTAATGCAATGACTCATAGTTTATTTTAAGAATTTTAACTTATATTCAGCACTATACAATAATTCATGTGCATCGTCAACGATTTGTTTTAAATAAGAATCTTGTAATGTTTCCTGAAAAGCATAAATTTTCTTGCAACATTCCTGTATGTATTTATATGGATCACTACCTTCATTAATTTGTATATTTTTATAACCTTTAATGATCCCATATTCACCCTGATAGGATTCTATAAATCTATCTCTAATATTTACAATATCCTGATATACAGTATTTAATGCACTATGTTGCGCAAACGATGTTGTCTGCAAATGCATTATATGGGTATTAACTTCTATTTCAAATAACAATGATGCAAATTCTTCTACTTTCATATTATATTAGTTTATAATTATAAACAATCAATTAATCTTTGAATTTCATTATCTGACATAGTGTCGAATATATCCTTAGTAAAATCTGGATATTTATTAAGTATTTCAGATTCATTATCAGACCATTTAGAGTTTAAATCTTCCATTTCTTTAGTTGATAATATATCTTCATTTGTGATATCAACATTACCATTTTGTATTGCAGATTTAAAGTCAAAAGCAGATTTAGTTTCTGGTGTTATTAATTTAATAGCTTCCTCCATTGATTTTTCAAGTAGACTACCAGGTTTTACATCTATATCTCCAGATATCATCTTGATAATAGCATCCCAAATTTTACTAAATAATGATTTACCATTAACTTCAACTTGATTTAATTTGGCTTGTAGGTTTTTATCAGTAAATAATCCAGATAAAAATTCGTTAATATCCTTAGTATATTTAGTCATAGTATTATTACCACTATATTCCGATACAAACTTATTGAATAGTCCAATTAATTCAGGACTCTTTTCTTTACTTATGGTAATTTTATGAATGAGTTCATGAGCAAATACTAATGCAAAAAACTCATCTGATGTTGATTGAGGAAATCCCCATTTATTACCTTTATCCATAGGAATTATCTCATTCATGTTAATCTTTATAGTATTATTGCTATGATTAATCTCCCCCCATCTGGACTTTGGTGAATCAAACTGACTCTTATCGTTTACAGAAACTAAATTGATTGTATTAAGTAGATCTCCATGATTCTCAAGTAAGAATTTGCTAAGTTCCAATAACCCTTCATTATGAATTCCATTGGCACCATTCTCTATAATCTTTTTAAGAACATATTTAACATTAACTCCAGTATCGTACCCATAAGTTTCAGCAATATCTCTAGTAGATTCTTGTTTAACTTGTGATATTGATGGTTCAATTATTATTTCCTTGCTAACTGGAATTGCTTTATTTTCTACAAAAATACTATTTTTAGATGAATCTTGCAAATTATATTCAGTTAATAGAGCTTTTTTATTTCCAAGCAATGGTATTTTATTATATTTATTGCCTTCTCTTTCCATTAACGTTACACTTCTGGATGTTTTATCATAGAAATAAACAAATCTATTCTCTTTGATTAATCCATTCTTAATATCAATCATATAATCTGATTTAGATAATTCTTTAGTTTTATTACCATTAGAATCATAAATATCAAATCCAGTTATATCCACAGAAATTGATCTTGATGGATTGTGTTGAATAAATTGTTTAAATAAAACATCAGAATATTCACCACTCTCGTCTTTAGTAATTATATGATTAAAGGTTTTATTCATTGATGTAAGAACACCCTCTTTAGATAATATATCTATTGGTATAAATCTAGAAAAGTCTCTGGCATTGCGTTGATTACCGTTAATCATTACATATGATACTAAATCTAAAGCTAATGGTCTATTATTGTTATACAATTGTAGCCAAGATTGTTGCATTTTAAGAGAAAAGTCTTTCTCTAAATTACCAGCAGATGGAAATTCTATAACGTCTGGTACATTCTTAATTTTGCTAGTTTTTATATTTAGGAATTTAACCAAAGTATTAGAGTTAGATTTCTTTATTTCAGATAATCTAATAGCTAAACTTTGCTCTTTTGGAGTACCAAATAATAATCTTTTTCTTTCAATATCAATATCTAGTGATTCAACATGATTTCCCCATGATGTAGTCCATATAGAATTCTTTGTAGCAGCAAATAAGTCATCTAACATATCTTCGGTTAAATCTTTACCAGAAGTTAGTTCTAATCTATTCCTTAAATTCTTAAAGAAGTCAGAATCGTATGGTAATATATCCATATATAAAGACAAACTTCCATCTATTCCATATTTATTGGCAGATAATTGTAGTGTTCTACTTAGATTTTCATGATTACCAAATCCTTTAACTTTAATAAAGTCTTTACTAAATTGATCTGATTTAACTATAGTACTAGTTAGTGACTTTCCCAAAAACTTAGTGTCAGTATTTATTGCCCTAAATATTCTACTTAATTTTGATGATATATCAGAATAAGCTATAAAACTTTCCAATACATCAAGTTGAATTGCTTTATCAATCTTACCAGAAATAGCACTTGACATTTCTTCGAGACTAACTATTTTACTCTCGAATAATATTGGTAATGATTTTCCAGCAACCTTATATTTATCCCATATTTTAGTTTGAATCTTTTCTTTCTGATTAGATTCAAATTCCGTAGATCCAATATCACTAATATTATTTAGTTCATTTACATAGTCTTTAATAATTGGTTGATTCAAAAAGAATCCAATATATTCTTCATCTAGTCCAGCTTTAGCTAGAAATAAAGCAGTATCAAATGTACTTTTATTTAAGTTCATTCCAAACAACCTCTGGTTCTTAGCATTATCTACAGCTTCAGTTTGAATATTTTTAATAACCTGAGATATACGTTTACCACTAATACCATATATTCTATCTAATCTATACAGACCTTTAGTTACGGCATTATCATATTTCATATCAGTTGTAACTGATTGTTGATTCACATTAGTCTCATCAAAAGATTTTCCATTAATGCGATCTTCTGTAGTTTTAGCAAATCTAACTGCATTATTAAATCTATTTTCTTTATCTATCTTAAATGATTTAATATATATTCCAGAATATTGAGATAAAACATGAGAAGTTGATGCTATTGATCCAATACCAACACCAGTTTTTCCAGCAGCATTAATATCTACAAATTGAGAATGTAAACTATCCGACATTGCAGAAGTATTACTCACTTTAGAGAAATCTATTTTATTTGGATTCATCTCTAAGGTGTTAGTCTTCTTCTGTTGTAACTCTTTTATTTTAGTCAAAACATCAGCCACATCGGTATTATCAAGTGGACTTAATAATCGCTCAGTAATCCCTGGATGAGATAATATTGATGATGTTATATCAAGAGATAGATTTTGCAATTCTTCATCAGTTAAATTTGCAACATCATTACTTCTTGGAATTATTTTATTTAAACTACCATTCTCTGCCTTATAATTAAATTTGTGAACAAATAATTTATCAACATCAAAGTCAGATCCCATAATCTTACTAAGTTCTGGTGGTACTATGAGTAAGTCTCCAGATTCTTTAGGTAAAAATCCTACAACTTCCAGTTTAATCATAGATCCATGATCCTGAGTTGGAATTCTATAACCTATAAGTTCTAATAGTTTTGGATCAATTTTAGATTCATCTATTTGACCAGTAGTTTTATTGATGAAAGCATCCATTGATTCAGCAAAATACCAAGGCAATAAAACTTGAGCTACTACGGACTGATTATCTTCAGACATTTTATATCCAAGTTCTCCAGTAAATGAACTTAATAATTTAATACCAACTTTCTTACCGACCTCATTAATTACATTTCTATCTCCAGATAACATATAATCAAATCCCATTGAGGAACCTTGAACATATGATTTTCCTGGAAATTTATTAACTAAAACTTTATTTTTAATTAAAGAATTTAATAATGATTCAATCTTCGGTAATGCTGGGTGCATAAATAATGGAGTTCCATCAATACCAATCTGACCATCTACTGTATTTAATAACATTAAGTCATTAAAATCAAATCCACGAGCCTTGGCCTCATCTATAAGCAATTCTTTCAATTTACCAAAATCATTAAGTACGGCAAGACCATTTCTAGTAACGGTACCACCGAGTTGCTTAACTAATTTCTCATAATTGCGTTTGTAAATTTCGGTATGAATGTCATCATCCAATTGCTTTAACTCAGATCCATGCAAGGGTTTTTCTGAAGTTGATAAATTAAATTCCCAATCAAATGGTAAATCAGAATACTTTAGTTTTTTCATCTGAGATCCTTCTGGAATTTTGTTCTTATCTTCATGATATGGAACGTCCTGCTGTATTCTAAAGAATGATCTATCTAATGTATGAATATTAGTTGATAGTTGGTCATTTAAGCCCTCATTAAAGCCAATAGGAGCTAGTTTACCATCTTCATCCAACAATACCATTCCAGATTTATCAATCATCTGTATTGCCTTATAGTAACCTAATTTGACGGCAGACTTTGGAGTTAATCTATCTATCTTATTATTCTCCATAAATATTCTTATGGCATCCATTTGTAGTCCAGCAGTTAATTGTGGTATTAATGGAAAGCTAGATGTTTTAATGTAATATTCTACTGGATTTCCATCAACATATTTTCTACCAACTTGAACTGGTTTCATAGGTTGTAAGACTAACCCAATCTCGGCATCAGTTAAGTCTTTGCTATTTTTATATTTATCGAGTATTCTATCTTTCTGTTCTTTGGTAATTCTACCAATTGCAGCCAAAACTCTAACATGCTCTTCCATGGTAGTCCACTCTTGAGCATCAGCAAATTCAATACCAGTTAGAGTACTAGCTATTTGATCTTTTAGTTTACCTTCATATTCTGAAACTAATCTACTATTTCTTTCTGGCTCTGCAATAAATAAAACATTATAATTACGTTCGCTATCTTCAAATAAACCCTCATATCCTGGGGCTATATCTTTAGCAACACGTTTAAACATATTAGTTACAGTTCCATCGACCATTGATTGCCATGTATCGTGAGATCCATTCCAAGACTTATCAGCTTTAGCAAATGATGCTGGATCTCCAGTAAATAACATATATTGATTAGCATATCCAATCATCGAATTAATCACATAATCCATTGTCGTATACGAATCAAAATACTCTTCAGTTATTTTATTTTTAACTTTCTGTTTGTAATTATTATCAATTCTGTTTTGCATTCCAAGATTAGACCATTGTTGGGATTTAATCTCATGTAATCTATTAAGTTGATTAGCAAGTTCTTTTTTTGCATTAACTTCAATATTCTCACCATTAGCATTTATTTCATTTTCTCCAATAATAAAATGATCAGACGATAATGCATTATCTAATCTATCCTTAAAGAATTCATTCATTTGTGGCATCAAAAAGAAATATCCCCTAGACCCTAAAACTACCTTTCCATCTCTAATATCATAATGCTCACCCTTTATTAATCCAGTTAAATCTTTCTTATCTAAAGCATCTTTAACTAACCTAGAGGTTTCTTCTATTCTATGAATTTCTGATCTTACAAATAAATCATATAAATCATCAATTAACTTTCCATTACCTCTAAGTTTAACTGTTTTATTATCTAATATTAAATCAGTATTTTTATCTATTGCAATTCTAACTCCTGAAACTATTGCAAATGTAGTTTTATCAGATGGCGTTGGAGTCATAAAATAACCCTTCTTACTACCTTTATTTAATACTAAGGATGCTTTAATTTGCTCTTTCTCTAATGCTGACATATCCTCAAAAGCTACAGCATTTTTATTGCTGCTACCATTAGTTGCAGAATCTAAATAAAATAATTCAACTTCTCCTAGATTTTCATCAGTTAACCAAGTTGAGAATCCTGCAAATTTATCATTCTTAATATTTCTACGTTTAGACTCGTCATTTTTAATATCATTAATAGTATTAGCTAAATGATGTGAATTTACAAATCCATAAACAACATCACCATTACCATTTCTAAAACTATTAGATAGTACTGATGGGTTAACCTTGGTTTCATATTTAGCCAATACTGATATGGATTTTGCTTGATTTCTAAATATATTATTTTCTACACCATCACTATCCTCATTATCATCTTGTTTTAGACTATCTAATTTTCCAAACTCTCCTATTACATTCATAAAACTTCTATCCATGACAGAAGTAAACTTATTTAATAACTTACCATTATCTCTAATTTCAAGATCTGATAGTCTGTTTGGATTTTTAGAAAATGTTATTGCCATTTTTTCAATAGCTGCTGGAGTAATTTCTATTCCAACACTGGTAAATATATCTGCAATTTCTTTATAATAACTACCATCTTCTATCTTGAAATTATTAGGTGCATTATTAAATCTGTTTTTTAATTCAGTAAATGATTTACTTTGACCCTTATTATCAGATAACTCTTCTTTTATTTTGGCTACTAATTTAGAGTTTTTAACTCCTTCACCCCACTTATTAAATAGAACTCCAGCAGCACCAGACTTATTAGAATTATATAAATTAATAGAAGGTAATCCTTCCGCATTGCTATATATAATAGGTTTAATAAATTTAGTTCTCTGCTTTTTAAATACTGACATGAATTCATTATAGAACGTGTCTTCTTTATTCACTAACGCATTATCCAATAATTCAGATACTTGAGAATAAATATTGAATGGATGTCCATCTCTAACAGTTAAATCTGCTCCAAGATCTTGTATTTCAGACTTTAATTCATTTATATTTAAATCTGAAGTTGCTTCCATTAAAGTATTAAATACTTCGTAATAATCTCTATATACCTCAGTACCAATAAGATTAGTTTTAATTTCTCCACCTTCATATAATGGTATTGAAATTAATCCTCGCTTAACTCTGGAACTGGCAGATTTTTCTGGATCTTCCTTAAAACTCTTATTATCTATAAATTGAGTAGTTGTTACATCTTCAGCAGTGCCATCATTTTCTTCTTGCTCTAAAGGATCAAATTTTAACCTCTCTAATTCTAATCTAAGTTTAGTTTTATATCCAATAAATTTAACTGTACCATCCTCATTATATTGAGGTTCAAAATTATCTAATAATGTTTTTGTATACTTAGCTGCTTGAGCATTTGATTCGGCATCATCCTCATAATATATTCCATTAGTAGCATCCTCATAGATGTCATTTATATCACTTTTAATCGAGTCTAATACAGATTGATCCTTTATATCAGATGCAACTTTAGACTGCGAGAATTCGGCTAAATACATGTTTGTAAGTGTTCCTACAAGTTCGTTCTCTTGAATTACATTTGGTATTAATGAGAATGATGATATACTAGTTTTACTTAACTCTAATTCAGCCTCACCCAAAGATTGAACATCATCTGAACTTAATTTAGATGGTTTTCCTTTAGGGGTAATTTTACTCTTACGAACTGATTCAAGTACAGTTGTTGGTTCTACTGGTTTTGGTTTAACAACTTCTTCTATAGTGGGTCTAATATCAGTTATTAAATCTTTTGAAACTTGATAAAATCTGCCAATAGATTCCGGAACCATATATCCAGATTCAACTCCATTCTCATGAATAAATATTGGAAAATCTTTTTCTACATTTTTAGTATTTCCAGTTCCAGCATATGCGGATGCAAATGTATATGTAAATTTCTTGTCAGTTCCTGTAACGATATCTATACTAAGATCATTGTTATTACTTAATATTACTCTTGCATATTGAACCCCAGATTTTATTTCTGTTAAATTAACCTCGCCTAATTTTTCCCTAAGTCTTTTAGTAAATCCAGGAATTCCATTTTTAAATTCATCTAATATTATTTTTTTTGTTTTTGCAATTTCATTATTAGAATTATTTTTAGATATTGATTTATTTATATTGCTATCATATCCTATTGTTGGTTGTGTAGTATAAGTAATACTACCATCCTTCAATATAATTCCATGTACAGAAGTGGTAGCCGCTCCGGTTTCAGATATAAAGTCTCTATAATCTCCAACTTCAGTTCTAGTTACATTGTAATTATTATCTACAATTAGTCTAGTAAATTGCTTGGGATTTTTGAGATCTTGCTTACTTAGATTTAAATATTTATTTCCAAGAGTAGTTATAAGAATTTGTTCAAATGCCTTTGGATCAATTTCTACAAATTGATTAGATTTAACATTAACACGTTTGCCAATATTTATTTTACCATCAATTTTAGAAACTTTATATGTATCATATAGTTGAGTATCAGGTTTTCTTATTGATACTGTAACATTCTTATCTATCCCTTCAAATAAGTCTAAGTTAAATAATAAATTAAGTTTATTTGCACCACCATATACAACCCTATTAAGATCTTTTCCACCCTTAAATGTTGCATGTAAATACTTACCTATCTCAGTAAATAATTCATCTCTAGAAACAGTTCCATGACTAGCATTATATATAATTCCTAATATATTGTGAATGAAATCTTTCTGTACTTTTTCAGAAGCCTTAGATAATTTCAGTTGTTTAAGAACCTTGGTTATAACCTGACCATTACTTCCAGGAATTAATGCCACAGTTGCACCCTTTAGAGTTTTAAACATCTTATCGTTAACTGTATCAATATTACCAGCATCAACTCCAGTTAGGGACATGATTTCAACTCTATCATCCCATTGATTGTCATGTTTAAATGCTGAGTCTATAGAATTATATTGTCTAACCATTTTGCCATTAACTTCAACCATTGGATTGAGATTGAGCCATCCTGGACTTTTTGATGTTACTATGGATTTAACGGATAAATTAGTATTTATTATATTATTCTCATAAAAATTATTTCTAATTGCTCTAGTTTCCGCAATTAGTCGTTTTTTAATCTGAGGATCTAAATTATCTTGTTTTTCTAACCATTCAATAGTATGTACATAACCAATTACATCGCCATCATTATTGGTAATTTTAATTGGAACCTTATCTATATTATCTTTATTTTTATTATAAGAACCTTCTATATCTAAATCGTTATTATATTCTGTATCAATAGATAATGACAATTTAGTACCAATATTTGCATAATTTGGATCAAATAGTTTCTCATTAACACCTTCGGTTAATTCTATCTTACCATCTTTATAAGTATCAACTCCACCTTCAGATTTCTTATCTCCATGAGCAACACTAACTATTGTGGATGTATGATCAAATTCACTACGCTTAACCTCTAATTCTTCATCCTTTAACTTTACCGTGAGGGTTTCATCATCAACTGGAACCACCTCATCAGTTTTGAGTTCATCATTTAATACAACTGTTGTCGGATCTACAATTTCCTCTTGAATCTGTCCTGGTTGAACTAAATCATTACTAACTACTAGTTTGGGTATTCTACTTGATTCAACATTTAACTCACCACTAAATTGATCGTGAGTTTCATTTGCTAATGCCGTATTTACATCTGTTGGCATTGCATTACTACCTACAAGTTTGGGTTGCCTAACTGGTGGAATAATAGGTTCAGTTGTCCCTGTTGAAACTATTTCGTTACTACCAAATAACTTTGGTTTTCTTTTGATCACAGGTTCTTCTGGAGAATTATTAGTCTCTTGTTGTTTTTGCCTAGTAGTTATCTTATTATGAATATCTAGGGCTTGTTTTTTGAGTCTAGTTTTATCTTTCGGTTCAAGTTGACTTTGATCAAGTTTGGCCGTAAAGTCATTTAGTTTTTCTTGACTATCTATTCCAGATAATTCTGCGTTGAAGGAGTCTCTTTGTATATTAATTAAATTTTGTTTCTTCTCATCCTCAATTCTAACTTCGTCCTTGGCAGTCTGCTCTGGAGTTTTAGTTTCAAATTCAGCTAAATGTTGCCTAATTAAATCACGATTAACTTGTAATCCACCTAACATTGTATTAATTAGATGTATCTCACTTATATTGGATACTGTATATTTTGATGGATTAAATGATGGATCTTTAATTATTGCCTGAGCTAAATTTTCTTCACGATCTTTCTGGGCATCTTCAAGAGTTTTATTAAGTTGACTTACTCTCTCGGTCTTAGTTTTTGTGTCTAATTTAGAATTGGAATTAACTTTATATATTAATTCATTAATTGTATTTATTTTAGATTGAGCAATTACAACTCTATTTTTATTTGAAGTTAATGGATCTGCTCCAAGATTAGCTTCGCTCTCGGCTTTTGATAGTCTTCTTTGTAATTCATCTATATTCTCAGAAGTTTTCTTATCTTCAAATTTAGTTAGTACATATGATTTCCTAACATTTGGATTCTCTGCATATATTTTATTAGTTTTAACTAACTCTGCATCTGCATCTTGAACGTAAGTTGCATTCTCAATTAATTTGTCAGCCTTCTTTTTAATCTCAGATTTTTCATCATCACCAAGTTTTTCATCATTCTGAGCATCGTTAGAGAATGCAGATATCCGTTCTTTTAGTTGATCGAATTGATTAGTATTTACAGCTTTAACTATTAAATCCTTCTCTATGCTATTATCAATTTTATTAAACGTATCAACATCTTTGAGATTGGCAGTAAATGCTTTTAGTGCGCCACGTGCTTGAATTTTACCTTCAACTTTTTTGTATACATGTCCAGCTATATCAAATCCTAACCCCATGGCAGAACCTACAGCAATATTAGTTTGCATTTCTGGATCCTTAAGATAACCACTAAGCCTATCTCCAAAGCCTTCACCAAAAAAACTGGTGCCATTACGAATAGTATTAGCAGCTTCCCATTGAGCAGCTTGCTGTCCACCCTCCTCATAGATGCCCTCGGAGCCCATATTTATAGCAATTCCAACAGCTCTACCAACCTTTGTAAGTTTAGCCATTTCTAAAGTTTTGGCTATACCAGCAAATGGTTTCATAAAAGTTGCATACTCTATAAAATTTGATGGTAGTAATATTGTTGCATTAGCTTTAAAAACTAATGAAGCCTCTTGTCCGGACTTATAACTAGCAAGTTTATCTAAATCTTTATTAACATATCCCTGGATTTCTTCGTATTGAGATTTTAATTGTTGTAATCTAGTTTGTTTTTGAGCATTATTAATAGCATATGCTTCTTGTGTTGGATTGAATATTACTGCATTTAATTGATTATATTCATTCTCAATTTCTTTTAATCTATTGGTATATGGTGCAACAGATTGTTTAAGTAATTCTGGATTTTTATCCCAATAATCTTTAGCTTGAGTAAAAGCTTGAAATGCTTCCATTGTAGCCTCTGCCTTAGCACTGGCTAATGATGCGGCAACAGTACCAACCATTACACCTCCAATACCACCAGTTAAAGCACTAGCAGCCCAACCAACAGCCATTAAAGCTCCAGTATTACCCAATGTTTTACCCATAGATGCTATAAATGTTGGGTCTGTCATTCTCTCCGAAAACGTTCCAGATTGGGCTTTGTGACTTTGATATAATGGAAATAAATTTTCCTGTAAATTCTCCTTGGTATCTCTAAGATATTTAGACATAAAATTATCGTACCCCTCTGTAGCATTTTGATCTGCATTATATAAGGGCTCCATATCTAAAGTATAACCAACAGCTTCGGGAATTCCAAGAGATGCCTCAACAGCAAATTGTCCTATAGCATTACCTATGAGTTTGAATCCAGATTGATTTTGAGCCCTACCTTCTGGTATGTCATATAAATCATTGGGGGACAGTTTCTCATCAATATTTTTTACTCCACCATAAGGTTCAAACTGAAGTCCTACATTCTCTCTTAATGGAGCATTTTGTGTTATACTATGCCTCATTCCAGACCAGTCAACACTAGGTTGTTTATCTTTATTGAAATATGCTGAAGTTCCTGTTTGTGGATCTATTGGAGCATCTAGTAAATCATCTAATATTGGCATATTATTGTATTTGTATATTTTTCAATCCAGTAATTGTATGTTTAAGAAAGTCTTGTTTAAACTGATTTTGAGTATAGTACTCTGATTTTGCAGTTCCATCTGCTTGAGCAACTCTTCTTCTAACTATTCTATTTTCTGGACTATATGGATCTGCATCACTTGTTATCTTACCATTCTTAGTAGAAACAACATCATACAAAGCACCATCTGGACCCTGAATCGGAGCATCTAGTTTGGGATCATCATATGTGTTAACTGATGTAATCTTTGTTAATATTGGTAAATATAGTTCATTATATAATTTACTAGTAGATTTTTCCATAGTACTCTCACCTTGTTCTCCGGTTGGATTTAATTTAAATGAATTCCCATTAAAATCACTAATTATTATATCTCCATTATTTTTAAATTGTACTGGAGCATCTTTCCACGTAACACCCTTATTATTAGTATCCTCAAGTAAATTCATGAGATCTTGTTTTGATATATTTTTATCTCCACCAGTCCACTTACCACCAACTTGTATTAATGGTTTTTTAGATGATTGATTAATCATATTCATTAAAACTACTTCTGCTGGCGTTTTGCCACCTAAACTTTTGGAATCTACATTCATTGCAGTAGTTGTTTCTTTATATGCAGATGCATTTTTAGTTGCCTTAATTCCCTCTAATGCAGCCTCTTCTGGAGTATATTGGTTTCCAGTATTTGGATTGTTCATACCCAAATATCTAGGAGTAATATTATTCTGATGAACAATACTCTCTTGTTTTATTTGTGCTGAAGTTTTCCCATATGCGCCAGGTTGTGGTGGTGTGGGTTCATCATCAGGTGGAACTCCCCACGTTGCACCATATGACAAATTTAATCTTTTTTGTGGTACATTAACATCGGCCTTAATTGCTTTTTCTCTCGCATCAGCTTCTTTATATTCCTTGGAATTTACATTTAAATTTTCATATTGATTTAAATCTCCATCTAAAGGTTGTTTTTTTGTTCCGTCTGTGCCATCATCCATAAGTTGAATTCTGGTATTTTCATCTGGAATCTTATCATACATATTTTTACTCATAGAGGATGCAACTCCACTTATCGTATTTTTAATATATTCTGGATCTATTTTATTTATTTGGGCAAATCTATTCTCATCAGTACCTTTAGTAAAATAATTATTCTCTAAATATTTTTGAACTGCTTGTAATTGAGTTAAGTTATCTACTTTCTCTCCAGTTTTACTATCTACAATCTTATAATATGGTTCTTTTCTTTGGGTAACTGGATTATAAAAATCATCAGTTTTAATTATGGTTGCATTATTTCCTACTAATGTTCCATTCTCGCCAATATTTGTCATTGCTTTTTTAGCTTCTTCTGCAATATCATGATATCCAGATGTTGCTCCAGCTGTAAAATCATTTTTAAATCCATCCTTACTGAATGCACCTTGGTATCCAGAAAAGAAAGCATTCTTTTGATTATCAATATCAGATCCAGGTCTACCTTCTTGAATCATACGTTTTCTCTGTTCATCCCACTGAGACATGGCATCACCATAATTTTTCTTAACCTGCCTAATTTTATCATCAGTAGTAAATTGAGATCTAAGTCCAAGTATTTTACTTTTGGTATCCTGGGTAAATCCAGACTTAGCTAAATCCTCACTAACCTTACCGATATCTTGACTGTACTTTTGTAATATTGGATCAAGAAGTGGTGTATCTTGCTTTAATGATTCAAATTTAAGTGCATCATTCAGTTCTAATGTATTAGAAACAGCTTCATCATGCTTTTGTCTCATTAATGAAGGTGCATAAGCACTTTCCTGAAGTGATATCTTATTGAATTGTGGTATATATGGCATATGTAAATATTATAATATTTGACAAAGATACGAATTATTTTTTTCTTCTCATCATACGAAGTCGACCACCACATGCTTTTGCGGTAGATCTTTCCGAGGGATTGAGTGGTCTATAATTACCATTTATATCATATCCATATATTTTCTTCATGATATCAGCATTCCTAGCCTCATAACCAACATCACCAAGACCTTCAGCACCTTTGCCAAGATAACTCATACGCTGGTCGTAGTTTAAGGCATTATTTTGATTCTGTAATTGATTATTATACATGCCTGCTTGATTTTGCATCTGAGCATTCTGAGAAGCAACGTTAGCCTGAGTTCCCAAATTATATTGATCAGCTTGTTGTCTTGCTTGATTATTTGCTGTATTAGCCCCTAAGAATCCTTGACCTACTGCTGACATGTAATCTGCTCCAACACCTGTTAAACCAGCTCTAAGGGCTGCTCCTGATCCTCCTGTAGCATCAGACATGCCACGAATTTGATTCTGATAAGCTGAGTCAATATTTGCTCTCATAGTTTGTTCATCAACTTGCGGTGCTTGAAGAGTTCCTGGCTGTTGAATAGTTGTTGGATTATAAGTTGTTGGCTTTGGAGCTTTACCAAATAGTCCAGTTGCAGCCAATGCATCGAAAGCAATAGGTGCATATCTAAGATTTTTGGGATCTTTAAAGAACGATGGCGAATTATTACTACTAACTTCTGAATTTTGAGACAAAACTCCAGTTTTTTCATTACCAAACATCTGCTGTTTATCGTTAAATGATAATGGTTGGTCTGGATATACTATATCTGGTTGTACTTCTGATCTAATCTCCTTATTTGCAATATCACTAAAGTTCTGTTTAGTAACTCCTTTATTCATCAATAGATCCAATTCAGATCCTCCATCATACAGTCTACCACCACCAGCCATCATACCACCTTCTTGATATTGTCTGACATCATCATTAGCTGCCATCAACTTACCCATCTGATCCTTCATGGTATCTCTAGTAATTGGATCATTAGGTCTCTCTTTGTGTAACTTAGACATTCTCTTTGACATATCTGCGAATGATTTTCCTTCCATGGTTTTTGGTAAATTATGATCTTGAACTGCTTGTTTATCTATTAATAATCTATCTGAGAAAATATAATCTTGCCATTTAGTTTCTCCTTGCTCAACACGATTGGGAGTACCATCTTCTGCAATCCCTTGTTGTACACCCTGTTGTGGATTTGTTTCGTGACTTCCTCCAGCACCAAACTCAGTAAGTTGACCTCCGTTAGCCTTTTGATTTATTTTAATATTAACTGGAGATCCATGTTTTTCATCAGAACCTAAAAAACTTCCTACATTTCTGGCTTGACCATAAAGATTCATACCATTAGATTTTACTCTATCTATATAATTACTCATAGATCGTTCTGATTCTGGAATTCTATCATCAAAATTATATTTATCAACAACAGTTGTGTCTCCATTTGCAATATCTATCCTAGCTTGCCCAAGTGTATATTTGAGATTTTGGGATGGATCATTTCTGTATTTCCATAAATCACTTCCACTAATGTTAGTTTTATGGGTATTGTCATAATCCTCATAAGATATAGTCTTACTGCCAGATACTAAATTTTTTCTTACAATTCCTCTAAGAGAATCTAATTCTGGTTTAGATAAACTATTTTCAGTTAATGGTGATTGTCCTCCAAGAATATCATATCCAAATTGATTGGCTGCCAATGGAACTCCAACTGTTTTATGTAGAAAATCTCTAACTTTCCCAGAGGTTGTTATATCCCCACCTGTAGGATATAGTCTACCACCATTAGCTTTAATTCCAAGTAGATTATTGCGTTCTTGCATTGAACTATTAAATTCATCAGTACGCTCTTGTTCAGCAGCTTTCTTACCGCCAAAGAATCCAACTGCACCACCAATTCCAGCTCCGACTAATCCTCCAATTGGCCCTAGTGTCATTCCCATAGAAGCTCCTTCTAATGCACCAGAAGCAGCGCCACCACCAGCAGTATTCTTTGGTATCATACCGCCAATACTACCAGCAATAGATCCAGCACCTTGAACTCCTGCATTAGGTGGTTTAATACCACCAAGAAAGAATAGATTACCACCATCAGATTTTTTATTTGATAAAGTGGATAACCCACTAAAATCCTGTGTGGTATTCGTCCAATTTAAGATGTCTGCAGATTTATTATATTTATGTAATCTTTCTGATTTAACAAGTTTCCCTGCAGAATTTTTACCAGCATCATATAAGGGTTGCGCTACATATTTAGTTGTTATATCCTGAACCTTACCAGTAAGTTTTTTAACTCCAGGAATTAATTCTCCAATAGTGTCAATCTTCTTATTAAGGTTAGATACTGCTTTCAACCCCTTCTCCGCCTCTGCAATTTTTGCTGCACCTTTAGCTATCTTCTCAGCAGCGGTAACCTTACCCATCATAGGTAATGCTCCTAATGTTTGCCATCCTAAGCTGCCAGCATTTTTCCAGGATGGATTATTATACATATCTCTTCCAGCAGCATAAACGTCAGGATAACTTGATATTCCAGTTGGATCTGCAATTTGTAATGCTGTTTTTGCTAAGATTCCAGCAGTACTAGTTGGATTGATATAATCTTCCATTAATGATGTATCTCCACCATTTCTGTATAATATTCCGCCATCCTCGTATAACATACCGCCATCAGCGTGATGAAATGATCTTGCGTTTATGGCGAATTGTTTTTTCTTACGTATTGATTCAGAGTCAGTTGACTTAATACTAAGTTTACTCCTTGGAATTTTCTTATCTTGTGGCACTCCTAGATGAGTATGAAGACTTCCAACTTTTGATGGTTTTATTTTTATAGTCATGTTAATGTTTTATTATGGCATCATAACTAACGATTACATCATGTAATACTAGTTTCTGATTATTGTTATTATTAAAATCTAATTGTATAAAATTCCACGAATTTCTAATCCTTTGCAATGGTTGTCCTGACACTCTTGGTATAAACATATTCCAATCTCTATACTTTCTCTTAGTATTACTACCAACAGTTAAGGTCTGAGTATTACTATCTTGATAATTATTCCAAACCCTAATCTTACTCATTGTAACTCCTGGCATATCAACTCCATCACTATAGACTTCAGATTTGAATTCTAGATTATTCAGAACACAATCTGCATCTGGTTCTGGAGCACATAATAATGTTATCGTAGAGTCATTCTTAACTCCATAATAATCACCATACTCCCCAACATTGTGTTGCCATATAGCAGGTGCGTTAAGAATGTCACTTCTATGATCTGTATATAGTCCTTTAAATGTTGATATATATCTATTGGGTATAAAACTATATTTACTTACAAAACTATCCGTCTGCTCGTTAAATGTTATTGTAAATCCAGGGTCTTGCTCAGATACATATGGTCTACTAAAATAAGCATCATTAGTTATTTGATCGAAGCACCCAACTACTCCATTATTGCCAACCCAGGAGTCATTAACATTGTTATACATAAATGCATGTAATCCATGAACATCTGACAATCCCTGAATTCCCTCAGTAGATATCTTATTTAAAGACCTATTCGTTGCATCTAAGTAATATATAGAACTTGGAGATCTAAATATACATTGTTTATTAGAACCTCCAGAAGTAGTTGTAATGTATTTATAATCATACAATACAGAACCTCTACCTAACTCTATTGATGTACCATCAGTTCCGACAGTCTGAACCCTTGGTTGTATTAACAATGCACTAACAGCATTATCTTGAAAGCAAGCAACTAAATCATTATTCTTAATTAATTTAACTATACCTCCATAATTACCATCTACATATAGTTCTTCATTAATTTGTACATCAGTCCAACTATCCACTAATTGCCCAGTAATTTTAACCTTAGTAGCGAGTAATCTATTCTCAAAAGTCTTGCGTTCTACAAATGTAAATGGAGTTGATATAGTTGCATTGAATGTAGGTTGCTGACTATAGACTCTATTATAGTTGTGATACTCATCAAAGGTAGGCATAAATATTGAATTCCAAGACTCCGAGGCATCTGATCTATTATTAATGTCAATAGAAGTCTCTACTGGGAATTCTACAATCTCGGTCATCTCATAGTATTGAGCAGATTTAACCAGAGTTGTATTGGCCATTATTCTAGCAAATCTAAATTGCCCAACAAAGGTATCTCCTGCTGAATTAATAGTATTTGAAGTCTCAGAGATTAATTTATAATCACCTATACGAAGATAAGTATTTCTACTCCTGGCCTCGTAAGTATTGCCACCATATTGATTAGCTAGAGTTCTAGTTATTTCAAATACTCCAGAAATATTATCCTGAGTTACGCCAAGGATATCCTCTAATTTTTTATCATTAAAGTTTGGTATTTGACCAAAACTTGGCGGTGGATCCCTTAAAACTAAAGTTACATTTCTATTACCAATACTATTAACACAAATTATGGCAGGATCGCCACTATTAAAACCCTTATCAGTTAATATGGTTCCTAATGAATTTGAGAATGTATATTTGGAGTCGTTATTATATATTAGAGAAGTTTGTCCCGCTCCAACAACAATTGGTGTATCTAGAATATCATATACTTGATCATCTGCATATCTATTAAATTCATATTTTCTATAATATTGATATCTATTTTGATAATCTACAGATCCAGTTCCACATATTCTCGCATATCTATTAAAACCGCCCTGGTCAGATTTTTCTGAATATAATGATAACCTACCACTTTTTTGTAATTCAAGATATGTTGTTAGTGTTGTTACATTTATTTTTTTAGCCCACTCTGCAGAATTATATATTGTATTTTCAATTTTATCTACAAATTTTAATTTTAATCCCTCTTGCAAACTAATACTGCCAAAAATTACTTCTGGAGAATATAATTGCATTAATCTAGTTTCCTGAAATGATGCCTGTCTATAATAGTCTCCCAGATCGTAAGTTCTAGCAATCTCGCCACTTGGATCTTCTCCCTTGGAATTCGAGTCTACACATATTGCTCCACCATGTTTAGTTTTGTATATATATAAATCTGCTGTACCTTCCCTATATATAATTGGTAATTCATGAAGATCTGCATTCCCCCTCATAAATGGTGATGGCATTTTTAATACAGATGTATCTGCATATGTAACACCCTTGGTTAAATCGGAATTGGACATATGTTGATAATCCTGAAAAATCATTGAATTTACAACTCCCTGACATAGAATAGTTTTATCTTGATCGGTACGTTCAACTCTAAGAACCCTCCATCCTACAACTCCATTAGAAGATAAGATAGATGTGTTCTTTAAATCTACCTTTAAGCAATTAACTAATCCATTTAGATTTCCCTGAGGAGCCTTGATATCGCAGATCCATTTTGGAGAAGTTGATTGTCCATATTTATTATAGAATTCTATACCGAGACGATATATTTCATCTGATTTTAGAACATTCCTTGGATTAACTATTGCAGATTGAATTATCTGGATGTCAATATTAGTACCAGTAGCTCCAATTAATGCAGAATTTGATTTATAGTTATATACTAAATAATCGTCATTTATTGAATCATGATCTTTTGGTATTTTAGTATATGGGTCATACAAATAGAATGGCCCCGAACCAACCATAGTACCATTATCTGCAATATCTAAATATGAAGATCCAACTTTACTCTTTATTTTACTTAATTGAGAATGTATTGGAAATCTATATGCTCTAGTATCATAAATATCAGAATCTATATCGAAATACATCTCCTTAATATTGCCTAGTATTAAGCGATTATACTTACTTACTAGTGCAGATGGTATCAAAGGTATACCACCAAGAAATAATAGTTCATCCTGCGTTAAACTGCTAATAACACGACCATCATCTGAGTAATTAAAGGTACTTCCAGATATTGAATCTTCTGCTATTAGATTAAATTGAGGTAGTTCGTTATATGATGTATATTTGATACTATATAATCTTAGTATATCATATCTAGTATCAATGTTATCTATCTTAAGGTTGAGAATCTTACCAACCACCTCATTGAGTTTACCTCCTTGATTTTGTTTTGATAGTGGATATAGTTGACTCAATGGACTTAATGCAGTTTGACTACCACCTTTGGCCAATAGATTGTAACCATACTGGATCATTCCAGCAGTATGAATACCACCAAAGTCTTCTGACTCTAATTTTATTGCACTAAAGTTTACTTCTGGGACTGCATCGAATAGAATTGCATCATTGGCATCATAGGGTGGAGTAGAACCAATCTCTACTGCAATATTTATATGTCGTAATTGATTTCTACCATCGACCCAATAAACTTTCTGAACTACATCAGATTCGTAATAAGTTTCGGCTTCAATATAATTACTTATTCTAAAGTTAAGATCTCCATTAAATAATATTTTTGGCAGATTGTCATTCAGGTCAATCCTGTATACAATGTCATTGCGAACTCCTATAAATGGATCTACACCAGTATCATTAGTTGTAAATAATACTAAATAATCTTTAATAGTAGTATTACCTATAATAGTATAACCTTGAGCAATACTAAATTTAAGTTCTGTGCCTTTATCATTAGTTATAGATCCAGTGGTATTACTATCGGTAGCTAGAATTCTAATATTATTGGCACCAAAGTAAAAGCCAGGATCTCGCTTTGAATTGCTAATATCCTGGTTTATACCTCTATATGTTAGTTGTGTTTTCTTTAACATTATCTAATTTTGGATTTAATAATTTATGAGAAGCAGTAAATGATGGTTTCTCGTTATCTCCAGATCTCTCATTACTGGCAAAATCTCTATATTGAAATTCATATAACATATATGCATATTTATCTTCATCTGAATTAAACATTCCACGCCTATCCATATACTTCAAACGATAAAAACTGTCAGTAGATATGAATTTAATTAACTCTAAAACCTCAGCAACTGTAAATTCTTCTTTTACATCAAAACACTCTTCTCCACAAACCGATTCCATACTTAAATCTTTCTCTTCCATAATAACTATTTTAATTTATTTATCTAATATTTCTGAGTTGTTCTTGATCTCCAAGATTTCTAAATCCACCAGAATGGAAGTCTTCATTAAGCATTAATCTATGAGCAGCATTACTAATTGATTGGCGCTCATCAAGACTAACATTCATAATTGAATTTTGAGCTTGAGCTACATACCAACAATATTCGGTCTTAGCTTCTTCAAATACAGCCTTAGATATTTTATCTATCTCATACAGACCTCTGAAGTGTTCTTGCTTAATATATGCCTCTACGGCCTTAGATAGAGATGTATTTGTAGGTATCATTACCGTACCATCATCATCTGTATATAAGGTCTTATATGCTATCTCAATCATACCCTCGCCAAAGGATGTGTAGATATAATCTCCTTGAAGTTTATAGGTACTCATCCCAGTAGCCTTAGTATAGGTTGATGGATATTTATTATATGATGTCTGGAATGTATCAGAGGCGTAAGTCATGGCTTCATATCTAACGTTATCACCATTGCCAGCAATTCTACGACATTGATCTACTCTAACCACACCACTAGGAACTCTACCTCTATTATTGTGAACATCTACGACATCTCTCTCATCTTTGTATAGATCATAACTACCTATGAGTCCCATAACATCTACAGACCATTTAATGGCAGAATCATATTGTAGATCTCGCATAGATGGATAATGCATTAGTCCATCAACAATTTCTTTTATTGAGACGTAATTATTTAGATTTGTTTCCATTATTTTAATATTGAATATCTTGGTTTTTCCACTAAAGCTTCTAATTCAAATCCTGCGAATATATTCTTAGCTAATTTGCGCTTAACGTATCTATTAATCTGACAACTATAAACCGATTTGTTTTTAAAGGTAGCATATGCTCGATTATAGGCTACTTTATAGATATATCCATTAGTATGCTTATTAAGATATCTAACTAATTGTTTATCTTCTTTAGTCTCTGGATATTCCTCCCACATGGCCATAGTAGCCTTGAAATCTATAGGGCGATTAGTAACAGCTTTACCCTCCTTAAAGTTAACAAACTCTTTCTTCTTAGTAACTGCCAATACACCCATTCTAGATGGCATCTTAAACGAATACCCCTCAAGTACCTTATCGGCAATTAAGAGGTTTAAATCCTTTAGAATGCACCCAAATTGGTGTCTATCCAGCAAGCCACCATGCTTAGTATAGTATGTAAAATAATCATTAGCTCCATAGGAACTATGAATTTTATGAAGTCTCTGAGGCACTGTCATTTGAGATATCTTTAGGGATTTGTAATGTTAAGGTTAATTTCTTAAAAATTAAATCAGTCAATTGTGTAACCATCTCTTCTTCAATAGGATACTCAACTTCGGTCCAAAAGTTTTTTGCTGGATTGTAGTCCATACTCTCCAACCATGCAGTTTCTGGGTCTTCAGTCACCTCTTGTACCTTACAATCCTCCAAGAGATTAACTCTGGGATTATTAGAGATAAAATAAAGTCTATAATCACTACCCAAAAACACATATATGTTATTAGCATTCCATTTAGATCGCCCCACAAAAGGTGCTCTCTCTGCCTGAATAAATGTAAAGTTTAAGTCAGTATAAGAACCTGCATTAATTCTAATATTATTCTTTAAATTAAATGATTCTAGAGGATATGGTATTGGATCGACAGTCCTGAGTATTGAACTAAGTCCTAAAACAAACTCATTACCATCTACAATCTCTAGCCTTTTATGGAATGATTGTCTCAACTTCTGAGGGATAACATTTCCTCTGGTTGAATATTTTTGGGATATAAGCATTGCTCTACCATTCTTAATTAGGAATGCTAGGTATTCTAGGGATACTGTAGAGTCGTCCGAAAAGGACGATATGGCTTCTTTGAGCGAATACGTTAATTCATTGAGAGTTGACATCTAAATCTATATTAATTAATGGTATAATTTCTATGCTAAAACATTCCGTGGAACCGATAAATTGCTTTAATGGTTGAATCCTATATTGTTTAAATTCTCTTTTGAGTTTAGTCTCAAGATTAAAGATGTGAAATGGGTTGCCACAAACCTCGTATAATATTTTATATTGATATGGGAAACCTTCCTTTGTTGTGAACCTAGATTTGACAGTGCAGAATGATCTACCGATTTTAATAAATCTTTCGTTATCATCCCAAACCTCAATTACATATACCCTGAAGGCATCAAAATTCTTAGATACTTTAGCATCATCAATCCATTCTCTGAGAGAGAACTTTCTGCTATATCTATTGGGTTCTGATGCCTTCTTGGTATATTCAGTCATTATTTCATCATTACTAATATAGGTTGATCTTCCAACATTATACCACAAGAAATAATTGATTTGCGTGGAAAGTTCTTTGCATAGTTCATCCCATAACTAGATTCTGATACGCCACAACCAGTAAGCATTCCAAATATGGTCTTATTTCGTAATTGGTGATATATAATGGAAGCCTCTGTATGCAGATGACCCATCACTACAGATTGTCCAATATTTAACGCCCTAGTCTTTGCTGCCATAGCGCCTGTGGTTCCAGTGCCATGAATATATGTAACATCATTAATTTCAAATGATTCTTCGAAAGTCCAATTTGGCACTTCTAATACTTCAGCAAATCCCTTCATCCATTTAGCAGCAATACCATTCTCAGCGCCAATTTTAAAACTTCTGAGGTCATGATTACCATAACAAACACTAACATCTGGGAATGCTTTATACCATGCTTTTAGTTTTTGGATTGTATAAGCAAGTTCATCTCCAGAACTATAGGCTTCTGGAACACTTGGATGATGCGATGTAGCATGAGAATCAATTAGATCCCCCACATGAACTACTGAGTCACATCCAAAGCGTTGGTATTGTTCCTGACAGAATTCTAGATAACCTTCCTTCTCATATGGTAAGTGAGTGTCACCAATAATTAATATATTCTTATATTCAGATAATGGTTTGCGGTTTAACTTTTCAACAACTCTAACTGGTTTTTCATTATTAACTTTAACCTCAACAGGTTTAATATATTCTGATCTTGATAACTTTCTTGCGATTACCACATCCTCAACGTCTGCTTTCAATTGTTTTGCTAACTTATTGCGACCCATAATTGTAAGGTATGGTCTGTTCTTAAACTCCTCAACCAATCTCTGAATCTCTCTACTGTTATCCATAAATATTAAATTTAGTTACACATTAAAAACTAACCGCAAAGGTATACAAAAAATATCTAATAAAAAAGCAATCACCAAGATTAATTGATGATTGCTCCTAAAATAATTATATGAGAGAGAAAGATTAGATTAAAGCAACTAAAGTATTATATACAGATGTAGCAGCCGCAGAAGTTGAACAAGCAATTTGCAGAACTTTCTGAGATGGAT